>NPIE01025443.1_pt1 | contig 18169 bp, 15 predicted proteins | sample 8637661 | NCBI WGS metagenome assembly NPIE01 (sample SAMN07420842, study PRJNA396082) | bioreactor metagenome | isolation source: sample BA12 brine-fed electro-methanogenic bioreactor BA | place: Japan: Kochi | collected 2016-12-09
GAGGTACTGCGTCCCGATCCCGGTTTCGCTTCCTACGATGGTATTATCCGCGATGCCGACGGAATCCCGGTCCTCTATCCCCTGCTTCCGGACCGTAAATTCGCTATAGATTTTGAAGCTCTGGAAAAATGCATCACCCCGAAAACCAGAGTCATCATGCTCAACTCCCCCAACAACCCGACCGGCGGTGTTCTGGACGGTGATCAGCTCCGGAAGGTAAACGAGCTTGCGGAAAAGCACGATCTCTGCATTCTCTCCGATGAAGCGTATGACAAGGTTATCTACGGTATGGATCATGAACCTGCGGTCAGGTTCGCGGAGAATCCCTCCCGGGTGGTGACCATCGGAAGCGCATCCAAGGACTATGCCATGTGCGGCTGGAGAATAGGCTTTGCCGCCGGCGACTCGAAAATAATCAGAGAAATAATAAAATTTCAGTCCCTCGCCAACATCTGTCCAAGCATGATAGCCCAGAAGGCGTACACCGTGGCGCTCACGGGCCCTCAGGACGATACGGAAAAGATGAAACAGGAATACCAGAAGCGAAGAGACTACTTTGTCGAAGCCCTGAACAGTATACCCGGTTTCACATGCGCCATGCCCGACGGTGCTTTTTACGTTTTTGTCGACATCTCGGAGCACAATGAAGATGACTGGGCCTTCGCGGAATATATGATCCAGGAAGTCAAAATATCCTGTATCCCCGGAAGTTCCTTCGGTCCTTCAGGCAGAGGATTCATCAGGTTTTCATATGCCACCTCCATGGCCGTACTCGAGGAAGCCATAGGAAAGCTCAAAAACCGCTTCGGCGGCTGATTCTGCCGATCCGGCCCTTCGGCTGCCTCCGGTTTCCCGGGCAGTCGAAGGGCTCTCTTTTCTCCTATATCCTGTACAGTTACCCGTCTTCACGCTACAATACCGATTATTCATTTCCTGTGCCGAGCGCTGGAGGATACCTGCGGATGGAAACGCCCCGATTCGACGGAAACGCCCTTGTCTACTGTGAGGGTTCTTTCAATACCCCCTGGGGAAAGACTGCTCACGGTCTGGTCCGTTTTACCGAACGATACCGGATTGTCGGCCTTATTGACCGCCGGTATGCAGGTCAGGATGCCGGTGAGGTCCTGGACCGGAAGCCCTCGGGCATCCCTGTTTACGCGGATCTCCCGGCGGCCCTGGAAAGCCTGAGGCTTTCGGGAAGCGAAGCAAGCCATTTTGTGATAGGCCTTGCACCCGACGGGGGAGTTCTCTCCCCCCTCGCCCGCAGCGCGGTCCTCGAGGCGATAGGTTTCGGACTCAACATAGATTCCGGACTTCACCATTTTCTGACTGATGATGATGAAATAGCCGCGGCCGCCCGCGCATCGGGGGTCACGCTCCGGGATATCCGAAAAACTCCCGACAGAAGATCCCTCCACGCCTTTACCGGAAGAATAAACGAGGTCGGCAGCTACCGGATCGCGCTCCTGGGGACCGATTCCGCCGTAGGCAAACGTACGACCGCATGGAAACTTCAGCGTGCCCTGACCGAAGCGGGAGTACCGACTGCCTTCATCGGAACGGGGCAGACCGCCTGGCTGCAGGGGGCAAAATACTTCCTTATGATGGACAGCCTGATCAACGATTTCGTTGCCGGCGAGATAGAGCATGCGGTTCTTACGGCCTGGGAGGCGGAAAAGCCCGCCGCCATGGTTCTTGAAGGCCAGGGCAGCCTCATGAACCCCATCTTCCCCGGGGGATTTGAAATTCTGGCGGCCGGAAGACCCCATGCGGTGGTGCTGCAGCACGCTCCGGCGCGGATTGACTATGACGGTCTGCCCGGTTATCCTCTGCATCCGCTCAAGAAGCAGATTGAAGCAATTGAGCTCCTTTCGGAACGGCCGGTTGTGGCTATTACCGTTAATCACGAGGATATTGAGCCGGAGGATGTTCCGGCGGTGTGCAGACGGATAGAGATGGAGACGGGACTGGTAACGATCGACCCCCTTCTGCAGAGCATGGATCCCCTGGTTGAGCTCTTCCGGAAAAAAATCGCTTCTTCCCGGGTGTCCGGGATATGAAAATAATCCGCTGCGAGGCGTGGCCTGTAAGCCTGCGTCTCCGTTCACCCTTTACCATTGCATACAGTACCATAGAAGAGACGGTGAATGTCTTCTTCCGTATTGTCACCGATACGGGCCTGACCGGCCACGGCGTTGCCGCCCACGATGAGGTTGTTACCGGAGAGAATGAGACGACGATTCTTCCCGCCCTCCGGGAGCGCGTCGAGCCCATCCTCCGGGGTGCAGACCCCCTTAAGATGGGGATGCTTCTGGAGAAACTTGCGAAGGCGCTTCCGGGACAGCCGACTGCCCGGGCCGCCGCGGATATGGCGCTCTTCGATCTGCTTGGAAAGAAAGCGGGCCTGCCGCTCTACCAGCTTCTCGGAGCGTGCAAGAGCAGGATAAAGACAAGTGTCACCATCGGCATAATGCCCCTCAAAGAAACCTTTGAGGAAGCGGACCGGTGGATCTCCCGGGGTTTCACGGTGCTTAAGATCAAGGGCGGACGGGATGTGGAGGAGGATATCCAGACCATCCTCAAGCTTCGGGAGCGTCTCGGGCCATCTATCGGGCTGCGGTTCGATGCCAATCAGGGTTACGATCTGATAAGTACCCAGCGTTTTATAGAGGAGACCGCTTCGGTGCATCTGGAAGCGATAGAACAGCCGACCCCCGCCCTGACACCGGCACTGCTCGGAGATGTCCGGTCCGGAGGAAGGGGGATGGTTCCCATAATGGCCGACGAAAGCCTGCTGCATCTCGCCGATGCCTTTCACCTCGCCCGGAGGGGTCTGGTCGACATCATCAATATAAAACTGATGAAAACGGGGGGCATACGTCCCGCCGAACGGGTTGCCGCCATTGCCAGGGCAGGGAAACAGGAGATAATGGTCGGCTGCATGGATGAAGCGGGTATCGGGGTGGCCGCAGGACTCCATTTCGCCCTGGCCCAGCCGGATGTGAAATATGCCGATCTGGACGGACATTTTGATTTCATCAACGATCCCACGGCGGAAGCGGTAAGGGTAAAGAACGGAACGCTTTATCCTACCGGGGATCCGGGGCTCGGTTTCGAGGTAGAGTAATGAAGCGGATAAACCTGCTGGTTCTTTTTACCCTCTTTCTCAGCATTGTTTCTCTTTTTATTGAGGTAGGCGGGTATGCCGCACGCTTCATGCTTTTTACCAATATCCTGGATTTTGCGGTACTGGGACTGCTTATCTACGAAGTATACCGTAATTTCCGGGAGGCAAAGCTGAAATGGCTCCATCTCAAGCGGAATATAGCATCATTGCTCTTTGTTCTGGTCTTCGTCATCCTCTTCATCTACAACAAGACCTTTGTTCTGTGGAGCTCCGCGGAAAGCATGACGAGCCTCGGCTTCGGAGTGGTCATTATCCGGAACCTCTTTGTTCTGCTCAAGGTGTTTACGAGGATCCGCCGGCTGAACAGCTTCGTGGAGAGCATCTCCCTCCATCCCGCCCAGACCATCCTCCTGAGCTTTCTGCTGGTAATTCTAACGGGAACGCTCTACCTGATGGCGCCCTTTGCTACCCGTGCAGCCGGATCGCTTCCTTTTCTCGATGCCCTTTTTACCTCCACCAGCGCGGTATGCGTTACCGGGCTCATAGTGGTTGATACTCCCGTCGCCTTTACCTTCTGGGGTCAGGTGGGAATCCTGGTTCTCATTCAGGTAGGCGGACTTTCAATCATGATCATAAGTTTTTTTACCATTTTCCTGTTCAGACGCCAGGTGAGCCTGGAGGAGAAGCTGCTTATCAGCTACATGTTGAGCGAAAAGGATATGACCAGTCTATCAAAAAGCCTCCGGATCATTATTATTTCAACCTTCTTTGTCGAAGTGATTGGTGCGCTTCTCCTTTATCTGCCCATGCGGGGGGCAACGGGAGCGGGTACGGAAAGCGGCATTTTTCTGGCGCTGTTTCACGCTGTTTCCGCTTTCTGCAATGCCGGTTTTTCCCTTTTCAGCGACAGCCTGGAACAGTTCACAGGCAACCCTCTGGTAAATTTTACCATTGCCTTTCTGATTATCGTCGGAGGTATCAGCTTTGCCGTAATAGGCGATGTGAGACGATACACCGGCAGCCTTCTTCACAACCTGTTTCACCGAAAGCGCCGGGGGGTTCCCTCCATCAGCCTCAACAGCCGGCTGGTACTTATCGGAACGGCTATTCTTCTCATTTCCGGCACCTATCTGGTGTACGCCCTCGAGCATTCCGGCAACCTTGCCGAGCGCGGTCTGGGAGAGCAGTATCTTGCCGCTTTCTTTCAGTCCGTGACGCTCAGAACCGCCGGATTCAACACCATCCCCATCGGTTCCCTTGCCACTTCCACGCTTCTGGTGATGATGCTCTTCATGTTTATCGGGGCCGCTTCGGGAAGTACCGCGGGGGGAATAAAGATAAATAATGTCGGAATCATCTGGGCTTATGTGAGTGCTGTACTTCACGGAGGAAGAAAAGCAACCATCATGCGCCGCACAATCGAACCCGATCAGATAAACAGCGCATTCCTGGTCCTGCTCTTCGGGATTTCGGCGGTCTTCGGAGGAACCGTTCTTCTGACGCTGAGCGAGGCGGCGCCCCTGGAGGAACTGCTCTTTGAAGCCGTCTCCGCCTTCGGGACCGTGGGGCTTTCAACCGGCCTTACCGGGATGCTGAGCAGCATGGGAAAGAGTATTATCATCGTCCTTATGTTTGTCGGGCGGCTGGGCCCGCTTACCATTCTCGCAGCGGTGTCCCGGCAGGGAAAACGGTCTTCTGTTGCATACCCGACGGGTACTATTTCAACGTAAATTGCGGATTTCAGGGAGGATATATGGCCAAAGAACGTGTTTTCGTGGTAATCGGACTCGGCATTTTCGGCAGACAGGTTGCTCTTGAACTTTCCGCGAAGGGCGGGAAGGTTATAGCTGTAGATAATCAGGCTAAGCATGTGGAAGCGGTGAAAGACGGTGTGACCCAGGCGGTTCTGGTAGATTCCACCAATGAGGAAGGCCTGGCAAGCCTCGGTCTGGATGAAGTTGATGTGGCGATCGTGGCCATAGGGGATGCAATAGAATCGGGCATTCTTACCACGGCAATTCTTAAAAGAAGCGGCGTACCTTATATTATCGCCCGGGCGGTCAGCGATATTCACGCCCAGGTACTGCGGCAGGTCGGAGCCGATGAGGTGATAAACCTGGAGGTGGATGAGGGCAGGAGGATAGCACAGCGTCTTATCGCTCCTCATGTCCTTGACCGCATTCCGATAAGCTCTTCCATAAGTTTTGCTGAGGTCTATGTACCGCGCAGTTTCATCAACAGTACCCTCATACGCCTTGATCTTCGCAAGCGCTTTTCCATCAATGTTGTCGCCATAAAAAGGAACAAATTGTCGGTGGACGAGGTGGGAAACCCGGTGAAAGATGAAGAGGTCATCTTTCCCGAAAGCGATACGATGCTTCTGGATCAGGATGTGCTGCTGGTGGTCGGAAAGAACGAGGATATTGAAGCGATGAAAGAGTATTAGGGAATCAGGAGCATTGTATGATTATCATATCTAAAAGGGATATTCTGCTGCTTGGTCTTCTGACCGTGGCCACCATCCTTGTGCTTGGCATTATCGGTTACCGCTTTTTTCTCAGTCCGGAGTCCGCTTCCAGGCTCGGAGTAAAGCTTACGGCGGAGCGTTTTCTCTTTATCGCGGTGGTGGTTGCAAGCTTTATCACCCTTCTCTTCGGAGCAACCCTGGTACGCAGCCGTAATGTAAGCAAAGAGATAGAGAAGATGATTGAAATGACGGGATCCGATGACTACAAACCCGATATCAGCCTCCGTAAACTCGGTGCCCTCGGGCGTCAGATCAGCCGCCTGTACACCCGTATCAACGAACTGAACCGTAAACTGGCCCTCCGTCTCGGCTCTCAGGCCGCTTTGGTCAGTTTTCTTGTAGGCAATATGACCCAGCCGGTTCTTGTAAGCAATGTGCTGGGACAAATCCAGTACATAAGCAAGGGTTATGTCGAACGTAAAAAAATCAACCGATCCGAACTTCTTGGAACCTTTGTGGAAAACTTATCCTCAGATATTGTTACCCAATCTATTCTGTCTAAAGTCTCAACCGGCCACAGCGCTATCGATCTTGCCCTGGAGAAAGAGAAGGAGCAGCTGACCATCCATCCCATCTTTAACCGTAACGGCGATGTCTCTTATCTGGTCTTCGATTTCAGCCACGAGCACTTTTTCTCACGTGAGGGGCTATTCCCCGAAGTAAAGGATACCTCCGCATCCAGGCAGAACAGACGAAAAGGGGGCTCTCTTTTCGGCGGGATCGGATCATTCTTCCGAAGAAACGGAAAAAAATGATAATAGGGGCTCTCCTGCCCCGGGTGGAGATTTTTATCCGTTGAACATCCCGGCGCTTTTCGTTACCCTTAGGGCTGTTTGAAATCCGGTAGAAACGGCGGCCCGGTGAGTGCAGGTGGTGTCTCATTCGGGGCCGTCTCCGGAAAGTAAAAAAAAACGGGAGGGGAATGGTGTCGGTAGAAAAGAACGCTCTGAATGATCTTGGTCGGAAGATATTTCTTGATCGCTACGCTTTGAAGGACGGGTCCAAAAAATCGCTCAAAAAGGGCGACGTGGTCGTGGTGGTAAGCAACTCCCAGACCGGGCAGCGCGAAATCGGAACTGTTACTTCCATTTCGGGGAGCAGCGTATCGGTAAAACTGGATTCCGGTGAACAGGTGGAGCGCTCTGTCGAGCATATTGACAAACCGATCGAGACCGATCCTGCACAGATGATCGACCGTGTATCCCGTGCGGTGGCCGTGGAAGAAAAGGAAGAGAACCGGGAAGAGTGGACCGGCCGCTTCCGATGGCTGCTTGAAGACTGGCGTTTCGTCCCCGGAGGACGTATCCTCACCGGTGCCGGCACCGACCAGAACCTCACCTACTACAACTGTTACGTCATCCCGAGTCCCAAAGACAGCCGCGGGGGTATAATAAAAACCCTCGGGCACATGACGGAAATCATGAGCCGGGGCGGCGGAGTCGGGATCAACCTTACTTCCCTCAGGCCTCATCACGCCTATGTGAAGGGTGTAAACGGCCGCTCCTCCGGTTCGGTCAGCTGGGGCGCCCTCTACAGTTTTGTAACCGGACTTATCGAGCAGGGAGGAAGCCGCCGCGGAGCCCTCATGCTTATTCTGAACGTGTGGCATCCCGATATTCTCGAGTTTATCTCCAGCAAGCGGCGGATGGGTCAGATAACCAACGCGAACATCAGCGTCGGCATTACCGACGACTTTATGAAGGCTGTCAAGGAAGACGGCGACTGGGAACTGATTTTTCCCGACACCAACCATCCCGACTACGACAGCGAGTGGGACGGTGACCTCATCGCCTGGAAAGAGGCGGGCAGACCGGTTGTCTCCTACCGCAAGGTAAAGGCCAGGGAAATCTGGAATGCCATAATCGAAAGCGCCTGGGCTTCCGCCGAACCGGGTATCTTTTTTGTCGACCGCTACAACGATATGAGCAATTCCGGCTACTACGCCCGCATCCACTGCACCAACCCCTGCGGCGAGCAGGGACTTCCCAGCTGGGGAGTGTGCAACCTCGGAGCGATCAACCTTGCCCGATTTGCCAAAAAGGGTGATGTCGACTGGGACAATCTCGGACGGGCGGTCCGATATGCGGTCCGTTTTCTCGATAATGTTATCGACAATACTCCCTATTTTTTCGAAGAGAACAAGGAACAGCAGCTTTCCGAACGCCGGGTGGGGCTGGGAACCATGGGCCTGGCCGAGCTGATGATCCGTCTGAAAATCCGCTACGGCAGCAAGGAGTCGGACAAGTTCCTGGACCGGCTCTACAAGTTCATAGCCATCGAAGCCTACCGCTCCAGCAGTGACACCGCGAAAGAGAAGGGTAGTTTTCCGAAATTCGAGGCAGCTCCCTTTATTGAAAGCGGCTTCATGAAGCTCATGCCAGAGGATATCCGGAAAAAGATCCTCGAAGACGGTGTCCGCAATGTCACCCTGCTTACCCAGGCGCCCACCGGAACCACCGGCACCATGGTGGGAACCTCCACCGGTATTGAGCCCTACTACTTCTGGGAGTGGGAACGGCGCGGCCGGATGGGCAGCCATACCGAGAGAGTTGCCGTCTACGACGAGTGGCGCAAGGCCAACCCCGATGCGGAACAGCTTCCCGACTACTTCGTATCCGCCATGGACCTGGCCCCCGAAGAGCACGTCCGGGTGCAGGCGGCCATTCAGAAATGGGTCGATTCGAGCATCAGCAAAACCTGCAACGTGCCCAACCAGTATACCGTGGATCAGACGCGTCAGCTCTACGAGATGATGTACGACCTCGGCTGCAAGGGCGGAACCATCTACCGCGACGGAAGCCGCGACGAGCAGGTGCTCAACCTTACCAAAGAAGAAGCGAAACCGGAGCCCAGGCCGGAACCGAAGCAGATAAAGCCGCGGGTCCGTCCCACGGTGCTCCACGGCATAACCTACCGCAAACACACCCCCATCGGAACGGCCTACATAACCGTAAACGCCGACGGAGCCACCATGGAGGAACCCTTCGAGGTCTTCATCAACGTAGCCAAGGTGGGATCGGATGTGGCCGCCGATGCCGAGGGACTGGGACGCCTGATCAGCCTCATCCTCAGAATGCCGAGCCCCCTCGGCCCCGACGAACGGGCCAGGGCGGTCATCGCCCAGCTGCGCAGCATCGGAAGCGGACGCCAGCGCGGCTTCGGCAAGAACCGCGTCATGAGCCTTCCCGACGCCGTCGCTCAGGCCCTGGAGGAGCACATCGGCTCGCTCCAGGGAGAAAACAACTATCCGGTCCTTCCCGATGAGGATGAAGAGGAAGAATCCCGCCAGTTCGCCTTCACCTTCGACGAACTGCACGCCGACATCTGCCCCGTCTGCGGGAACGCCACCTTCATCTACATCGAAGGCTGCAAAAAGTGCCACAGCTGCGGCCACAGCGAGTGCTGAGAACCTTCTAAAAAGCGCCGGAAGCCAACAGGGCCCCGGCGCTTTTTTATTATCTGTACTCACTTTTTTTCAGGAGACACCCGCCGTTCAGGATACTCCCGATACTCAAAAAGCCTGCAGGTAGAGCTCCTTTATCTCGGCAATAAGAGGATACCGGGGATTTGCCCCCGTGCACTGGTCGTCGAAGGCCGCCTCGGACATCTCTTCGAGTTCCGCCTCGAAGGCCTTCTTTTCAACTCCCGCCTCGCTTATGGACCCGGGAATATCCAGCTCCTCTTTCAGCTTCTCCACCGCCTCTATCAGCTTCTCCACCTTTTCACCGACCGAAGAACCGCCGAGCCCCAGGTAATCGGCCAGTCTGGCGTAGCGTTCTGCTGCCTGGGGATGGGTGTACTGCGGGAAAGTTCCCTGCTTGCTCGGCGCCTCGGAGGCGTTGTAGCGCAGCACATGGCTTATCAGCAGGGCGTTGGCAAGACCGTGGGGAAGGTGGAACCAGCTGCCGAGCTTGTGCGCCATGGAGTGACACACCCCCAGAAAGGCATTCGCGAAGGCCATACCCGCCATGTTGGACGCATGGTGCACCTTCTCTCTCGCCTCCATGTCCGCCGCGCCGAAGCGGTAGGCCCTGGGCAGATATTCGAAGAGCAGCCGGATCGATTCCATCGCCATGGGAGTGGTGTATTCGGTGGCAAGCATGCTTGCAATCGCCTCCAGGGAATGGGTCAGGGCGTCAATCCCCGAGTGAGCGGTCAGCCGCGCGGGCATATCCTTCGCCAGGTCCGCATCGCAGATCGCCATGTGCGGCATAAGGGCATAGTCGGCGATCGGGTACTTCATCCCCGACTCATCATCGGTAATAACCGCGAAGGGGGTAACCTCGCTTCCCGTGCCGCTGGTGGTGGGAACGGCCACAAACATCGCCTTTGACCCCATTTCGGGAAAGCGGTAGACCCGCTTGCGGATATCCATGAAACGGGCAGCAAGATCCTCGAAGCGTACCTCCGGATGTTCGTAGAGCACCCACATAATCTTGGCGGCGTCCATGGGGCTGCCTCCGCCGAAGGCAATTATCACATCGGGACAGAAGGCGTTCATCCGCTCGACTCCCGCCCGTGCGTTCGAAAGGGTGGGATCGGCCTGAACATCGCCGAAAACCTCGAAGGCTATTCCCATCGCCTCCAGCCGTGCTGTCAGGACCGAGGTAAGCCCGCTTTCGGCAAGAAAGCGATCGGTAACCACGAAGGCCCGCTTCTTTCCGGCAAGCTCCTCGAGGGCGACGGGAAGGGAGCCGCGTTTGAAAAACACCTTTTCGGGGACACGGAACCAGAGCATGTTTTCTCTCCTTGATGCGACGGTTTTATAGTTGAGCAGCTGTGCCGGACCGACATTCTGACTCACCGAATTGCCTCCCCAGCTGCCGCAGCCGAGGGTAAGGCTCGGCTCGAGAGAGAAGTTGTAGAGGTCGCCGATGGCCCCCTGGCTGGCGGGCATGTTTATCAGGGTCCTGCCGGTCTTCATTTCCGAACCGAAGCGGGCGATCCGGTCGGAATTACCCTGGTCGGTGTAGAGCACGCTGGTGTGACCAAGCCCTCCGAAGCTCACCAGTTCTCCCGCCGCGGCGAGGGCCGATTCGAAGTCCGGACGTTTGTAGAGGGTAAGGACGGGGCTCAGTTTCTCCGCGCTCAGCGCCTCGGCGCTTCCGATCTTCTCTGCCTCCGCCACAAGCACCTTCGTGGATGAGGGGACCGTGAAACCCGCCATGGCGGCGATATCGGCCGCCTTCTGACCCACCACCTTCGGGTTCAGCTTTCCCCCGCCGAACATAAGGTCGCTTACCTTCGCCTTTTCCCCGGCGTCCAGGATCCGGGCGCCCCGGGCAACGAACTCGCTCTTCACTTCCCGGTATACCCGCTCAAGGGCGACCACCGACTGCTCGCTTGCGCAGATCATGCCGTTATCGAAGGTCTTGCTCATGAGGATAGAGCTGACGGCCATCTTTATATTGGCGCTTTCGTCGATAATGGCGGGAGTGTTGCCTGCGCCCACGCCTATGGCCGGCTTTCCGCTCGAGTAGGCCGCCTTGACCATACCAGGTCCTCCCGTGGCAAGGATCATGCTGATTGAAGGATGCTCCATCAGCTGGCGGCTCAGCTCCACCGTAGGTTCATCTATCCAGCCGATAATATCCTCGGGAGCTCCCGCGGCAACCGCAGCCTCAAGAACGATCCTGGCCGCCTCCACGGTACACACCTTTGCCCTGGGGTGGGGACTGAAGATGACTGCGTTCCGGGTCTTAAGCGCCAGAAGGGCCTTGAAAATCGTGGTACTGGTCGGGTTTGTGGTCGGGACCACGCCGGCAATTACCCCGATAGGTTCGGCTATCTTTGCAACGCCGAAGGTCGCATCCTCCTCAATAAGCCCGCAGGTTTTAAGGTCCTTGTATTTATTGTAGATATACTCGGAGGCAAAATGGTTCTTCACCACCTTGTCCTCCGCGACGCCCATTCCGGTTTCCTCCGCCGCCAGCTTGGCAAGTTCGATCCTCGCTCCCGCCGCCGCCATCGCCGCCGCCCGGAAAATCGCATCTACCTGTTCCTGGTCGTAGCGCGCATAGAGGGCCTGAGCCGCCTCCGTCCTGCGCACCCGGTCGTTGAGGACCGCCGCACTGCTTACCGTTTCCGCCGTTCCCGCTTTCTTTGTCATTGTATAGTCCTCCATGTATCGATATATTTTTATCGTTCCAACACCGTAATGGTAATAAGAAGTGCAGAAACAGTCAAGTGTAAAGATATAAATATATCGAATTGTTCTTTTTTCAGGGCGCATCCCCGCCCGTGCCGGGCGCGGCCGGGCTTGCTCCGCGGTCCGCTTCGCTTCCGTCCGTCGGGCTGCGCCCTCCGGACCCTCCTCCCGCAGGTCGTCGGCGCTGCGCATCCCTTGCGCATCGTGAGAAATATTTACTATTACAGTAGTAAAAAAGCTTGCCCGGAAGCTGAAACTGGTGTAACATGAAATCATGATACAGGTAACAAGCGAAATCGGAAGGCTCAAATCGGTGCTGCTGCACCGGCCCGGCAGGGAACTTGAGCGGCTTACCCCGAAGTACCTCGAGGAGATGCTCTTCGAGGATATACCATGGCTCAAAAAAATACGACAGGAACACGATCTTTTTGCGCGGACCCTCAGCGAACGGGGCTGCGAGGTGCTCTACTACCACAACCTGCTCTTTGATGTGCTGCAGAACAGGGATGCACGCCTTAAGATGGTGGACGAGGTTATCGGCTCCTGCCGGATAGGTTCGGACCATCTGAAGGGAATTATCCGGGAATACCTGCAGGGAATGGAGCCGCTTCAGCTGGCGGAGGTCCTCATTTCGGGGCTGGAGAAGAGCGAGATCGAAGGTCTTGGAGATGTCCGGCGGCTTTCGAGCTACATAAAAGAGGCCTACCCCTTCTACATAAATCCTCTTACCAACCTCTATTTTACCCGCGATCCGGGGGCCGTCATCGGCGGGGGTGTGGCGGTAAACGCCATGAAGACCCCCGCGCGCATGAGAGAATCGCTCATCCTCCGCTATATCCGCGACTACCATCCTATCTTCAAGGATGTACCGCTCTGGTACTCTCCCGAAGATCTGGACAGCATCGAGGGAGGAGATACCCTGGTGCTGTCACCGCGTACCGTAGCGGTCGGCTGCAGCGCACGGACGGGAGCCGAAGGAATAGAACGGCTTGCGGAACGCCTTTTTGAGGGGACCGAATCGGTACGGGAGGTGCTGGTCGTACAGATTCCCTTCACCAGAGCCTTTATGCACCTGGATACGGTGCTCACCATGGTGGACCGGGATACCTTTACCATCTTTCCCGGGGTACGTGACAAACTGGTTCTTTACCGCCTTACCCCCGCAAAAGGAGGCGGGATAGCCATCAAGCCTCTTGACAGTCTGGAGAAGAGCCTGAAAGAATCACTTGGTGTACCGGCCCTCCGCCTGCTGGAAAGCGGCGGGGGGGACGACATGACCGCGGCCAGGGAACAGTGGAACGACAGTACCAATACTCTGGCCCTCGCACCCGGTGTCGTAGTAACCTACGACCGGAATGTCGCCTCCAACGATTCCCTGCGGGAAGCGGGCATAGAGGTGGTGGAGATAGAGGGTTCGGAACTGGTCCGCGGCCGGGGCGGTCCACGATGCATGAGCATGCCGCTTCATCGTGAAGCGATATAGGAGGAACAACATGCCTGTCAATCTCAAAGGAAGACACCTGCTGACTCTGAAGGATTTTACCCCCGAAGAGATCCGCTATCTGCTCGATCTTTCCATCGACCTGAAGCGCAAAAAACGTTCGGGCGTCAGCGGCAACCTGCTCGCAGGAAAGAATATCGTACTGCTGTTTGAAAAAGCTTCCACCCGTACCCGTTGTGCCTTCGAAGTGGCCGCTTTCGACGAGGGCGCCCAGGTAACCTTTCTTACCAACAGCCAGATGGGAAAGAAGGAATCGATCGAAGATACCGCGAAGGTCCTCGGCCGCTACTACGACGGAATCGAGTTCCGTGGTTTCAGCCAGGAGACGGTGGAAGAGCTTGCCGCCCACGCCGGAGTTCCCGTCTGGAACGGGCTGACCGACCTTTATCACCCCACCCAGATCCTGGCGGACTTCATGACCATCATGGAGCACGTGGATAAACCCCTCTCGAAGGTGAAGCTGGTCTTCGTCGGCGACGCCCGCAACAACATGGGCAACAGTCTCATGCTGGCATCGGCAAAGATGGGCATGACCTTCACCGGCATTGCTCCGAAAGCGCTCCATCCCTCGGGGGAAATGTTCGATTATGCGAAGTCCGTCGCAGCCGAAACCGGGGCAAAGATCTCCGTAACCGACAACATAGCCGAAGGGGTGCGTGACGCCGATGTAATCTATACGGACGTCTGGGTATCCATGGGAGAAGGGGATCAGTTTGCCGAACGCATCAAACTCCTCAAGCCCTACCAGGTAAACAGAAAGATGATGGAGGCCACCGGAAACCCCGATGTGCTGTTTATGCACTGCCTCCCCGCCTTCCACGACCAGGGAACCAGCATCGGAAGGGAGATCCGTGAGCAGTACGGACTGACCGAAATGGAAGTGACCGACGAGGTCTTCCGCGGTCCCGGCTCGGTGGTCTTCGACGAGGCGGAAAACCGCCTGCACGCGCAAAAGGGTATCCTTGCCTGGTGTTTTGACGCGGTTTGAAGGACGGAAAGTTTTGGCGTTCAATATTGAGGATTATGGCGTAAGCCCCGCAGGGCAGGACGCAGTGCGCCCCTTTGCGGTGGAAGGACTGGACGTGCGCGGCCGGGCGGTTTCGCTTGGCCCCGTTGGGGAAAAGATCCTGGAACGGCACAATTACCCCGAGCCGGTCTCCCGTGTGCTGGCCGAGGCGATCGTCCTCACCTGCCTGCTTGGAACATCGCTCAAGTTCGACGGCCGATTTACCCTGCAGACCCAGACCGACGGGCCGGTATCCATGCTGGTCGTTGATTTCACCTCGCCCGACGCGGTGCGCGCCTGCGCGACCTTCGACGAGGAGAAGCTGGCGCAGGTCATGGAAAACGGACGGCCGTCTGCCGAACAGCTGCTCGGCCGCGGGCACCTTGCCATGACCATCGACCAGGGCCGGCACATGCAGCGCTATCAGGGGCTGGTCGAACTGGACGGCATTTCCCTGGAAGAGGTGGCGCGGCGCTATTTCGCCCGCTCCGAACAGATCCCGACCGAGGTCCGCCTTGCCGTCGGCGAACTCTTCACCCGCAACGAAGGCGAAGGCCCGTCGCACAGCTGGATCGCCGGCGGCGTCATCGCCCAGTTCCTGCCCGAGGCCCCGGAGCGCATGCGTCAGGCGGATTTCGCACCCGGCGACGCGCCGGAAGGCGCAGCCGTTCATGACGTCGACGAAGACGACGCCTGGACGGAGGCGAAGGCCCTGGTGGAGACAGTCAAGGACGTGGAACTCACGGATCCGGACGTGACCGTCGAACGGCTGTTGTTCCGCCTGTTCCACGAACGCGGCGTCCGCCTGTTCGAGCCGCATCAGATTGTTGACCGCTGCCGGTGTTCGCGCGAAAAGGTTGTCGGCATCCTGAAGAGCTTCAGCGCCGAGGAAATGGCGGATATGAAAGAGGACGGCAAGGTCGTCGTCACCTGCGAATTCTGCAGCACCCGCTACGAATTCGATCCCGAGGAGGCCGTCGGCTAAACGGTCTTCTTCGCAAACCCGGCAACCGCCTTTGCTGCCTCGGTGATGTTTCCATCGAGCGTTGCCGGGGATTTTCCGCGCGGGCCGAAGTCGTGATTGCCGTCTTCCAGGTAGATGAGCGCCACACCTTCAGGCAGGGCAACCTTGTCCAGCTCTGCGCGCGATCCGAACGGGTCGCGGTCGCCCTGGCAAATCAGAACGGGCCTCTTGGCTCCTTCAAGAGGCTCCAGGCGCCAGTCCGCATCCGCTTTTCCGGTCGCAAGGAATGGATAGCCGAAACAGCACACGCCCTTGACCCGGCCGGGCAGGGAGGCACCGCCCGCCAGTATGGCGGCCACGCGCCCGCCCATGGACTTTCCGCCGATCAGGATCGGGCTTTCGCAGTCTGCCATCAATGCCTGCAGGGCGGTCTGGAACTCGCCGATCAGCTTGTCCGCTTTGGGAGGAGGGCGTTTGGAGCCGCCGGTCCGGCGTCCGGCCATATAGGCGAACTCGAACCGGGCAACCGCGAGCCCGTTGGCGGCGAGTGCCGCGGCCAGCCTGTTCATGAAGGCGGAATCCATAGCAGCCCCGGCTCCGTGGGCGAGCAGGAGGGTGGCGATCGGAGGGGTTTCCGGGTGGGTCCAGAGAAAGTCGGGCATTGAAGATTAGGATCCGTTGGAACGAGTTGAATTCGGGGAAATGATCGATATCGGCTTTTGAGCCTTGCTCAGGTGTCCGTCAACCTGATTGGCGACTTTTCCGGATCTGGTGTGCTGCTTTGGCTGCCGGGCCTGCGCAACAGGCAGGTGATCAAGGATCAACCTTTCTTCTTCGACAGATATTCACCGTGTTCAATAGTCTTCGCTGCAGCTGGAAGAAAACCGGCGACAAAGGCAGTCGTTGCCCGGGCCGCGTTGCCAATGTTTTCGTCCAGCGTCGCACGGGCACCCTGAACGGGTTTGAAATCGTGGGTTCCACCTTCGAGAAAGACAAGGGTGACCTGTGCCGGAAGCGACAGGGACTCCAGTTCCGCGCGCGGCCCCATGGGATCGTTCTCGCCCTGACAGATCAGGATCGGGTGTCCGGACTTCTTGAGGGGCCCGATGTGCCATTTTGAATCGGGTCGGTTGGCCTGATGGAAGGGATAGCCGAAACAGCATAAGCCGACCACACGGTCGGGCAGGAAGCCTCCTGCGGCAAATTTCGCGGCCACGCGGGCGCCCATGGATTTACCTCCGATAAGGATCGGGCCTTCGCACGCGCTCATGAAAACCCGCAGCACGGTCCGTAATTCGCCGATCAACTCTATGTCCAGAGGCCTCGGTTGCAGGGCGGTGCCCTCCCGTCGGCCGGCCATATAGGCGAATTCGAACCGGGCGACGGCAAAACCCTGGCCGGCCAGGGCCGCGGTAATTTTCTCCATGAACGGACAGTCCATGGCGGTTCCAGCGCCGTGAGCGAGCAGGATCGTGGCAAGCGGCGAGGTTTCCGGGCGTATCCAGAGAAAGTCGAGCATAGAAATGCGGATCCGGTAGAGAGAGCTGGTGTCAGAAAAAGCTGATCGGGAAATAGCGCAGGTAAAGTTCCCGGTAGGCGCCGGTCTGCTGCAGCCGGCGCAAGGCGTAGTTGACCGCCTCGCGCGTGGACGCGTCGTCCTTGCGCATGGCGATCGACAGGCCCTCGTCGAAATAACCGGGCTCCAGCCATGGCCCCCCGGCAAACCGGCAGCAACCGGCCGCGGCCGTGCTGTTGAGCCAGAAGGAGAGGGGAAGGCCGTCGCCGAAATGCGCGTCCACAGTGCCATCGATCAGGGCTGTTCGGGCGGCCTCCACCGTTTCGTACGGCTCCAGGAGGGCGTCCGGCCAGAACCGGGCGGCAAAGGCTTCATGCCGGGANNAATCCTGGCGCCGGCGATGGTATCCGCGCCGAAAGTCTTTTCCTGCCCGGCACGCACGACGAAACGCGCCGGCAGCTTCAGATAGTCGTCGCTGAACGAAAGCCGTTCCACCAGGTCTTCGGTTCGAGCCAGTCCGGAAATGATGGCGTCGCCTTCGCCTTCCTCCAGCGCCGGCAGAAGGCCGCTGAATTCCTTGATGCGCAGCGAGCAGGACGTGTCGAGTTCCTGGCAGATGGCGCGGGCAAGGTCGACGTTGAATCCTGTCAGACGATCCTCCGCATCCCGGTACACAAACGGGGGATAGCCGTCGGTTGCCAGAAACTGGATCTTGCCGGGAATGTCGGCCGGACGGTCCTGCACGGCCTTGGGGTCCCAGAAATTGGGGACGACGACCTTGTCCTGTGCGTTTGCCCTTGTGAGCACGGCACAAAGGGTCAGGAGAACAAGGAGTGCATTTCTGAAATGAGTGACCATCGCCCGGCGCTCGTGCCTCGACCTTACCGACTGAAAAGTTGCTCCTGAGTCTTTCCGTTCTTTATAGCGTTTTTGCGGACAGTTGCAGGAGCTTTCGTCAAGCGCAGGGAATTTGAAGCAATTTTTGTCGCGGCCGCTTCGCTCTTCGGCCATCGCCGGACAAAGGCGCTATGCGTGCCATAAATACGACGTGCATCAGCTATGCAAAAACAGGGCGGAGTTTCTTGAATTGCGGCATTGAATTCTTAACTTTCCTCTAGTAGGGGTCGAGATAATCGGCAACGCATCACCCCGGCGAGGTCCGGGCGTTTCAGGAGGTCGACATGACCCGTGATGAACTTATTCGCGAATACAAAGAGCACAGCGGAACCTGGCCGGCGCTGGTCGGCGTCTACGGCTTGATCGTGGGCACGATGTTACTGTCCGGCTATCTGATGGTCGGCTGACCCGGCAACAAGCCGCACAAGTCCCCGAAATCGGTTTGAGCCCCCGGTCCCCTTCGGACCGGGAGTCTCGTTTTGG
>NPIE01001719.1_pt1 | contig 18158 bp, 9 predicted proteins | sample 8637661 | NCBI WGS metagenome assembly NPIE01 (sample SAMN07420842, study PRJNA396082) | bioreactor metagenome | isolation source: sample BA12 brine-fed electro-methanogenic bioreactor BA | place: Japan: Kochi | collected 2016-12-09
CCCGCCTTCCCCACCGCCTTCCCCTGGTTCAACACACCGCGCTTCTGGGATGGGCACATCCTTGAACTGCGCGAACAGATTGCCGCCCTGCGCGAGCCGCCCCTGCAGCTTACCTGACAAACTCAGAACGCTCTGATCAGGTGATTCCTTTTTCCTTCAGGAAGGGCGCATATTTTTTATCGGTCCCGAGGATATGGCCTTTGAGCCAATCGCGCAGAAAGCGCATCACCTCCAGGGACAACACAAACTCCCCCTGGTTGACGCGCTTGCGCAGTTCATCGGTTTTTTCGATGAATTTCTGATGCTCGACCCGGTGCAGATGCAGGTCGGGATAACGGAACTCCTCCATATAGAGTTCTTCCGTCGCGAAATGCGTCTGGGCATAATCGACCATTTCCGTCACAATAGCCGTCATGGCCTCTTGCGCTTTCTGCTCAAGCATGGCTTCGTGCAGTTGATTGATCAGACCGATCAGCTTGCGGTGCTCGCGGTCAATACGATCGATGTCGACACTGAAACTCTCATCCCACTCAATTAACGGCATAGCGAATCCTCTAAACTTTTCTCAATGAACAAAAACAGCGCCCATTACCACCATAAAAGCATTAAAATGATACAATCTCTTCCATTTCGTGTAAAGTGAACCCCGACAAATAAAAAAAATATTGAGCGTTTCCGCAAAAAGTAATATTTTTAAAGCAATGGCGCTTTCATGAGAACCGAATGGAAGCTGACGTTCCAGCAAGCTCATAACGGCCATGCAATGGGAATTTTTATCATTCCCTGCACATTGTTTTTTCATACAGGGTCAGTGTCTTAAATGGAGATCAACCTTTGAGTAAGACAATCGACGATAAGAACGCCCTTCAGAACGGAGGCGAGGCCACCCGTCGCGGTGCGTTTCTGGCCGGCATGAGTCATGAAATCCGCACGCCGCTCAACAGCCTGCTCAGTATGCTTCAACTGCTCGAGCGAGGAGAGCTGGCCCCCGAGCAGCATGAAGCCGTGCATATTGCCCTCGATGCAGGCCGCTGCCTGCTGGAAATCGTCAACGACGTCCTGGACCTGGCGCGCATCGAATTGGGTGAAATCACTCTTGACGAGGCGCCTTTTGACGCGGCGGAGATTCTACGCTCGGTTTCCAGCCTCTATCTCCCTGTCGCCGAAGACAAGGAGATCGATTTGCGCATCGATGCGCAATCGGCCTCCCATCTGTGCCTGGGGGACGCCGCCCGCCTGCGCCAGATTTTTTTCAACCTTCTCGGACATGCCCTGCGCTACACGGAAAGTGGCAGGATTCAAGTCGCTCTGGCGCAGAAACCGGCCGGCGATGGGGTGATGCAACTCAACCTTCTGGTTTCCATTTCGTGCCCTGAATCCGCCAAAGAGTCCACGGCTTTTTTGCCGACCCCATGCGCCCCGACCAGTCGTGCGTTTCAGGAAACCGGCCTGGGCCTGCCCATCGCACAGCGCCTGATCGAATTAATGGGAGGGGAAATCACGCTTAAAGTCGTGGGTACGAACGAAAGTGAAGCAAAAGTGGTTCTGCCCTGCGGGCAGGGTGCGCCCCGCACCTGCGGAGACTCGCGCGAAGAAGAGATCCCGCCCCTGCAGATCCTGCTGGTCGAGGATGACAAGGTCAACCAGCTGGCGACACGGCGCCTGCTGAGCAAAGCCGGGCATAAGGTCGTCTCCGCAGGTGACGGCGAGGAGGCGCTGACGGCGCTGGAACAGATCCGCTTCGACCTGATCCTTATGGACGGCGCCATGCCCCACCTCGACGGTCTTGAGACCACACGCCGCATCCGCGCATCGCAACGCCCCTACGCCGGAATTCCCATTATCGCCCTGACCGCTCACGCCCTGCAGGGGGATCGTGAACGTTTTCTGGAAGCCGGGATGGATGGCTATCTGGCCAAACCGCTTGAATTCGGTGAGTTCAACAAAGTGGTTGCGCGCATTTTTCAGAACTGTGGGTAGTTTTCGTCGAATGTATTGACTTGGCCGCTCGAATTCGCGGCCGCACTTGGCGCAGATCCAGTTATGCCCTTTCCTGGTCAACTCATTGGGTTTCCATCAGTATCCAACCGTCCTGGTTCAACCCGACATTTTCAACTTTACCGGCCCGGAGATCCACGGTAAAGACCTCTCCTTCCATAGACGGACTGAAATACATCAGATCCCCCGTCCGGGGTTCGCCCATATCGTCACCTCTGGTCTGTCTCACAACAACGCTGAGGCAATATCGGCCGGGAGGTGCCGTGAGAGTGAAAGAACCGTCGGGCGACAGTGCGCGCATGTACTCTGGCGGTGGAATTGTCTCCATGCTCTGAAAGAGCGATGGCTGACAATTCGGCCAGAGGGCGGCAATTCCCCGGTAATGGTCGATCCCAGGATGTTGAACTTTACCGGTGACAGAGCCCCCTGGCTCGGACCTTAAGGGAGTGGGCTTCAACCCAGTTGCGAGCAAAACCAAAAGCAGAAATCCCACCTGAAGCAGAACACTGGCCCCTGATCTAACGTTTAAAAATTTCAAGGTCAATCCTTCTTGCCCTGAGGAGTGAAGGCATAGAGTTTGCCGTCATTTGAACCAATGATGATCAACCGGCCACCCGCGGCCGGTGAGATCGAGATCTTTCCACCCGTCGCGAACTGCCAGAGCGGGCGACCGTTGTTCAGGGCGAAAGCATAGAACACGCCATCGTCGGAGCCGACATAGACTGTGTCTCCAACCACAAGGGGAGAGGAATCGACCTTCCCACCCGTTTCACTGCGCCAGAGGATCGTCCCGGTCTTTCGCTCCATAGCAACCAAGGCACGACCGATGCCGACAAGGAGATGATCGGGAGTGAGCGCCGGGCTTGACTTGGTAAGGTCGGTAAAAACGCTGGAGCCATGCTGGGGGGCCGGCGCAGGAGTCTTCCAGCGCACCGAGCCATCTTCAACATTCAAAGCATATACGTGGTCGTCACGGACATGCGCATAAACCACAGATCCCGCTACGGCCGGCGTGGCATAAAGCTGCCGGGACAGATCTTTACGCCACTTGACCTGACCGCTGGCTGCATCAATGGCGAACAGGGCGCTGCGCCTCAACCCATCGCTGCCGGTGTAAACCGTTCCTTCAGCATACGCAGGTGAGGCATAGCTGCCTTCCGTCTGACTGTCAAGCAGCCAGAGTAGGCGGCCGGTAGAGACATCAAACGCACGGATTCGTCCATCACAACCTCCGATAAACAGATGTCCGTTCACCGCGACGGGCGAAGATCTGACGCCCCGGTAACTGATCCGGCAAAACTCTCGCACCCCCGATTCGGCTTTCCATATCAGCGTGCCGTCGGCTGCATCGAGCGCATAGATGTAATTGTCAGCGGAACCGAAAAAGACCCGTCCTCCCGCGACCGCCGGTGTAGACACGACACGTCCTCCAGTTTCAAACTCCCAGAGTTTTTCGCCTGACGCTGCATCCAGGGCATATAGATAGCCATCGTGTCCGCCGACAAAGACTCGCCCCCCTGCCAATACCGCTGAAGACAGTCCATCATCGACAGCGGGAAAGGCTTCGATGCGGGCGCGCCCGTGTCGGGTCGCAAATGTCCAAAGCTTTTCCAGCGGCGGCTGTGGTCCCTCAGCAAGATAGCCGGTGCGGTGGATGTTACCGCGAAACAGAGGAAAATCGTCAGTCGAAGCCCCTATTCCGCCAACCGGCGCAAAAAAGCTGAATATCAGAAAAAAAACTATGAATACTCGCATGAAAATATCCTGTTCAGGGCATAAATCGGCGCGTCATCTGCCGCAGCGCGAGCAGGTAGAAAACCGCTGTGAAGCCTCCCAGCCAAAGCACCTCGATCCAAAGGCTCGCGTGCCAATGCCCGTACATCACCGCGCGCGCAAGGGGTACCAGATGTGCAAGGGGAAAGATACCGACCAGTCCCTCGACCCAGGGTCCCATCCCGTCAACCGGATAAAAAACTCCCGAGAAAAAGAACATAGGCGACAGAACCAGAGTAAAGTAGTAATTGAACGACTCGTACCCCCGGGCCAGGGAAGTCACGATCATTCCCAAGCTGGCAAAAATCACTCCGGCGAAGAAGAGCAGGACCAGTCCAAGGATCCCCGGCCAGGGCGTCGCGATGCCTGAAAACAGCGCAAGGAGCAGGACAGTCCCACCGCTCATCATACCCTTGGTCACTGCCCACAGCATTTCGCCGGCAACGATTTCTTCAAAAGACAGGGGCGCCAGAACCATGCTGGCATATATTTTCTGGTGGGCCATTTTGGTAAATATACTATAAGTGGCCTCAATGGTCGTGCTGTACATGACCGACGACAACATCAGCCCCGGGACCACGAAATCCAGGTAAGAACGCCCGTCGATCTCTGAAATGACTGTACTCAGGCCATAACCGAGCCCCACGAAGTAAAAGAGAGGTTCGCCAATCACTCCCACCAGACTGGTCTTCCAGGAAGCACGCCAGACGTGGGCATTGCGAAGCCAAACCCAGAAAAAACCCCAACCGAAGTCACCGATCAATACCCGGGCCCCGACCATCAGAGCCTCCTCAGCGCCAGTGAGGAGACCACCCTGCGGTCCCTTGCGGGCGGCTCAGCTGCCACAGGGCCGATGTCTTTCACCCGGCCATATTCGAGCTGAGCCACCTGGTCACAGAGAAGCTCGATCTCCGCCTGGTCATGACTGGCGAGAAGGAGCGTCATCCCTTCACGTTTGAGGCGCACCAGCATCGCCAGGTAACTTTCGCGGCTGGAATGATCAAGCCCCCGGCTGGGTTCATCGAGCAGCAGAATACGCGGCCGAGTCAGAAGAGCCCGTGCCAGAACCAATCGTCGCCGCATGCCTCCGGAAAGATTCGCCACAGGATCACGTTCCCTGTCCTCCAATCCCATCTGCTGCAGCACTCTCCCGGTACGCTCAAGCCCTTCCTTTCGAGAAAGTCCAGCATAACGACTATGGAATAACAGATTATCACTCACGTTCAGATCGCCGTCCAGCAGGTCATCCTGGGGTACGATCCCCAGCAGTTTCCGCACCTCCCTCGGCCTTTTCCCGACATCGAGGGCTTCTACGGTAATCCGTCCGGAGTTGGGACGAAGAAAACCATAGATCATCTTCAGGGTTGTCGACTTGCCGGCGCCATTGCTTCCGGTCAGCCCAAAGCAGGTTCCCCGTCTCACGACGAAACTGATCCCGTTCACTGCTAAGGTGCGACCGAAGGTTTTCGTGACCTTCTGCAGGACCACGACAGGATCTTTGACCAGATCAATTGCCATGCCAGACCTCGGGGACAATGAGCCGGGACAGTACCTTCAGCGCCTCTCCAATCCGGGGTCCCGGTCGATTGATCACCACCATGTCGAAATCCTGAACGTCGTACAGATGACCGTCACGAACCGCGGCGATCTCTTTCCAGCCCTCCCTTTTCGCGACTCCGGTTTTATACTGAAAGGGGTGGTCAATCAGAATCACATCGGGATCCCGCCGCAGGATTTCATCCGCGTCCACAACAAAATACGGAGAGTCAACATCATCGAAGAGGGGACGCCCACCGGCCAGGCGCACCAGATCGGCCATAAAAGACTCGCTTCCGACAGTATAGAGTTTATGAGGGCCATCGACCTCGAGATAAACCAGGGGTCGGTCTCGCGGGGGAAGAGGGTTGACGGCGGCGGTCACACCCGCAATCTCGGCGCGCAGGACACGAATCAGTTCGGTCGCCTGCTCCATGCGATCACTGATTTCACCGACCTTCGCAATCGCGGAGAAAACATCTTCCACGCTGTGGGCCGCCAACACCATGCTTTTGATCCCTTGTGCAGCGAGTGCCTCAATATCATCGGGACGCACCTGCTCGGAAAAAAGAACGAGATCCGGCTCTTCAGCCGCCAGCTTGTTCATATCGGGCGCATTGAAGTTCCCAAGACGCGGCTTGAGCTTAGCCGCAATGGGATAATCACACTGGCGAGATACCCCCAGCAGCTGGTCTTCAGCATCGAGGGCGTAGAAAATTTCAGTGATTCCCGGGGATAAGGACACCAAGCGTTTGGAGGAAGCACTGCTGGGTTCCGGGCCCCCTGCGATAAAACAAAAAATACACAAGAACGCCCCAAGACTCTTGCAGAGGCGCCACACTGATTTTTCCATCATTATTCCATTTTCCATACAACCACCTTGAGGCCGGGAGACCGACCGGCTTCGGAAACCTGCACGCGCAGCAGCTGATTGTCGCCATGGTAACTGTGCCATTCTCCCGGCCGGGGTGGCCCCCCATGTCCGTTGCGGGCGCCGACATAGTAGACACCTGGGGAATCCACCGGGATGAAGAAACGCCCGGAATCATCCAAAAGGTGGGATCTGAAAGGGGGCAAAGCCCCTTCAGGATAAGGTTCGGTGAAAGCGAACGCATAAAGTCCCGAGGGGAGCTCGCCATCGGCGGCCTGCAGGATTCCCTGAATCCCCAGTCGGTCTGAATCCGGCAGAACAGAAGGTCGTGAATCGCGAACCTTCTCTACCATGCTCAAGGCCACCTGCACAGAGTCGCCATCTTTCAGAAGCAGGGGATTCCCAGCAAAATATCCGAAGTAATCACCCACTTCCAGCGGCCCGAGGCGATTCTCAGCGCGCCTGGCGGCCAGAAGAAAATAAGAACCGGGTGGCAGCTCCACCGAAAAGCTCCCGTCACTGGCAGTGCCTGCCGGGACGGCTCCGCGCGGACCGAACAGATCGGGACCGCGAAACTCCTTGGAAGAATTCGGATAAAAATAAATCATGGCCCCTTCTAGAGGGCTGCCGGCGATGGTTACCGTGCCTTCGACCAGGGCGGTTCCGTTATCCTCCTTGCGGCCCTTATGCCATGGCGTCACAGGGGACACCGGCAGAGTCAGCTCAAGCGACTCTCCACTGGGCACCTGCAGGGGATTGCCCCCGAAATACCCCTGGAAGTCTCCGGGTGACGGCATCCTGTCGGGAAACCGGGCAGAGATCCTGCGAGCGACCAGATAATAACGACCGGGGGCGAGATTCAAGGAAAAACGTCCCTCGGCATCTGTCGGGGCGGAATAGGAGAAACCCTCCCCGTGAAATCCATTCTCCGTATCACGAAATACGTGAACCCGGGCTTTGGCCAGCGGCTTTCCATTCAGGGTCACCTTTCCCCGGAGTCCCCCGCGCTGCCCGGAGCGCTTTCCCACATTCTCACGGGGTGTCGTCAACCAGGGAGTGTAGGCCACCTGATCGCGGGGAAAAGGTTTATTCTGATAAAAGGTTTGTGGTTTGTCGAAAAAATCCCTGAAAATGGATATATCCGTCACCGAGTTGCCCGCCGTCATTTCATCCGAGGCCTTTTTACCCCACCAATTTTGGCGCGCATCGACTTTGTCGAACAGAATATCCGCGTTTCTGATACCGGAGCTTTCCGCACCATATGAAGATGCAGCCCGAGACTCTGCAGCCCCTTCCAGAAGATGCTGTCTGTTTCCGGCGGGAAGGAGGGTTTCCACCTGTCGAGACTGGTTGTCTCCCAATACGATAGCGAAACGGCGATTGTCCAGAATATGATTTCCCCTCAGGAGAGGATATCCAGAATAATTGCAGTAAACTCCAACGCCATTTTCAATAATGCGGTTATCGGTGATCTTGGGCGATACCAGCTTTTCCACCCAGATTGCCGTGTCATTTCCAACCAGGTCGTTCCAGCGGATATCGGGATGACTCTTCATCTCCACCAGGATGCCTTTATCATGACCTTCGACCAGATTGTCCCGGATCAGCGGTGTTGCTCCCTGGAAGCATACAATGCCTGCCTCACCGTTCTGCTGAATAATGTTGCGGGAGATCGCCGGAGCACTGTTGAGGTTGCAGCGCAATCCCTCCTTGAGGTTGTCCTTGACCAGACAGTGCGTGAGGCTGAAATCGGAATTCTGATTCCAGATGCAGGCGACGGTATTGGCGGTGAGCCGGCAGGCATAGGCGCCCCCGACAAACGCCTTGAGCAGCGTCAACCCTGTTTCGTTTCTCTCCAACACGCTGTCTTCCAGCACCAGCCTGGCACGGGTACCCTGGATGCCGTGGCGGGCGAAAGAGATGCGGGCGTAGCGGATGCGACTGGTGTTTTCGCTTGTCCCGTTGAGCACAATCCCCTGCCAATCGCCAGGCTGTGGATTACGGGCGGCCGAAGTGAAAACGACAGGTTCATTTTCGGTGCCCTGGGCGACCAACTTTCCCTGCACCACCAGGCCCAGCGGGTGGTTTTTACGGGAGACGAAGCTGACTACGGTCCCCGGCTCCACCAGCAGTGTCGCTTCCGGGGCAACGACAACATCTTCTTCGAACTGCAGCTGGCCTTGCCACACAGTATCGGTCTCGATGCGCAGTGCAAAAACCTCCGTGAGGCTCATGGCAACAAGCGCAGCGATCAACAATAACTGGCACAGCAGGCGCATCTGTTTCATAGTGGTTACTCCCGGCACTTTTTTGACGTCGCCACTATTAAAGCAAAAGCGGTGCCGGTTTTAAGGAATTACGGACAGGTTGTGTCACCCACCTGATAAACAGGAGTCGTCGCCTCGGCTTCGTTGCTGTAGGGCGCCTTATCCGCCCCGCGGAACGGCCGCACACGATAGCGGTAAGTACCTTCAGGCTCAATCCCCTCGCTGTCAGTGAATGTGGTGACGTTGGGCGGCACAATGTCAATAAGGACAAATTCCCGGTTCCAGACCTGCGCTTCGATCTCGTAGCCGTCTTCGTCGTCACCGTTGTCCGACCAGTCAAGCCGGACCATCAGAGAGTTGACGGGCGTGGCGCTCAAACCCGAGGCAGTGGCGGGGAAGGTCAGGTCTTCGCTGTCGTTGCTGTAGCCGCTGAGCCAGCTGTGAGTTGCCGTCTTGTAGGCGCGCACCCGGTAATTGAAGACGGCCGAGGGTGATGCGGTTGCATCTGTATAAACCGTCACACTATCGGCGACAGTGGCGATCTCGGTAAAGGCGCTGCAGCCGCTGCCGGCACAGCGTTCGATCCGGAATCCCGTCTCGTCGGTGGTGTGATCGTTCCACTCAAGGTCGATCTGCGTGTCGCTGACGGCCGTGGCGACCAGGGCCGCGGGCGCCGTCGGCGTGTCCGCCGTGGCCTCGTCGCTGTTGCTCGCGGCGCTGGTCCAGGTGTGGTCGAAGACGAAGCAGGCGCTCGCCTCCTCGGTCCCGAGGGATACACCGGCCGCAGCCGTCCCCGGACTCACCCGGATCTCGTGGATGGTGGCTTGGTGGGAGTTCTGGTGCACCCCGAGGCGCAGGGTGGCGTCACTGTAGTTGCCTGTCTCCTGCACCAGGCTCCAGTCGCCGTAGGCGCCGCCGCGCACGTAATACTGGGCGCCGCTGGCCTTCAGGACCACCTTCATCTGGTAGTCGGTGCCGGCGGCATAGGTCTGCCCACCCAAGTTGCCGCGGTTGGCACCTCGCTCGTAGACGCTCAGCCCGTAGTTGCTCCAGTACAGGCCGTAAATAAGCTGGTTGTAATTGGCGCTGGCAGTCTGGTTAAGCTCCCAGCCGGCCATGAAATAATTGCTGCCGAGGGTGTCGGGCGCAATGCTCAGGTTGAAGTACAGCTCGCGCCCGACCTTGCGTCCATAGGTGCGTGTCGAGATCAATGCATTGTTCCATCCGTCGGCAACGTCCTGGAGTTGCAGGCCATCGTTCTGCGCAATCGCGCTGGCCGGGTCGATCTCCACCCACGCGTTCCCGTCTATACTGGTCCCTTCGAAGGTGAAAACGTCATCCTCCAGGGTGGCGTCGCTGCGGCTGATCGCGAAGGCGTTGCCGTAATACATGAAAATGCTGTCGTTCCGGCCGGTCCGGACCCAGACCGTGGCCGACACCCCGTCAGTTTTGTCCTTGATCCAGTAGGGGAGTTCGCGCTTGCCGATGCTGTCGTAAAACCGCAGGTCATCGAAATCTGCCTGCATGTCCGCGTCGTAGGCGATCGTCAGCTCGAACTTGCTGTTCGCGGCAAAGGAGGCGAAAGTCACCGGTGCGCGCCGCGTCCAGCAACCACTGCCGCTGCCGGAGAGGCCGGAATTGTCCGCCTTGATCCGGTAAGTGTAGGTGGTCGAGTGGGCGGCTGTCAGGTCGGCGTAGGTGGTCACGCCAGGGGGCGCAATGTCGATGTCGACGAAATCGCTGCAGCCCGAGCCGGTGCAGCGCTCGATGATAGTGCCAGTTTCGGTGGCCGCGTTGTCCGCCCACTCGAGGTCGATGCGGGTGGTGTTGACCGTCGTCGCGCTCAGACCCGTCGGCGCAACGACGGTCGTGGTTGCGGAGGCGGTGTTGGAATAACCGCTGTCCCAGCCGCAGGCGGCCGTCTTGGTGCCCTTCACACGGTAGGTGTAACTGGTCGCGGGCGCCAGCTCGCCATCCTGGTAGGCGGTAGCGTCAGGACCGGCGGTGCCCACCTCGACAAAGTTGCTGCAGCCCGCCCCGCTGCACCGCTCGATCCGGAAGCCGCTCTCATCCGCGGTGTTGTCCGTCCAGGCCAGGTCGATACGTACCTCCGAGACACGGGTGGCGGACAGGCCTGTCGGATCAGCGTAGGCCGGCGTGCCGGCGCTCACGGGACCGTCCCAGCTGGTCTGCCAGTTGGGCCCGTCGTTCTTTTCCGCCCGCACCCGGTAACTGTAGTCCTGCCCGTTGCACACCGCATCGTCGACGTAGGTGGTCGTGTCCGCCGTCAGGTCGGCCAGCAGTGCGAATTCGGCGTCCTCGTCGCAGGCCGCGCCGTTGCCCGGACAGCGCTCAAGGCGGTAGCCGGTCTCAGAGCCGCTGTTGTCGGTCCAGCTTAAATCAATCTCCGTGGTGCTGACCACTGTGGCTGCCAGGCCGGTCGGGGCGGGAGGGGCCTGTGTCGTGACTTCAGCTAACGCCGCAGGAGACTCCCAGCTGCAGTCGGCGCTCTTGACCGCCTTGATCCGGTAAGTATAAACGGTGGCCGGCGCCAATCCGGTATCGACGAGATCGAAACGCTGGATTCCCCATTGGTGATGATTGCCGATCTCCTCGGCCGTCAGGGACCGTCCGTAAATGGCCACCTCATCAATGTGACCGGCAAAATAGTAACTGCCGTTGGCCCGGCGGCCGATATTGACCGAATTGTCGCTGGTGTCGTAATCGATATAAGCAGCATTCAGAGCCTGGGGAACTCCGTTTTTATAGAAGGTGATACCCGAACCCGGCGTGAAAACGGCGGCCACGTGCTGCCACTGATTGAGATCGACGGGGACTCCCGTGCTGCGGATACTCTCTCCGGTGTAGATGTACCAGAGGTTGTTGTAATTGACGATGCTCCAGTCCCATCCGCCGTTCTCCGTACTGATGACATGCCGGTAGCCCGTGTCGGAAACGGTCGGATAAACCCAGGCCTCGAAGGTGGCTCCGGGCCCATCGGCGCCCTGATCGATGTTGAGACCGGTGAGCACGAAATCGTTGGAACCGTCGAAGGTGCCGGCGCGGTTGTAATAGCCCCCCTCAACCGTGTTGGCACCGTAGTAGGATCTGCCATGATTGCCGTGGCCTGAAGCATCAATGACCTCGTCCGCCACCCCTGTCCAGGCCGGCTCGTCCATGCGCAGAAGCAACAGATTGCCGGAAGTGGTCCCCGGCATGGTTGCCACCACGGAAGAAAATTCGGCATCTTCATCGCAGCCGGCACCACTGCCGGCACAGCGTTCGATGACGAAGCTGTCCTCATCCATGGTCATATCGTCCCAGGAAATCGATACCTCGGACTCGGAGATGCCATCGAGAACAAATGAACCAGGTGTGACTGCCGCCAAAGTGCCTGCCTGCGCCGTCGCCCAGGTGGTCTGCCAGATGGGCCCGTCGCTCTTCTCCGCCCGTACCCGGTAGGTGTAGTCGTTGCCGCTGCATACCGTGACGTCGCTGTGCGCCGTAGTATCGGGCGCGAGGGTGGTCAGCAGGGTGAATTCGGCATCCTCGTCACACGCGAAACCGGTGCCGAGGCAACGCTCTAGGCGGTAGCCAGTCTCGGAGGTCGCGTTGTCATCCCATGCCAGGTCGATGCGGGTCGTGTCAACCATTGTGGCGGTAAGGCCCGTCGGCGGCGGCGGCGCCAGGGTGGTGTCGTTGACCTCCGCATAGGCGCCGTCCCAGCTGCACACGGCATCCTTGTAGCCCCGAACCCTGTAATAGTAAGAGGTGTTCGAGGTCAGGCCACTGTCGGCGTGACTGAAGCGCTTCTGGTAGCGTGCCAGGGCCTCGTCGGCTGTCAGGGGGCGCTCATAGACCGCCACTTCATCGATACGGCCGTTGAAATGGTAGCTGGCGCTGGTGTAGGCGCCGCGTCGGCCAATGGTCAGGTTGGCGTCGCTGGTGTCGAAATAAATATTCGACGTGGACCAGGCGTTCTGGTCGCCGTTCTTGTACACGCGAATACCCGTGGCCGGGTCGAACACCACCACGAGGTGCTGCCAGGTGTTGAGATCAACCGGGATACCGGTGCTGATGTAGCTGTTGCCGTCCATGACGTACCAAGTGGTGTAGCGCTGGTAGAGGCTCCAGTCGGCTCCGCCGTTGTCGGTGCTGAACACGTACTTGTAGTTGCTGTCGTTAGCCGTGGGGTAGATCCAGGCCTCGAAGGTCGCACCCGCGGAGGTCGCCGACTGGTCAATATTAACCGGAGTGGTCACGATGGCGCTGCTGCCGTCGAAGCTACCGGCGCGCTGATAGCGACCGGAGGCGATGGGAACGGCGGCACCGCCAGCGGTACCGTGATTGCCGCTTCCGGAGCGGTCGGTGACTTCGCCCACCGTGCCGTCCCAGGCGATTTCATCCATGCCCAGGTCGAGCACCTGTCCGGTGGGCGCGCCGGAGAATTCGGCGACCTGGACATAATTGAGGTCGCTGGCGCAGATGGCGGCATCTCCTTCGCAGCGGCTGACGCGGAATCCGGTGTAATCCGTCGAGTCGAAAAGCCATTCCAGGGTGATCTGCTCCTCGGAGACGCCGGTCACCGCCAGCGAAGACGGAGTGGCCGCAGCGGGGACCACGGCCGTTGTCTCTGCACTGGCCAGTGATTCCCAGGCGGCGGTCTTGACGGCCTTGAGCCGATAAAGGTAGGTGCTGTCGGCACAGACCGAGTCATCCAGGTAGGATGTGCTGTCGGCCGCCACGGTCGTCACTTGGGCAAAATCGCTGCAACCGACTCCCAGGCAACGCTCGACGACGATGCCGGTTTCCGAAGTGGTGTTGTCGGTCCAATTCAGCAAGACCCGAGAAGTGTCAAGCACATCGGCAGACACCTCGCCTGGCGGTGGCGGCGCGGTGGTGACCTCGACCCCGGCGGTCGGCGCTGTGCTCCAGGCGCAGTCGGCCGCTTTGTGCGCCCGCACCCGGTAGTTGTAGGTGGTGGAATGGGCGACGCTCTGGTCTGAGTAACGCGCCACGCCGTGGTCGGCATGGACCTGGACCTGGGCGGAGGACAGAGTCCTGTCGTAAACCGTCAATTCATCGATGCGCCCCAGAAAAAACTCCTGATTCAGGCTGCCGCGCCGCCCCACCGTCAGGGGCGCGCTGCTGGCCTCGGTGTCGATGAAGCCGACGGAGGTCTCCGTGCCGTTCTTGTAGAAGCGTACGCCGTTGCCGGGATCGAAGACCGCCGCAATATGCTGCCACTGGTCGAGATCGACAGCCACGCCGGTAGAACGCTGGGCTTCGCCGGTGGCGACGTACCAGGTGCCGCCGTTGTGCATGATGCCCCAGTCGTTGCCGCCGTTGTCGGTACTGACGACGTAATGGTAGCTGGCCCCCGAACTGGTCGGATAGACCCAAGCCTCGAATGTGGCTCCCGCCGAGGTCGCCGACTGGTCAATCGTCAATCCAGTATTTACGTAATCATTCCCGTCAAAGGATCCACCGCGTTCAAATCGTCCCTTTGCGCTCGTGACAGCACCCACTGCAGTTCCGTGATTGCCCGCTCCCGAACTGTCCGTCACCTGGTCGATGGTGCCATCCCACAAAGCCTCGTCCATACGCAGCAGAAGAACATTGCCCGGTGCGCTTATCACCGAGCCGATCTGGGAAAAATCAGAACAGCCGCTGCCGGTGCAGCGCTCCACGAGAAAATCGGTTTCATCCATGGAATGGTCGAGCCACCGCAGGTCGACCCGCTCTTCCGCTATCCAACTCGGAGCCATGTCCGAGGGTGGCGCCAGTCCCGGGGTCGCATTGCCTGCTGCCACATTGCTGACGGCTGTCACCCATTCCCCGGTTTTATACGCTTTAAGGCGGTAGCTGTAGGTCTGACCAAAACAGGCAGTCTGGTCGATGAAGGAGGTCGTCTCTGCCGGGACATCCAGGGCGTCGTTTACGGAAAAATCACAAGCGGCGCCGAGGCAGCGCTCGATGGTAAAGCCATCTTCGCCGGTGGTGTTATCTGTCCAGTTCAGTACGACATCGGTCGTGTTGACAACGGCTGCCGTGAAATCGCCAGGTGGTGTGGGCTCGCCGGTCGTGACCTCGAGTTCGGCCCAGCGGCTGGATTCCCCGCTGCTGTTGAATGACTGGACGCGATAGCAGAAGGTGGAGCCGATGCTCAAGCCGGTATCGGAATAGGCTGTTGCATCGGCGACGGTGGTCCCAATGGGCAGCCAGGAATTTTCTGCATCGCAGGTCCCGACTTTGCGCTCGATGTTAAAGCCGGTTTCGTTGAGGGAATTATCAGACCAGGACAGATCTACCTGAGTATAGAGCTGCACGGCGGAAAAAGGGTGAGGCGTCTGCATGACTTCACCATCCGCCTCGAAGACCAGGAAGTCGGTATCGCCGCTGGCTGCCGTGGTGAACCCCGCGACAAAAGCTTCGCCAAAGGCGTTGGCGACCACCGCAGTCGCCTGGTCATGGTCGTTGGCAGCTCCGTTGTAGACCGTGGCACCGATGATGGTTCCAGTATAATCGTACTTGACCGCGAGCACATCATCGTTCGCGCCATCGTTGGTATAGCCCGCCACGCACACCGTTCCCGATCGATCGATCGACATCGCGGCAACGGCCTCATCGCTGGACGGTCGATCAAGGTGCTTCGACCAGACCAGGTTACCGGCGCTGTCGTAGCGGATCACCTGGAAATCGTGATTGCCGGCGCCGACGAAGCTGGTGCCGGCGACCACGACCTCGTCGCTGACAGGATCAACCTGCAGGGCCGCCGGTGAATCGTAACTGTTGCCGAGGCCGTTGAACGATTGTTCCCACAGCAAGGCGCCGGTCGCCCCGTCGTACTTGATGGTGACGAAATCGCCGTTTCCCGCGGCGCTGAAAGAATAACCCGTGACGTAGAGGTCACCTGCGGCATCCACCGCCACGGCGGTCACGTAGTCGTCCCCGTTTCCGGCGCCGTCATAGGTTTTTGGCGCTCCGCCCCAGGCCATGGCGCCTGTGGCGCCGTCATATTTCGCAACAAAGTAGTTCTTGTTCCCACCGTTGAAGGTGTAGCCTCCGACGAAGATATCCCCCACAGGGTCAAAAGCCACAGCCGCGGGATGGTCCTCTCCGCCACCGTCATAGGGGGTCGCCGCCCACAGACGGGTGCCGTCGGATGCGTATTTGATCAGATAGATGTCGTCGTCAAAGGCGGCATTGCGGCCGTAACCTACGACTGCCGCGTTATTCGCACTATCGACGGATACCGCCACCGACGAGGAGCGGTCATCGTCGCCCGCTGGCCCGTTGTACTGATCGCTCCAGGTGGCCGGTGGACCGCTGGCGGGATAGCCCAAAGTATAAACATCGTTGGTGTTGCCGGCGCCGCCACCGTAGAGCGAGGCATAGCCCGTCACCAGAGCCTGGTTGTCGCCGTCGACAGCCACCGAGGTGGCGAAATCCGACTCGTTGTCGCCATCGTTGTAGCGCGCGCTCCACTGCTCGCTTGCATCGGCCCGGTCGAGTTTGGCCGTGAAGTAGTCGAAGGCGCCGACCAGTGCAAAGCTGTACCCTGTGACTACCGGATTGTTGTCCGGCCCCACGGCAATGGCCTGAGGGAAATCGTCGCCGTCATCGGCGCTGTTGAACTGGTACAGCTTGACCGGTGGGTCGTAGCTGATCACCGTGGTCTTGGCGCTGATTTCGTTGCTGTAGGGAGAATGGCCGAGGGTGGCGTGCGTCGCCCTGACCCGGTAATAGTAGCGCACGTCGGGCGTCAGCCCGGTGTCGCTGTAACTGGTGACATCGGCCGCAGTGATGGCCACTTGGTTGTAAGTGCCCAAAGTGCCGATCTTGCGCTCGATGGCGTAGCCGTCCTCGTTGGCGGCGTTGTCGGTCCAACTCAGGGCGACCTCGGTGTTGCTCACCGTCTGCGCCGTCAGGTCTGAAGGGGTGTTGAGCAGCCCCGGATCGACGCTGATCCCGAGATAATCGTAGTCCGTGGCACCCGCCGTCCAGCGGTCGGACCAGCCCCCCACAAGCACCTCGCCTGCCGGGGCGAAGCCCAGCCCGACAGGGCGGTCGGCCTTGGCGGCGCCGTCGTAGGTCGCGCTCCAGAAGAGGGTGCCGCTGTCGCGGCCATATTTCAGCACCAGATAGTCGTCGAACGCCGTCAGGTCGTCGTTTGCGGTGGCGACAACATAGACGTCACCCCCCGGCTTCACCCGTACGTCCAAGCCGGTGTCGCTGTTACCGTTGTTTGAGTTGAAGGTCCGGCTCCAGCTTTCCACTCCCGTTCCACCGGCATAGCGGGCGGTATAAACGTCATTGTCCGAGTCGAGGGCGAAGACATGACCGGTGATGGTGACATCGTTGTTTTCGTCGATCCAGACGGCGTGTCCTTCCTCGCCGAAGCCGCCGTCGTAGGTCTGGACCCAGTCGGCCGGACCGTCGGCCGCCGGATACCTGACGGTGTGAATGTCCCGGTCAGTGCCATTGAAGATATAGCCCGTGGCGACGACGTTCCCGGCACTGTCCAGGGCTACGTCCTGACCTTTGCCGTCGCCGGCGTCAGCGTACCGTTTCTCCCACAGCAAGCTGCCGTCGAGACCGAACTTGACCACGACCAGATCGAAATCGGGGGTGGCATTCTGCGACTCACCGGTGGCCGCCAGACCACCGGCCCCTGCGGCGATGGCGGTGATGCGGTCGTGCCCCCCGGCGGTGCCGCCGTAATTTGTGACCCAGATGGGTGTGCCGTCCGGATTAGGCCCATCGGGCCCGTACTTGAGCAGAACAAAATCGTCCTTGGCAGTACTATCCTGCATGTAGCCGCCGACATAGACGTTGTTAATGGCGTCTACCGCGACGGAGGTGGCGTAGTCATGTCCGGACGCCACCCCGTCATAGGTATTCTGCCACAGGATGCTGCCGTCGGCGCCGGCGTACTTAACGGTATGAATGTCGTAGTTCGAACCACTCCAGATGTAGCCCGTGACGATCACGTCATCGTTGGAGTCAATCACCACCGCCGTCGCGACATCTCCTCCGGCGGCGTGGTCGTAACTCTTTGACCAGAGGGTGCTTGCGCCGTCGGCGGACAGTTTGACGGTCAGGAAATCACTGCTGCTGCCCTCGCTGAAGCCGGTGATGACCAGACAGCCCTGGGAGTCAACGGCACTGGCCTTGGCTTCCTGCTTGTTGACTGCGGCCACATCGTACTGCCAGCCGAGGTCGCCGCCAGCGGCCTCAGCCGACATGGCGCCAAACAGCACCAGCGAAACTGACAACCAGAAAATTGCCGTAACTTCCAGAAACAAAATCCTCATGACATTTGCCTCTTTCATCTCTAATGACGGACCTACCATGGGGTAATGTCGTTCCACTGCTGGTTCAGGCGGTTGCCGGTGATCGACTCGTGGCAGGGCTGCCAGGAATAATCTCTGAAATAGGGATACTGTTTGCCGGCGGACCCGCCGCTGGCCACCTCGCCACGATGCTTGAAGTCAAGGCAGTTGGTACGCATCAACCGTCCAAGTCCCGAGCTGTGGGGCTGGTGACACTTGGAGCAGGAATAGTTGTGTTCGGCGTTGCTGCCCCACCCCTTGACTGTCTCGTGGATCCGGTCGAGGCTTTTGAACGCCGTGTTTTTGTCGATACCGTCGGTGAGGCTCTCCTTCGGATGACAGCGCAGGCACAGTCCGCCGGATTGAGTTGCGTCCTCG
>NPIE01008100.1_pt1 | contig 18144 bp, 16 predicted proteins | sample 8637661 | NCBI WGS metagenome assembly NPIE01 (sample SAMN07420842, study PRJNA396082) | bioreactor metagenome | isolation source: sample BA12 brine-fed electro-methanogenic bioreactor BA | place: Japan: Kochi | collected 2016-12-09
CCGGTTCGACGCCAAGTGGGCCGACAATAGCTGGCCTCCGACAGGAATTGGCGAACCTTCGGGCACACATGTCGATATTCCCCTGAACGCCTACACGACGACGGGCGACACCGACTTTTCCATGAGCCGGTACCGTATCTGGATGCGTAAGAACGTGGACGACAAGGTCACCTTCTATGCACGTCTCGGCGGCGAGGATCTTGCTTTCGAACGCTACTACGTGGATGTGAAGATGCCCTGGGATTCGACGCTCTGGGTCGGCAAGTGGAATTTCGACTGGGAAGATGAATCGGGTCTTTACGTCGACAACGACGCCTGGTTTACCGACCAGACCCTGCAGGGCTTCTATTGGACCAAGCCCTTCGCCCAGGGGGATTTCTCCATGTTTGTCGCCCATGAGGAAACTTCTCTGCCGGATTACGAAAGCTGGGGTTCCATAGAAGATGTTCTCGGCAGCGATTTCAGCAGCGTCAATGTCGACGGCTACATGTACGGGGCCCGTCTCAACTACCACTTCAACGACAAGTTCCGCATGGCGGGGCAGGGAATCTGGAGGACTTTCGACGAGCCCATGCTGGATGAACTTACAGAAGACGTTTTCATGGGCAAGACGGTTGATACCATGAACGTCTACTGGGCCGATTTCGGCGTAAAATTTACACCCAGCATCGAACTGAAGGGCGCCTACTTCTGGCAGAGCTACACGGGGCTCAACAACTGGGACATCTTGACCGGAATCGACGTGGATACGTATGATGACCCCGGTGATTTTCTCGAGACAGAAATGGACCTCGTCGATCACGACCCCAATGCCTGGAAGATCATTCTCGACGTCAAGCAGGAAGCCACGGGCTTCACCAGCGCGTGGCTGGAGTACGCCCAGTTCGACAAGCACTTCATGACCTTCAACCCACCCTACGATGACTACACCAACGGCTGGCTCTGGGGAACCATCACGCCGAGTCTGACGGGCTTCGGCCTGCCCTACGTGGGCGGCATGCCCTGGCTGGGCGCCATGGCCTGGGGCGGGCTCCCTGCCGATGCCGATGCGATCCTGGTGCACCTGAACCAGAAATGGGACGACAAGTGGGAGACCTTCCAGAGGTATGTCAAGTTTGATCTCGATCCACTTGCCTTCTCCTGGACCGATGAATTGGTGGCTGCCGAAGCCTGGACCGAAGGCGTCGGAGCACTCGATGCCGACGTGACGGAGTGGAACCTGGGCGTGCGGTATTGGTACACGCCGAACCTCATGTTTGAACTTTCCTACAGCAGATACAAGCTCGACGGGTCGCTCGGCTGGACCGAAACGGAATACGAAGAAGGCGAACCGCTCTTTGAAGAAAGTTATGGTGGTTCCGCTTCGGTTGAAGACGACATGATCCGCCTTCGCACCTGGGTCTGGTTCTAAAGACAGGAAACGGCATCAACACGGCAACGGTGGTGCTGAGGGGGAGGGCCTAGGCCCTCCCTTTTTTTGACACATGGCACATAATGCGTCAGCGGGGAAGCGAACAACCGCCGCAACGGGACATTTGAAATCCTTAAAGGCGCTGCCGGGTTGGGTTTTTGTCAAAGGCGAACTTTCAAGTGCTTCTTGCATGGATGGTGTTTCATATACCGGGGCAGGTAATTGCATTTTAAAGCGTCTTGCCGTGAGCAAGAAGATCAGTTATAAACTAAAACAAGGCTGTATTAATGAAATTCCTCATTATTGATTTTGCGGTTTTCCTTCGGTCTTTCCTTGCTCCTTGTCCCGCCCAGAACCTGAAGGCAAAAAAGGAGGTGGAACCCCCGACCGCCACAAGGGGCACGCGGGAAGGAGAAGGCCCCGAACACGAAAGAAGACGCGGGACACCGGGAAGGGAACGTGGAGACTTTCGGGATGTTCCCCGCTTCTGATGTGTGGGGCCACCATACATCAAGGGGGTAACACACATATGAAGAAATTTGTTGCGCTTGCCGCAGTAGCGGCGCTGGTGGCCTTCGCGGCGCCGGCCTTTGCGGCCAACCCGTTCATGGACGTTCCCATGAACCACTGGGCCTATGACGCGGTGAGCCAGCTCGCCGCCAGGGGCATCGTCACCGGGTATCCCGACGGCGCCTTCAAGGGCGAGTGGAAGGCCACCAGGTACGAGATGGCTTCCGTGGTAGCCAGGGCGCTTGCCTACGTGGACATGAACAAGGCGAGCAAGGAGGACCTCGAGCTTCTGAAGAAACTCGTCGTCGAATTCAAGGACGAGCTTGACGCCCTGGGCGTGAAGGTCGAGGACCTCGACAAGAGAGTGGCCGTCCTCGAGGACGACATCGGCGGCTGGAAGCTCTGGGGCCAGCTCCGGTTCGACGCCAAGTGGGCCGATGACGGCGGTGCCTACGGCCTGACGGGCGACACCGACTTTTCCATGAGCCGGTACCGTATCTGGATGCGGAAGAACGTGGACGACAAGGTCACCTTCTATGCACGTCTCGGCGGCGAGGATGCTACTTTCGAGCGCTACTACGTGGATGTGAAGATGCCCTGGGACATCAGCGCCTGGATCGGCAAGTGGAACTTTGACTGGGAAGACGAGGACGGGTTCTACAACGACAACGACGCCTGGTTCACCGACCAGACCCTCATGGGCTTCTACCTCAAGAAGCCCTTCAGCATGGGGGAGTTCGATGTCTTCGTCGGACATACTGATGGCCTGACTGAAGATGACTTTGTAGCCGATTATTACCACTACGGCGCACGCCTGAAGATGGCCTTCAACGAGCAGTTCGGCATGGGGCTTGTCGGTCTATGGAAAGATTATTTTGACGAAGAAGAGGGCGGCCATGATTTGACGACCTACTGGGCCCAGGCTTACGTGAACTTCACGCCTGATATCGCCCTCCGCGGGCGCTACATCTGGCAGGACAGGGAGGGGCCCCTTTCGGAAGAAGGAGACAAGGCGTTTCAGGTCATCCTTGATGTCAAGCAGTCCGCTTTCGGCTTCACAAGCCTCTGGCTGGAATACGCAAAACTCGACAGGGGCTTCCTTGTTGATACCGCGGATCCCTACGCCAACTATGGCGCAGACATTTTGTTTAAAGGCAACCAAAGCGCCTTCAAACACGTCATGTTTAACGAAACCACCGTTCTGTTTGTACGGCTTGACCAGGCGTGGAATGAGAAGTGGGGTACCTTCCAGCGGTATGTCAACGTTGACGATGACCGCGCAAATGCCCAGAATTGGACCTTCGGTGTCAATTACTGGTATACGCCGAATATGAAATTCGAGCTTGTTTATGACAACGTGGATTACGATGGAAGAGGTCCCGGGCAGGGACGCAATGCGCCTCACGATGACCACCTGATCCGGCTCCGCACCCACGTGTGGTTCTAGGCTCGAGCTGAAAACGGCAGTATCGGAAACATCAAAGCCAGTGGAGGACATGCCTCTCCACTGGCTTTTTTATTGAGATTGTTTCATGGGTTTCAGGAAGAATGTTCATGAACCCGCATGAGAGTTGGCCGGGGAAGCAGGTTGGGTGCAGGGGGTTTTTTGCGCCGATGCATTGTTTCGGACGCCGGACCCGGTCGCCTGCATAGGAGTTTTTTGGGGGCCGACGTCAACGAAGATAGATACGTAAAATTCGGTATTTTTTTGTGCAGGATTGCCGCCGCCGGGGAATCTTGTTGTATAATGGCGAAGGCCCGATTTTCACCCACACCAAGGAGGGTTCCCCCATGAAGAAACGGCTTTTCGCCGCATGTATCGCGGTTTTGATTGTAACGGCATTCGCGGCGGCGGCATTCGCGGCGGATTATGAATCGATCATCAAGAAATGGACGCGCACGGAAACCTACAAGGACGATTACCAGGCCGAGCTGACCATCAAGGTCACCTATTACGCCGACGAGTACATCGAGGCCCTCATACAGAAGGAGGCGGAAGAGAACCTCTGGACGCAGGACGAGGTGGAAAACTACAAGTACCGGCTTTTGAGCTCCCTCAACCTTCAAGAATACATCCCCTTCCACGTGGAGTTTGACAACCGCGGGCCGTCGATGCATATGGCGCCCTTCGATGAACAGGTTGTCCTCTGGGTCGGCAAGGATAAGTACAAACCCGTTGACTACGAAAAACGTTTCAACTTCAAGCTTACTGGGAAACGGGACGGCATGATCTTTTTCCCGCGCTACGATGAAGACGGGGAGCCGTTGCTGGAAAAGGTGAACACCGTCAGGTTGGTCTTCAACGGCGGCATCAGCGCTCAGACCATAGGCAAGACGGTTGACTTTTTCTGGGACACCGACAAGGACACCCCCTCGGATTTCTCCGAAGGTGAAGCCATGCGGCGCCTTGAGGCGGACCGGCTCATCAAGCGCCTGGAGAAACTGAATGACGAGAAGGCGAAGATCGAAGAACAGCTTGCCGAGGTCAACGCAGAGATCCAGAAGGTCCAGGAACGCCTCGACGAGCTTCAGCAATAGGAAGGCAAAAAACACGGGGTAAAGGCGGCGGGCTTCTTCCCGCCGCCTTTTTTTGTCGGCCCTTGCATGGTAGGATGAAGGAAATACGCTCTTTCAAAGGGTGAAGCCCATGAAGCGAATCGCTGTACTGACAAGCGGCGGGGACTCGCCGGGAATGAATGCGGCCATTCGGGCGGTGACCCGTTCGGCCATAGCGGAAGGACTTGAAGTTTATGGTGTCATGCGCGGCTTCGAGGGGCTTCTGGACAAGGAGATTCACCCCTTGCGCGTCCGTGACGTGGGGGGGATCATACACAGGGGCGGGACCATCCTCCAGACGGCCCGTTCCGAACGTTTCCGCACGCCCGCGGGACAGGACAAAGCCGTTGAGAATCTCATGTCGCTGGGTATCGACGCGCTGGCAGTAATAGGCGGCGACGGGTCCTTCCGGGGCGCCGCCGAGATTGAAAGGCGAGGCCTGCCGGTGGTGGGCATACCTGGCACCATCGATAATGATATCGGGGCCACGGACCTCACCATCGGTTTCAGGACCGCCGTGGAGACAGCCCTGGACGCCGTCATGCGACTTCGGGACACGGCCTCGAGCCATGACCGCCTTTTTATTGTCGAAGTCATGGGGCGGCGTTCCGGCTTTATCGCTCTCGACGTGGCCGTTGCGGGAGGGGCGGAGGCGGTCCTTGTCCCCGAGGTCCCCTTCAGCCTTGGACGGCTGATCGACAAGCTCCACGCCGCCAGGCAGAAGGGCAAGACCCATTCGCTGATCATTTTGTCCGAGGGCGTCATGGGAGCCAGCGAGTTACGTGAACGCATCCAGGACACGGGGGGCTACGATGCCAGGGTTACCGTGTTGGGGCATATCCAGCGTGGGGGCAGCCCGTGCGCCATGGACATCATCCTTGCCTCGCAGATGGGCATGGCCGCCGTGGCGGCGCTTTTGTCGGGTGAGACACGATGTATGACAGGGGCTTCCTGCGGGCGGATTGAAGTGGTGCCTCTCGAACGGTCCTGGGAGGAGAAAAAGCGCCTTGACGCCGAGCTGATGGAAATCGTGGAGGTCCTGAGTATCTGATGGATATCGCCGGCAGGCTGTGCGAAATCGTTGCATCGGGGCGGGCCGGGCGGCGGGTGGCGTCACTGTGCAGGAAAGAAGACCTTGTGCGGGCGGCGGAGACCCTTGAAAGGGCCCGAAAGGTGTTTCTGGTCACGGGATTTTTTGTCCCCGCGGTCAACGCACCGGAAACGGACGGACCGCCCGGGGCGGTTGTGCTCGCCAGGGCCCTCGGGCACCTGGGTAAGGCGGCCCGGACCATTACGGACCCCCCCAATCTCAAAGCCCTGGAAGCTTGTTGCAGTGTGACGGGAATCGAAGCACCTCTTTCAGCCGCTTCCGGGGAGGAGGTTCTTTCCCGAGGCCCGGATGCCCTCGTCTTTGTCGAGCGCCTCGGCGCAGCCGGCGATGGACGGTATTACAACATGCGCGGCGAGGATATCACCGCCTGGACGGCACCACTTGACAGGGCGGCGGAACTGGCGCTGGGAAAAGGGATCCCTGTAATCGCCATAGGCGACGGAGGAAACGAGGCCGGGATGGGATGTTTTCAAGGGGACCTGGAAAAGTTGCTCCCTTCTTTTGCAGCGTGCCTGTGCCGGGTCAAAGCCGATGTGGCCGTCCCTGTGGATGTTTCCAACTGGGGGGCCTACGCCCTGGCGGCGATGCTCTCGGTGAGGGCCGGACGATGGCTGGGGCACGAGCCGGGGGAGGAACGGGCCATGCTTGGGGCGATGGCCGAAAGCGGGGCCGTGGACGGCGTTTCGTGTCAGGGATCGCCCTCCGTCGACGGGATGTCTGCCGATGTTCACGCCGCGGTGGTGAAGCGCATACAATCCGCTTGCCTGGAGCATATCCCGCAAAAAGGTTCCGAGGCGGGCGGCTTTGAGTTTACGAGGTGTTCCCCTTGAAAGCTTTCAGGCGTTTTTCCAGAAGAGGCGCGAAAAGGAGTGCGAAGGCCCCCCCGATCCCCGTCTGGGCGATGTCCGTGACAAGCTCCATGGGGGCGACTTTCCACCCGTAGAGAAGGCCCGCGCTGGTGGTGTAACCGGCGATCATGACGAGGGCGCCCGCGAGGATGGCCATCTTTCGCCCCCTGCGGGCGAGGATACCCACGACGGCCCCCTCCGTCCCCTTGATGAGAAGCGTCAGCGGAGCCCACAGGGGGTAGCCCAGAAGAAGGTCTGCCAGCGCCGCGCCGATCCCGCCCGAAAGGGCCCCGTACCTGGCGCCGAGCAAGATGGCGATCACGTAGATGACGCCTTCTCCCAGGTTGAAATAAATACGCATCCCGGGCATGGGGATATGAATCATCGTCGCGAGTGCGACGGCTGCGGCAAGCATTGCGCCAAGAGCGACGTTTCGGGCCGTGCCATGATTTTTCACTGAAATTCATCCTCCTCTTTTGCATCCTTCTGCTTCAGTGTATGCTTGAGCGGGAACATGGTACAGATCCAGTGAAAGTCCCTTCGCACGCCTTTTTGGACTGATCACCCCAGGATCATCGGGATTGCCCGCCGTTGGTGCTCCTTGCAAGAGAACCAGGCGCCCTGGTGTCTCCAATTTCGGGAAAAAACTTGCCAGAAACCGGGGTAGTTGGGGTATAATGCAGAAGACAGGAAAACAGTTTCTTTTCATTTCCCTCATATTGTGTGTGCCCGTTATCGTCTTCCTGGTCTGGTTGTACGGGCAGTACGGTTTTGCCGGCCCGCTGAAAGTAGACAGCGTCGTCCTGTGCAAGGAGCTTGACGAGAACAACCTCCCTTCGACACCGGCGGAGCGGTTTGAATGGGGTACACGGCAGGTTTGCCTCCGGTTTGTGTATACCGCGCCGCGGGCGGGTTCGCGAGTACGGATACAATGGATTTACGGGAACCGTGTCATTTTTCAGGAACATCTGACGATTACCGAAAAAAAGGGCGTCAAGGCTTTTTACCTGCTTCGTGAAGAGGGCACCCCCCTTCCGATGGGTGACTATTGCGTTGTTATAGAAAGCGACGGCAGGGAACTCCTGCGCCGTTGCTTCTCGATCACACGCTGAAGCCTATTCAGCGCAAAGGAGTTGCAAAATGCGTTTTTTCCTCGACACCGCGGAAGTTGACCAAATCCGCAAGGCGGCGTACTGGGGCGTCATCAGTGGCGTTACCACCAATCCCACCCTTGTAGCGAAAAGCAACCAGGATCTCGAAAGTGTCATTATGGAAATCTGTGATATTGTTGACGGCCCTGTCAGTGCCGAGGTGGTCTCCCTTGATGCGGACGGCATGGTTCGTGAGGGGCGGGAACTGGCCGCCATTCACGACAACGTGGTGGTGAAGATCCCCATGACCGCCGAAGGCATGTCTGCCACCCGGCGGCTTTCCGATGAGGGCATAGACGTGAACGTGACCCTGGTCTTCTCCCCGCAGCAGGCCCTCCTGGCTGCGGCGGCGGGAGCGGCCTACGTCAGTCCCTTTATCGGCCGGCTTGACGATATAGGCGAGGACGGTATCGGACTTGTTCGGGACATCGCGGAGGCCTTCGCGCTCCAGGATATTCCCGTCGAGATCATCGCCGCCAGCATCAGGCATCCAAGGCACGTGATCGATTCGGCCCTCGCCGGGGCCGATATCGCCACCGTCCCTTTCGCCGTACTGGAGAAATGTTTCAGACACCCGCTGACGGACAGCGGCATCGAACGGTTTCTTGCCGACTGGGAGGGAGCCCGGAAGAACAATGGCTGACAACGAAGCGTTAGACACCAGGGCGCAGGCAGAGGGAACAAGGGAAAACGGCCAGGGAGGGAACGGTAACGGGGAAACCCGCAAGGTTCCGCGCCCCAAACATTCCTTCGGGGACCTCCACGGGAGGGGGCTGACTGAACTGCGGAAGACCGCCCGGCAGCTCAAGCTTCCCGGCGCCTCCACGCTGCGCAAGGATGATCTCGTCATCGCCATCCTCAAAGCACAGACGGAAAGTATGGGTTTCCGGTTCGGCGGCGGCACCCTTGAGGTGCTGCCCGAAGGATACGGCTTCCTGCGCCCGAGAGGTCTTTTGCCGAGCGATCACGACATCTATGTCTCGGCGTCCCAGATTCGTCGGTTCGGGCTCCGGAACGGGGATCTCGTCTGGGGACTCATCAGGCCCCCGAAGGACCAGGAGCATTACGAAGCCCTTCTCAGGGTGGAAGTGGTCAATTTTTCTGACCCCGAAGAGGCGCGAAAGCGCCCTCACTTCGAGAAACTCACGCCGATTTTTCCCGATTTCCGCATTCAGCTGGAGACGAAAAAGCACGAACTGACGACACGCCTTGTCGACCTGTTCGCGCCCATAGGAAAGGGTCAGAGGGCGCTGGTTGTCTCTCCCCCCAAGGCCGGCAAGACGACGGTCCTCAAGAAGATCGCCAACGCCGTGACGGAGAATCACCCCGAAACGATCCTGATGGTGCTTCTGGTGGACGAACGGCCCGAAGAGGTCACCGACATGGAACGCTCCGTCGACGGGGAGGTGATCGCCTCCACCTTCGACAGGCCCGCCGAGGAGCACATGAGGGTCGCAAACCTGACCCTCGAAAAGGCGAAACGTCTGGTGGAAGTGGGCAAGGACGTGGTCCTTCTGCTCGATTCCATAACAAGGCTCGCCCGGGCCTCCAACCTCGTGGTGCCGCCTTCGGGGAGGACCCTTTCGGGCGGCATGGATCCCTCGGCGCTCTATTTCCCGAAACGGTTTTTCGGGGCGGCCAGGAATATTGAGGAAGGCGGAAGCCTGACCATCATCGGGACGGCTTTGGTGGATACGGGAAGCCGAATGGACGAGGTCATCTATGAGGAGTTCAAGGGAACGGGGAACATGGAGGTTCATCTTTCGAGAAAGCTTTCAGAGCAGCGGATTTTCCCCGCCATCGACATCACGCGATCGGGGACCCGGCGTGAGGAACTTCTCATGGGAGAGGAAGAACTCCAGAGGGTGTGGCTGCTGCGGCGCAGGATCGCCAACGTGGACGAGGCCGAGGTGCTGAACCTCATCCTCGGGAAACTGAAAAGCACGGCGACGAATACCGATTTTCTGGCGACCATAAAGGTCAACCAGTCATAATTTTTCGAGAGCCCCAATCGAGAGGAGTGATTCTCTTTGAGTCAAGGCCGAAACTGGTGGAGAATGAGGCTTTCCGGTAAGGTCGGTTTCTGGATAGCCATCACCGCGATGCTGAGCGCGACGCTGTTTCTGACCATCTGTGCAGGCTCGAAGTCGGGCGTCGGTTCCATGGAAGACCTGGTGATCTGCAGAAACGGAGTCCCCCAGGAAATCCCTTCAGGTTTTATCGTCATAGACATGTCGAAGTCGGCGGCTCTTGAAACCCATGCCCGGGATATCCAGGCCTCCGTGGCCGGGGCCATGGCGCTCGGGATCGGGCCGCTTCCGGAAGGGCCGTCGCTTTTCGAGGACGACCTGGTCCTTGAGGAAGTTGAGCCGGAAAAGACCCCGGAAGAGGAGATTCTTGAGATCGAACCGGGTGAAAGGGAAGGAAACGCCGAAAAGACCGTTGAGGAAACGGAATCGAGCGAGGAGCAAGACACCGGCGGGAAGGAAGAAAAACGCTGGGTCGAGTATTACGTCAAGTCCGGCGACACCCTGATCGGCATCGGCGAGTATTTCTCCCTGCCTCCCGAGGTGATCGCAAAGGCGAATGACCTGGAAAATCCGCACCTCCTCATGGAGGGGCAGGAACTTTTGATCCCCCTCACGAAAGAAGATGCGGACACGGTCCTGGCCGAGGTCAAGGCCAGGGAAGAGCGCGAGAAGATAGTCCGCGTGAAGCCCCTTGAAACACGGAAATACACCGTGAGCGAGGGGGACAGCCTCTGGTCCATCGCCAACTCTTTCGACCTGGACATCAACACCCTTTTCGGGTGCAACACGATGAAAAACCCCAACTACCTTCGAGTGGGAACAACGCTGCGGGTCCCCAACCAGGATGGTGTTTTCTACAAGGTCAAAAAAGGCGACACCCTGGCAAAGATTGCCAGCAGGCACGGGGTGCCCGTTGAAGCCATCCAGGAGGTCAATGGCCTTTCAGGGACGAATATCACCGTCGGGAAGGAGCTCTTCCTGCCGGGTGCCAAGCCGGTTACTTCGGTGTATTCTTTCACAGGCGGATCTTCAGGCAGCGTCTCGGCGGGTTTCCGGTGGCCCCTTTCGGGAAGGATCACCAGCGGGTACGGGTGGAGAAGGCATCCCTTCACAAAGAGACGTGATTTCCACACGGGCATAGACATCAGGGGCGCCACAGGCCAGATCATACGGGCCGCCAGGGCAGGCAGGGTGGTCTACTCCGGCTGGATGGGCGGATACGGACGGGTTGTGGTCATCGACCACGGGAAGGATTATTCCACGCTGTACGCCCATTGCAGCAGCCTTCTGGTGCGAAAGGGCCAGCGTGTGTCGGCGGGCCAGGCCATAGGCAAGGTCGGCTCCAGTGGACGGGCGACGGGACCACATTTGCATTTCGAGGTCCGGTACAAAAACAAGTCCATGAACCCGTTGAAGGTGCTGCGATAGGAAAGGACGGGTTTTGACGGTCCGACCATTTGGCCTATGACAAATTCCTTGAGTTGAAATAAACTGGACCAGAAGCATGTTGCTCTGGTCCGGTTTTTTTGAAGAACAGGCAAAAGTCAGCGGGGGGAGACCAGATATGGCCAAGTATGTTTTCGTTACCGGAGGCGTCGTGTCGTCCCTTGGCAAGGGAATCACCGCGGCCTCCCTGGGAGTGCTCCTGAAACGGAGGGGTTTCAGGGTTTCAATCATCAAGATGGATCCGTACATCAACGTCGATGCGGGCACCATGAACCCCTTCCAGCACGGGGAGGTTTTCGTCACCGACGACGGCTCCGAAACGGACCTCGATCTCGGCCATTACGAGCGTTTCATCGATGAATCCCTCTGTTCCGATAACTCCGTCACCACGGGCAAGATCTACTCGTCGGTCATTTCGAAGGAACGCGGCGGGCGATACCTTGGAGCCACCGTCCAGGTGATTCCCCATGTGACCAACGAGATCCAGGAGAGCATACTCAAAGTCGATGACGACGTGGACGTGGTGATCTCGGAGATCGGTGGGACTGTGGGCGACATCGAGGGGCTGCCCTTCCTGGAGGCGATCCGGCAGCTGGCAAACCGTGTCGGAAGGGAAAATGTCGTCTACTGTCACGTCACCCTTGTCCCCTATATTGAGGCCGCCGGGGAGCTGAAGACCAAGCCCACGCAACACAGCGTGCACGAACTTCGGCGCATCGGGATCCAGCCCGACATCATCGTGTGTCGTTCAAGCAGCCCCCTCGGGAGCGATATCCGGGACAAGATCGCCCTTTTCTGCAGCGTGCCGAAAAAGGCGGTTCTTGAGGCCGTTGACGCGGCGACGATCTACGAAGTTCCCCTCCAGTTGTGCGAACAGCGTTTCGACGGGCTCGTCATGGAGCGTCTCGGCCTTGCCGACCATGAACAGCCCGACATCGACGACTGGCGGGAATACGTCGATGCCCAGGCGAACCCTCAAGACGAGGTCGAGATCGCCATGGTCGGGAAATACGTCAGCCACAAGGACGCCTACCTCAGTGTCGTCGAGGCCCTGAACCACGCCGCCACGGGCCACCGGTGCCGTATCCGTCTGCGCCATGTCGAGGCTGAGGAAGTCGAGCGCCATGGTGTCGAGGCAACGCTCGGGGGCGTTCAGGGGATACTCGTACCGGGCGGGTTCGGGTCACGGGGCGCGGAAGGGAAGATCGAGGCAGCGAAATATGCCAGGGAAAGGAAGATTCCCTATTTCGGGTTGTGTCTCGGGATGCAGATCGCCGTCGTGGAATTCGCCCGCAACGTCTGTGGCATCGCGGCGGCCCACAGCGTCGAGATGGACCCGGGAACGCCGAATCCCGTGATCCATCTTATGGATGAACAGAAGAACATCACCGACAAGGGGGGGACCATGCGTCTTGGCCTGTATCCCTGTGATCTGGCGGAAGGAACGAGGGTGCGGGATGCGTACGGGACGGATATGGTCCGGGAGCGGCACCGGCACCGGTACGAATTTAACAACGACTACAGGAAACGTCTGGGTGATGCCGGGATGAAGATGGCCGGGATCTGTCCGGGAAGGGATCTGGTGGAGATCGTTGAACTTGAGGACCATCCCTGGTTTGTCGGCGTTCAGTTTCATCCGGAATTCCGTTCACGGCCCGTGAGGCCCCATCCGCTGTTCAGGCAGTTTGTGGCGGCGGCGATGCAAACCGAACCTCGAGACAACAAGGAGGCGAAGTGCCGATGAAAAAGTATGTGGCATTGTTCCTCGCGGCGATTCTGGTGTTTTCCCCGTTGAACGCTTTTGCCGAGGAGGTTGCAACACCCTCTGTCGTGACCCAGGAGAATATTGAAATGGCCCTTTACGGCAGGTCCATGTCTGGAGGGCTCGTGGAACGCCTTGTGCGGGTGGAAAAGGACCTCTTCGGGCGGGAGCTTCCCGGAAGCCTGTCTGAGCGTTTGAGCGGTCTGGAGAAATTCATCGTCGAAGGCAGCCCTGCCCAGCCGTCGATGGTCTTCAAGCTCGGTGTGTGCGAATGGGCCATCGGGCACGAGGTGTACATGCAGAAACCGGTGACAGCCCGCATTGCGGAGCTGGAGCGCGTCCTCGAGGGAGCAGCCGCGGAGGAGAAGCCTCTTGCGATGCGTCTCGAAAATATCGCCTCTCTCCTTTTCCCGGATCAAATCGGCTGGGCAGAGGTGAATCTGCCGGCAAACCTGGTCTTCAAGGTTTCTTTCCTCGAGACCGTCGCCCCGGCCACGGCGAAAAAAGGGGACAATGTGTTACTCAAGCTTGAGGAAAGCCTGATGATCGAAGGACACCTGGTGGCGCCTGCGGGGAGCCTCGTCCATTCCACGGTGGATTCCGTGAAACAGCCCAAAAGTTTCGGCAGGCCCTCGGAGATCACCTTTGCCTTTGAACACATGGATCCTTTGGGCCCCGAGGAGGTCCCTGTATTCCTCGGTGATGCCTCGGTCACAAAGGCCGAAAGTGACAAAACCGTTGCAGCGGCGATCGGGACGAGCATTGTCGGGCTCGCGGCCCTTGGTCCCGTCGGCCTCGTGGGAGGGCTTTTTGTCCGTGGAGAGGCCAAGGACATTCCTGCGGGAACGCCTATTTACCTTGAGACCGCGGAGAGCGTGAACGTTCACGGCTTCCCCGTACCGCCGGGGATGATGCCGAAGGACGAACCACAGCTGCAGGGGCAGCCGTCGGACGCTCCGGAAGAAGCAGGGACCGATGATCTTGACGAGTGGGAGGAACTGAAATGATCAGAAGATTGAGAAAGGTGACGGCTCTTTGTATCATTGGCGTCCTCCTCGCCGGCGGAGGGGCCCTCGCCTTTGATCTGAAGGATCTCATCGGCGTCGTCGGTGGCGGTTTCATCGTCAGTGCCCTGGGCGAACCTATCAATGATTTTATCAACACGATCACCTTCAACAGGGGGGTCGGCTCGGAGGAATCCACGAAAGTCGTGCCGATTGTCTCCGTCGGGAGTGGAACCGCCATTGGTGCGGCGCAGATTTCGGGGCCCGACTCGGCGGTAGACAAAACCAAGGCTGTCGCGCAGCTTGAATTGAGGTTCCAGGACCGGATCAGGGTGGATGTGCTGATTCCCATCGATTCCAACAACCCACTGGAGAGGTTCCGACGGGTCCAGCAGGTTGGTGTCTCAGCAGTGATCGATTACAAGCTCTAGATTCCATGGGGCCTTGGTACGGTTCAAGAAGCCGGTCGCCCTATTCAGGAAGGTACCGTGAGATAAGATGAACAGGAAGAATCTGGTCATCGGGGGAATCATCCTCCTGGTGCTTCTTTGGGGTGCCCTTCTGTACAGGGACATGCGACTGGGGGTCGAAGAACACGAAGATTACGGCACCTCTGAGATTGTCCTGAGGGGACTTGACCTTGAACGCGAGGTTTCCGGTGACTTGTGGACCCTTCATGCCGAGCGGGCAGAACGCTATGATAAGCTGAACCGTCTGGAGTCGATCAGGGTGACTTTGAAGACCGCCAACGGTGATGCCTGGCTCATGGAAGCCCCCGAAGGCACCGTGACCCATGACGGGTCGGAAATCAGGCTGATCGATCCTTCAGGACAGCGAAAGGATGAAACAAGGCCGCTTTCGTGGACCGCCCCGGTGGCCCTGTGGGACGGTGAAACTGAACGTTGGTTTTTCCCCGAAGGACTCACGTTCTGGAATGAAAACATTGAAGTCGAAGGTGTTACCGGGACTTTAGACCCCGGTGGCAGGATAAGACTTGAAAAGGGAGCCACCGCTTCATGGAAAAAGTCCGAAGAATGAACCTGTCGATTCTTTTTACCCTGACCTCTATACTGACGATTCCCCTTTGTTGGCGAGCCATTGCCGCTGAAACAGCAAAAGTCGTCCTTGAGGGGGACCGGGTCGTCTACGAACAAAATCAGGATATTGCCTCCGCAGAGGGGAATGTGAAACTCCGTTACGAAGACCTTCGGGTATACGCAGACCGGATCGTCTACAAGACGATGGGAAACATTGTCGAGGCCTTCAGTGGTGAATCGGGACAGTTGACCCTCCTGCAGGGGGCAAAGGAACTCAGGGGTTCCCGCCTTTCCCTGGACCTGGTGTCGGGGGAGGGGAAAGTTTTCGAGGCCCAGGGGGAATATCCCGCAGAAGAGGGACATGTCTATGCCGAGGGAGACACGGTGGAGACGATCAAGGTCTCCGGGCTCGAAGAAAGCCGATGGCTCGGGTCGCCTGTTTCAGAGGATGCCATTGCAGGAGATCACGTGTACAGGTGGGAAAACGCAAGCGTGACGAGCTGCTCCCAAAAGCCGCCGCATTACAGCCTTGTTTCCAGACAGATCGTCGTCCTGCCCGGGTATCGCGTAATCGTCAGGAAGCCGAAAGTGTACCTGAAGGAGCACATGCTTTTCCCCTATCCATTCGACTACATCATCAGCCTCAGGGGGAAAGGGGATGCTTCCCCCCTCGTACCGGCCATGCTCCACGACAGCGAAAAGGGAATCGGCGCCGCCTGGGGGAGCCGATTCGGGACAGGGGCCTTTACGGTGCTCTGGAAGGCAATTTACTGGTCCAACGTTGATTTTGAAGGTTTCCTCTCCCTGGAATATGCTTTGTCGGAACGCCTCAAGGTTTATGCAAACCAGGAATACAGCTGGGACTCGGAGAGCAAGGACAAGCGTTATCGGCCGATGTGGGGAGCGACCTACTCCGCAAAAGGGTGGGACTCCCGCCTGGAATGGTCGCAGGCCGAAAGCGTCACCGTTGAAAAGGACCTTGGAGACACCTTCGAGGGAGTTCTCTGGAAATCCCCGGAATTGACCATCCACTCCCCGGCATATGCGTTGCCGGGGGATGTCGGAAGCGTTAGCTTTACCGGGGTCTGGGGTTCCTACGAGACAAGGGCCTTCGATGGGAACGATGAAGTTTCCGTCGCCCGGATCGCGTTTCTGGCAGACATGGAGGGGTCGACAGCACTGGGGGACCTTCGTCCCTTCTGGGGGGCGCGGTACTGGCACCACAGGTATGACGACCCGTCGGTGACACAGGAGCGAACGGGTGTCTGGATCGGCGTGGAGTGGCCCCTTGGTGACATTGACATGGTTTCCCGGTGGAGCCGGAACTGGGTGGACGGTCGGTCTCCCATGGACTGGGACAGGTATTCCGACAGCAAGGCCTTTTACCAGACGTTGGGCCTGTCCCTGACCGAAAGGTGCCGTTTTTCGGCGCGGGGCGGCTACAACCTGGACACCGATGAACTGGATGAGATGTTTTACCGGCTGGTTTATGACAACAACTGTTGCTACAATGTGCAACTCCGTTTCAGGGATGACCGGACGGCAACCAATGACGACTGGGCGGAAATCCGGTTTGTCCTGACGGCTTTCCCGAACCATCCTTTTTTCCTTGGGGAAAGGGATTGATCCTTGCAGAAAGGGACGTTCCCAGCATACCCGGCAGGGGGCGTAAAATGAAGATATGGGGAGGAACCCTCTTGAAGAGGCCTGAAGTCGACGTGATTTGCGGAGGCGACAGCCCGGAACGGGAAGTGTCCCTCTCGAGCGGGATCGCCGTTCATGAAGCCTTGCTCGAGGCGGGTTTCAGGTCACGGCGCATCGAGGTCTTCTCGAAAGAGGACACCTTGAAGAAGGTGACCGATTCAGGGGCGGATGTGTTCTTTGTCGCCCTTCACGGGGGATGGGGGGAAGACGGCAGGCTCCAGGCAGCGCTGGAGTTTTTCGGCAAGCCTTATACGGGCTCGGGGCCGAAAGCCTGTGCCTGCGCCATGGACAAGATTATCAGCAAGGCCCTGTTCCGTCAGGCAGGTGTCCCGACACCTCCTGCGGTATATTTTCACGGGGGACGGCAAGAATTGTCGCTACCGGAAACCAGGAAACTTTTTGACGCATGGGGAAGGGTCGTGGTGAAACCGGCGGGCTGCGGGAGCACCGTCGGGGTTTCCATCTTGGACGATCCCCGGTCTTTCGCGGGGGCCCTTGAAGCGGCCCGGGCCTTTGATGATTCCATCGTGGTGGAAAAGTATATTCCCGGCAAGGAAGTCACCGTAACCGTCTGGCAAGAGGAGGAAACCACCCGTTCCCTCCCGGTGGTGGAAATCAGGCCGAAAAAGGGTTTTTACACATACGAGGCCAAGTATGTCCCCGGGACAACGGAGTACATTTGCCCGGCGCCATTGGACGAAAAGACCTCTTCCGCCGTTGCCGAGGCCGCCGTTGCGTCCCATCGCGCCCTTGGTTGCAGAATTTACAGCCGGGTGGATCTCAGGATTTCTCCCGGAGGGTATCCCTTTGTGCTGGAAGTGAATACGGCTCCGGGGATGACGGCGACAAGCCTTGTGCCCAAGGCTGCCGCCGCCTGCGGGTGGACCTTTGCCGATCTGTGCGATCGCATTGTTTCGGGTTCCCTTGAGGCCGCAAAAAAGGGCGCGTCTCTTTCCTGAAGCGCGCCCCGGGACGTCCAGAAAGAGTTTTACGAAATACGGATGTCCTGGATGAGGAATTTCCTCATTCCCTTGGGGACCTTGACGGCCACTTCATCACCGACGGACTTGCCGAGAACGGCCTGTCCGACGGGGCTTGCGGCGGATATCCGGTTCGCCTTGGGGTCGGATTCCTCGGAACCTACGATGATGTAGGAAAGTTCCTTCTTGCTGTCCAGGTCCAGGAGCGTTACCTTTGTCCCCAGACTGACCTTGCTGGTGTCCAGGTCTTTGGCATCGACGATTCTGGCCTTGCTGAGCTGGTATTCAAGCCACTGGATCCTGCTTTCGAGTTTCGCCTGGGCGTCCTTGGCCGCCTGGTATTCGGCGTTCTCGCTGAGATCGCCGAAGCTTCGGGCTTCCTCGAGCATCCTTGAAATCTCCTGGCGCCCCTCACTGCGGAGTCGTATGAGCTCGGAACGGAGCTTCTCATACCCTTCTCTTGTCAAGACGGTCTGTTCTGTCAAGGTTTGTTCGGCCATGCAATCAGCCTCCCTGGAAGCTTCCAGTATGTGACGGCGTATTTTATCAGACTCTGCAGGATTGCGCAACGTCTGTCAACGGACAGGGAAAATG
>NPIE01005710.1_pt1 | contig 18119 bp, 12 predicted proteins | sample 8637661 | NCBI WGS metagenome assembly NPIE01 (sample SAMN07420842, study PRJNA396082) | bioreactor metagenome | isolation source: sample BA12 brine-fed electro-methanogenic bioreactor BA | place: Japan: Kochi | collected 2016-12-09
ATGACAATTTTTCAAGGTTCCCAATAGAACCAGGAGCTATTCGCCCATGTCGCTTCTCGATGAATATTCCGTTTTTACGTCGCTCAACCAGCAGGGGCCGCTCGCCGTCAGTGACGCTATCGACATCAGCCGTCCGTTTCGCCGGGAAAATCGCGCCTGGGTAGGCCGCATCTCCGCCCATGAAATTACCGTCACCAAATATCGGGCGCTGCGCAGCCAGATCTTCGAGTTTCTCAACGTCCACTCCTTCAGCCAGATCGGGACCCTGCTCGACGACCAGTCGGCCCGCAGCGAGTGCAGCAACCGGGCCTGTCTGCTGCTCGGCAATATGTTCGGTATCCGCGGGACACCGGAAGAAATCCGGACACGGGTCAGCGAGTACGCCCGAACCGCAGACGCGGTCATCAATTCATTGAAGAGCAAGATCTTCGCCCCGTATGCGTCACACGTCGCCATCACCAACGAAGTAGAGATTACCGCCGACCCGGTTGATCTGCTGCTGATGGCCTTTGATGACCGTTACCACAAAAAGGCCCGTTTCGAGGCGCAGCGCAAGTTGTCGCTGATGAGCCTGGCCGGCAGCATCGACCAACGCGAGCGCGAAACCGACATTGAAGAAAAGTTCTCGCTTTTCCTTGACTTTCTCAACAGATACGTCTGGAGCACGTCGCTCAAGATCGGCGAGCACGACATCGTCTATCTACTCTCCCACCACCGCAACCCGGACTTTTCCTGTGACGAGGTCAACGTCATCCGCCGGGAAGACGTTGCCGCCGTGCTACCGGAACCGGGACGCAAACTCACCCTGCTGAAGCGGCGCCGTTTTACCGCAGCCGGCCGGGACATACCGATCTATGTGTCGATTCGCAAAAAGCCGCCGGAGGCAAAAGTCCTCAAATTGCTTCGGAAAAACGAGAAGAACCCGGCCGTTGCCGTCGACGACGAACTCGGCCTGATGGCCGTGCTCGACTCCGCCGCCGACGTCAAGATTTTCCAGAAACACCTGACCCGTAGCGCCACCCGGGCCGATTCCTTCATGATCCTCGAGGACATCACCGACTCCCTGACCGGTGGCCGACACAAGGCGACCGCCAAGGGATCGAGCAGCAAGACCCCGATGCTCAAATTTTTTGCCCGTCTCGGCGGCATGCGAGTCGAATTTATCATTCACACCAACCGCTCATGGGTCAATTACCTCTACCAACGCGACGTCGCCCACGACGAATACGAAGTCAAGCGGATCTTCGACTCCGGGGTAGCCGACTTGCTCTTCCCACCAGCCATCTATTTTCTCGACCACCAACGGGTTCGCGAGGCGATGATTAGTTTCTTCCGCCGGCACATCGAAGAAACTTGGCGCTGAAGAACGCGACAGTGGTGGCTGAGGAATCAAACGCCTGACCATTTTTTGCTGGCGTTTGCTCTTTTTTACCAGTATTGTTGGCCAATTGCCGACAACCACGAAGTGTGTAACCGCGATTCTTCAACCGTGAGCTGTTATGGTGCCATGCTCTCGCCGCCATCACCGGCCCCTGACCTGGCCGGTTCTCATCGGAGCGTTGTTGCTCTGGCTCTTTCCGATAGTCCCCGAACTGCTCTCGGCAGCGCACGGTCACGGCGGCGGTTATCACGCCGCCATCAACCCGGCGAACGCCCTCTCCTTTATCGGGCCGGCATCGTCGAGTCGTGTCGAGGGACAGCCGGGCCTCAGCAAGACTCACCCTCCGGGTCTTGCCGTGCTGGGCGTCCTGGGGGGCATCGCCGCTCTCGTCTTTTACCTGCTGCGACTCAACCGTAAACTCAAACAACAGATCAGCGAGCGCAACCGCACCGAAGAGGCCCTGCGGCAAAGCCAACTCACCGTTTCCGCCAACAACCGGCAACTCGAACAATTGGCCTTGGCCGCCGCGGCGGCACTGGCCATCAAGGACCTGGAAGTAATCGGCAAGACCGTTAGCCGCGCCATCGCCCAACATTCAGACTATCAACGGGTCATCATATCCCTGTTCAAGGATGACTATCCGTTTCGCGACATTATCGGTTTCGCCGGCATCGACGAAGAGATCATCGTTCGGTTGCGCCATGTGGAGTTGCCCAAATCCTGGTATGACCGGGTCTTTGAACACGGCATCAGATTCGGGCAGTTCAGCTACTACATCCCGCACACCATGAAGCACATCCTCAACCAGGAAGCCACGATTTACGGCGACGGGGAAGCACCGTCGGGTCTCAACCGCTGGCACCCCGATGACAACCTCTTCGTCCGAATGAACGACGACCAGGGCAATTTTATCGGCGTCATCTCGGTGGACAACGCCAAATCGGGTCGGCGGCCGAGTGATGAAACGGTCCGGCCACTGGAGATATTCAGCAGCCTGATCGCCCAGCTCATCGTTCTGAGGCGGGAACAAAACCGGCGTACCCATCTCGAGGAACAATTGCGGCACGCCCAGAAGATGGAAGCCATCGGCAATCTGACTGGCGGTATCGCCCACGATTTCAATAACATCCTCGGCGTGATCATCGGCCACACCGAACTGGCGCTGTTAAACCAAACCTGCAGCGACCACTGCCGCAGACACTTCGAGGAAATCACCACCGCCGCCATCCGGGCCAGAGACATCGTCCGACAGCTGCTCAGCTTCAACCGCACATCGCTGCCGCAGGCAATGCCGATCATCCTGCAGCCGATCGTCGAAGACGCCTTGACCATTCTTCGCTCGACAATCCCGGCGACCGTCGACATCCGCTGCGACTTCGCCGCCGAAGATGCGATCATCTTCGCCGATGCGACCCAGATGTACCAGGTCGTCATCAATCTCTGCACCAACAGCGCCCAGGCCATGGCCGATGGAGGTGTGCTGAACGTCACCGTGGACCATGTCGCCGCCGCGGAAACGATGGTCGGTGCTGACCGCCACCCGTCTTCGGGACTCTTCGTCAGGCTCGTCGTCGACGATACCGGCAGCGGCATCGCCCAGGAGGTTCTCCCGCACATCTTCGATCCCTATTTCACCACCAAGGACGTCGGCAAGGGGACCGGGATCGGACTGGCGGTTGTCCAGGGAATCGTCGCCAGTCATAACGGTCATTTGTTCGTCAGCAGTGAAGTGAAGGTAGGGACCCGCTTCACTATCCTGCTTCCCGCCTTCGATCAAGGACAGCCTGAACCGATCGGCAACGAGGAGAGCCTTGTCCAGGCAAGCGGTTCCGGCCGAATCCTCTTTGTCGACGACGAACCGTCGCTGCCGGCGGTGGCCAAGCAGATCCTCGAGCGATTCGGCTACCAAGTCGAAACCTGCACGGATTCGGTCCGGGCCCTGACCTCCTGCCAACAACAGCCGCGCTACTACGACCTGATAATCACCGACTTTACGATGCCGGGCATGACCGGTGATGTGCTGGCCGGCAAGTTACTGGCCGACTCTCCCGATCTGCCGATCATTCTCTGCAGCGGCTTCACCGAACGGATCGACGAGCACCAGGCGCGCGCCATCGGCATCAGGGCCTTTCTAAAAAAACCGATCGCGATGCGCACCCTGCTTGATACGGTGCGAGAGGTACTCGGCGACGCTCGACAACCACCCGACAGCGATCACGGCTCTTCATAACGACCGGTATAGTCGAGCAGTTGCCTGTCGATGAGGCCGTTGGTCGCGACGATCCCCCGCGCCGGAAAAGCATTGCCGCCATAAAAGTCGGTGACGGTGCCGCCGGCCTCGGCAACGAGCAATATGCCGGCGGCGATATCGTAGAGATTGAGATTGAGTTCCCAGAACCCATCGAGTTTGCCGGCCGCCACATAGGCGAGATCGAGCGCCGCCGAACCGCAGCGGCGGATATCGCGAATGGCGGGCAGCAGTTCAACCAGGTAGACCAGGTTGTTGTGCTGCAGACCGGAGCGCAGACAGGCAAAGCCGGTGGCCAGCACGGCCTCGTCGAGCCGGGCACACGATGTAACCTTGAGCCGCTCATCATTCAAGAAGGCGCCACCGCCGCGCTCGGCAAGAAAGAGCTGCTCCAGGGCCGGGGCATAAATGCCGGCGGCGACCATCTCGGTGCCCCGGCGCAGCCCGATGCTGACTCCATAGAAGGGTTGCTTATAGCAAAACGACGTGGTCCCGTCGATCGGGTCGATGATCCAGCAATACTCGCTGCCGGTGAGATGCTCACCCTCTTCCTCGCCGATGATATCGTGCTCCGGAAACCGCTCGCCGATCCGCTCGACCAGATAGCGCTCGACCTCGCGGTCAAACCGGGTGACCAGATCCTTCCGGCTCTCTTTAAAGTCCACTTCGTCGACCGACAGACTGCGCTGGCCGCGACGACAGATATCGCCGGCCACGCGGATATGCTCTCTGATGAAATCAAGCATCTGCTTTCCTGTTGTTTTTTGTTTTTTGATAGCTACCTGACCGACCTTCACAACGATCAATGAATGCGGGTTGGTGGTCGGAAGGGCTGGCCGGCCCTGGGATCCTGATTTTTTTCTATGAAAATCGGTGGGACAGGTTCAAACCTGTCCCACGTTGAATCATAGTGATAACAAGCGCTCGGCCAGCCCGCTGCAGCGGACCGTCGGCCGGTCGATCGCCGCCGTCAGCGCCTCGTCGTCGGCCAGCAGAATCACCCGCTCTCTGGCCCTGGTGACCGCCGTATAAAGCAGCTCCCGACTGAGAATCCGATTGGGCGCCTCAGGCAGGACGATGACGACCTGATCGAATTCCGAGCCCTGGCTCTTGTGGACGGTCATTGCCCAGGCCGTCTCCAGGGCAGGCAATTGCACCGGCAGCAACGACCGTGGCAGCTCCCCGCGTCGCTCGAACCAGACCGCCACCTCCCCGCCGCGCTGCGGGTCGGGCAGGCACAGGCCGATATCGCCGTTATAGAGCCCCAGCGCATAATCGTTGCGGGTGATGATCACCGGCCGTCCGGGATACCACTCTTGCCCGGCCGGGATCATGCCGCCGGTGGTCAGAAGGCGCTCGACCCTCTCGTTAAAACCGGCCGCGCCGCGTGGACCGTGACGCAGGGCGCACAAGACGCGAAAACGGGCAAACAAGGCAAACAACTCCGGGTAGGCGGCAATGGACGTGGCTGCGACGACGGCGGTCAGGTAACGGCCATACGCCGCTTCCAGCGACAGCAGCCAGTTTTCGTCACCGCGGCTCACCGGCGATTCGGGCCGATCGATCAATTCCACGGCCCGCGCCGCCGCACCGTCGTTGACGGCCGCGGCAAAATCGGCAAGCCCTCGCTGAAAACGGTAGCTCCGCTGCAGCGCCACCACCCGTTGCGGCAGCGAGCGGACACAATCTCCGAGCACCGCGCCCGACTCGACGGAGCTCAGCTGGTCCTTGTCACCGAGCAGGATCAGCCGCGCCCCGTCACGGAGCGCCTCGACAAGTTTACACATCAGAGCCAGGTCGACCATCGACGCCTCGTCGACAATCACCACATCCCAGGGCAGCGGGTTATCCCCGGTATGAACGAAACGTGTCGCGTGGCGGCGCACGCCGAGCAACCGGTGCACGGTCTGGGCCCGAGCGGGAAAGGCCTCTTTGAGTTCCTTCGATAACGGCAGTTCGGGGAGATGCTGCTGCAGGGACTCTTGCAGGCGGACCGCCGCCTTGCCGGTCGGGGCGGCCAGCGCGATCTTCAACGAGGCGCCGGAGCAGACGAGCAGCAGACCGACGATCCGCGCCACCGTTGTCGTCTTACCGGTGCCCGGCCCACCGGTAATGATGGTCAGTCGGCCGGACAGCGCCATTCGGGCCGCCTCTCGCTGCAGATCAGGTTGTACGTCCGTTGCCGGAAACCACTCGTCAAGTGGGACCGCCGGCTGCTCGGCGTCTGCGGATTGCTCGGCGAGGATCCGGAGGCTGTCGGCCAGCCGCTTCTCATAGTGATAAAACCGGTGCAGGTAGAGACGGGCGCCCCAGAGGACCAGCGGGGCCGGCGCGCCGCTGGAGACGACGCGAGAAGCGGCCAGCACGGTGCGATCCTCCTCAGCCACCGCAATACAGCTGTGCCCGCCGCGCACCGCAGCGAGGAGCGTCACAACAAGAGCAGCAAAACGCTCCCGCTGCGGCTGCGCAAGACCGCAGCGCTCGGTCAGAAAAGTCGTCAGAACCGGTTCCAGCAGTGATTGCTCCGTCTCTCTCATCGGTTCCCCCCGGCAAAACAGCGCTCCAATCGTACGACCCGGTCACCGTCGGGAACCGTAAAATAGACCGACCCTCCCGGACTGTCCGGATGCATACCCCGCAAAAACGGATAGAGAACCCCGCCGAAATGTCTCTCATAGCGGTAATCGGGCAGCCAGCGGCGCAGTGAGCGATGCAGGACGACGGTGTAGAGCCAGTATTGCAGACCGTAGTGATGGGACCGCATGGCCGCCAGCAACGATTCGGGACCATAGGCGTCATCGCCGCCGAGTTGGTTGGTTTTGTAGTCGATCAGGTAATAACGGCCGTCATGACGGCAGAGCAAATCGATAAAGCCGGTCAGATAGCCGCCGATGTCGCGGTGCGACAGCGGTGAGCAGGCGGGATCGACGGCCAGCAGTTCGTTGATCTGTTGTGTTGAGCCGGGCGCCAGCGACAGCGTAAAGGCCATCTCTTTGACCAGCCTCCGATCGTCGAGATCGGCCAGTGAAAAGTTCGCGGTGCGCTCCCGGCCCGGCAGCAACGGCGTGGTTACGCAGCGACGCAGCAACTCCCGGAGCGCCGGAATCGCGACGGCAAGACCGGCACTGCGGCACCGATCGGCCAACAGCCGCTCCTCGACGTCATCCCCGGCCAGTTCAGCGAAATCATGCTCCTCGAGTATCTCATGGATTACGCTGCCGAACCTGGCCCCGCTCGGCAGCGGGGTCTCCGCCGCGTCACCGGACGCGGCAGGACCCTCGTCGAAAGCGGCCACGGTCCGCTCCATCTTATCATGCCGGCCGCCGAGCATGGCCAGGGCGGAAAAACTGGTCCTGGTGCGGACCGGTTGCAGCGAACGCCCCCCTCTGGGCCGCGGACCGATCAGCGGCCCACCGATGGCGTGTGGACGAAACGGTACCGGCGACGGCTGGGCCTCGATCGTTCGATAGCCGCATGACTCACGGCTGCCGAGATGGTGCAGTTGCGCGACCTGATCGTTATAGTCGGCGGCTGCGCCGGTAAACAACAGCTGCCCGAGCGGCGAAGCAAAGGAAGACGGACGCTGCCCATGCCCGGCGATATCGGCCCAGAGCAGGTAGCAGCGCAGCGTCGCCCGGGTGATTGCCACATAGGCCAGACGCAGGTTTTCCTCGCGCTCTTCGTCAAGCTCGCGCTCACGGTGAGCGGCGAAGAGCTCCGATCCGAGATCACAGACCCGGCGGCCCGTTTCGTCATGGGTGAAGACCACCGACAAATCGCGATGCTGGTAACTCGGAGTCAACAGGGACGGACAGAACACCACAGCAAATTCAAGGCCTTTGGCACTATGCATGGTGACGACCTGCAGCGCTCGGCCGTCGTCGGCCAAGCGCACCAGGGCATCCTCGACCGGCTCGCTGCCTTCGGCCGCCCGCTGCAGCCAGGAGACAGTCTGATCGCACGTGAGATGAGCGCGCCGCTGGTACTGCTGAATCAACTCGGCCAGATGCTGGACATTGGTCAAGCGCCGCCTGGCGTCGGGCCGACGCCCAAGGGCGAGTTGGATCTGTTCATCGCGTAGCAGGACTGTAAACATCGGCAGAAAACCCTGCTCCCGCCACTTGCTGAGATAGAGGTGGAACCGCTGCTGGATTGCCGACAGCGCCGTTTCATCAGCACCGATGCGGTAGTGCTGGGCGCCGTCGAGACCGAACCAGTCACAGCTCAGGGCGGTTTTCAACAGGCCGCGGTCGGTCGGCCGGACGATGGCCGGCAGCAGTTGCAACAGCGACTCGCATTCGGGCGTCTGGAAAACCGATTGGCGGCCGGTTACCACCGCCGGGATCCCGAGACGCCGAAACCGTTGCTGGTAGGCAGCGGCCTCACCGTTGCTCCTGACCAGCACGGCAATGTCTTCCGGCTGCAGCCTTCGTCCCTCGCCACCGTCACCGGCGACCTCGGCCCGGCATCGGGGACCACCGTCGCCGAGCAACCGGGCCACCTCGCCAACCACCCAGGCGCCGATCGCCTCGCCGGCGGTCTCACTTGACCAGCGCTTGTCGTTTAGAGCCGGACCGAGTTGACAATAGACCAGGGTCGCCTCGTCTCCGCCCAACTCGACCAGCCGGCCCTGGTCGGCGGTCTTCGCCGGCTGCACCGGCCGGTACGGCTGCCCGGCTATCGGCACGTCGTGCAACAGCCGGTTGACCGCCGTCATCAGACCGGGATGGGCGCGGTAATTGTATTGCAGGGTCAGGCGTCGGTCGGCCTGTTGCCGGGCCTGAAAATAGGAGTAGATATCGGCGCCGCGAAACCGGTAAATGGCCTGTTTCGGATCGCCGATCAGGTACAGGTAGTGCTTTCCGGTACCGAACAACCGGGAAAAGATCGACCATTGGCCGCTGTCGGTGTCTTGGAATTCATCGATCAAGGCCATTCGATAGCGGGCACCGACCTGGTTACAGAGCGATGCGCCGGAGGGTTTGGACACGGCCTCGGCCAGGCCGGTGATCAGATCATCGAAGCCGATCAAGCCGTGCCGGCGAACCCTCTCGCTCAGCCCGGAGCGCAGGAAGTGGGCCAGTTCGACTCGCAGCGCGCAGAGCAGCCTCGCCACCGTGGTCAGATAGGTGTCGGCGACGCTGCCGGGCAGCGGCGCCGCTAAGAGAAATTCGTTTTTCCGCTCCTGGCTGCGCAATCGTTTACCGCTCAGTGATGCCAGCAGAGCGGCCTCGGTCATCCAGGCAACCGTCTCGGCCGTCGGCGCCATGTCCTGCTCCAGACTGTCAACCAGCTCGTCGGCCAGCCGGGGCAGGTCGTCCGCGGCGGCGGCCAGCAGATAGCCCTCGCACCGCGCCTCAACCAGCCAGTCGAGCAGCCCCCGGCCACCGGCCGACCACCAGGTGCGCAGCGATGCCAGGCTCCGATCAAGATCGGAGCACGCGTCATGAATCGATAACGGGGGCGGCAGCACGTCGCAGAGCAGGTTTTCGGCACCGGCGATGCTTCGATAGAGCTGAGCCGGGCCGGCAAACGACGAGCAGACCAACCGGGCGTAACGGGGTGCAAGGGGATACAGCCGGGTCCGCCAGAAGTCCTCGACCAGCCGGTCCCGAATCGCCGTTATGTCGGCGGTGACCTCGAGGTCGAACAACTGGCCGCTCTCCAGGGCCTGCTCCTGCAGAACGGTCTGGCAAAAGGCATGGATGGTCTGGATCGGCGCCCGATCGATGTCGAGCAGGGCCAGGTCCAACCGCTGCCGGACCCGTTCGTCAGGGCCGGCCGCCGCCAACCAGGCAGCCAGGCGATCGTCCGCGCCGGCACACTGCTTTCGCTGCTCTTTGGCATCAACGGACAATTGCTGCCGCGCCTCGAGCAGGCGCGCCCGGATTCGCTCGCGCAACTCGTCGGTGGCGGCGGTGGTATAGGTCACCACCTGGATCTCGTCGATCTTCAGCCCCAACTCGACGACGGCGCGCAGCACGAGCATGACGATGGAAAAGGTCTTGCCGGTACCGGCGCTGGCCTCGATCAGGTTGATTCCCGGGAGAATCGGAGAGAAAAAGGGATCGAAGTTGCCTGGCCCGCTCATCGCACGTGCTCCTCGCTGTCTGCCAGGATTGCATCCCAGAGCGGCACCATGAGATTCTCGCAGCAGGCGACGAAGTCATCACCGAGAACGTCTTCACTCGGCGTATCCCGATAAAAAAAGCGATAGGCCGGCTCAAAACCCTGGCGCATTTCCTGTCGGAAGGTCTCGCGGGCCTTCTCGAGTGGGTCTTTGCGACCGCGGCCACGGTTGCTGACAACCTGACGGGCGTAGGCCAAGGCGGGCTCAAGCAGCAGACTGGATGGTGCGCGACAGCCGCTGACATACAACTCGATCAGGCTGGCAAGATCGTCCGGCCCGCCCCGCCACGCTCCGATCGTCAGCCGCGCATTGCGGCAGAGAATCCTGGTGGTCGCCGGCTCCGCCAGCACCCGCGCGGCGACCAGGTGATGGAGCCAGGCGCCGAGAATGTCCCGGCCCCGCAGGTTGGCGTACCGGTAAAACAGCAGGCCGTCGCCGCAGCGGTTGGCCAGCTCGCCCGCCAGAACGCGCGTCCCGATCGTCAATTCGACCGGCACTGACGGCTGGGGAACGGCGCCCCCGGCAGCTGCGATCTCGTCGGCAAAGGGGCGGATCTCGTCGAGCCGCCGGGCAAACGCCAGCTCGCCCGGCGTCCCAAGCGGCCAGGCCTGCCGGTCTTGCAGGGTGCGAAGAACGATCTCCGGCGGTTGCTTGCACAGCAGCGCATCGACGACGACATGATCGGCCTGGTAACGATCCAACCCGGTCAACTCGAACGGCTCGTGTTCGTCCGGCAGGGTCTGCAGCGCATCGAACCTGATGCCGAGCACGGAGCGGGCCAAATATCGTTGTGGTGCCCTGAAAAACCGGTCCAGTTCAGCCAGTTCGAGCCGCTGCGGCACTTCGACCGGCAACGGCTCGGTCAACCATGGCAAACCTGCCCGATCACCGCTTTCCTCCAGCGTTGCCGCCAGCCGGTACTGTTCGTCGTCATAACTGAACAGATCGGCTTCGGCGGTGAAATAGCTCCGGTCATAGGCGTGCAACGGGTGGGCGCGGACCAGATCGGCAACGCCATAGCTGTGTTGCAGGACGTCGAGCAGTTCGGCCAGCACCACCGACGGCGGAATCGGCTTGTTGGTCCGGACCGACTGGCCGACGTAGCTCAGGTAGAGAACCTCTCGGGCGGCCAGGATTGCCTCGAGAAACTGGTAACGATCATCTTCCCGGCGCACGCGGTCGCCCTTTCGATAATCGTTTGCCATCAGATCAAACGAAATACGCTGGTCGGTTCGAGGGAAATCGCCGTCGTTGAGACCGAGCAGACAGATGATTTTAAAGGGCACCGAGCGCATCGGCAACATCGAGCAGAAGGTCAGTCGGCCGCTGATGAAACCGGCCGACGAGCGGCCGTCGGCCATGACCTCCAGCCACTGCCGGACCACCGTCCCGGCCACCGGCTGATCGTGATGCGGCGCATAACGCTGCACCAGCGAATCGATCAGCTGAAGCAGTTCAAGCAGGTCCGGCTGATCGCCGTCGACAAACAACTCGTCGCACCAGCCACGCAGACGCTGTGCCCAACTCGCCAACGGCAACTCGGATTGAAAAGCGTGCCGTCCTCTTTCGACCAGATCGACAAAACGACAGAGGCCGCCAAGCAGCTCGGCCTGGCTCCCCTCGATATCACTATAGGGAAGGATACCATCCACCGGCTCCTCGCCGGCGACGGCGACCCCCATCAGCAATCGTTCAAGTCCGGTCCGCCAGGCCGCCGGGGCAAACGGGTACAATCCGTCATCACCTCGCTGCTCGGCGGACAGTCCCCAGCGAATACCACAGTCGATGACCCAGAAACGCAGCAGGTCTAGATCGCCGGCCGTCAAGGAAAAACGCGGATACACCTCGGGCCGCTCCAGCACGCCGAGCAGCTCGCTCCAGCCGTAGCGCCCGCCGAACAGCTGCAGGAACTGCAGAAATCCGTCAATAACGCGATTTTCCCGACGGATCCGACCGTCGCTGACATCATGGGCCAGATCGCCATAGACCGCCGGGATCAAATGGGCGTAGTCATCGATATCAGGAGCCATGACGACGATATCGTGCAGCTGCAGGTCGGGATTGCCATAGAGCCGGGACAACAGGAAATCCTTGAGAACGACGATCTCGCGCCAGCGCGAATGACAGGAGACGACCTGCAGTGAATCATCTTCAGCCGCTATGGGACAGTCGCCGGTAAGCGGCGCCTCGCGGCCGTCGAGCAGGTCCGACTGGAGCCGATGCAGCACTCCCCCACCGGCCGCCGGATCGACAAAGTCGTCGTCATGATCCTGGGTTCCTTCGACCATATCGAGCAGCAGTTCCTGGAAATGGGCGCCCTGTCGGCCGAAACCGGCGAGCAGTGGATGATAGGTGCCGCCGCCAAGCCCGCTGTCTCCCTGGATCCCGAGGAGCTCCCCACCCCCATGCAGCACTCTGCTTCGCCGCGACTCGATATCACCCCAATACTGCCGGCACGGTGACAACAGGAAAAAATGGACGTCGATCCGCCCGGCCAAGGCCTCGAGAACGCTGAGAAACAGCGGCGGCAAGGTATGCATACCGAAGACGAAGACCCGAGTCGGGCCGTCATCTCTCAGTTCACCGTCTCGGACTGTTTGCGCCAGGTTCAGCATGGTCTCGCCGCGGTGCTGTGCTGCCGGGTCGTCGCGGCGCAACACGGTCCAGAGCCGGCGTTGCCAGGCTTCCACGCTGCCGCCGAAGACCGACTCACCGCGCTCCCAGGCCGCGAGCAGATCGGGGCGCATGATCTGATACTGATCGAACACGGCGGCCAGCCGGACCGCGAGCTGATACCGCTTCAACGGCACTCCGTCATCGTCGAGATAAGCCCGAAGCGAGGTCAGCGACTCGTCGTCGAGGTCCCTGAGCAGCCGCTCCAGTCGCCAGACCAGCAAATCACGATCAAAACTCCGGTGCTCGGCCGGACAGTCCCAACGTCGGCACAGCTCATCGAAAAACTGGACCGGCAGCAGGAAACGACCATGGCACCAAACGCCGAAGGAGTCGGCCAGGGCATGGCAGAGCAGTCGTTCCATGCCTCGGTTCTGGACGAGGAACAACTCGGGCTGAAATAGTGACGGCGGGTCATGTTCGGCAATCACCGCAGCGAGACGGTCGGCAAGACGCTCGGTTCGGTTTGACGTATAGAGATAGAACATGCCTCGCCGCCTCCGTTATCACCCCTGCTGCAGATCGACTCCGGCGTATTCCCAGATGGCTAGGACCAGGCCGGCGATGATACCGATCGCAAAAAAGAGGCGAAATTTACGATCCCATGGTACCTTGCCTCCATCTCCCATATACTGCAGTACAGCAACAATCAGATAGGTCAGCCCGGCGACGAAGGGGGCGGTCTGCAGGATCTGCCAGCCTGTCGCGCTCAGCGTCGTGGCAAAGCTCTCGCCGACGCGGAGATTGAACAAGAGATAGAGCAGGGCTGACAGGGTAAAACGAACCTTTTCTTTAATATTGCGCATATGAACTCTCTAAAGACCTTTATTTTCCCGGATACCGATCCTTTCCGCGAAACCCGTTACCCGCTGCTGCTGCTCTGCGCGCCGCTGGTCTACCTGCAGCCGGTCGAAGCTCATCCCGACCGTCCGGGCAATGCAAGCGAGCCTGATCTTTTCACGGAACGCGGACTCTGTCAAGCACATACTCCGGCCCCGCTCGGCGCGGACCGCGACCGCTTTCAACGCCTGATCAACGACATCAGAGAACGCCGCGACGATTATGCGGCCCAACTCTCGGCACTGACCGTGGCCTCCCTGTCGGCGCCGCCGGCCGAACGCAGCGAAGAAGCCCGTCATCAGATCGTCTCCTCGCTGCTCGGCCGACACGGGCTGGCGGACAACATCGCCGCTAAAACCGCCACGCTGGAACACTGGCAGGCCAGGCTCGTGCTGGCCATTGCCGAAATGCTGGAAAAAGAGGAAGAAGCGCTGCGCGCCGATCTGGAACTGCTCAGCGAGCGGGAGATGGACATGTTGCGCTCCCTGCAGGGAGAAGACGGACCGGATGAAGACAACCCGCTGGCCGAACTGGAAAAAATCAGAACCCGGCTGGCGGCACCACGGCCCGGAGCGTTCACCGCCCGGTTCAAGGCTTGGCTGAAACTGATGCGGGCCGCAGAACCGCCGCAGACCGACCTGTGGCTCGCCTCGTCAATGGATGCGGCCGACCAGGTTTTCGAAGCGCTTGACGAGGACCGATCGCCAGGCGCCGTCCCTATTCTGACGCTGTCACTGCCGCAAGCGATAGCCGCCAGTCCCCGTTATGTCATTGAACAGATCGAGCAATTCCACCATCAGGCAACCGAGGTACTTGCCGCAATAGCCACGGATCTGGCCTCGATCAGAGATCGTGATTATCCGGCCGTGGCGCGACCGGAAGATCTGCTGCCCACCGCGGGCGTCTCGACCGATCGCTGGTCGGCTCTGCTTGATCAGCATTTCCCGGCCTCATCACATGGCAGATCGTCACTGACCTTCTACCTGCTGCCCGGCCACTCGATTCCGACCCTGTTATCGCTGACCGGCGCATCGCCGGATGAGAGCCGCCCGCGCCACGGCCTGCTGGCCGTACTGCACGACTGAGGGCAGGCCGAACGGACACCGGGCTGTGAAGCCGATAACCGGGCCGAAGTCTCCGCGCCTTCGGTTTATGGGCAACACCAGAGAGAGGTGATCTCGTTTTTACAGATAAGGCGCGACGTCGTCCCGCCGAGCAACCGGAACGACGATGTCTCGCCGCCGGCGGCTCCGCTACCGCCGAAACCGACGGCGACGGCGGCATAGCCGCCTTTTGCCGCTTCACTGAGAATCGAGCCGGCCACGCTGAGCCCCCAGACCGCTCGCCGTTCGATCCGCTCGTCCTCGATACCGTGCCGGTGCAGGATGCCGACCGCCCGATCGAACACCGCCTCGTCGCCACTGCCGGGCACAGAGGTCACCTGCAATAACGTAACCGGCTGATGAGTCTGGCCGGCTAGGATATAGCCGACATGGTCGACGGCGCGATAGGCGTGCTCGGAGCCGTCCAGGCAAACGAGCACACCGCGCCGCTGCGGGTCGATCCGAGGACAGATCCAGAGCGGCAGCGTGCAGGTATGATCCCTGATGAGCCCCTGGGCAATCTCATCGGCCGGCCGCTCGACCAGCCACTGCAGTGTATAGGAGGCACGACGACCAAGGACGATGGCGTCGTAGAGCCCGCGACTCCCCTCGGCGAGAATATCGCGCACTTTGCCGCCGCGCTCGGCCACCGTCTTGGCGATCATCTGATCAACGTGCATCCTCCTCTCCTGCAAGAGCCGGGTTGCCTTGTCCAGTGAATTCCTGGCGCCGATGCTGACGTACCCCTCGATCCCGTCACTCGGCCCATCCCACATCTTGAGCAGCTCCGCCTTCATATCCGGTGCGTCAAGGCGGCAGAGGTGGAACAGGGTTACCTGGCACTGAGCCATTGCCTGGAAAAAGGAGCAGAGAAACTGGACTCCGAACAGGTTGTCGACATCGTTACTGATGGTGACCAGAAAATGTTTGGCCATGACGAACTGATCCCTCCGCTCTCTATCAGGCCCCGGCGGACTGAGCCGCGTCTTCGATGCCTTTGCTAAAATCGGTTACGACAGTAGTCGGTCGGGCCGCCAGTTCCCGGTCGAGCATCAGCAGGGCATGGGGATTATCGCCGATCAGCTGCAACTGAGCGATGATATCGTTGTCGTTCTCTTCCTCCTCGACCTGCTCGATAACGTACCACTCGAGAAAAATCTGCGTGGCATGATCTTTCTTGCTGATGGCAAGCTCCATCAACTCGTTGATCGATTTGGTGATGTATTGCTCGTGGGCCAGCGTCTTGGTAAACATTTCCAGGGGCGACTCGAATTCGGCCGGCGGCTGGGCAACGGCCTGTAATACGACATCCTCGCCCTGGCGTTGCACGTACTCGTAGAGTTTCATCGCGTGATACATCTCTTCGTGATACTGCACCATAAACCAGTTGGCAAAGCCCTTCAGACCGACCTTCGCCGAGTGCGCGGACATGGCCATGTAGAGATAGGCCGAGTACATTTCACGGTTGATCTGCTCGTTGAGGGCCTGGGTCATTTTCTTATGTAACATGGGGCTGACTCCTCTCGGTTGATAATTGAACATCATGCTGCCGGGTTAATTGCTTCTCTCGTTGACGGGATCGCAAAAATCTACAAGCGAGCGGAAAATAGAAATCAGCCAGGTAGAAACGAGCCGAAAACAGACAAGAGCGGAGGACAGATACTAGCGGGGGACAGGTTGAAACCTGTCCCGCCGTTGGTTGAGTCCTGTCCCTCCGTTGGTTGAGCTCTGTCCCGCCGTCGGTTGAGCCCTGTGCCGCTCTTGGTTGAGACCTATTCCGCCGGTTATCGAGATTTATTGCGATACCAGGGAATAAGGTAGGAAGCTCGAAAGGAAAGTCAAGCCGCCGGTCGCGGGTGCCGCTCCGGTCGGAACGGCGCCCGCGGCCCGCACAGCCCGCTACGGTTCGACGTTGCAGCAGGTATAGGGATTGATCGTGGTTACCGGACAAAAGGCCGCCCGAACCACCTTGTCAGCGACACTGCCGAACATGATTTTTTCCAAACCCTTGTAGCCATGGGTGCCCATAATGATCAGATCGGCCTTGACCTCGGTGGCGTAATCGACGATCTGCTCGGCAACATCTCCGAGCAGGACTTCGTGGTGCAACTCTTTGACCCCAAGATCTTCGGCATTGGAGCGCATCTCTTCAACAAAGGCGGCCATTCGTTCCTTGGCCCCGGTCATCAGTTCGTCCTCCAGGTTCGGCACGTGCATCTGCGGCACGAAAAAACCTGAATAATCTTCAAAATTCTGCACAATGAAGACAAGATAGAGGGCCGCTCCGAACTTACCCGCCATGAACGCTGCCGAATCGGCAATGAGTCGGGAGTTATCGGAAAAATCGATGGGCGTGACAATTTTCTCAATCGAGCGAATCTGTTTCATGGTTGGTATCCCTCTTTGTAGTGCTTATCCGACATGTTACGGTTAGGTCCTGCTTCTCTTCCCTGCTGTAAACAATGGGGAGCTTGAAAAATTAGGAATTTCGTTCAAGATCGAGGCGCGCAAGAAAATTTTACCACAGGCATATACACGATATTCCGAGGATAAAATTTGATTGCGCAACGATGAGGTTGAACGAAATGACAATTTTTCAGGGTTCCCTAATGTTCTCATATCGATCGGGTTGTTGCAAGTGATAACAGCAAGATCTGCAGCAGCAGAATCACGAGCCGACAACCGGATTTTTTTCACCCCAGTGAACACCGATCGTACCGAACATGAAACGGCGATACCCGACGTTGACGAACCCCGCCTGGCGAAACAGCGCCGCCAGCTCTTCCGCCCCGAAAAAGTCCATGGTTGAGCCGGTCAGATAGGCATAGGCCGCCTTGTCTCGAGCAATGCAGCGTCCGAGAGCGGGAACGACGACCTGCAGGTAGAAACGAATAAACGGCCAGATCAGCCCTTTGCGCGGTGGCGTCGTATCGAGGCAGACGACCCTGCCTCCGGCCACCAGCACCCGCCGTACCTCAGTCAGCACGTGCAGCGCGTCATCGACATTGCGCAGCAAATAACCAAAGGTGACCGCCTCAAAGCTCTGCTCGCGAAATGGCAGCTGGTTGGCGTCGCATGCCTGCCAGCAGATCGGCAGCTCCCGAAAGCGGTGCCGGGCCCGGGCCAGCATGTTCAGGGAAAAGTCGGCGGCCAGCACCCGGGCCTGCGGCGCGACCCGGCAAAACAGCGCGGCGATATCACCGGTGCCGCAGGCCAGATCGAGAACCGCTCCGCATCCGGGATCTCCGGCCCGTTTGACGACAAAGCGCCGCCAGCGCTGGTCCTGACCAAGCGTCATCAAACGGTTCATCAGGTCGTAACGGCCGGCAATGGCATCGAACATCGCCTGCACTCCCTCTGCCTTACCCATCAATTCTCCCTGTCTTCAGGTACTGTAATGAAAGTGAGCGGGGGCCAGGTTAAAACCTGTCCCGCCGATTTTCATTGTCATTGTGGTTCCCAGCCATGGCTCAGCATGGTGCATAGCCGGGGGTCCGAGGAAAGGGAATGACCTCGCGGATATTGGGCATGCCGGTAACCAACTGGACAAGGCGCTCGAAGCCGAGGCCGAAACCGGAATGAGGCACCGTGCCATAGCGTCGCAGATCCAGGTACCACTGGTAGTCTGCATCATCGATACCCAGATGCTGCATCCGGGCCAGCAAGACATCGTAACGTTCTTCCCGCTGACTGCCGCCGACGATCTCGCCGATGCCGGCGACGAGGATATCCATCGCCGCCACC
>NPIE01001105.1_pt1 | contig 18115 bp, 24 predicted proteins | sample 8637661 | NCBI WGS metagenome assembly NPIE01 (sample SAMN07420842, study PRJNA396082) | bioreactor metagenome | isolation source: sample BA12 brine-fed electro-methanogenic bioreactor BA | place: Japan: Kochi | collected 2016-12-09
GGTGTGGCTTCGCGGGCAATGAACCTCTGAACCCAAGGGAGAAAATCATGGCCAAGGAAAACGGGAAACGGAATTTTCGTCAGGAACGGCTGGAGCGCAAGGTCGAGCTGGCCAAGCGTGACGACATGGAAGTCATCTCGCGCCGTGCCGCTGAAACCAATGATTTCATTCGCCTGCTTTCGGCCAATGACTACATCATCAACCGTCTGCGGAACCAGCTTGGCCGCCCGAATGGAGTCCCGGTTGATCAGGCGGTCAAATTTCTCGGGCGCAACGAAGAGCTGCGCCAGGGGATGAACAAGCTCAACGCCGAGATGTGCCAGGCGCTGGGGATGTCCTACCGTGCCCCTCGTGGATTCGACAATCCATTAAGGGAGGAAGAGAAGAAAGGTGCGGAAGAACGGGCGTAGCGCTCCGCTTGGAAATGGCCTTTCTGGGTGAGTTTTCTTTGTGGCTTATCTGACCCTGGGCCGCCAAGTATGTTTTTCGACTTTCAGATCAATTTCGGACTGAATTACGACAAGAGAAAAAAGAATTCGACCTCAATTTAAGGTGTCGGATAAACCTGCCGCCAATGTGGTCTTTTTGATCCAGGCGATTTTGGCAAAGTTTGACAGGTGGCAAAGTTTGCCATAAGCTTTTGGTAATCGCCAACAAGGAGAGTGCTTATGGCAACCATGAATATCTCGCTACCGAATGAGATGAAAATCTGGGTGGAAGAATGCGTGAAAAGCGGGCGCTATGCAAACGCATCAGACTACGTGCGAGACCTGATCAGGAGAGACCACATGAAGTTGGAGCAATTGCGCCAGGCCTTGATTGAAGGAGAAAATTCCGGCCCATCGACCGGGCTAGACATTGACGCCTTTATTGCCGACAAGAAAAAGTCTCTCTCCCTGTGAGCAAGGTTGTTTTATCGCCCAAGGCCAAGTCCGACCTCAGTGGGATATGGGACTACACCTTTGAAGAGTGGGGTGTCGAACAAGCCGAAAAATATGTTCGTGAGTTGTGGGCGGAGATTCAAATGCAAGCCAACGACCATTCGACTTCTACTGATATCAGTGATGTGCGCTCTGGATACAGGAAGAAGAAGTCTGGCTCTCATGTCATTTTCTTCAAGCTGATCGATGACGGTATCGACGTGATTCGTATTTTGCATCAGCGGATGGATTTTGATCGCCACTTATAAGAGTGCTAATTTGGGCAGTTTTTGAGGAACGCCACACCAGTGATTTATGCCCTGGAATCCAGAATAGCCGTTGCAATTGCATCTTTTTCTTGACAGCCCAGAAGTGGTTTTTACAATAGAAATATTCATCCACACTATGACCCCATAGTGACTCCTCGCTCTTTTTTGAGCAGGACAAAGTTTCAGAGAAAGCCTCTGATCCTAAAACCCCAGGCATGGGACGATTCTTACAGGGCAAGCCGGAACGTCCGGTGATCTGATCTGCACGCAACAGCAGACCCCCCTGTGCTGGATCCGCTTTTCTGTTCCACCGATAAAAGCGGTTTATCGATATAACGTGCGTTTTCTCGACGCGCGACGGAATACCGAAATGACCAGACCCGTTTTGGCACTGTGCCGGAATGGGTTTTTTGTTGCTCAAACAACCATCCCGGCCGGGAGGAGACCTCTTCCCATGGTGGGATGGCTCCTTTTAGCTGGGGAAAACCCCGAAAGGAGAGAAGGAGATGCTCAACAAAGTACAACTGATTGGAAGACTGGGAACGGATCCGGACTATCGCTGCATCGCAGCCTCGGGAACGTCTGTGGCAACCTTTTCACTGGCGACCTCGGAGCGACGCAGGGACAAGGACGGAGAGTTCAAGGAATTCACCGAATGGCACAACATCCTGACATTGAAATCGCTCGCGGACACCTGCCACAACTACTTGAAGAAAGGCAAGCTGGTCTATGTCGAGGGCAGAATCTCTACCCGGAAATACCAGGACAAGAAAGGCTCTTTTCGCTACATCACCGAGATCGTTGCGGAACAGGTGAGGTTCCTGGAGAAGGTCAGAGACAGCTGCTTGTTTGAGGACCAGCAGGTACTTGAGGAAAATCCCTCCTAACAACCAACTCCGCAAGCGCAGTGACCATCCCACAGGGGAGACATCTTCTCCCCGGACGGGGCGGTTTTGTCTCCCCATTTCCGGCTTTCGGCCGAGAAAGGAGACATTGATGACCGCTCAATCAATACAAGCATTGATTCCTCAAAACCACACCGCCAGGCTGCCTGCCGCCCAGTCTTTGTTCGACGAGGAGAAAATCACCCTCATCAAGCGAACGATCTGCAAAGGGGCAAGCGACGACGAGCTTCAGCTATTCGTCAACCAGTGCAAACGCACTGGCCTGGACCCGTTCGCCCGCCAGATTCATGCCATCAAGCGCTGGGATTCCAGCCAGAACCGTGAAGTCATGTCCATCCAGACATCCATTGACGGTTTCAGGCTGATCGCGGAAAGAACCGGCAAGTACGCCGGTCAACTCGGACCGTACTGGTGTGGCAAAAATGGAGAGTGGAAAGAAGTCTGGCTCGATGAAGCTGCCACGCCGCTTGCGGCAAAGGTTGGCGTTTTGCGCACCGACTTCAAAGAACCCTTGTGGGCTGTCGCCCGTTTTTCAACCTACGCACAGAGAACGAGGCAGGGCAACCTCACTCGCTTCTGGGCGTCCATGCCGGATCTGATGATCGCCAAGGTCGCTGAAGCTCTAGCGATTCGCCGTGCGTTCCCCCAGGAACTCTCTGGCCTTTATGTCCAGGAGGAAATGGATCAGGCCGACAACATGGCTGCAGAATTGACGGGTCTCACAGCCGCCCATGAGAACGATCACGACATTGACAAGCAAAGTTATGAAGAAGTGCCGGAGGTGGATTGCGAAGCGCAAATGCTGCTCTCCAAAGGGCAGATTGCCACACTTCAGAGCCTGATGCGAAGCACCGGCACAGACGAGAGCAAGTTTCTTCAGTATCTCGGCATTTCTTCCCTCGAGACGCTTTCACAAGCCAGGTACCAGGAGGCGATCGAAGCACTCAAGCGGAAGAAATCAGGCAGCTCCTTCAGCAACCCTCAGAGCTTCGACGCGGTTATCTCCGCGCTCGCTGCCCACAAGATCGAAACCAAGGTGGCCGATGACGGCAGGACCATTTTCGCAACATCCTACGAAAACCGAAACTTTCTCAAGCAGCTAGGTTTTCGCTGGGACGGCAAATTGAAAAGCTGGTATCTGACCTTTTAGCAGCCATCTCATCCGAACGACCACCAACACCGCGGGGGAGACAACGAATCTCCCCGCAAGGGGAAAGTCCTGTCTCCTCTGCGGTCCAACCACAAGGAGACAAGACATGAAATCAATCATTGACGCTCTCGCATTCGTGGAAATGAAAAACATCATGACCGGAGTCGCCCTCGGTTTGCCGATGGTGATGGTTCTGACAATCCTTTTCCATGGAGTGCAGTGATGAGCAAGCTACAAGCCTTTCTCGAAAAAGCCCTACAAGAAAAGAATCGGCAAAACAGCCGGCACCTTGGGGACCGCACAACCTATATCGGAGCTTCCGATATCGGCGGCTGTCCCCGCAAAGCGGTGCTGGTTCGTACTCAACCTGTCGAACATGACGCACAGACCTTGTTGAAGTTTGCCCGGGGGCATGCGGCAGAAGATCTGGTCCATGGGATTTTTCAGGCTGGAGGGCTCACCCCTATGCGGGAGATTGAAGTCCGCCACCCTAAATATCCTGACCTGCTTTGTCACATAGATTTCCTGTTCAGGGCGAAACGCGGCAGGTTGCACATCGTCGAGCTTAAAACCACTAACGGTTTGCCTGAGACTCCCTACGGATCCTGGGTGGATCAGCTTCACTTTCAGATAGGCCTGCTGGCCCTCGCAAATCCCCAATCGGAAATTGGCGGCAGTATTCTCGCGATCGATCTTAACGCCGGCATCTGGCATGAATTCAATAGCTACAAGCCGGACGAGATTGTTTTCGAAATGCTGGTCGACAAGGGAAGACGCATCAAGGCCTGCCTTGATACCGGGGAAACGCCGGACGTGGAGCCGGGCCTTCTGTGCGGATATTGTCCGTACCGCACCGACTGCCCAGCTTTTCTGAAAGGCGCGATTCTCATCCCTGAGGAGGTGAATCAGTTAGCGAAGCGGCATCTGGATGCGGCCGAACAGAAAAAAAACGTTGAAAGAACGATCAATCAGCTCAGGCAGGACATCCTTTCTTTTACCGGGACCTGCTTCAAGGGGATATCGGACAGCCTGTTTATCAACGCTCTGGAAGTTGGTCCTTCGGAGACGGTCGATACTCACAAGCTCAAGAGCCGGTTCCCCGAAATCTATCAGCAGGTGAAAAAAGAGCGCGCCGGTTTCACCCGGCTCGACATCAAGCCGATTTAGCCCGTAACAGAGAGTCTCATCCCCAACGGGGCGCAAACGTCGCCCTGGTGGGCCTCCTTGTTTGGAGTGTTTGCGCCCGACAAAAGGAGGCACGATGAAAGACATCAGCTACCTGTTGGCAATCGGGCTGACCGTGCTGCTTTTTCTGCACATGATTCTGACCCCGTTGCTGCGGCCTGACAGAGAAGAGCGCTTCCTGGAATTTTTTTAAGCCTGCGAAGCCTATCGGGAGATGGAAAAAGAGGTGGCGTCATGGTCGCACTGACGATGCACGCTGCAAACCGCATCCTTGAACGCGAAATTTCCTACGAAGCTGTTGAAGGCTGCCGCCTGGCCACCCCGATTCTCAACGGCAACCCCTTGCGGTTCCGTTACAAGGATCTGGTGATTGTGGCCTGCAAGGACGGCTCCATCCCGCGCATCATTTCGGTGTGGAAAACTGGCACAACAGCCTGATCGATTAAACCCCAACCGGGGGAGACCTTCTCCCCCTGGCGGGGAACCTGTCTCCTCCGGATCAATTGTTGACCAAGGAGAAGACACAATGAAAACAAAAGCATTCAGTATCGCCCAAACCTTCGGCCTTGAAGGCATCCCCGAGGAACTCACGATCCAGGGCTACAGCGAAGACAGCCCCTTTGTCCCAAAACTGGATCAGCATTACTTGTTCCGCAAGGACCTTCTCTCCGACATTCTCGCCTGGCACATGCTGGGCGGAACCGAAGGCCTCTATCTGACCGGTCCCACCGGATCCGGAAAATCTACGCTGGTTCTTCAGGTCGCAGCCCGGCTGAACATCCCCGTTCACCGCGTCACTGCCCACAGCCGCCTGGAAACACCCGAGCTGGTTGGTCACTACGCTCTGGTCTCAGGGTCCATGTCCTTTGTCGACGGGCCTCTGACTACAGCCATGCGGGAAGGCCACTGGTTTCTTCTCGACGAGATCGATCTGCTTGATCCTGCGACCGCCGCGGGGCTCAACGGCATTGTCGAAGGGGCGCCCATGGTGATCCCCGAGAAGGGCGGTGAAATGGTGCCACCGGCGCCCGGTTTTTGTTTTATCGCGACCGGAAACACGGCGGGATCTGGGGACCAGACCGGACTTTACCAGGGAACGCTGCGGCAGAATCTCGCTTTTCTGGACCGCTTCTGGATGGTCGAAGTCGGCTATCCGGAAATGGAGCAGGAATTGAGCCTCCTGTCCCGAGCCGTTCCGGCGCTTCCCGAAGAACTGAGAAAAGGCATGATCCATTTTGCCGCCGAGGTGAGAAAACTCTTCGTCGGCGGACAGGTCGAAGTCACCCTCTCCACCCGGACGCTGGTCCGGTGGGCGAAAATGGCGGAATTTTTCCGACCGCTTGCGGCACAAGGAAAAAACCCGCTGCTCCATGCCCTGGAACGCGCCCTGTCATTGCGGGCCGAACCGGAAAGCAGGAGTGCGTTGGCGGAAATCGCTCAGCGCATTTTCGGATAGGAGGGCAGTCAATGATCCATCTACGTTATTACCATCGGGCCGGAGGCAGCAAGGACTGGTTCGCTGAAATCAGGCCGGACGGCCTGGTCATCCGATTTGGAAGAACCGATGCGCGCACCCTGCAGGAACGTTTCATTCCCGCAGCCAGGTGCCATCCGGACCCAACAGGAGAAGCCCGCAGTCGGGCCACCAGGAAAATGAAAAAGGGCTACATGCTGGTCCGGGAGCAACCAAGCCTGGCAGGTGTCGCCCCGCCCCCACCCGAGGAACCGGTCAGGACGGATGAGAAACCTTCCGCCGGCGTATCGTCGGTTATAAAAGAGTGGGGCAGAGATCACTCTGATAACTGGTTCTAGTCGACAACCCCGCCCGGGGGAGAAACTCTCCCGGCAGGGAGGATTCCTCCGGGCTATTCCGTCAAGGAGGAAATCCATGCTCGACATGCTGAACAAGCTGATCTGCGTCAGCCTCAATATCCATATCTGGAGCGGCAGAAAAAAACTCCAACCTGCCGATCTCAACCTCAACGCCGGGGACATCCCCCCGGAAGAACTCGCCTCCCTCGGGGTCAAAAAGATCTGCGATCCCGATGAACTCAAAACATTCCACAACCTGAGAAGGCGCGCCGAACGCGTTTGCGAAGTGGCCGGCGTCCGGTTTCTTGGCGGATACGCAATCCCCCAGGAGAAGGCCGAGGCTGTCGTTGCTGAACTCAGAAAGGTGGCGGCTGAATTCGCGCAGGAGAAGCAGCATTTTCTTGCCCGCTACAGCCGGTCCACCGAAGTCTGGCTGAACTCTCTTCCCGACCAATGGAGACACATCGTTGCAGAGGCTATCGAACCGATCGAATCGATTGCCAGCCGCTTGTCCTTTTCGCACCAGACCTTCCAGGTCCAGGGAGTTGAAGGGCTCGATGACGGACTGAGCGATTCGGTGAATTCCCTCGGGGATCGCCTCATCAAGGAAATCTCGCGCTCCGCGATCCAGACCTGGGAAGCGTCTTTCCGGGGGCGGGCCAAGGTCAGCCAGAAAGCTCTTCGGCCGATCAGGGCTCTACTGGAAAAAGCCAAGGGGCTCTCCTTTCTGGAAGGAAGCCTCGTTGCGGTCATTGCCGGCATCGAGGAAGAACTGGAGTGCCTGCCGAAATCCGGATACCTGGAAGGGCGGGATTTTCGCCAACTGGTGGGGGTCCTTCATACCCTGGTCGACCTGGAGGGCGCCAAAAACCCGGTCGTTCTTGAACAGGAGGACGAAAGCGAGGAAGACATCGAGATGACCGTGGAACCTCTCACTGAACCTGGGGAGATGACGCCAGCGCCTCTGGCCGCAGCTATGCCGGCGACCTGGTTCTGATTCTCCCACCCGCCGTCCCGGGGACGATTTAAGCAAAACGCCCCGGACGGAGGGGCGTTCTTTCGGAGGGCATCATGAACAGAACTTTTCTACGATCCCTGCCTGTCGTCGCCATGGCGATGGGAAACAAGATGGGGGTGAACGTCCGCATTCAGGGATCTCAGGCGATGACAGATGGACGCACCATCTATTTGCCAGTCCTTCCCGAAGGGGATGACGCGGCCTGGATCCTGGCGCGTGGCTATCTAGACCATGAAGCCGGCCATGTCCGCCACACGGATTTTTCCGTGTCGGAGGACACCCCGATGCACAAGGCGCTTGCCAATATCCTGGAGGACGTCCGTATCGAATTGGCGATGGGAAAAGCTTATCCCGGCTGCGCGGTCAACCTGCGCAACCTCGCTGAACATCTGGCGACCCAAGGGGCGTTCACTCCTTCATCCTCCAAACCCGAGCAGCTCTTTCTGGGCTGGATTCTGACCGAGTGCCGCAGCCGGGTATTAAGACAGTCGGCTTTGGCCCCTGTCGCACAAAAAGCCCGAGCCACCTTGCTGAAACGGCTTGGAGCCGTTCTTGTGAACCAGGTTGAGGCTTTGCTGAAGAGGGTCGATAGGCTTTCTACGACCCGCCAGGCATATGATCTGGCCAAAGAGATTCTTGATCTGCTTCGGCACGCCCAGGAGCAGGCTCCGGAACAGTCGCCTGTCCAGAAGGACGAGAATGAATCAGAAGGTTTATCCTCTCCATGTCGCGGTCAGGAGCCGGAAGGAGAACCTCAGAATGATAATGGAACCCGAGAAAAAACTTCACCGGCTATGTCTGCGTCGGACAACCAGAGATCTGAAGAGCCTGCGGATCGAGGCTCGTCAGATTCATTGTCGAAACTAGACAAGGACGAGACCTCAGACGCCTCCGATAGTGCAGGGTTGCATGAGGATGCAGACAAGGAGGTGCTCAAGCGGATTCTGACCAAAAATCCCGGTACGTTCGGAGATCTCGGCCAGATAACCGCCAACGCCTTGCAGGCGGCATCCGATCAGGCGGTGAAAGAAAAGGGCGGGGCATCCATGACCGGAATCTACCCGGGAGAGCAGTTCGCCCGGGAGGTCACCTGCGGAAGCCCTCCTGATCTCCACCAGGTCCGGCATGAAACCGTGGCGCTTCGTTCCAGGCTCACACGACTGGTCCAGGCGTCCAGATTGAAGCGGACCTACGCGGGCAGGCTCGGGCGTCTCATTGACCATCGTACCCTGCACCGGCTGCCTACTGGCGATTCACGCGTCTTCAGGCGCAAGGAGGAGAAGCGGGCCATCAACACCGCCGTGCTCGTTCTTCTGGATCGTTCCGGGTCAATGTCGGGATCGCGCATGGAGCTGGCGAGAAAGACGGTGCTGGCCCTTGCCGACGTTCTTGGCACCATCGCCGGAATCAGTGTCGCAACGGCAGCGTTTCCGGGAACGGACAACGCGGTGGTGCCCATGACTCCTTTTGGGCGCTCAGCGTCCCGGACCAGGGACAACTATGCGATGACGGCCGAAGGGGGCACCCCGCTGGCTCAGGCCCTCGGTTGGGCCAGGGTTCAGATGGCCGTCAGGCAGGAGAAAAGAAAGATATTGCTGGTTGCAACCGACGGTCAGCCGTCAAACTCCGGACTGGTCAAAGCCCTTCTCGAACGTTTGGAAAACGAAGGGGTCGAGCTCATGGGGCTTGGCATCCTGGATCACGGGGTCACGGGGCATTTCTTTGGCCGGCACCGAACGGTCCAGAGCCTCAGTGAACTTCCGGAAGCGGTTTTCGGACTTTTTCAGGAAGCTTTGACCGAGTAGGACACCCACCAGCAGAAACAACCAACCCGGACGGGGGAATTGATCCGCTTCCGGGGCACTTCTCCCGGTCCCCATGACAGGAGAAAAACCATGAATCGGAAGATATTGGAGGTTCACATCTTCTCTAAGTTTGAACACGGGCCCGAAGTCGCTGTGGTGGAGATCACTCCAGCGCTAAATGCCCGCGTTCGCCAACTGGCGGCCGCAGTCAGGGCCCTCGGAGTTTACAAAATTGTCGAGTTCGATGGCTCCCCGGACTTTTTCCTTCGGGATTATACTGCGGAGAAACAGGAAGGGGCGATTGCCTACCGAGAACCGGCCGATGAAGAAGAAGGCGATGCCTGCCGTGTTGAGTGCATGACGTTGAATGTCACACCTGCAGATTATTTTTGGAGTGGCTATGTCAAGCACACCAACGTTCGATGGGAAACCGACACGATCCCTCTTGAAGACATTGATCCAGAGGCTGCTCATGGGCGGCTTTCCTGATCTTCGGGATCATTATCGCGCGAAGTTTCGCGTTGGCGGTCTGCTCAAGGAGGATAATAATGACGCCCAAACGGCATCGGCCCAAAACCGTTCGAGGAGAAACCCTGGAGATGCCATCTCCCTGCGGGAAAATCTACGTCACGATGAATGACAACCCGGAAACCGGCGACCTCATGGAGGTGTTCGTCAGATTCGGAAAATCCGGCACCTGTGGAAGCCTGGTCGCAAATGCCCTGACGATCATCACCTCTTACGGATTGCGGTCCGGAATGGAGGTAGGTGACGCGATAAAGGGGCTGATCGGGCATGGTTGCCACAGAGCGCCGGTGGTAGATGGTGACGATAGGATCTCGTCCTGCGTGGATGCCATCGGAAAAGCCATCCGGTTGCATGCGCAATTGCAGGAAGAGGCTGACGAGATGAATTTGAACCGATAAATACCAACACCCAGGATCGGGGGCGGACAAAGCCCCCGGATGGGGGACATGTCCGTTCCCGACAAGGAGATATGGACATGGAAAACATGACTCTGTTCGGCCTGGAACCCGGGCCTAAGACCAGGAAGATCCGCATCCGTTCTATCCGGGCGGTTTTTGCCAACGAGATCATTCGTGAAAACGCACCGGACTGGGTGAGTAAAACCTGCACCTGTTCGGAAAACGTGTTCGAATTGTTTCGCGATCTGACGAAGGAATCGAAGGAGATTTTTGTCGCGCTTCACCTGGATACCAAAAACCGGATCATCTGCTACGATCCGGTTTCAGTCGGGTCTCTAAGCGCAAGCATCGTTCACCCGAGGGAAGTTTACAAAAGTGCTTTGCTGTCATCTGCGGCGGCGATACTTTTCATTCACAATCATCCTTCAGGTGATACGACGCCGAGCAAGGAAGACATCGAAATGACCAAACGACTCAAGCAAGCCGGGGATCTTCTCGGTATCCGGGTGCTGGATCATTTGATTTTTGGGGAGGATGGATATTACTCCTTCGCGAATAAAGGTCTTTTATAGGAAAAGGAGGACATTTTGAGAAGACTTGCCGTTTTGTTGATTTTCCTCTCTGTCCTGGCCGGCTGCTCAGCAGCCGGCCTCAAGAAGGCTGAGGAAAAGACTCGATTAGCTGGAGCGACCAACCCTATTGGCGCAGCTATTCACCTGCCGGTATGGGCCGCAGCGACTATTGCCAACGCAGGCTCAAGTTCTCCCGCCGAGGGTGACGCCGTAATCGTGGAACCGATTATCCCGGAGGGAATGGTTGTGGGGAAGCGGCGCCAACGCTGGCGCCCTGGGCTGCCGGGTGATATTTCGCGCGACGCTTATGAGGCCCTCAGTGATGAGGAATATGAGGCGCTGATGAAAAGGGCGGGCTATTAACCCCGGCGCGCCTTTGCTCTGACCAGTTCTGCCATTTCCCTCCGGTAGCCCGGTAGGGCTTCTTGGAGCCTCTGTCTGTTTTTGACGGGGGTTGCAGGAAGCCCTGTCGGGTGGGTTTAAACCGGAGAGAAAAGAAGGGGTTAATTGGAGCAAGGGCAGAATCAACCAACGTGAATTCATGTTCTTTCGGGATTAGTTCGAGACGCTCATCCTGGAAAAGGCCCGGAATGCTTGGGTGGAGATTTTGAGTATGGGTAAGAGAACGTGGAGGTACTCAAATTGGGTTCCTCCACGTTCTTGATAAATACGGCTCTTCTGGTGTTTCGCTCTTTTCGTAACGAGATTTTCGTAATAACAGGCAAATCGGTTCAGGTTGATCTTAGTTCCCCTTTAAACTGAAGGTCTGTGTAAAAGGCTTGACATGCGTTTGTGAAAGTATATATTTTTACACATGTTTGGTAATAACTCTACCTCCGAAACCATTCTAGCCCTCGCCCGAAAACTTGGCGTCCTGCGGGTCCGCGATCTGACCTCGCGCGGCATCCATCCGGAGTACCTGCGCCGGCTCTGCCGGCAGGGAATGATGGTGCGGATCGGCCGTGGACTTTACATGGTGGCCGATGCCGATATCTCCGAACATCACACCCTTGCACAGGCGGCCAAGTTGATCCCTCAAGGTATCGTTTGTTTGCTTTCTGCTCTTCGCTTCCAGGACATCGGAACCCAGAATCCGCATGAAGTCTGGATAGCGCTGGAGCGTAGCTCCGCCCGGCCTCGCATCGAATATCCCCCCCTGCGGATCGTGCGCTTCTCAGGCTGTGCACTAACGGAGGGGGTGGAGGAGCATGTGATCGAGGGGGTGACGGTCAAGGTGACCGCTCCAGCCAGAACAGTTGCAGATTGCTTCAAATACCGCAACAAGATCGGTCTGGATGTGGCCCTGGAGGCACTCAAGGAGTGCCGGCTCAACCGACGCTGCAAGATCGACGACCTCTGGCACTATGCGAAACTCCTCCGTGTAGCGAATATTATGAGACCCTATCTTGAGGCGATGAGCGCATGACAGCTCGGAAAAGTAATATAGCGGCATCGGTGCGCCAGAGGCTTCTTAACCGGGCACGGGAAAAACGGGAGGACTTCGGTCTTTTGCTCACTCGCTTCGGGATTGAGCGCCTGCTCTACCGCCTTGGGGAATCCGAATACGGCGGTTCCTTTATCCTAAAGGGGGCGATGCTTTTCCCCTTGTGGGGTGTGGACCAGCACCGGCCGACGCGGGATGCTGACCTGCTCGGGTTTGGCGAGGATACCGAAGCGAATCTGGTAGAGGTCTTCCGGAACGTCTGCTTGATGGAGGTTGAAGACGACGGCCTGTGCTTCGATCCGGAGAGCGTTGTAGCCGGGGCAATCCGTGAGGAGATGGAGTACGGCGGGGTACGGTTGCGGCTGACAGCGACCCTGGACGGTGCCCGCATTCCGCTCCAGATCGATGTCGGTTTCGGCGATGCCGTCACTCCCGCGCCCGAGGAGGTCGACTATCCGACCCTGCTTGATCTGCCTGCGCCGCACCTGCGGGTCTATCCGCGCGAGTCGGTCGTGGCAGAGAAGTTCCAGGCAATGGTCCATCTGGGGATGGCTAACAGCCGGATGAAGGATTTCTACGATGTTTGGATGCTCTGCCGGCTCTTCGAGTTCGACGGGGCCACTTTGATCCAGGCTGTAGAGCGCACTTTTGAGCGGCGGAGCACCACTGTCCCCGCTGAGGTGCCCCTTTCCCTGACCGACGAGTTCTATGGCGATCCGGGAAAAGTGGTACAGTGGCGTGCGTTTCTCGCCCGAAGCGGTCTGGAAGGGAAGGGAGCAACCTTAGAAGCCGTGACTGGTGTCATAGAGGGTTTCATGATGCCGGTCTGCCTGGCCCTCCGTGCTGGTGACCGTTTCGAGGCGACCTGGCTGATGGGCGGGCCCTGGCGACGGTAACTGCCTGTTCTGGATGCCGCGTATTATTTCCCCTGTGGCAAACCCAAAAATTTCAAGTAACGTCCAGCGTGAGAAGCCCAAACAAAAGATCATGTTTAATGCGGGCGATTGTTGGATATCTTTGTATTGTAATTTTGGGAAAATTGACCAACCCAATGTTCTTGTGATTGCGAAAATCGCTGACCTTTGAATAGCCGCTTCTTCTCTCGCAACATCAGCTGCGCACTTCTCCCTTTCCCCATTATTCGGACAAGCTCCTTGCACGGAACCAGTGAAGATGGGACCTCAAAGATTTCCGAAAATTCTGCAGGAAGTTTTCATGCAGGCGGATTCTGTTTGCCATGCCTGGTACCGACTCAGGCTTTTGGCCCTCTCCGACGGATATGTGATCGAAAAGTCCTGCGGCAGCACTCGGGGATATGGACAGATGGAGGCCTGGTTTCGTTGGGGACGCGAAGATGCCGAAAAATTTTACTTCAGGATCCTCAATAAAAAGATCAATCCCAAACGCTCACGGGCCTACCGTATCAATTCAGCTTCGGCCCAGTTGGAATTGTTTTCATCCAGGCTGTGATGCCGGAAAACAATTCGAAGGACGAGGATGTCGACGAATGTTGTTCCAAGGTGGGTCAAGTACCTGCTGTTGATTGCCTGTGTCGCAATCGGGTGGTGGTGTTTTGCAGGAGAAGGTCAGTCCAGGAAAACGGCTTGTCTGGGGCGTGGGGCATCGCCCCGGGCCAATAACTTCGCCGCAAAAGCCGCGACAAACATCAGCCAATTGATTCACAACCCCCTGAAACTGTCCTCTTCGTTCGACGCGTGGCCTGTGATCCTGCGGGTCGAAGACAAAAACTACTATCGAGATCAACCATGCCGACAATTGAAGCACCAGCCATGAAGCCGATCGTCTGGCGAGAATACGAAAATGCCGTTCGTCTTCTGATAAGCCTGGCTCAGACGGATACCTCCGGTGGGCGGGTCGCAGCCCAGGTTATCCTGAGTGCTTACAACGGAGACGAGTGGCAGCTTGACGTGACCGAACTGGGCTTGCTGGATGACCGATACTATCTGGCAGCGATAACCGTCATCCGGGGACGAAGAGAGTTGAGGGTCGAGCCTCACAACCTGATTGTCGGGGGGCGGGAAATCTTTCGTCGGATCTGGGATAGGTGGCGGCGCTACCATGTCAGCAACAGGTGGAAGCAGACCTGCTTTAACTGCAATGGTCGCGGAGAGGTTGTTGAATACGACGACCACGATATGGAGAGACACCTGCCATGCGAGAGTTGCGGCGGAACCGGTCTGATCGCCCAGGTGAGTTGATGGACGAGGGAATAGGTGCTCAAAAATTGGGCAAAGAGGTCAATGGTCTCTTCGCTCCTGAGGACGGAGGGAGTTCCTCAACAGAATGAAGGGGACTTTTCCAGAGCAGCTGTGGATAAACGAGGCAAGAATTTGGCGGGCCGGCGGGCCCGCTTTTCACAAGCGATTTTGGTGTACATAATCGCCCTTCTGTCAACCAAAGAGGAAAAGCGATGTCCGAGCTCATCGTCCGCACGGAAAACGAAATGGTGACCGCTTCGGTCATGTCTGTGGAGCAGATGGTGGCCGATTGGCTCAATCTTGATGTGGCCAATGGCGACGCCTGTGCCGATACCCTGAAAACCTATCGGGGGCACTTCGAGTCCTGGTTGACCTGGTGCGGAGAGAACGAACTCCATCCTGGACAAGTGACGGTCGAAGATGTCAAGAAATGGCGGCAGGAGCTTCTAGCGGTTGGATCGAAACCTTCGACAGTTTCTCTCAAGCTCACCACGGTGCGGCGCTTTTACCAGTCTGCGGTCGACAGGGGCTTTGTCGAGTCGAATCCGGCCGCAAATATCAAAGCCCCACGGGAGCGCCGGGCGGTCAAAGAGCAGATCAAGTACCTGTCGGCCGGAGAAGCTGAACTGCTGTTTAGAGCGGTTCCAAGAGACTCGGAATTAAAGTCGCTGCGGGACAAGGCCATGATTGGCCTGATGGCGCTGGAGGGTCTGCGCCGGGTGGAGATCGTGCGAGCCTGCGTCTCCGATATTGAGTCTGATGGTGAGGGGCTTCGTCTATTGGTGCATGGCAAGGGCAGGGAGCGGTTCATCTATCCGCGCGAGGATACCGCGCGGGTTCTTCAGCAATTTCTGGCACTACGTGGTCCGCTGGAAAAAGATTCTCAAGGGGAGCCGCTGTTCGTTCAAGTCCGAAAAGGCGGAAGGGCCATGGGACGCATCAGCCGCACCGGGGTGAACAAGGTGGTCGATCACTATCTGCGCAAGGCCGAACTGAAAAGGGAAGGGCTGTCCTGCCACGCCCTGAGGCATACCTGCGGAGCTCTCCTCTATCAGGCGACCCGTGATATCCGCGCGGTGCAGGAGACGTTGGGGCATAGCAATATTGCCACCTCAGCAGGCTATGCGCACATTATTGAGCGCTGTAAGGCCCGATATACCCGCGAGATTCCGGTCAAAATCAGATGATTGCCATTTCAATCGAAAGGGAAGGGAAGGGAAGGGAAGGGGGTTGGGAGTTGCGAGAACTTTTTGTCCTTTTTCGCTGTGGATTTGAATTCCGCGGCAGTAGAGGTGGTCATAGTCAAAATATATTTGTTGGCGGCTTTCCTGAAATTCAGGAAAAATAAGACAGGAAAGGGAAATCGCCGAAATCTATAATTGCGCTTTCCAACACAACAAATAGAACAATCCAAGTTTCCAATAGGCCCCGGGTCATCCCAGGTAAACAGAAAGAAAAGTGAACAAGGCAAAGCCGCCGATAAAGAAAAGAGCAGCCGAGCGGGCTTCTTCTCCTTCATGCGCCTGGGGAACAAGTTCCTCGACCGTGACGGTGACAAGGATACCGGCGGTAAAGGCCAGCAGCAGCATTTTGAGTAGCTCTGGTCCGCCACGCACCACAAAATAGCCGATGAGTGCCCCAGCCAATACCGGCAGGGCGAAGGAGAGAGAAAGTAAAAGGCGCCACCGGCGGGGAATCCCCCGGCGGCGAAGGCTGGCGATGGTTGCGAAACCCTCCGGAAGGTCGGCGGAGACCTGCCCGAGGGCCAGTAGCAGACCAAGGCGCAGATCAAGTGTCGAGCCGGTGCCGATCATCAGCCCGTCGCTGAACAAATCGACCGAGACGGCGAAGAAAATGGCCCAGGGACCGGCGGCGGCCCCTTCCGAACCAAACCGGGAGTTTAGAACGTCAATGGTTTTGTCAGCCAGGACGAAAAAAACGCCGCCAGCCATCAAAGCAAGGATTACCAACCAAGCGGGCTCGACTGACAGCACCCGAGGCATCAGCTCCACACCGACGACGGCAAGTACAATCCCGGCCGCGGCGTGCAGAGCCAGACTCAGGGTGCGCTCTGAGACCGGAACCGCTTCCGCGGTGAGTCCCCCCACCAGATTTCCAGCTGCCGGCAGGGCGGCAAGAGCCAAAACATAAAAAACTTCCGGCATACCCCTCCCCTTCTGCTCTATTCTGGCTTCATCTGCTCACATTGCTTGCGATCGATCTCTTCGCGAGCGTAAGGCCCCTCTTAATAAATGACCCCGGATCTCTCCGGGGCCGTATCATCACATTTCCTCGGTTGCTTTTAGCGCATTCCACCTCCGTGGCCAGGGCCGTGCGGCCAGTCACCGGGTTCCATGTGCCCTCCTTGGGTACCGCCGGGTCCGGGACTATAGCCGTTCTCATAGTGGTGGCCGGTAAAATCGTTTACTCCATCGCCGTCGGCGTCGGTAAAGGCATCATTAATGCCATCGCCGTTCAAGTCGACCCAGCCGAAGCCGTGGTGGTAGGAAAAGCCGGTTGCATCGTCGATTCCGTCGCCATCTGCATCCAGGTGACTGCGAGTGAATCCCCTGTGGAATGGCTGGTTAGCGAACGGGCCTTGGGCCAGATCGTTGATCCCGTCCCCCTGCATATCCTGAAAACGGTCATTGATGCCGTCGCCGTCTTCGTCGACCCAACCGAGGCCATGGCCGAAAGGCCTGTTTGTGGCGTCATTGATGCCATCGCCGTTTTCGTCGCGGAAAAAGTCGTTGACTCCGTCGCCATCCAAATCAGCCCAGCCCGGCATGCCGATGAAGGAGGCGCCTGTCAGATCATTGAAGCCATCGCCATCGGCATCTCGGAACCGGTCATTAAGACCGTCACCATCTTCGTCAATGAAACCGAAGGGGTGCCGGAAGGGCATGTCCGTCAGATCGCAGATTCCGTCACCATCGACATCGCGAAAGTTGTCATTGATGCCGTCATTATTCTCATCGACGAAACCGAAACCCGGGCCAAAGCGCGCGCCATCGCCGTCGCCGATTCCGTCTCCATTGTGATCACGAAAACGGTCGTTGATTCCGTCATCATTGACATCAACGAAACCGTGGGGCATCAGGTAGGGATGATCGGCATAGAGCGTTCCCTGATCGCAGATGCCGTTGCCGTCGTCATCCTGGCAAAGGTCGTTCACGCCGTCATCGTTTTCATCGACAAAGCCGAAGCGGTAGCCGTCGAAGCCGGTGCGTGTCAGCAGGTGGCCATTGGCGAATGCTACGCCTCCAAGCTCAATGCTGCGTCCCTCCATCATGCGGAAGGGGATCTCCACCGTCCCGTCCGAAGTCTCAACAAAGATGGTGTGGTTGCCGTCGGCCAGGCTGGTGAACTGGAAGCGCCCCTGGGAGTCGGTATTGGCCTGCACCGCACCATCATCGAGGCTCAGTGGCGAGGAGACCGGTGATCCATTAACAAAGAGGGTGCCGGCCACCGTCGCGGGGGTCTGCGGTGGGCCGAAGCCGCCACCATGATGCGGCATGCGCGGCCAGTCGAAGGGGCTTCCGTGCCGTCCACCCGGGCCAAGCAGGTAGCCCTCGGTATAGCGGTGGCCAGTACGATCGTTGATGCCATCACCGTCGACATCGACAAAGGCATCATTTGTTCCGTCGCCATCAGCATCGATCCAGCCGAATCCGTGGCGGTAGGCACGGCCGGTAGAATTTTCCACCCCGTCACCCTCAGGATCGAAGCGAGGTTGGGAAAATCCGTAATGGAAAGGCATTCCCGACAGCGGCCCCTGAGCTACATCGTTGACCCCGTCGCCATCGCGGTCGCGGAAACGGTCGTTAAGGCCATCGCCATTCGCATCTGCCCAGCCGAAAGCGTGGCCGTAGGCCATGCCGGTGCGGTCA
>NPIE01004719.1_pt2 | contig 18103 bp, 21 predicted proteins | sample 8637661 | NCBI WGS metagenome assembly NPIE01 (sample SAMN07420842, study PRJNA396082) | bioreactor metagenome | isolation source: sample BA12 brine-fed electro-methanogenic bioreactor BA | place: Japan: Kochi | collected 2016-12-09
ACCGAGCAAAACGCTGTAGACATGGGGCCTGGGGCCGTCGCAGTAGATCGGGTCATGAATAGTCCGGGCTAAGGATCAGTTCTCGAACATCACCCGTTCCCCGATATCGCAATGCTCCAGTGACCGCGCTCGGACCCTCATGGTAGCCACCCAGCAGTCGTCGTACACGGAGCAGTAGCAAATTTCCCAGTCAATACGCGACTGAATCCGGTAGAACTCGTCGACGCCAGGCTGAGCCGGAATGACCAGCATCTCGAGGGGTTGCTGAGGTGCGAGTACCCGCTGCGATGCCTGACTCGTCAGATAGTTGGCGAATGAAAGCTCAAGCCGGTCTATCAGTTCTTCCCAACTACGAACCGGTGAGTCATCAAGCGTGACGCGGATGTACTCGATCTTCGCCGGCCCGACACCGGCATTCTCGACGAAATAACGGAAACCTTCCCTGTTGTATCCGTAACCGCCACCCAGGTACGGCCAGGCCGAGCCTTTTTGTGCCTGACGAATCAGGGTCGTCTCGTAAAGCGATACACCCAGCGCACAGATGCCGATTAAAATGGCCGATAGCGCCGTGATCATCTCTGGCGAGGGCCAGCGTCGGCGTGCTGGCTTGGTTTCCTGTTGCTTCATTCTATCCCGTTGTTTCTTCATAGCCGTATCGGTTGCCACGGTCATCGCCTACCCTATTGCTCCGTAGCGTATAGGAAGTATAAACATCCTGTTCTCCCAATTCTAGAAGTATCCAGAGCCGCGCCACCGCAGCGTTTGACCCTGGTTGCGGCCCACAACGGGCTGAGTTCCGTCCGATTCTGCCCTGTCGTCGCCAATTGGACGGCGAAGCACCTCTATTTTGCCGGCGTTGACCTGTCACGACACGAGTGGCGCCGGCACCGCGCACCGGCGCTGCTCAATTCGCGCAGTCGGTCAAATTCATTACTTGCTGACCGTTGTCCACCCAGTTCTTCGAGGTAATCCCGAATCATCTGGTTCAGACTCTTGCCCCGGCGGGCTGCTTCGCGTCTCGCCTTTTCGATCAACCGCTCGTCCGCCGATAGCGTGATGTTCTTCATCGCTATTGCTCATGTGCGCACATATGCACTTAATTCCATAAGTAGCCCGTTCGCGCGAGGTTTATCGAGCGCAAGTGCGTTTTCGACGGGTGTGCCGAGCTGTCCTCGCTGCTCCAGGGAAGGATGATCCGTTATCGGTGCTTGTTACGCCTCGAACAGATCTCGTGCGAGCTTGCTTTGGCGAATGATTGACTGAAGTGTGCCAGTCTTCAGTTCCTTGTGAAGGGGCACCGGCACAGTCACGGTTGAGCCGCCGACGGACTTCTGCATGATAACGTGGCTGCCTTCCTGTCGAACTTGCGCAAAGCCATTTGCCCCCGGAATCTTGCAGATTTCTGCGCCGGACAGGGCTTTAAGGCGACCCAACGGCGACTTCCATTTGGGTGATGTAAATCTCGTCATGCAGGCGGCTCTGGATTTCGTCTGACGAGGCCGATTCCAGGAGTAGCTCGACAGCTTCCCTCAGGTTATTTCGGGCCTCGGAGACGGATTCGCCCTGGCTGGCGATGTCCAGTTCCGGGCAGAGGGCGACGTAGGTGTCGTCTTCGCGCTCGATGATTGCCGTGAATCGCTGAGTCATTGCTGAACTTCGGTTGCGGGAGTTTGATTATGGACCAACTGTTGGATTCAGGACAAACCAACGGCAGGCTCAGTTGGTGAAATTTTCATCAGATCAGCGCGGTCCGGCCAGTTCGTGCGGTATGTCGATCAAGGTATCGATTTCGGCATGTGGCTGTGGTGACACAGCGCGGCCATGCGCAGTGTGAAGCGGTCGTCGAGCCGGGAAAATGCGACCGTCGTGGTGGATGGCATCGAGCAGTCGCTTGTTGGCCTCGTCATCGCCCTGCAGGCGGAAGGTGACCACCAACAGATTGCTCCGTGATCGGTTTGTGGTGTACCTCGGTTCAACGCTCGCCGACCGGCTCGGGATGCTAGGCTTGGCATGGTCTACGCTGGCTCGAAGCCGCTGCAACGACGATCGGATCAGTCTCGACAGGCCCTGATCGCGAGCGCCGGCAGCAGGCTGGCCCGTGCGACAGGCGCAAGCGGATGTTTGGTTCTGGAGGACCGTCATGACCCGGGTGCTGATTGCCGACGACCATCCTTTATTCCGCAGCGCCCTGGCCCAGGCGCTGGGCCAGCTTCTCGAGGAAACCGAAGTGCTCGAGGCCAGCGATCTCGAAGAGACCGGCCGACTGCTCGAATCCGAAGCCGATATCGATCTGCTGTTGCTGGACCTGCATATGCCCGGCAGTCGCGGGCTGACCGGGCTGGCCCGGTTGCGTTGTCACTTTCCGGCCGTGGCGGTGGTGGTGGTCTCGGCCAACGAGGATCCGGCCGTGATCCGGCGGGCGCTCGACCACGGCGCCACCGGTTTCATTCCCAAGAGTTCCGGGCTGGCCGAACTGACCACGGCACTGCATGCCGTGCTCGACTGCCGCCAATGGATCCCGCCGCGTCTGGCAAGGGCCGTGGCAACCACCGACAGTGCTGCCGGCGACCTCGAGCTGGCCGCCCGCATCGCGCGCCTGACGCCCCAGCAGTTCAGAGTGCTTGAGATGGTCGCGCAAGGATGCCTGAACAAGCAGATCGCAGATCGCCTCGCGATTCAGGAGCGAACCGTCAAGGCCCATATGAGCGAAATCTTCCACAAGCTGTCGGTTCGCAACCGCACCCAGGCCGGTGTGGCCCTGCGCCGACTCGAACTTGTCGATCCCGCCGATCGGATCGACGCAGGCGATGAGATCGACTGAAGTCCCGGAATCGCCGCCGCAATTCGCGCCGACAGCCTCCCGATCACCAGCGCGGCCGGACCGCTCATTGCAGCGAGGCTGGAGGTGGATCGGGATCTCGCACGGTGCCGAGACGCTGCGCCATCAAGCGGCTGATCACCGACCGCAGCGCGAGTGGTCGCAGCGGTTTGTGCAGTAGCTGACAGTCGGCCAGGTGGGCTGCCTCGCGCACCGCCGCGCCATGATCGGCACTGATCAGAATGGCCGGGGCCTGACAACCGATCTTGCGCAGGCGCGCGAGCACATCGATGCCGGTCCGGCCGTGATCGAGATGAAAATCCAGCATCAGCAAGTCGGGCCCCGGCAGGCTCCAATCGCGAACCACGCGTTCATCATCGTCAGCATCCTCGACCTCGAAGCCCCACTGGCCGAGCAGCGTCTTCAGGGAATGGCGCATTGCTGCATCGTTGTCGATCACCAGCACGCGGCCCTCGGGCAGGGCGCGTTCGGCATCACCGGCCATCGGCGACTCGTCGGTTCCGGCGACTCGCGGCACCCTGAGGCCGAAAAACGTGCCGCGGCCGGGCTCGCTGCGGCATTCGATCGGATGGTCCAGCAGGCGCGCCATGCGATCGGCGATCGCCAGGCCCAGACCGAGCCCGGGCGCACTGCCATCGGGGTCCAGTCGACGGAATTCCTCGAAGATCGTCTGCAGCGAATCGGCTGGAATGCCCGGCCCGGTGTCCCAGACGCCGATGGTGACGGCATCGGCCCGGCGTCGTACCCCCATCAGCACGCGCCCGCTGCGCGTGTAGCGCACCGCGTTGGAGAGAAAATTCTGCAGGATCCGGCGCAGCATCTGCGGATCGCTGCGGACCCAGACGCCGGTGGCCACGCAATCGAGCCGAAGGCCGCGCGCCCCGGCCATCAGCGAAAACTCTCCGCGCAACTGTTCGAACAGCTCACCCAGCGGAAAACGGCTGAAGCGTGGCCGCAAGCCGCCAGCCTCCAGCCTGGAGATATCGAGCAAGGCTTCGAGCAAATCTTCGGTTGCGTTCAGGGCGCCCGATATCTTGTGCAGCGCGGCACGCTGATCTTCCGAGACCACCTGCCCGGCCAGCGAGTGCGCCATCAACTGCGCTGCATTGAGCGGCTGGACCAGGTCGTGGCTGACCGCGGCCAGGAAACGGGTCTTGGCGTCGCTGGCCTGCTCGGCCGCGATCTTGGCCTGCTCGAGTTGGCCGGTGCGCTCAGCGACACGTTGTTCCAGCGTTTCGTTGATCCGCTTGAGTTCACGTTCGGCGCTGCGAAAAGCCGTGACATCGGTAAACGTGGCCACAAAGCCACCGCCGGGCAGCGGGTTGCCGCGAATCTCGATGATCCGGCCGTCCGGCCAGGCCCGTTCGGCCCGGTGTGCTGTGCCGCGCCGCATGTGCGTCAGTCGGCGCTCGATCGCGGGCTCCGGATTCCCATCACCGAGCAATCCGCGGCCGGCGTTGTGACGCATCAGCTCGGCAATCGGCCGGCCGACCCGAATCAGTGCCTCCGGATAGTTGAACAGTTCCAGGTATTCGCGGTTCCAGGCGACCAGACACAGCTCGCTGTCGACCACGCACACACCCTGAGACATGTTCTCGAGCGCGCCCGACAGCACTTCCTGGCTGAAGCGCGCCCGCTCGGAGGCCTGGCCGACCAGATCGGCAACCTGCTCCAGGGGGGCGGCAGTGCGTCGCCGCGCCGCATCGAGCAACAGCCGTGCCGAAGCCGACCCGACCACGGCCGAAAGCTCGTGCTCCAGCAGCGATTCCATCTGCGTGCCGGCATCGTCAGCGCCGCTCTCGGCGCGCGCCGCAAACAGCGGTGCGACGCGCTCGGCCGGCAGAAAGCGGCGCGCCAGGTCCTCCAGCACCGGCAGGTCCAGGCCGCCGCCCGGGTCCGCAGCGCCGTCGATGCGGGGATCGCGCCGCAGCAGCAACGCCATCATCAGCAGATTGACCACCAGCGAGCTCACTACCGCCCGCGGCAAGGCCTCGATGCCGCTCAGTCCGAACAGCCCGGTGGGCGAAAGCCAGGCCACACCCAGCGGGCCATGCGCCAGCCAGTCGGGGTGCAGGCCCAGTCCCGCAGAGGCCACCGGCACGAACAGCACATACGCCCAGACCGCCACGCCGATCCCGATTCCGGCCAGCACGGACCGGGCCGGCAAGCCTGGCCGATAGACCGCCAGCACCACCGCCGGGGCCAATTGGGCCAGCCCGGAGAAGCTCAGCGCGCCGATATCCGCCAGCGCTTCGGCCGTGCCCACCGCCCGGCTGTAGGCGTAGGCGAGCAGCAACACCAGCACGATCCCCAGCCGGCGCTGCTGGCGCACGCTGATGCCCAGATCCCGCACCCGCGACCGGCTCAAGCCGAGCAGCGCGGGCGTCAGCCAGTGGTTGCCGATCATGATCGAAAGCGTCAGGCTGGCGAGGATCACCATGCCGGTCGCCGCGCTCAGGCCGCCGAGAAAGGCGAAGGTCGCCAGCCCGCTGCGGCCATCGGCCAGCGGCAACATCAGCACATACAAATCGGCAGGCACGTCCTGACCGGCGAACAGTGCCGCACCGGCCCGGGAAAGCGCCAGGATCGGCAGGCTGATCAGGATCAGAAACAGTGGAAACAGCCAGCGCGCCGTCTTGAGGTGGTTCTCGTCACGGCATTCGACCACCCCGATGTGGAACTGGTGCGGCAGGGTGAACATCGCCAGCGCCCCGAGCAGGGTCAGGGTCAGGAAACTGCCGGTACCGGAGAAGGCCGGGGCTTGCGTGCGCTGGCCGAAATCTCCTGCGCCCCCGAACAAGCCGAATAACACGAAGCCGCCCAGGGCCAGCATGGCCGACAGTTTGAACAGGGACTCGAACCCCATCGCCAGCACCAGGCCGCGGTTGTGCTCGGCCACCGAGGCTCGCCGGGTTCCGAACAGAATCGCGAACACGGCCATGAACACGGCGACGTAGAAAGCCAGGTCCTGCCAGGCGGCCAGTTCGGCTTCCTCGACCCGGCCCAGGGTCAGGGTGCCGAAGCTCATGGCTACGGCCTTGAGCTGCAGCGAGATGTAGGGCACGATGCCGAGCACCGCCACCAGGGTGACCGCGGCGGCCAGGGTCTGGGACTTGCCGAAGCGCGAGGCGATGAAGTCGGCGATGCTGGTGGCATGGGATGCCTTGCTCAAGGCGACCAGCTTGCGCAGAAACGGCCATCCGAACAGGAAGAAGGCGATTGTGCCGACAAAGGTCGGCGGCACGGGCCAGCCGAAGCGGGCCGCCTGGGAGGTGGTCCCGTAAAAGGTCCAGGCCGTGCAATAGACGGCCAGCGAAAGCGAATAGACCACCGGCCAGAGCGGCCGCCAGCGCGCCGGGGAGCGTTCGCCCCAGACCGCCATGGCAAACAGCAGACCCAGCCAGACCAGACCGGCCAGGGCGAGGGTGGCCACGGACAGGTTGATCACCGGCAAAGACATGCTCGCTGCATCCGTTGAAGCATAACGCCCCGGCGGGCGGGGCGTTGCGGTCAGTCAATCAGCGACCAGGTCACGGTGACCAGCCGGCCAGCCGTGGCGCGGCCAGCGCTCAGAAGTTGAACCGCCCGATCAGCGTGATCGTCCGCGGAGGTCCGAAAAAGGCGTTGGCGACGCCTTCCAGACCCAGGGTCGAGGTGCTGCCGTCAGGGGTCACGAACTGATGCCCGGAGACCTGGTATTCCTTGTTGAACAGGTTGCGACCGTGCAGCCCGACTTCATAGCGGCTGTCGAAGCGCCGCCAGACCAGGTTCAGGTCATACAGCGAATAACCGCTCTGGTCGAGAAACTGGGAGGGAATCTCGAACTGGTTGGTCTTGCTGCGGTACGACCAGCTGCCAATGACCGAGAATCGCCCGGCCGTGCTGAAGATCGAGAGCGGCATTTCGTAACGCAGGTTGACGTGCGCGGTGCGGCTGGGTGTGTTCTGAATCACCCGCTGATCCGAGACGTCCTGCAGCGATGTCTCGCCGGTAACCGGATCGGTCACTGCGGTGATGAACTCGTCAAACTCGGCATCGATGTAGCCAAACGCACCGGCCAGATTGAGCTGATCGCCGGCGGTCAGCAGATCAAGACCAAGGATCGCGCCGATTTCCAGCTCGATCCCCTTGACCGTGGCCTCGCCGGCGTTGGTCGTGACCCCGGCGAAGGTGTCACTGACCCCGTCGCCGGTCGTATCGACGCCGATCGATCCGGGCACCTGGATATTGGTGTAGTCACTGTGGAACAGGGCCAGATTGACCGACAGACGATCGTTGAAAAACCGGCTCTTGCTGCCGATTTCCCAGGTATCGACTTCTTCCGGATCAAACTTCATGAACTCGAAGATTTCCTCTTCGCTGACCACGCCGTCGCCATCCAGATCAGGCGCTGCGGTGGTCGCGCCGCGCGGGTCGAAACCGCCGCCCTTGAAGCCCTGGCTGAAGGATCCGTAGAGGTTGTGATCCGGAGTCGGCTGCCACGCCAGACTGAACCGCGGCGTGAATTTGGTAAAGGTCTCCGACCCTTCGAAATTGGAGGTCGTGGAAATCGGAAAGCCGGCCCCGCCGAAGAACTCCGAATTGCCGCCGATCAGGGTCTGGCGCAGCACCTGCGCGCTGCGTTCGTCCTCAGTGTAGCGCCCGCCGATCGAGAGCTCGAGTCCGGTTTCCATGCCGAAATAGGCACCGAGATCAAAACTGACGTCGGCGAAAACCGCCCAGGTCTCGGTATCGACATCGCCGAGAGTGAACGCATTCAGGCCGGGCAGGCCGATCAGATCCCCGGTCGTACCAAGCAGCACGTCGAAGGCATTGAATGCGGTTGCATCGAGATAATAGACGCCGGCCGTTCCGGCAATCCGGTCGCCGGTAAAGTTGAGCTGGAACTCCTGGCTGAATTATTCGTTCTCGTAGACCACAGGCACATCCACATCAGCCGCCGGCAGGGCCTCGAAGTCGATCAACTGCCAGTGCTCATCGTCGCGATACGAGGTGATGCTTTTCACCGCCCACGCCGAATCGATCTCCCATTCGCCGAGCAGGGTTGCGCCCCAGCCGTCGGCTTCGTTCCTGCCGGTCATGCCGGAACGCGAGTCGAACACGTGATCGAGTACCGGCGCGCCCGAGAACAGGCCCGGAATCAGGCGATGGCCGGCGACCGGATTGGAGTCGTCCTCGAAGTAATCGCCGGAAAGCCGGAAGAACAGGTTCGATAGCGGTTCCCATTCGAAACTGCCGCGGAAGGCCAGCACATCCTTGCCGTAGTTATCCTCGTCCAGGAACAGATTGGTGCCGAAACCGTTGCGGTTGAAGGTGGCCAGACCAACGCCGAGTGCCGCGCTGTTGCCGAGCGGCACCTGGCCCTTGACGATCAGATCCTGCTGGCTGAAGCTGCCGAGACGACCCTCGGCGTTCAACCCTGGCTCGCGCCCAAGCCGCTTGGTCACGTACTTGACCGCACCGCCGATCGTATTACGACCATACAGCGTTCCTTGCGGCCCGCGCAGCACTTCGATGCGCTCGACATCGTAAATGTCGAGCACCGCACCCTGCGGCCGATTGAGGATGACGTCATCAAGATAGATGCCGACACCGGCCTCGAATCCGGCCACCGGGTCCTGCTGGCCGACGCCACGTATGAATGCAGTCAGCGTGGTGCTGGTGCCGCGCGAAACTTCGATCGTGGTATTCGGCACGGCCTGTTTCAGGTACGTGATGTCCTGTGCCCCGAAGTCCTGCAGTTCGGCACCCGAGAACGCGCTGATCGAAATCGGCACATCCTCCAGCCGCTCCTCGCGCCGGCGCGCGGTCACCTTCAAGCGATCGAGTTCGGCGCTGCCGTGTTCGGCCTGGTCCTCTTCCGTTTCAGGATCGACCTGGGCGGAAACCGACAGTGACAGACCCATCATTGCAATCAGCATGGCTTGAGTCAGTTTGGAAAGGCGCATCATTTGAACTCCCGGGTGGACTGAATCACCGCCGGCCGTCGGCCGGCACTCGTCGACACGCCGCATGCTAGTGAGTGCCACCGGGTCTGTAACTTGTACCTTGGTACAGTTATCTGGCCTGCCGGGCTCGCGCACCATGTCCCGGGAACGCTTGCGGCCGGCCGGGCAATGCATCACCGCCGACTGCCAGCTGTTGGTTTCACTCGCTGGAAGGACCGGATGCTGAGTCTGATTGGACTGCTGGGGGCCCTGGCCCTGCTGATCGTCGTCACCATGCGCGGCATGAGCCTGTTCGTGGCCACGCCGTTGTGCGCGCTGATTGTGGCGCTGACCGCCGGGCTCCCGCTGCTGCCGGCGCTGGCGGGCCCGGACGGCATGAATCTCATCGACCAGTACATGGCCGGGTTTACCGGCTTCATTGCCTCGTGGTTCTTCATTTTCCTGCTCGGCTCGCTGTTCGGCAAACTGATGGAATCCTCCGGCGGCGCCGACAGCGTTTCGCACTGGATCATCACCCGGCTGGGCACAAAGCGCGCGGCGCTGGCCGTGGTGCTGGCCTGCGCAGTGCTGACCTACGGCGGCGTGAGTCTGTTCGTGGTCGCCTTTTCGGTTTATCCGATGGCGCTGGCGCTGTTTCGCGAAGCCAACCTGCCCCGGCGTTTCATTCCGGCCACACTGGCCTTTGGCTCAGTGACCTTCACCATGACCTCGGCCGGTTCACCCGAAATCCAGAACTGGATCCCGATCCAGTACCTGGGCACCAGCCCGCTGGCGGCCTGGGAGGCGAGCCTGATCGTCGCCATCATCATGGCCGTCGGCGGTTACTTCTGGCTTCAATGGATGCTGGAGCGTGCGGTGCTGCGCGGCGAGCACTTCGACGAACGCATCAACGACCCGGTCAGCGGGCGCGGCCAGTTGCCGCATCCGGCGCTGGCGCTGCTCCCGCTGTTGCTGGTGCTGGGTATCTCGTTTTCGACCCACGACGCGCTTGGCACCTCGGCGCTGATCATCGCGCTGCTGGCCGGCTCGATCGGCGCGGCGCTGATCAACCTGCGCCATCTGTATGCGCCAGGACGGGCACTGACCGAGGGCGGTCTCGGTGCCTTGATCGCAATCGGCAACACTGCCGCCGTCGTCGGATTCGGCACCGTGGCCAAGGTGTCACCGGCATTCGATGCGGCCGTGGTCTGGGTCACCCACCTGCCTGGCAACGGTCTGGTCAGTGCCGCGATCGCGGTCTCGGCCATCGCCGCGATGACCGGCTCGGCCTCGGGCGGTCAGGCCATCGCCCTGCCGATTCTCGGGCCGCACTATCTCGATCAGGGGGTCGATCCCGACCAACTGCACCGTGTCGTGGCGATCTCCTCCGGCGCACTCGATTCACTGCCGCACAACGGCTATGTGGTCACCACCATCCGCGCCATCTGCGGCGAGACTCATGCCGCCGCCTACCCCGCCATGGGCGCACTCACCGTGCTCGTGCCGCTGGCCGGCCTGCTGCTTTGCCTGGGCCTGTTTGCGTTGGGTTTGTAATTCGACGCGGATCGATCGGTACGACGGCGCACCTCGGATTCGGTGCAGTTGGCCCCGGGCTCGATGATGTGGTTGTTGATGTGCCTCTCCGCGATCGACGTTGACGGCTAGATCCAGACTGACGACATCCCGGCCCGCCTGGTCATGCAGGTGCATGACGAACTGGTGCTGGAGGTTCGCGAGGACGCGCTGGACTTGGTTCGCACCGGCGTCATCGAACGCATGACCGCCGCAGCCGATCTGCATGTCGAGCTTCTGGTCGAAGCCGAGACCGGGCTCGACTGGGACAGCGCGCACTGAAGCTGGCTGAGACACCTGCCCGGCCTCGGTGAGCGCACGCCTTGCCAAATGGCATTCCGCGGGGCTAGACTCGGCGTCAGGAGGCGGGGAAATGGGCAACCAGCAGGCTTCAAATCATCCTGTCCAGCGGGCTTCTCGCGCCGAGAGCGCAGCGCTGCACGACGTGTGTGTAAATCATGGTCGTGCGTACGTCGGAATGCCCAAGAAGCTGCTGAATGGTCCTGATGTCGGCGCCCGATTCGAGCAGGTGGGTGGCGAAGCTGTGGCGGAACACGTGGAAGGTGACCGGCTTGCGAATGCCGGCCCGGGCACTGGCCTTCTTGACCGCCCGCTGAACGGTACTGTTGTAGATGTGATAGCGAGCGAGCTTGCCGCTGCGCGGCTCGCGACTGAGATTTCGCGCCGGAAAAACGAATTGTAGGAAAAGCGGAAAAAATCGATCGGAAAATGCCGCATATCGCTTCTTTACCCGGCGAAAATTCCTTTTGCCACATATTGTTTAGTTAGCCATATGGCGATAGAGTTCATCTACGAGCGAGGGCTTCGATGGAAACACGCTTGCTGATTCTGGTTGGGCTTGCCATGCTGATCGGGTGCACGTCGCCACCCCAGAAGTCGGAGGACAACATGAAGGGAGCCGTGTCCTATTTGAATCCGGAGGGCCTTCACAGGAACCCCGCGTTTTCACAGGTGGTGGTAGCTAGTGGTCGCACTCGGACGGTCTACGTTGGCGGCCAGGATGCGGTCGACGCATCCGGAACCATCGTTGGCAAAGGAGACATCGGGGCTCAGGCGGCACAGGTCGCCAGGAATCTGCAGGTTGCGCTCGCGTCTGCCGACGCACGTGTCGAACACGTCGTGAAATGGACGATCTACGTTGTCCAAGGCCAGCCTGTGGGTCCAGCGATGGGCGCCTTTCAGCAGGTGCTCGGGCAGCTGGCGAACCCGCCAACTATCACCGTCTTGTTTGTCACGGCGCTTGCACACCCCGAGTTCCTGCTCGAGGTGGAGGCAGTTGCAGTTGTGCCGGAAGAGTAGCGACACTCTGTCAGTGGCTAACAACGGCATGCAGCGGCCGGCGCTGCGCGCCGCCGCTGATGCCGGGGAGGAACCGATGAGGATTCTGAAGCGAAGACGTGTTGTGCTCTGCGGTCTCACGATCCTCGTGGTTATGGCGATTGCCCCGGGCTACCTGCGTGCGTTCGTGGTTGCGGGTGAGTCGGATGCTCCCGCCTACGTCACCGGTGACCGGGTTTTGATAAACCTCGCAGCCTACGAACTCCGTACCCCGTATGGGACTCGGCGGCTGGTTAGACTGGCCGATCCACTACCGGGTGATGTGGTGCTGTGTCGACTCCCCGACGGCCAACTCGCCATCAAGAGGATTGCTGCCGGCCCGGGAACACGAATTGGCTTACGCGGCAACCACGTAGCGATCAACGGCGTTTCACTCATCTACACAAGCCTGCAGCCTGAAGAGGAAGCGCGAATTCGGCGCGGGCGCTTAGGCCCGGTGATCCAACGCGAGGGAGGTAACGGCCCAAAGGTTTACGTGTCGTTCGATCCGGCACATACCGATCCCGGAGAAGAGACGGAATACACGGTTCGGGAAAACTCTTACTTCGTCCTCGGATCGAACCGCGACGTTTCGGTGGATTCCCGCCACTTCGGAGCATTGCCGAGGAATCGTATCCTCGGAAAGGTTATCGCTCGACTATAGTTCGCGGGCTAGTCATTGCAGCCGACCGCCGTCGGCGGCGGCTGAATTCCAGCGCTAGCTGTCAAAGCAAAGGAGGAGAAACCATGAAGTGCACAACTAACTTGCTGGCCCTGATACTACTTACGGCCATTTCTTACCCATCGTTCGCTGGGGAGCGAGAGGACATCATCGCTCGCTGTCGAGCACAAATGGGTGAATACGGATCGGCAATGGTTAAGGCGTGTGTTGACCAGGATATCGAATCCTTGAACGCTCTTGCATCTTATCCGGAAAAAGCGAAGCCATTTATCGCTCGGTGCCATCAGCAAATGGCGGAGTATGGCTGGGCAATGGTTAAAGCATGCACAGACCAAGACATTGAAGCAGAAAAGGCTCTTGGGGGCTATCGGGAAGAACCATGAATAAAAAAGTACTAGGGACTCTCGGAGTTATCGCCGCCATATTTACGACAATTGTTGGCATGAATTTTGTCATCCTTCAAAGTCCAATGTCCGAAATCCTCGGCGCTGATCCGAGGAATAAGGGAATTACCATCTCCGTACATTTCGGGAATTACATTAATCCTTCGGAACTAGTCCTCAACCTGAGGGATGTATCAGGCTCGAACAGTCCTGCCGATGTTTCGCGCGTTCTCATTCAATATGCCGAGGCACTTAAAGCAAAGGAGTTCGAGAGAGTAATATTGGCATATAGGGGAACCCAGAAGTTTCAGTTGAAGGGTGCATACTTTCGAGCTCTCGGGAAAGAATACGGAACGCAGAACCCCGTATATACAATGCGCACCTTTCCAGAGAACGTCTACGAACTGGACGGCACTGCCGCATTCGGAGAGTGGACTGGTGGTTTGCTTGGTGTTGTCGGGAAACAAATGGAGGACTTCAACGAGTTTCACAAACGATGGTACTTGGCAGATATGGCGCATGGCAGCTAACAAGGCGCTGCACTTGACCGTTTTTTCGCTTCGCTCAAAAACGGCAAGTGAGCTTGGTCGTTATGCTTTCTGAAATCCTAACCAGCATATTGGATACAACCATGAATTCAAAATTCTCTTTCCGCCTATGGATCTTTACCCTTTTGGTCTGTTTGCTGCCCATGGCATGCAGCGATTCCGAAAAGAACGCAGAGCGGGCGGCACCAACAGAAAATACTTTGCCAGCCTCTCAAGCCTCTTTGCCAAGCTTCAAAATTGTAGATGAAAACGTCTCGGATACACCGATGAAAACACAGGTCGAACAGCATATCGTCGTATCCGGTCAGATCACAGATGGCAATCTGCACGCTCTGCTACGGCAGCGGCATACTGAAATTTCTAATCGGAGAGGATTCCAACATCACAACTCTCCTACAAACATCTATGTGTACCTATACGAGACAGAGGACAAAGCCAAAGCCGGCCAAGGGCTATGGCTTGCTATGTCTCAGATGAGTTACGGCGAAACAGAGCCAAAACTTACTGTGAGAACCGATCAGATCGCCCGTCTTGGTCAGAAGCCGCAAGAAAAATTTGGCCTAACCGAAGCAGAGCGCCAAGAAGCCTTCATGGAATTAGCCCGATTGGAAAAGAAGGCCACTGATGAGGCAATAGAGCGTTATCCTTCTGATATCAATAAGCAGATTGATTTAGAGGGGGAGCTACAAGAAAAATACAAGGACGAATTGGCGGCAAGATACAGCCTGACGCGCGATCAGCTACAGTCGATTATGGTAGAAGGCGTCACGAATCAGTGGAAATATTGAGGTGGGAACGCATAATAAGGCGTTTGTTCGGACGCAAACCAAACTACGCTGCACTTCGTTTGCGTCGCACAGCTTCAACGTTAGCGTTTACAAAGGATGAAGAATGAGCTTGGAAGATAAGCTATCTGGCTGGACCCTTTGTGTCAACATCCAGTCCAACAGCTCCTGATCGGTTTTATCTGTAAGACGAATAACCTGGACATCCATCGGAATAACCTGGACATCCATCGAACAAGAACGGTCGATGCGGGTCTCGTCGTCGAGCAGCGCTCCTCCGTTTTGTGCCTCAGATATCGGCTAACGCCAGCTTGTTCAATCGACGATTAAGCGATTTCAACATTTTCGAGCGCGCCGAATCTGGCCTTTCGACCATGGCGACGGGTGGCGGATTCGGGTGCGGGATCAGGTCGGACGGAATAGATATTCGGCGGCCGTCTGACCCTTGAGGAAGGTCTTGCCGAAGCGTTTGGCCAGTTCGCGCATGGCCTGGATCGGGCCGATGAAATGGCTGAAGCGGCTTTTCTCGGTGCGATTGATGAACCGGAAGTAGTGCTCGGGATCGATGTTCAGCCGCTCCAGGATCGGCGGCAGGTTTTCCGGAATGCTCCCGCGCTTGCCCTCGATCACGGCCCGGCCGGACCAGTCGACCAGCTCCAGGTAATCACCGATCTCGTACGGAATGGGGCGTGCGGGGTCGTCTGGCGCCTGGTCGGAAAATGGCAGCAGCTTTCCAATGGCATTTTGCAGGTCTTCGGGTAATTTTTTGACTGCTCGGCCAGCTCGAACAACCGAGAACGGATCCAGTCGCGCCGGTGCGAGAATCACCGCCCGGTCAGGGAATCGAGCCCGCACAGGAACTGGCGTCGCACGCAGCGCGAGATCACATGGTAGTAGGGCGTGGCTTCCAGCGAGATCAGCTGGGATCGGGGCATGGGCATGGCGTATCGCAGCGTTCGAGCTTCCGATCAGGCTAGCCGGGCAATCCCGGCGTGGCCATAGGAAAATCGCCCGGATATGGGTAGGAATTCTTCCCTAGGTGTGGGTGTCCAGGCTTTCTTGGGTGTCCAGGCTTTCTATGCTAGGTGTGGGTGTCCAGGCTTTCTTGGGTGTCCAGGCTTTCTATGGGTGTCCAGGCTTTCTACTTCCACGTCGTGTTCACCCTGCCGCACGACCTGAACGGGTGGGTGGAGCTGCACCCGGAGGTGCTCTACCGGCTGTTGTTCAAGGCGGTATGGACCACGCTGGAGACGTTTGGACGTGATCCGAAGCGGCTCAGGGGCCAGCTCGGCATGAGTGCGGTGCTGCACACCTGGGGCCAGAACCTAAGTCGGCATGTGCACCTGCATTGCCTGGTGCCCGGCGGCGCACTGGGCGATGATGGACGTTGGCATGCCGCACGCAGCAGCTACCTGTTCCCGGTCAAGGCGCTGTCGCGCCACTTTCGCGGCACCATGGTGCGGCTGTTGCGTCAGGCAGCCGACCAGGGTCGACTCAGGCGGGTAACCCGGCCCGGCGAAGTCGATCGGATGCTGGATCGACTGATGTCCATGGAGTGGGTGGTCTACAGCAAGCACTGCCTGGAGCATGCCGCAAGCGTGGTCGAGTACCTGGCGCGCTACACCCACCGCATCGCGATCACCGACGCCCGGATCGTCAAGGTGGACGCCGACAGCGTGACACTGCGCTACACCGACTACGCCGACCACGACCGGCACAAGACCCTGACACTGGAAGGACGGGAGTTCGCCCGTCGCTTCCTGATGCACATCGTGCCCAAGGGCCTGATGCGGGTGCGCCATTATGGCTTTCTGGCCAACCGCTGTCGCAGTGTCCGGCTTGCCGAAGTGCGCTGCGCGCTCTAAGCGGTCGAGCCGGTGCGACCGGCCAGACCCGCGCGGCCCGACGCGCTGTGCTGCCGCCGCTGCGGCCGTGGGCCGCTGAACGTCAAGGCAAGCTTGCCGCCGATACGGCCTTGGCGGGGGTCGCCGGGCTAGACGGCGCAGTTGCGCGGAGCCCAAGCGGCACGGATCGCGCACCGCGCCGGTTCCGGACCCGGTGCAATACGGGTCCCGGTCGCGCTCGGCCCGGTGCTGGAACCGGGCGCCGAAATGCGCTACATTGAGGCCGAGAATGCCAGCAGAGGCACGGGAAAATGCAGCATCGGCAGATCAGAAGCGACCCGCAAGCCATCACCCGGCGTGATATCCACCCGCCGCTGGGCGCCCGAAGAATACAATCCCATATAGATAAGTCCGTGCAAGTCTGATGGGCGGCTTAGTCCAACAGACATTTCTACGCCATGCTGCGCACGGCGCAGAAATGCTTGTAAGTTGGATGGCGGAGATCGCTCGCGGCAGGTTTGAGCTTGCGTATTTGCACGAAATCAACTCTAGAGGCAGGGTGAAGTAATATGGGTGACATCAAGAAAGAAGAGCTCAAGGGCATCGTGTACGTCGCTGCCCACAACACGGACGAGCTGACCGACCAGGTCAAGCTCGGTATCGAGGCATTTGATTTCGCAACGTATCAGCGGTTCCTGAAAGTCGCCTTGGAGAAGAGGGAGCGTGCTGACAGCACGGGCGAGGACGGCGGAGGAACAAGAAGCGTCGCGTATCTCAATGGAGCACTTGAGAACCTTGAGTACATCCTTACGCACTAGTCGCGCCTTCGTGCTTTCTCACTTGCACCACCTGACAAGTGCCGCTGTGGCTGGTATTGTTCAATCGGCACTCCAATCGCGCGCGCCTGTCTCGGGCATTCCAAAAGGTCACGTCGTGCCGCCGTCCAACGAATAAGGTTAGATCGGGCGAGCGAAGCGAGCCACGATCTTAACCGGTAGTTGAACAAGCCCGGTCATGATGCTGAGGGGTTCTTTATATTGGCAAACAAGTCGGTTTGCTTTTTGACAGGTGACCGCGTTGGTTGATGCGGCGTGTTTCTTCGGGCCGAGCGGCACTGTTGACTTTATTGCAAAGCCGGTGGGGTCAGCCAGTTTGTTTCAAAGGACGCGAGGGTCAGGTCGTGCAACGTGCATGGCTATTGCTTCGCTGATCAATGTGCACGTTGCACGATCTTCGACCCGCAAGGCCCAGGAGGTGCGCCGGTTGCGACCGGATGCTGGTCTCGGATTGAGGCAGCTCAGGCGCAGGACGCGGGCATTCGGTTGACGATGGACCGGAATCGCTCGAACACGCGGGGCGAGAACTTCCACGTGCTTTCGGATTCGAGTATCGACATGACCTCGTCCGGACTCATCGCTCGTCGATAGGGCCGCACGCTGCGCATCGCGTCGTATGCGTCGACGATGGAAATGATCTGCGATACGAAGGGGATGGCATCTCCGCGCAACCCGTCCGGATAACCGCTGCCATCATGATTTTCGTGATGATGCCGAATCGCTTTGGCGACGCGGTCGGCCCCTGCCAGGCCGGTCGCTCGAATGATGCCCTCGCCTTTTTCCGAATGAGTCTTGATGATTTCCCGGTCACGGTCGGTGAAACGCGATTCCTTGAGCAGTACCGAATCCGGGATGCCGATCTTGCCGACATCGTGAAAACGGCCGCCAAGGCGCAGGATCATCATGTCTGGACGGCTCAACTTCAGCGCCCGCCCCATCCATTCAGCCAACAGCGCAACTCGATCACAATGATGACCGGTGTGCGCGTCGCGCTGGTAGAGGGCCAGAGTCAGGCTCTTCGTCGGCCGGAAATGCATTCCGTACCGGATGGCCCGCTTTTCTCCGTTCCGGGATGTTTCGACGTTGCTGCCCACCGCTGGTCACTGGTGTAAGTGGCGTTCAGAATACGCTCATGGCCGATGAAATGGCAACCAAGTGTCGATCCACGCAATCGATGCGCCTGCTCGCTGGCCTCGAATGCCGGGTCCGTGCTCGCCGGGCTTGCGCCGCAAGCGATCGTCCGGAGCGCTCAGCACGATTCGGCCAGTTCGTGCAGCACGTCGATCATGGTGTCGATTTCGGCCTTGTGGGTACGGTGACACAGCGCGGCCATGCGCAGTGTGAAGCGG
>NPIE01006784.1_pt1 | contig 18082 bp, 20 predicted proteins | sample 8637661 | NCBI WGS metagenome assembly NPIE01 (sample SAMN07420842, study PRJNA396082) | bioreactor metagenome | isolation source: sample BA12 brine-fed electro-methanogenic bioreactor BA | place: Japan: Kochi | collected 2016-12-09
TTTATTCGTGAACCCGAAGGGATTCGAACCCCTAACCTCCTGATCCGTAGTCAGGTGCACTATCCAGTTATGCTACGGGTCCAACGCGGTGGCAAAGATACAAATTATTGAGAGATTATTGTGTCCCCTTGACTAAAAATTAACCCATTATGCGGTTTGGTTTTATTTTACACCTGAGGTTTTACCTGTAAGGGTATTGACGAGGGGTAAACCACACTTTGACGTTACGGAATGGCAATGCGCAATGGGTAATTTTGTTTTCCAATCAATGAAACTATAATCACAAAATTAAATGCTAGTTAAAGTATAGCAAAGAACTTTATTATCCCAGGTTTGTCCGTACTTTATACGTAGTTAATACGTAGTTAATACGTAGTTTATACGTAAATAATCGCATTAACTACGTATTAACTACGTTTTAATATCCTTTATTCCCGAGAGAAAAAATGTAAAACATTCTGGTTTGACTCATAAGTAGATTGACACTATTTTGGTCACATGGAGAAGGGCGTTCCCCAGGGGTTAGATTGACTAATAATTAAAGGTTTTTTGGGCTTTTTGGGTCTGAAACTGGAATCAAACAATTTCGTAACTTGCATAAAAATTAGGAAAATGAACATCAATACACTCCGGAAAACATTTTTGAACCGTTTTGGTGAGCCGGATGAGGAGATCAAAGTTTATTTTGCTCCCGGCCGTGTAAACCTCATTGGTGAGCATACGGATTACAATGGGGGATATGTTTTGCCCTGTGCCCTGACTTATGGCACTTACCTGCTGATCAGGAAAACCGGCAATGAAAACATCAGCTTTGCTTCCAAAAATTTCGATTATACCCTGGATGCCACCCTCGAAAAGGTATGCAAACAAAGTACGGATGCCTGGGTGAATTATCCCCTGGGCGTGATACAACAATTCAGGAATGAGGGGAAGCAAATCCAGGGACTGGAATTCCTCTATGCAGGAGATATTCCTCCGGCGGCAGGACTTTCGAGCTCTGCTTCGATAGAGCTGGTTACAGCATTTGCCCTCAACGATATTTTTTCTTTTGGCATGAAGAAAGCTGAGCTTGCCCGTCTTTCGCAGAAAGCCGAGCATGACTTTGTTGGTGTTCAATGTGGGATCATGGATCAGTATGCCGTAGCCCTCGGCCATAAGGAACATGCACTATTTCTCAATTGCCGTACAATGAATTTTGTACACGTACCAATAAAATTGGGAGATTACAGGCTGGTGATCGTCAACACAAATAAACCCAGGGGATTGGTTGATTCAGCCTATAATGAACGGGTGAAAGAATGCCGCGAGGCTGTGGAGAACATCCGTAAAGGGCGGGAAATAGATGATCTCGGGCAGTTGCATCTTGAAGATTTCCGCAAAGTTGAACACTTGATACAACACCCCAATGTAAGAAAAAGAGCTTATCATGTTGTGAATGAGAATTATCGGGTGCTTGAAAGTGTTAAGGCTTTGAGGTTTAATAAAATAGATGTGCTGGGTAAGCTGATGAACGCCTCCCACAAATCCCTGAGGGATTATTATGAGGTAACAGGTCCTGAGCTGGATGCTCTGGCAGAAAGTGCCTGGGAGATTGAGGGAGTGCTGGGAGCCCGCATGACCGGTGCCGGATTCGGGGGCTGTACGGTAAATATTGTGCATCAGGAAAAACTGGATTCCTTCAAGGAAATCATTGCCCGCGAGTATACAAGGAAAACAGGTCTGCAAGCAAGTTTTTATCTGTCGGTAATCGGTGGCGGGATGAGCAAAATAAAAGCTTAGTTATTATGAATTTTTTATAATATTTGCATCATAATATTTGAGCCATAGCATCCATTGAAAAAGATCATCAGCATATTGCTTGTTTTGCTCGTTACGAGTTGTTTTGCACAGCGATATCCTTCCTTTGTGAGTGTGCGTACCGGGATCAGTATACCAGCAAAAAAGTTCCTGGGCGGTGCATCTACCCTTGAAAATGGTTTTGCCGTAATGGGCTCGGCGAGTGTGGTGGAAGCTGCCTATTTTTACAATGAAAATGTAGGCCTGGGTGGACTCTTCTCGTTCAATATCAACCCGCTTGATAAAAAACGTTATGGTGAGCAGTTTGTGAAAAACAATGAAAGGTTTTCCAATGTAAGCATTGAATCTGAACCATACATCAATACCGCCACCATGTTCGGCTTTTATTTTGACATGCCCATAAAAAGAACTTATGTGGCATTTACTGCAAAGATCCTTGCAGGAATTATCTGGGCAAGAAACCCCCGAACCAACTTTCATTTCGAGTATTCTGATGTAGCCTCTGTGGATGTTTACCAGTATGCCGAAAATATGTCAAAGTTTACCTTTTACAATGGGGTAGGAGTGCGTGTGACCCTGAGCAAACTCTTATCTGCAAAACTCAATCTTGACTATACGGGCACCCGCTTTAATTTTAATTACAGTCTCGATCGCAAAAGCGGAAAGACAGAGAAACAGATATCCTATATGGCACTTACGCTTGGAGTAGCCTATTCTCTTTATTAACAAAGAATTAACTTGCATTTTGCTATACAACTGATCTATCTTTGTATCCTTGATCAATGATACCAAAACCTCTAATTCTTATGAAAGCATTAAAGATTATTGGAATAATTTTACTGATCCTTGTCGGACTCTTTCTGATCATTGCAGCCTTCCTCCCGCAAGAAACAGGCGTTGAAGAAAGTATTCGCATTGAAGCACCGGCCAATACGGTGTTTAAACAGGTAAACACCATGGCCAACTGGGAACACTGGTCACCGTTCCAGGATCCGGCTATGGAACTGGTCTATACCGGAGAAAAAACCGGGGTGGGAGCCATGCAGGCCTGGAACATGGAAGGCGACAGCGGAACCCTTACGATTATTGAGAGCATTCCATACTCCAGCATCAAAACCAAAGTTGACCTGATGCAGGACAGCAAAGTGAATGGCTACTGGTTGTTTGATGAAAAAGATGGTTTGACGGATGTAAGCTGGGGGCTGCGTTTTCATGAGCTCACTTATCCTTTCGGGCGTTACATCGGACTTATTTTCAATATGATGATGGAAGAGTCGATAGAAAAAGGGCTGAAGCAGTTAAAGGATTATGCAGAGCGTCTTTCTCCTTATCCGGGTGTTAGCATTACAGATATTGATGCTACCAAAAGCATTGTAATGACAGATACTGTTTACATGCACGAGATGGCAGAAAAGATGGACCTTTTTTTCAGTAAAATGACAAAATATTCCAATGCAAAAAAGCTGGAACAAACGGGATATCCTTTTTGCATCTACCTTGACTGGAACCCTGAAGAAGGCTATATGGTGACCCGATGCGGATTCCCGATAAATAAAGAAGTTAAAAGTACTGAGGAAATTGAGTATTATGTGATTCCTCCGACAAAAGCCGTGATGTCGGTGTACAAAGGCCCTTATGATCAAATGGAGCCGACATACGATGCCATTGAGGAATACATTGCGGAGTTCGGCCTGGAAATGAATGGAGCGCCCATAGAGATGTATGTAACTGACCCAAGTATGGAGCCTGATACCTCAAAATGGACCACACAGATATTTTTCCCGATAAAATAAATAGTAAACAATTTGATAAAAACCACTGTTGTAAGGCAGTGGTTCTTTTTATACAAGGAATTTATCTATATATTTGAATATTGAAATAAATAATCTGGCAAAAGATGGCAGTAACTCATGCAGGTAAAGGGGCATCCCTGAATGCAAATGAAAAGATCAGCCGGGTCAGGGACATTCTGATGGGCCCCAGGTTCAAAGAAGTTGAGGTCCAGTTGAATGACCTTGAGATCAGTATACGCGACAATCAGCAAAAGACGAGAAGTGATCTTGAAAAGATCAAAACATACCTGGAAAATTTCAGCAAGGAGAAAGCTGACCAGTTGAATAAAAGGATTGGAGGGCTGGAAGAATTGGTTCGTAAGGATCAGGAGCATTTCGAAAGCGAAATAGCATCGATCAGGAGTAAGCTTGAAGAAAATCATCAGGTATTCATGAAAATGCTTGAAGAAGCAGATAAGAAAGCTGATCAAAACAGGGAAAAGATTGAAAGGGAAATAGGAAAGATATCTGAAGACCTCAACAGGGAGTTGGACCGGCAAATTAAATCTGTGCGTGATAAAATGGTGGTCAAAAACAACCTGGCAAATTTACTAAGCCAGTTGTCGAACCAGCTAAATACCGAAAAAGAATAACTGAATTAACATCCCGGAATGGAAGAGCTTAAAAATAATCAGGAAATGACCGGAAAGTATACAGATATCGATCTGGATGAATTGCGGGAATTACTTACCGGCATGGAATCCCGTGATCTTGAGAAGGTCAGGACCTGGTTACACGATATAGATGCATTTGCAGAAGATATCAGTACGGTGATACCGCTATCGATCAAACAACTGGTGGAAAAGCGCATCGTACTGCCCGAAACTCTGCTGCCCATCGTTGAAGAAGCCATCGAATCCAGTGTGTTATCGAATCCGCAGAAACTGGCGAATGCTCTTTTTCCGATCATGGGGCCAGCAATCAGGAAAGCCGTAAGCGAAGATCTTAAAAAGATGATCGAATCCCTGAATTCGGCTCTTGAAAACAGTTTTTCGCCCAAACGCATTGGCTGGCGCCTGCAGGCGGCTTTTTCAAACAGGACCTACCGGGACATCGTCCTTTCCCATATCCTGGTTTATAGGGTGAGGCAGGTCTTTCTTATTCACCGGCGCACCGGCATCCTCCTGCAGCATGAGATTGATGAATCGGTTTCTCATAAGGATCCCGACATGGTAGGGTCTATGCTTTCGGCGATCAATGATTTTGTGAGGGATTCCTTTGATGTGGGAAAAGATCAGGAGATACAGACGGTGCAGATCGGTGAGTTCAATGTCTGGGTGGAGCAGGGCCCCCATGCTATCCTTGCAGGAATCGTTGAAGGGAACCCACCTGCAGAGCTCAGGGAAGTCTTTCAGCAGGCACTCGAAAAGATCCACCTGGATTTTTCAAAAGCCCTGGTACATTTCGATGGGGATACTGCCGTTTTTGAGGAGGATCATACGCATATCTCAAACTGTTTGAAAAAACAAAGCCGTACCAAAAAGAAAAAGCCTGTGCTGCTAATCATCATCTTTATCATTCTGCTGGGAATGCTTGGATACTGGGCCTATCTCAGGATCGATGAAAACATGCGCTGGAACAATTATCTTGAAAAAGTACAGGAAATGCCGGGTGTGGTGATCAACAATACTGGGAATCTTTCCGGAATAAAACTAATCAGCGGCTTGCGCGATCCGCTTGCCAGCAAACCGGAGAACTTCCTGGCGGATTATGAATTTACGTCTGAAGAAGTAAGTTCGAGATGGCAGCTTTATATTTCCCTGGATCCTGCTTTTATTCTGAAACGTGCCATACTGAAATTAAATCCCTCAGATTCAGTGAAGCTTTCCTTTAGTGATGGGGTTCTCTTTGCCAGAGGTATTGCCACTAATGCCTGGCTTGACAAAGCTGCAATCATGTATCATCATATTCCAGGGGTCGACTCATTTAATACTGACAGTCTCTTCGTGGGTCAAAAACCGGATTTGCAGTCCTATAAAAAAGACATCGATCAGTTTGTCTTTAATTATGAATATGGTGTCACAGGACTGGATGATGAAAAACGCGATAAGCTCGGAAAGCTTCAGAATATTATTGCAAATATGTTGGCAGGGGGAGCTGATTACCGTGACTTTACCGTTCAGCTCATTGGCTATACACTCACTGCCGGAAATGCTGAAAGCAACCGGGAGTTCATCCTTAAAAGGGCCAATATTTTGCGTGAAGAATTGATCAAAATGGGCATTGATCCCGGCCTGATCACCACCCGGGTCCGCTTGTTTGATAATCAGGAAAATGCATTGATGTCGCCCAGGTCGGTGACCATCGATATGCAAATAAACAGGAATACCGAATGATCAAGAAAAAGATATGCATGATCGGAGCTTTTGCAGTTGGGAAAACCAGCCTGGTGCAGCGCTATGTGAACAGTATTTTCTCTGAAAAATACATGACGACCATTGGTGTGAAGATCGATCAGAAAATGATTCAGGTTGATGGCAAAGAGGTCAACCTGCTGCTCTGGGACATTCATGGCGAAGATGAATTTCAGAAGGTTAAATCCGCCTACCTGACAGGGGCATCAGGATACTTTCTGGTGATTGACGGAACCCGTAAAAACACCCTTGATGTGGCACGGAACCTTCAGGAAATGGCCACCAATGCAACACAGGATGCCCCCTGGATAGCTCTTATCAACAAAGCAGACCTGAAAGGGGAATGGGAGATTCAGGAAAATGAGCTCAGACAATTAAAAGAAAAAGGATGGGAGTTACTCGAAACCAGTGCAAAAGATGATATGAACGTGGAAGAGGCTTTTCGCCGGATCGCACAATTGATGTTGAATACTTAAACCCCGTAAGGAATCTTATGGCGCCTGAAAATCCACAATCACTTTATATAAGATGCAAAAAAACGGGCGAGATCCTGTTTGTCGCCGGAGACGGAGCTGCCTTTTTTGAAAAGGAACTGACCAAAGGGGAGCAGATTGAAAATACCAGCCCATTCAATGCACTGCTTCCCATGAAGAAGAACAGTTTGCTTATACCCAGGCTGGAGATCAGGCAGGAGCAATGGGTGGATATCATCCTGGAAAGCTGTGCGGATCATCTTTACGTACTTATGATTGATTGCAGCATTGAAGCAAAAAATATCCGGGAAAAGTCACAGCACAGAAACCTTGAAATTCTCAATAGCAAAAAGAACTGGCATGGAAAAAAATAATGAAATACTGAAAACTTTTCCGGCAATCCTGAAGACATTGAATGCAGCAGTTTTCCACGCCAGGGATGCGAACCATTTCAAACTGATCAATGAATCGCCGGTTTGGATAAGTTCCTTCCTCTCAGAAAAGGAAATGAAGAATGAACTTGACCTGGGTCAATGTTTCCCCTTCCTTGAAATCTTTATTCCGGATTTGTTTGCAAGTGATCCCGGTCTCAGTAGCAAGATCTATTCTGACATCTGGACGGAAACCAATAAGAATGGTGAGGAAAAATACCTGCAGGCTATTGGATTGAACATTGAGGGGGAGCATTACCTGCTGATCATATCCCAGGAAGGCAGTCTCTACCACGACCGCGACCTGCTTCAAAAGGGCAGGGAGAACGAATTACTTACGGAAAAAATAACCCGGGCCAAGGAAGAGCTTGAGCGATTGCTTAAATTTAAGAACCAGTTCGTATCGATTGTTTCCCACGACCTGAGGTCACCGGTTTCGTCAGTTGTGTCTATCACCAATATGATGCTTGCAGATGAAGAGTTTAAAGAAAAGATCGGGGAGGTCTACCTTGATTTTGTTGAAAACATGAACATGGATATGAAAATGCTGCTCGAATACAATGAGAAGCTGTACCACTGGTCGAATTTGCAACTGGGAAAATTTAACCTGGAACCCAGGATGCTGGCATTCAGTGATCTGGCAGGGCTCATCAGAACACGTTTTCTGGATAAACTGAAGGAAAAGAATATTCAGCTTGAGATTGATTCCGGCAAAGGCCTTCGTGTAGAAGCGGATCCATCCCTGTTCAATACCGCACTGACCAACCTGGTGGGCAATGCGGTTAAATTTACACCGCCCAATGGTCTCATCAGGATAATGGCCAGGGAAGAAAAAGATTTAACCAGGATCACGATCAGTGATTCGGGTGTAGGCATCAAACCGGAAATCACGGCCAAGTTGTTTTCCGGCTATGTGAAAGAGCATAAAAGCGGGACCAATGGTGAAAAGGGCACTGGCCTTGGGCTGGGCATCGTTAAAAGCATTCTGGATGCGCATGGTTTCAATATAGAAGTTGAATCAAAAGTGAATAAAGGTACCAGCTTTCATATTGATATTCCCAGGAAGTGATCAAGGCAAAATCATCTTTTTTGTGAGAGATTTGCTGTCAGAATCAAGCAATTTTACGATCAACACCTTCTCGCGTAAACCCTGCAGGGGGATTTGTAATTTCTTTTCCTTTCCTGTGTAACGATAGAGCAATTTTCCCTGCAGGTCGAAAAGCATGATAACCCTGACATCTTTATCCCTGGGTGATTGAACGGTCAACTGTCCTGAGGATGCATATATAATGAATTCATCACTCGGCTTCTCTTCAAGTCCGGTTGCCACAATGCTAATGCGATGATTGTTGCTCCTGTCCTGGTTCAGACCGTCATTGCTGTTGCCCAGCATATAATCCAGGTAGAAGGTGCCCTCTTTGTCGTCGTTGATGATGGTCATCTTACCAATATAGCGGTCATCAGGACCTGAGGTACTTGCCGGACCTTTACCGACCCACCAGTAATAACCTGCAGGAGCCGGGTCCAGTTGGTCCATCTGGTAGCTCAATGCATTGTTGTAGTATATGGTTCCCTGGTAATCCCCGGTAAATGGAACTTTGTTGTTTTGTACCAGCCAACCTTCTGGAAGGGCCACTCCCACATATGCCGAGGTGGAAATAAGTCCACCGCTGCTTCTTACAGCTATCTCCACTTCGAAAAATGAATCGGGCACGGCATCGGTGGGCTGCAGAACGGAATCAAAAGTAAGGCAGGAGGTGATCATAACCCCGATCACGATCAATGATAAAAACCCTGTGATTAACCTTTTGATCATAGATATTCAAAGTTTAAAATTACTACAAATTTCGTATGTTCACAAACCAAAAATTATTCTGCAATGAAAAGCCCGGGCATTTTACTCATCATGATCATCAGTCTCACAGTGCAGGGTCAATCATCAAAAAAGTGATCGAATTCCTGGTGCCCTGGCGGTCTTCTGCTTTGAATATAAACAATTATCCGGATTATAAATAGCCGATTTTCTCGAAGAACGTTTGTTTGTAAGCCTTGCCTACCGGGATGAACTCTTCGCCAACACGTATTCTGTTTCCTTCGATAAAATCAATTTTATTTTTATTGATGATGTAGGATTTGTGCACCCTGATGAATTCAGCCGGATCCAGGCTGCCTTCAAAATTCTTGAGTGTATCGTGGGTTACCAGCGACTTCATGTTTCCGCGTATTTTGATATAATCCCCGGCTGATTCCACAATATGTATGTCTTTCTGGGAGATCTTGTGCAATCGTTTGTCTGACTTGATAAAAAGATAAGGATCTGAAAGTCCGCCTGCATCAAGCTGTCCATGCATGTCCCTGGCTTTATTGGCAGCTTTCAGGAAGCGATTGAAAGAAAAGGGTTTGAGCAGGTAATCAACTGCATCCAACTCAAAGCCTTCCAGGGCATATTCGGGATAAGCGGTAGTAAAAATGACCAGTGGTTTCCGGGGCAGGCTTTTTAGAAACTGTATGCCGCTCAGCCTGGGCATATTGATATCCAGGAATATCAAATCGATATCCATTTCACCCAATAGCTGGTTTGCTTCGATTGCATTGCCTGCTGTCGATGCAATATTTAGAAAAGGGATATCTGCAACATACTTTTCGATCACTTCAAGAGACAACGGTTCATCATCCACTACCAGGCATTGCAATGTTTTTATCTTTTCGCTCATCTTTCAAATCTTCAATTTTTAAGCTTAATGTGTATTGCTTATTGCTTGCGTTAATATTCAATTCATGCTTTTCCGGATAGATAAGCTCCAGCCTTTTCCTGACATTCTCCAGGCCGATGCCCTTGCTGTTTTCCGCCTCCTGCTCCCCGTTTTCTATGCTGTTGATCATTTCTACATGCAGATGATTTTCAAGTACATTGAAGGTAATGTTAGCGTAAGAACTGGATAAAGAATGTTTTATACCATGCTTGAATACATTCTCGATAAGGGGCAGGAAAATCAAAGGGGCGATCCTCTTTTTTTCTGTATTCCCCGAGATTTGAAAATCTATGCTGGCGTCCTTTCCGGCCCTGATCTTTTGCAGTTTTATATAATCATCGACCATCTTCAGTTCCTCCTTCAAAGGCACGAAATCGCGGCTTGTATCATAAATAATGTATCGGAGCAGGTCGCTGAGCAGGAGTATCATCTCAGGGGTACTGGAAGAACTCTTCAGAGCAAGGGCATATATGTTATTCAGAGAATTGAACATGAAATGAGGGTTGATCTGTGCTTTCAGTGCCATCAATTCCGTTCTATTTTTCTCCTTTTCAAGCTGTATGATGCGGTTGCGTGTTTCCAGCAGTCTAAAGTAAGATTTACTCAGTTTCAGCAGGCTTGATAAAGTGGCGTAAACCAGGTGAAAGATTAGGAGGTCGAAGTAATTGTAATATGAAATGAAATAATAGCCGGGAAAAACATAGTCTATCAGGTACCTGAAAAGCAGATCATTCAAAGCTGAGAACATCAAAACATCCAGGATAAAGAAAAGCGCATAATAGACATATTTCCTTTCAGGCAGAAATCGAGGGATCAGGACCAGGGTATTGATGTATACCACCCCGACAAGACTTATGTGGAACCAGAGTGTATATATGGCATCTGCCATTGTAATACCTGTCCCTGACTGATCGCTGCCTGTCCTGAAGTAAAATAGCAGAATTATTAAAGAGAGGGACCAGAACAGATTGTGCTGGGTTCTCCTGAATGATCTCTTTTTATGTTTGCCTCGACCGAAATACATTATCTGACCTTATAAAAGGTGTCCGTGCCGGTAAATGCATCTTTATCATCTGCATATTTTGCCACAAATTTTTGCAATTCCTCAGTAGGAGCAGTCAGTACGATGTTATTATCCTCTACTACTTCATGCTTGATCCTTATCCTGTTCTGTTCAAATAATCCGGCCAGCCAGTCGGGATCGAAAAAGTTCACATGGATACTATCTTTATCATAGCTGAATCTGGCAAAAGTATGCACCGCAAGCAGGTTCATCATGAGGTAATCGGGAATATCCACATGGTCGTTGTCAGCAGGGTAGAAGTCAAGAAAATAATACCCCCCCAGGCTGAGCATGTGCACAAACAAATTAGAGGTGTCTTCCTGGTTAATGATCTCCAGGTGATAAGATTTCTTGTCTTCCATTGAGAATGTCCATTGCTCGTCATTCTTTTTCCAGCTACCCAGCAGACTTTCATCAAAAATGAGATCATTTTCGGTGTACAGGGGATGCAGGGATGGGATGCAGCCACTGATGAGCAGGAGCAAAGCTGCGATGCTGATTAAGACATTTCGTGTTTTCATAATTTTCTGTTTTAAAGTTAAAATTTTCTGTGGTAAAGAAAGAACATGCTATGGTTTTTTTAAAAATATTTCGATGAAACCCAATTAAAACCAGATGAAGATGCTATTCGAAAGGATGAATAATTAACATTTATTTAGCAAATAAACACCAACATCCAGGCGCACTGATCGTTAAATAATTATACTGTTATGAAGAATTCAACATTAATCATAGTCCTGTTTGTATCGGCTCTTGTTGTGAAGGCTGAAAGCATGAGTATTCAGCGGAGTGTGGATATAAACAAGGATCAAAAAGAAAGCAAGAAGATGCAAATTGCAGTTTTTGGATCGGGTTGTTTCTGGTGTACGGAAGCCATCTTCGATGAAGTAAAAGGCGTAAAGAAAGCCGAAGCCGGATATGCCGGGGGCAAGATATCAAATCCGACTTACAAAGAAGTTTGTTCAGGTTTAACAGGGCATGCAGAAGTTGTGAAAATCACTTATGATCCCGGAAAAATCAGTTATGAAGAATTGCTGGAGATTTTCTGGAAAACTCACAATCCGACCACGCTTAACCGTCAGGGTGCCGATGTGGGAACCCAATACAGGTCGGTAATTTTCTACGTGAATGATGAACAGAAGAATACAGCCGAAAGAATCAAAAAGCAGCTCGATGCTTCGGGAGCGTGGAGCAAGCCGATCGTCACAGAAATATCACCTCTGGAGAATTTTTATCTGGCGGAAGATTACCACCAGGATTATTTTGAAAAGAATCCATATGAAGGTTATTGCCAGTTTGTGATCGGGCCTAAAATTGAAAAATTTCGCAAGGTTTTCGAAGAAAAGCTGAATAAATAAATATTTTCATCCCGGGTAATTATGTATTCAATTCGCGATTATCTTTGCGCGATTTTATGAATACACAAAAGCAGATCACAGCCCTGAATCACCTGTATTCCAGGTTGGATAACAGTATCAATAAATTAAAGATCTCCAGCGGGTTAAACTGTCCGGCAGGATGTGGTATGTGTTGCCTGAAGAATGATATCCAGGCCAGCAGCACGGAGTTTTTGCCACTGGCAGTGGATCTGTTGAAGCAGGGAACGGCTGAAACCTGGTACGATAAAGCCATCGCTGATACTTCTGGTGTTTGTGTATTGTTTACGGGAGTTCCTCAGCAGTCCTGCACCCAATATGAAAACCGCGGTCTGATCTGCAGGTTGTTCGGGTATGCAGCTCTGCGAAATAAATACGGTGTTCCAGGGATCAGCGCATGTAAAGTATTGAAAGGCACGCCGGCTTTTGATTCTGCCAGTAAATATTTTACCAGCCACAAAAAGGGCCCGCTTATTGATGAATACTATCTCAAACTTGCCGCCATCGGCGGGAGGTTCCCACTTGAATATTTTCCCATTAACAAGGCCATTGGTAAGGCACTTGAGAATATCCTGATGCGTGATCAGTGGAAAAGGGGTTGTGCGGCTTAATCCCTGTTCCAGTCTGTGTTCGCCAATTCCCACAGGCTCAGGTATGCAGAACGGACAATGCGAGTCATTTTTGCATAATTGACTTTGTCAGTATGATCTGTGGGTTGATGGTAGTCTTCGTGCATGCCCGTAATATAAAAGCAGAATGGGATCCCTTTCATTGAGAAGGGGGCATGGTCGCTGCCTCCCCGTCCCCCGGCCGATGGCCAGAACTGATATTCCAGGTCTGTATCGAGCTCTTCCAGGCTTTTCTCGGCGATTTCCTTCAGAACGGGCTTATTATCAGAATAGGACATATAACATTGATTGCCGGCGGTGTCATTGGTGGCATTCCGGGATATCATATCAAAATTCAGGTTGAGTATAATATGCTCCAGTGTATCCCCATATGGGTTTTCAACAAAATACCTGGAACCCAGTAATCCTTTCTCTTCTCCTGTCCAACAGGCGAAAACCAGGGTTTTTTCCGGCTGAACACCTGAAGCCATCATGGCCCGGGCAAGACTCATCACACCGACTGTTCCCGAAGCATTATCATCAGCACCATTCCAGATATATCCATCGTACTTTCCCAGGTGGTCATAATGGGCCCCGATCACAATGATCTCGTTTTTCCTCTTCCCCTCGATCACACCGAGAACATTCCTGGCATTCAATAATTCAGTATTGGTTTCAGCACTAAATGATATGCGCAGTCCGGGAATGTTGCTGGAAGCAGATCGCAGCCTGGAAGCAGCTTCTTCCCTGTATTTTTCCAGGTCAAGGCTGCTGCCTTCCAGAAGGTAATTGAACAATCGTTTACTAACCTCTATTCTGAGCAAGTCTTTTGTCAGGGTGTCCTCCATCAGGCTTAATGAACAATCATACATGCTCCCGAGTTTTGTATCCCCTTCATAATAAGGCAAATTGAACCTTTCGCTTTCTGTCTTTACCCATGAGGAAGGAACCTTACCGTAATAAGGGATCTCTATTACAGCAATCGCACCTCTTTTCAGGGCTTCTTTGTTTTTCTCCTGATACATGCGGTAATAGCTCATGCCCGGTTTGTTGCTGAACTTTTTATAGGCAACAGAGTTGCTGTCGCCCATTCCTGGATATCCGTTCAGCCTGATAAGTACTTTTCCTTCCACATCCAGGCCTCTATAATCGTTGAAATTTTCTTCCTCATCAACAAATCCATAACCCACAAAAACCATGGGGGCTTCAAAGCTCAACCCTGGAAGTGCGGTTTGATTGAAGTCAAAATCGGTTTCAAACTCGAATTCCAGACATTCCTCTGATAACTTGCCAGGCTTAATAATTTTCAGCCGATGGTTTTCGCCGGGACAATTCTGGATCAGGGGAAAATTTTGGAAATAAGTCCGGTACTTTTCACTCTTCTTGCCTGCCCTGCGTTCTGCCCATGACACATCAGTCCATTCAAAATCACCCCCGGGTTCCAGGCCAGTGTATGTAAAAATGGAGGCTATGTAGTCGGAAGCCAGGTAAGCTCCTGCTGTCGTGGTTTCGCGACCCATGGTCCAATCGGAGGCAAGAAACTCCAATTGTGCTTTGATCATTTTTTCGTTGATGGAATTCAGCCCCTTTTCAAGGGCATTTTCCTGGGCAGAAATGCCCAGTGTTATAAATAACAGGATCAAAAAGAGCATATTTTTCATATTCGGATGATTTTTGTTCAAAAGTAAAAGTACAACTTCCTTTTCTTGGTAATATTAACAACCTACCAATTGCATTTCCTGGTTCATTTAGCTAACGATATTGGATATGGATAGAACTTTTTATCATTTTAACAAAAATTTAACTTAGCCTTGGTATTTTTGTATTTATTTTGTTTGAATTAACCAAAACTTAAAACTATGAAAATTTCAAAGACCGGTTTTCTAAGTCTACTGTTTATTGCCCTAATGACAATAACAGCATATTCACAAAACCTTGCAGTAATCAAAGCGGATATAGAAAAGATTAACAGTGAATTGAATCAGGCAGTCGTTGATGGCGATATGGATGCAGGACTGAAGTATTATACGGATGATATCATTTCCATGCCTAACTGGTCGCCCATGATGCGGGGAAAAGAAGCCATCAAAAAAGAGAATGAAGCCATGATGGAGCAGGGCGTTAATTTTAAATCCTTCAATACCGAAACCCTGGATGTTTTTGCCGGCGGAAATTTGATCATTGAGGTTGGCAAGTACAATCTTACGCTTGAGATGTCCATGATGCCTGAACCCATTAAAGATTTTGGCAAATACCTGACAGTATGGGAGGTGCAAAAGGACGGCTCATTAAAGATCAAGATCGAGACCTGGAACACTGATGTCAACCCCATGAGAATGAAATAAAACACGGCTTGCGTTCCGGTTTTGTATCATGCATCTCTTTTGGCATATTCAGAGCCCTGGTTGAAGAATTCTATGGCATCATCAAACATATAATCGAATTTTTGGGAAAGCCATTTTTTTAAGTTGTTTGAGCGATAGGAGGAAAGCGCTGCCTGGGCTTGCTTAATTTCGTACTGTGGATCTGAATCAAAGAAATAATTGGATTTCAATCGATTCCTGGCACGCAATGCCCTGACGCCCGGATATTTATCTTTGATTATTGGCTCTTGCTCTTTTTTTTTCTTTCTCATAACTTAATGCTTGCTTTTAAGAACCTTTATTATTTTGCCAGTATCTAGGTCCGTTTTATTATGCAATGATATTGATGAAAGCCCTGTATTACAAAGAATTTAAGGCATATATCCTGGCTGAAATGTTTTATTAAGCCCCTTAATTATATTAACTAAACAAGTGTTTGCCCACTTAAATATTTGCTTAATTATGCTTGAGGAAGCTTAATAATTGATTATATTTGCTTAATTATCCGTATCAATTATGATCAGGCAGTTTACATTCAGCGAAAACAACCTGGAGTCTTTTATCCGGCACGCACATTATCTGGTGCCCGGTATCGAAAAGATGATTGCCATTTATTATGATGAGAAGGCGGATTCGATGCAGGGCAGGTTGATGAGTGGCAATACGGAGGAACGAAAGATTGAAGAGATAAATGTGCTTGATAGCCGGGATTTAGTCGGCCGTATGCGGATCGAGAAAAGCCGCTTTAACTGGTATAGCAGGGATGATCTTCCTTTTGACCTGGAAAGGAGCTTAAGGCGGGAAGCCAGCATATTCAGCGAGTTAGACAATATCGTACTTTTGCTGAGATTCAAGAACATGGCTGACAAGCTCAATGATCTGCTCTTTATTTATTTCAACAGGAATTTCGGAAATTTTGGTTTGAGCAATGCCACAAAGCGGTTGAGTACGGATAATAAGCAAATCATTGCTACTTTGCTCTACAATTCATTCAACACCCAGATCCATCAGAACAGGCAGGATCTGGAGGTTTTGCAAAATATCCGGTCACATACCAGCGCCCTGATGAGGGAGTTGGAAAAACTTAAGAGGGATTTGCAGCGAACGCGATCCGATTATGGTGAGAGCCTGGTAAACCTTTGCATGGAATATATCCGGAAATTTTCGACAGAATGCGGAAGGAATTATCAGTTGAGTGATGAAGCGAAAAACAAGATCAAGACCTTCAAGGGAAACATTAAGTATCTGCAGTCAATTATAAGAGAATCAATTGTTTTTTCAGAAAACATTTATATAGGTGAGGATTTTGATGAGATACTGATCAAAGATTACCATATCAACCTGGATAGTTATGATACAGAGCTTGTTGAAGAAACGCAAAGTGGTGAAATTGGGGATAAGTATTCCCGAACTACCCAATTGCTGGACAAACTAGAAAATGCGGCTAGAACTGTTATCGGACGCAGGCAGTCACTTACTTCGGGGAATGTTGGCGAAGCCTGCCCAACGCCCATCACGGCCCCTGCCATTACGGATGCATTGAAAAAGCACCGCAACAAGATCCTTCATTTATTCAAAGCTTATCCGGAAAAGTGGGAAATTATCCGAAGGGAGTTCAGGCCTGTGAGGAACCTGATGGTATCAGCCGATCAGGAAAAATTTAAAAGTGCCTGATCAATCCTCATTATCTTCGATGTCTGCACTATCATCTTTGTCTTCATTGCCCATATCATCCGACAGCTCGCCCAGTTCTTTACTGCTATACTTGTCGGCATCGGAAGTGGTATCTACCTTAACTTTTACCTTAACCAGGTAGGAAGTGTCTTCCGTATCAAGCGTTATGGCATGAAAAAAATCATTGTTCCCCTTGTTTACCTTGATTATATGGTTAGACCAACCTTCGGGGTACTTCATTCTGAGCGCACCAAGGACGTCATCAGTCAGGTTTTCGATGCTTTTAATAACTCTCTTTCTTTGCATTTCTAATATTGATTATTCTTTGCAATAATAAACAAGATTTCATACCAAAATCAAGAAAAATCAGAAAATATTGTGGGTGAAATCTGACACCTATTTACCGCATATTGTAGAACTTCCACAACAGCACTTACAGTCGGGTATTTATTCAAATACCAGAAAATCAGCACCATGGTATTGTGAGTATCCTTTTTGGACTGTATCGAACGAACTTAAAAACATGAAAACTATGAAAACACTAATGAAGATAAGTATGATCTTGTTGTTTGCCGGATTTCTTTTCCAAAGCTGCAACAATGATGACGATGACAATAATATGCAGGAAACAAAAGCCTCTTATGAGGTAAGGATGACGGATAATCCTGCCCTTTATGATGAGGTGAACATTGATCTACAACAGGTTAATGTGCATAATGAAGCAGAAGGCTGGATGGAACTATCCACCAATGCCGGTATGTATAACCTTCTTGCACTCTCGAATGGTGAAGACACTGTGGTTGCAATTGGTGAGCTCCCATCCGGTATTGTTACACAGATTCGCTTTTTTCTGGGTACCAACAACAACATTGTTGTAAACGGAACAACATTTCCATTGAGTGTACCCAGTGGTTCAACATCCGGTTTGAAATTGAATCTGCACCAGGAACTTGAGCCAGGTATCAATTATTATGTGCTGGTTGATTTTGATGCATCTGTCTCCATCATCCAGACTGGCAATGGCCAGTACAAACTAAAACCCGTGCTTAATGTGATTGCCGAAGGTATTGATGGAGCGATCAGTGGCGAGCTGGAACCGGCAGCTTATGCACAGGTTTATGCCATTCATGAAGCAAGTTCTGATACATCAGGAACCTTTACCAACGAGGAAGGTTATTTCCTGATCCAGGGATTGGAAGCTGGAGAATACACGGTAAATATTGACGTGGAAGATCCCTGGCTGGACATGAGCTTTGAAAACGTTCTTATTGTAGAAGGAGAGGTTTATGAATTTGGCAAAATTCAATTGAATCAGTAAGATTGATTCGATATTAAAATAGTCGACCCTTAACAACTTC
>NPIE01000153.1_pt2 | contig 18078 bp, 17 predicted proteins | sample 8637661 | NCBI WGS metagenome assembly NPIE01 (sample SAMN07420842, study PRJNA396082) | bioreactor metagenome | isolation source: sample BA12 brine-fed electro-methanogenic bioreactor BA | place: Japan: Kochi | collected 2016-12-09
TTCAAAGTCGGTAAGGATATCATTTAATTTAAATCAAAATGTAAAATTAAATTATGCGTTTAGACTCAATCCTGATTTATCTAAATTAGAAACTACAAACGAAATAAATTTAGGAAATCTATACATTGGAAAACATTTGCGAGTAATATTTGAGTTTCTAATTGACGAACTTCCGATAGAGGTGAGTGAACTAAGGTTTTCTCATGGGGCAATAAAATTTATTGTTCCTTCAAAAATGATTGAGACAAAAAGATATTTTTATGATTTCAAACGCCCAGTACTTGCAGAATTAAAAATTGAAAAAATACCTCCTGTGATTGTTGATGCTCTTTCAAAGCTTTCATTGTACAGATTACAAGAAAAAGCGCGAGAAGACGTGAATGCAGGAAATCTCGAATCAGCAACCATGAGACTTAATAATTTAGCAACTCATTTGCTATCAATTGGTAACAATGAATTAGCAAAAACAATTATAAAAGAAGTAGAATATTTACATGATACAAAAAATTTTTCTGAATTAGGAAAGAAAAGAATGAAATATGGAACCAGATCTTTATTAATGTTACCTAAATCTTAGTTGGAGGATTAATGATCGTTTGTCCGAATTGTCATCATAAAGAATTGCCAGGCGCGTTATTTTGTAGTGAATGTGGTGCAAGATTAATTTCATTAGATTATCTTACAACTCAGTCAATAAAAAAATCTAATACTGACAATCTTGACCCATCAAAGTTAGAAGAAGAATTAGATTTAAGTTCCCTACCTGAAGATTTATTAAGTAAAGAATCTGGTTCTGCAGACATCGTCTTGTATTTAATTGAAGCAAAACAAACTTTACAACTTGTAGGTAGGAAGGAATATACTCTGGGTAGAGTGGCAGAAGGTCAACCGATTTTACCAGATGTTGATTTATCACCTTTTGACGCTTACTCTCAAGGAGTTTCTCGATTACACGCTGCGTTGAAAATCAATAAAAATCGTGTAGCCATAATGGACTTAGGCTCTTCGAATGGAACAAGAGTAAATGGTCAAAAAATAGTTCCTCATGTCGATTATCCAATCAATCATAATGATCAAATAGCTCTTGGAAAATTGAGGATACAAGTTTTAGTTAGATAGGATGAACAAATGTTCACAGTAATCGTACACATCAACAATGAAGATCCTGTTATGGGTGAAATAGAAGAAATGCCGGGATCAACCGATCAAATAATTCTTGTTAAACATCCTAGAAAAAAAGACGGCAAAGATTTACATTATTTAGAGCCAAATGTCTCTGAAGTTATTTGGCCCTTGCACCGAATCACATTTATTGAATTGATTCAAAATATTGAGGAGGATGAAATTATTTCCTTTGTGAGAGATTAACTATGGATGATTCATTAAAAAATAAAACGATACTGGTTGTTGACGATGAAGAACGAATGGCGCGTTTCATTCGGCTAAATTTAGAGCATGATGGATTTCAAGTGGTCGAAGCATACCGCGGCATGGAGGCTATGCAAAAATATCGAGATGCATTGCCTGATTTGGTTTTATTAGATGTAATGATGCCAGATATTGACGGCTTTGAAGTTTTACAAATGTTGCGGGAAATTAGTAATGTGCCTGTTATTATGTTGACTGCCAAGGGAGAAGAAGATGACCGTGTTCGAGGGTTGGAATTAGGTGCAGATGACTATGTAACCAAACCTTTTAGTCCACGCGAATTAGTAAGTAGAGTAAGAGCGGTACTAAGACGTGTGGACACCGGTTCAACAGAATCTCCGGACGTAATTGTGGTCGATGAACATTTGAAATTGGACTTCTCTAAACGTGAGATCTGGCTGGATGGAGAACTAGTAAAATTACGTCCTACAGAATATCGTTTACTTTACCACCTGGTAAAAAATGCAGGTTGGGTTTTAACATATGATCAAATACTTTCTCGAGTTTGGGGTTATGAATATCGAGATGAACCCCACTATGTAAGACTTTATATTAATTATTTACGGCAAAAAATTGAAAAAGACCCTTCAAACCCTATATACATCCTGACAGAACGGGGAGTGGGTTATCGCTTTGTAGACTACAAACGTTTATAAGAAATTTATTAAATCAATTGTATAATAGTTGAAATATGGTATACTCTACGGGAGTATATAATAATTTCAGGGTTGAAGGAGAAGATATGATTTCAGAACCCATACATGTGACTGACGATTCTTTCGAGAAAGTTGTTTTACAATCTGAATTACCAACCATTGTCGATTTCTGGGCACCATGGTGTGGTCCATGTAAAATGGTAGCACCTGTACTCGATAAATTAGCAAAAGAGTACGAAGGAAAACTACTGGTGACAAAAGTCAACACAGATGAAAATCCAGATTGGGCAACAAAATTTGGTGTACAAGGTATTCCAACAATGTTATTCGTTAGTGCTGGAAAAATTGCACATCGCCAGGTAGGAGCTTTGCCAGAAGCTATGCTGCGAGATATTGTTGACCAATTCTTAGAAGTGATTGCTGAAAATTAACTAAAAAATCCTCTCAATCAAACGAGAGGATTTTTTTATTAAATTAAGATTTATGGCTCCCTGGATATGTGAGCTCCAAGTTGTGATAATTTCTTTTCAACCTTTTCGTATCCCCGGTCAATTTGACGGATATTCCTGATGACTGAGGTTCCGTCTGCTGATAAAGCCGCTAAAACTAAAGACATACCGGCTCGAATATCCGGGCTTTCAAGGTTTTCTGAAAATAGAGGTGTTGGTCCTTGAACAATGCAACGATGAGGGTCACACAGGACTATTTGAGCACCCATACTTACCAATTTATCTGTAAAGTACATTCTACTTGGATACATCCAATCATGAAATAACATTGACCCTTTTGATTGAGTCGCTACAACGATCGCTATACTCATTAGGTCTGTCGGAAATGCTGGCCAAGGCATTACGCTGATTTCTGGAATTGCGTTTCCTAAATCTGGTTCAATAACAAGTGGTTGATCCTTCGGTAGGAACAAATCCTGTCCTTTTGCCTCCCAAACAACACCAATCCGTTCAAATACTAACTTGATCATGTCAAGGTATTGATTTCCAGCATTTCTAACTGTTATTTCTCCTTTAGTAACTGCTGCGGCACCAACGTAGGAGATCACCTCAAGATAATCAGGACCTATGGTAAATTCACAACCATTAAGTTTCTCAACACCTGTGACGTGAAGGGTATTAGAACCAATGTTGTCAATTTTTGCTCCCATTTTATTCAAGAAATGACATAATTCTTGAACATGTGGTTCTGAGGCTGCGTTTCTAATAACTGAAATCCCTTTAGCTAAAACGCAAGCCATAATTGCGTTTTCAGTTGCTGTAACACTGGCTTCGTCGAGTAAAATATCAGCCCCGGTTAATGAGGTGGCTGAAAAGTTAAATAGTCGATCGTAAGAAACTTCTACTCCAAGTTTTTTTAGAGCAATGATATGGGTATCTAATCGACGCCTACCAATCACATCGCCACCAGGAGGAGGTAATATAAGCTTTCCGGTTCGGGCGACCATTGGTCCAGCCAATAGTATCGAAGCCCTAATCCTCCTACAAAGATCCGGATCAAGGTTTTTGAATGATACTTCTTTTGCATGCACCTTCCAGGTATTTACATCAATCTCCTCAATAGAGACCCCTAAACTTTCTAATAAATTTTTCATCGCAAGAACATCTAAGATGTGCGGCACATTCTTTAATACAATAGGTTCCTCAGTTAGCAATGTTGCTGCTAAAATTGGTAAAACGGCATTTTTATTTCCTGAAGGAGTAAATTCTCCACTAAGTGGATGACCACCTTCAATAATAAATTTTTCCATATTGACCTCCGATGCTTGTTATAGTAATTATATCGATAATCTTTGATTATTCATTCAATTACTCTAGCACGCTAGATTTGTCAAAGATTTATATATCTCATTGAGGTTTCTTTGATGCATTTTTAAATGATCGGATTTGTTTTTTGATGATAATTTGAATTTGTTCTACGCCGAATATTGCAAAAATGATTAGAAATGGAATTGCTGGTAAATAATAGCGCTGAAATGGAATATTAATAAAGATTATGGTCTCGAGGAATAACAATAGGAAACTAATGCAAAGAACAAGCATTTTCTTGAGTGATAATTTGAGAAAAGAAAACAAAAACCCAAAAAATGAAAGCAAAATGAAAATCACACCAAAAAATAAATTTCTTAAAACGCCTTTGTGAAAAGGATTTTCTAAATAATTATTGAAGGATGGGACTAAATCTTTTTCATAATTATCAATGTCTTGCAAGGCAGGCTCTAAAATGAATGATTGAGCAATAAAAGCGATAATTTTTTCGTTTGTTTTTGTTGTAGTAAATTCAGGAGTTACAGAATCTATAGCTGAAAGTTGATTTTTTGATAATTCATTCCTTTGATTAATCATCAATTGAATTACTTTTATTGGTTCTTTCCAAGCAATAGGATTAAGAATATATGCGATGCCAAAAATCATCAATAAAAATAAAAATAAGTGTAAAAAAAGTTTTCGTAAACTTTGCCGATTTTGATAAATAAGCAAAAGGATGCCGATTGGAATTAAAAACAATAGACTTTGTTTTGCATTGATTGCGAATGCAATTGGAATTGATGATAACCAGAGTTTTTCTGGTTTGAGTTTTAATAATGAATACAGGCTTAGTAGTAAGAAAAAAATTAATAAACTTTCTGCCATTGCTCTGCGTGTGTGTAACAATAACAAGGAATTTAGAGAAAAAAATAAAACCGTAACAACAGATGGAAATCTTCGGTTTTCAAATATCTCATTGGCTATTAAAAATATTAAAATCGCAGATAAAGGAAAGAAAATTGAAACGGCTACTCTAGAAATTAAAAGCAATCTCAAGTTCGGAAATGATTGGTAATTCTCAGAAAATGATTTTGACCAATCCCAATCTTGCGTTATTCCCGTTTGATTGAATAAGCTCCTTGAAATTCCAATCACATACTTAGTTAAAGGTGCATCCAATAATCGATAGGTTTCTTTTAAACTAAGATCTGCGGACCCTTTATAAAATAATTCTGATGTATTATTGAAGATAAGTTCTAAATCTGAGCTCATGAATATTTGGGTAGATTCATCTGGGTGAAATGGAACCAAAGCGATCCCTGAGAAATAAAAAATAATCCAAACAATTGCTAGAATTATGGACAGAATTGAAACAAATTTCTTTTTATTCATGTATTGATTAGTCATGCTATTAAATAAAATAATTGATAACAAAAGAATATCTATTGTTATTTTACTGATTTTTCATTTTCTATACAGAATAATACTGTTGGCAATGGATGCTTTTCCGTTTAATTCTGATGAAGCAATTGTCGGATTGATGGGGAGACACATTCTGGAGGGAGAAAATTTTCTTTATTTCTATGGGCAATCTTATATGGGAAGTTTAGATGCCTATCTTGTTGCGCTGGGATTTTTGATTATCGGTCAAAAAGTAATAGCTATTCGCTTCGTACAAATATTTTTGTATTCACTCAGTATTGTATTTTTCTACTTATTTATTGAATCTGCATTTCAGAACAGAAAGATGGCGTTTATTGGATCTACATTCTTTGTGTTTCCTCCTGTAAATGTGGTTTTATATACAACAGTATCATTGGGTGGTTACGGAGAAGCATTACTGATTGGAACTGTATGTTTTTATTTAGTCGAATTGTTAATAAAAAATCTTGAAAGAGATAAATCCAAGGTAATCGTTTCTTTGATTGGTTTTTTACTAGGATTAGGCTTATTTGTAAACCCAATTAGCCTTACGTTAATAATTTCGGCATTAATTTATTTTCTGTTCAAAGTTCATCGAATGAAAAAATTTCCAATAATTAAAAAATGGTTCCCTTTATTCCTAGTATTTTTTCTTGTCGGTTCATTGCCTTTTTGGATTTCATTTTTATTCTCAAATGGTTTTTCAGTATTTCAGGAAATAACTGGAAGTGCTGTCGCCGTAGAAAATGATTCTCCTTTAAATAAATTTATAACTCACTTAACATCCTTTTTATTGTTTGGTCCATCAGTAATATTTGGATTAAGAGCTCCCTGGAATGTGGAATGGATTGGAAAATTAGTTATTCCGGTTGTTGTTTTCTTTTGGATTTTATTATTTTATTTATTATTTTCTCAAAAACATTTAAAAAATAATATTGAAACTTTGATTTTGATTAGTGTAGTTGGATTATTCACTTTGGTTGGATTTATTTTTACTTCCTTTGGTGTTGATCCTTCTGGAAGGTATTTTCTACCCTTTATTTTTCCAATCGGTGTTATTTTTGGATATGCAATTGTCCATTTTAGAAATAAAGTACTCTCCATAATGGCAATTTTTGTTATAGCCTATCAAATATTCGGCACTTACATTTCAGCCACGAAAGAACCTTATATCACAACGCAATTTTATGAGCCAGCTCAGGTCAATCATAAACAGATTGACAAATTAATAAATTTTTTGGAAGAAGAAAATGAATTGTACGGGTTCACGAATTATTGGGTTAGTTATCCTTTGGCGTTTTTGAGCGGAGAAAAAATTATTACTGTGCCAATGTTACCTTATCATCCCGATTTGCGATTTACTGTAAGAGATAATCGTATTTCTCGCTATAATGATTTAATTCTGGAAGGGAAAAATTATTTTTTCATCACTACTAATAATAAACCATTGAATGATTTGCTAGAGCTCAAACTCAATCAAAACGAGATTAAATTTAAAACAAAAGTTATTGATGATTATTTTATTTTTTATGATCTATCCCGAAAAATTACTCCTATAGAACTAGGATTGATGAATGAATATAAATAAACTTGATAGAAGCCAACAAAAGAATCTTTTTTTCAATATTGTAATTTTTCTACTGATATTCTTCATTGCGATCCGTATCCCGTTAGACTCTGATTTTTGGTGGCATATTCGTTCGGGACAGCTCACTGTAAATAATCAAAAAATTCTTCTAGAAGATCAAACATCGTTTTCAAATTTCGGAGATAGTTGGATAAATCACAGTTGGTTAGCCCAACTTATTTATTTTTTGGTTTACCAAACCACTGGGTATCTCGGCGTGATGCTTTTGGTTGCAATCTTAGCAACTATTAGTATGTTTTTCGTTTTTAAACGGCTTAAAGGAAATAGGATCCTCAGTGGTTTTGTTATATTGTTGTGCGTTCTGGCAACAGCTGTAATTTGGTCGCCACGTCCTCAGCTTTTTTCATTGGTCATGTTTTCTATCCTTTCATATTTGATTTTTGATAAAGGGATACCAAGATCAAAAAAAACTTTTGGGCTGATAATTTCAATTTTTCTCCTGTGGGGTAATTTACACGCTGGTTTTAGTACTGGTATTTTATTGTTGATTCTGAGTTTTATGGGGTTAGTCGTTGACCAAATTTTTCAAAATGAGTTTTCTGAAAAAATCAGCAAATCTGATTTAATCATTTTGGGAGTGGTGATTATTATTTCTTCATTAATTGTCATCATTAATCCGAACGGTTTCGGGGTTTGGAAAGTTCAATTTGACACCATATCAATTCCTACGCTGCAAAATTTAATACCGGAATGGGCTTCTCCAAACTTTCATGAACTTTATCAGCAACCTTTTTTGTGGATTTGGATATTGTTAGTTTTTTTCTTCATGGTTAATCGATCAAAATTTTCTTTTTCCGAAGTATTACCTTTCCTGGTTTTTGGTGCAATGGGATTTATATCCAGAAGAAATTACGTTTATTTTGCTGTGCTAGCCATTCCAATTTTAGAAAGAGAATTCAATGTTTTCTTTGATGAGATAAAAAATAAAAAATTTTTTCAATCAATATCGAAATGGAACATGCAAAAATATAATAAAAATCCAAAAATTTGGGTTTCTAAACTAATTAATTTGTCGTTTGTATCAATTCTTTTGTTTTTAATTGCTGGAAAAATCATTTATTTAGGTTCTCCAGTTGTTAATAATTATTATGAAGAGCAACATTTTCCTAAGAATGCAATCAATGTAATTAGGTCTAGCGGTTTGACAAATGAAAGATGTTTGAACTCTTATGCCTGGGGGGGATATATTTCCTGGCAATTGCCAGAGATGAAGATTTTTATTGATGGAAGAACTGATTTATACGGAGAAAAAATCATTCAAGATTGGTTAAGAATGATAAATGCTGAGGAAAATTGGCAAGATGATTTTGATAATTATGAAATAACCTGTGTGTTTTTAGAAAAAAATTATCCCATCATTGATAAATTGACAGGTGATTCGTGGAATGTTTACTATGAAGATGATCAATCAATTCTGGTCATAAATCAGTAGGAATTCCCTCACTCAAATGAGTAGGTGATTACTTCTTTATTTTTTTCTAATTCAGCATCGCTTAGTACTGGAAAATTTTCTCTCCATGCGAAAACTTCCTGGATGTCAATATTATTAGAGAATGCCTGTTCCTTATCGTTTAATTCAAAAATTATTTTGCCTGTAGCATCGATTAAAGAGCTTCCACCTCCAAAAATAGTGTTTTCAATTTTTCCACACGTATTTGTTGAAAGAAAGATCATTTGATTTTCTATTGCTCTACCAACTAAGAGTGATTTATAGTGGTAGTTTCTCTTGATTGGCCATTGTGCTGGAAGAATGCAAATCTCAGATTCCTCTACAGCATAATTTCGAAATAATTCAGGAAATCGCAAATCATAACAAATTGCCATTGATACTTTTACACCCCAAACACGAAGGGTTGATAACGTAGATCCCTTACTGAATAAAACTTTTTCTCGTAATTGGGGAAAAAGGTAATTTTTATTGTATTTAGCAATATCTTTTCCATTCGAATTAATAACGATTAATTGGTTAAAGAATTTATTATCATCATTTATTATGTAGCTACCAGCGATAACAAGATTTTTTGCTTTTGCAATATCACTGATAGCATTAAGAATATTTAAATTTGCAGAGTGAGCTACTGATAAATCGTCTGTAAAACCGCTTGTCCAAAGTTCAGGAAGAAGCACTAAGTGTCTTTCACTCTCAGGTAAATTGTTAAGAAATTTAGCTGCTTTATTGAAATTATCTTCAAATTGATTTGGGATGCAATTTATTTGTACGGAGGAAAAAGAGATTATCATAATTATCCACTATAATTAGAGAAAAATTCCCTGGAAATTTTTATGAAACGACAACAACGACTCATCAAAGAAATAGTTTTGATTTTATTGATTGTAATCATAATCGGATTATTCTTCTTTGCTAACCTTCAGTATACAAGAAATAATCCTGGTGGTAATGATTTTCTTGTTCACTGGGTGGGAACAAAATCTTATGTTCAGGATGGAATCAGTCCATATTCAGACCAGGTAGCATTGAGAATTCAAGATCTAGTATATGGCAGGCCAGCCAGGATTGGTGAACACGAATTAAGAGTAGCTTATCCTTTTTATTCTATCTTTTTATTCTTGCCTTTCTCGTTCATTCAGGATTTTACTGTTGCCCGTGCAGTGTGGATGACGGTTTTAGAGTTGGCAATAATTGTTTCAACAATTTTGATGATTCGGGTAGTAAATTGGAAACCAAAATTTTTAATGACTTTGCTGTTGGTCGTATTTGGCTTATTTTGGTACCATGGCATAAGATCGATAATTAATGGCAATGCAGTTGTTTTAATTCTATTGACAATCGTGTTTGTTATTTATGGAATAAAAAACAATCTGGATGAGTTAGCAGGCATTAGCCTGGCATTGATGACTATCAAACCGCAAGTGGTAATTATTTTTGTTGTTTTTGTTTGCATTTGGGCATTCATTAATCGTCGCTCAAAAATCATCTTTTGGTTTTTGGGATCATTCCTTTTATTAGTTTTTCTAGGAGTGTTTCTATACCCTTCATGGCCGATTGAATTCCTATGGGAGATTATGAGATATCCAACTTATAATCCTCCCGGAACACCTTCATCTGCCTTAGCTGTTTTGGTCCCAGGAATTGGAAAGCAGATTGGATTCTTATTTTCAATTTTATGTGGTCTCTTATTATTAATGGAATGGGCACTTGGTAGAAAATCGACAGGCTCAATATTTATTTGGTTGGTTAGTATCACTTTAATTCTTGGGCAGCTGGTAAATATCCAAACAGATCCAGGAAATTTTATAGTAATGTATCCCGCAATATTTATTTTCTCAAAGGTGATTGAAGATCGATGGAAAAATGTTGGTCAATGGGTAAATATTATTTTATTAGCAATATTATTTTTTATTCCATGGATCATTTTTGTCAATACGATTGAATTTAGCTATCAGCCAATTCAAAATCCTATAATGTTTTTTCCAGTACCGCTATTATTGATTGTTATTATGTATTGGGTGCGATGGTGGGTAAAGAATCCAGTAACAGATTTATTAAATTCATAAAAAACCACAACAACAAAATTTTAGTTGGATGTGTGTTTCTCGTAGGGATAATACTACGTATTCTTTTTATCGATTCAAGAGAAATCGCTTATGATGATGCGTTCAGTTTTTTCCTTGCAAGGCAACCCATTGATACGATTATTTCAGGAACTGCCGCAGATACGATGCCCCCATTGTATTATTTTTTGTTGCATTTCTGGATGAAGATAAGCCATCAATTGTGGTATTTAAGGTTGTTAAATATATGCATAAATTTATTTACAGCAATTTTTGTTTATAAACTAACTAAAGATTTATTCAATTCANNGTCAACTTTTTTGTTTTTGATTTCGCCATTTCAAATTTATCATTCACAAGAATTACGGATGTATAGTTTGCTACTGCTAGGACAGGTGGGTTTTATTTATTCAGTATTAAAAACCGCAATTTTCAAAACGAATAATCCGAATTTGTGGTTTTTAATGGCAATAATATTTGGAAGTATTGCAATGTATTCTCATAATTTAGGATTTATTGGGTTGCTCTCAGTAAATATATTATTTCTGTTTCATCGCGATAAGTTTTTAATAAAGAGAATTGTTTTGACCCAAATAAGTGTATTTATTTTTTCATTACCTTGGTTTTATTACCTTCCACAACAAATAGATAAAGTTCAAAACGCTTTTTGGACTCAACCTCCAGGCATCGTTGATGTGATTCAAGCTTTTATGACTTTATTTGCATTTTTACCTATGTCAGAAATTTTCATGGCGATTGTTCTATTTTTATTGATGCTAAATTTAATCGTACTACTTATTTATGTAATAAAGTCGAAATCGAACCAATTAACTATGGTGGGATTGGTTTTCTTGTTTTCTCCAATTTTGTTATTTTTATTATCCTATGCGATTCAACCGGTTTTTGTTCCCAGAATTTTTATTTTGAGTGCTGTTTGTTTATTTATCATTCTTGGAAAATATTTTCAAGATACTTTTTCTTCGGCTGTTGGAAAAATAAACTTTGTAGCGTTTATTCTTGTTAGTGTTATTTCTCTACCTTTTTTCTATCAATTTAATTCATTTCCCAGATCTGAATTTAGAGAGTTATCTAATCATTTAAAATCATACGAATTATCAAACGTAGCTATTGTTCATGACAATAAACTATCATTTTTCCCTACGATGTTTTATTATGAACAGAGTAACCAGTATTACTTACCAGATGAACCTGGTTCCCCAAATGATACATTAGCGAAAGACTCACAAAAAGCAATTGGTTTTGAAGCTACCCATCAAATGGATAATTTTCTACAAATGGATAACCTGATTTTTATTGTTTTTCAACAAACGTTAGAAGAGTATAAAAGCCAGGGATTTGATCATCCAGTAATTGAGAAGATTAAAGGTGAATTTGGAAAGGATTACAAACAAGAATCTATTGGTGACATAATCGTCTTTTATTTTGAGAAAAATGAAAAAAATTGATCTTCTTACTCTGTTTTTAATTGCATTATGTGTTTTGTCTATTAATTTTGTTTTTCAAAAACATCCTGGATACATGGATTCTGAATATTATTTTTTAGGGGGCAGGCAATTGCTTGAAGGCGAGAACTCACTTCCAGTGATATGGAATTACCTGGATGGAGCTAACCAACTGCCACATCCATTGTTTTCCTATTGGATGCCGTTTGCTTCGATATTAACAGCTGTGTCAATGTTTTTATTTGGATCATCTTTTCTTGGAAGTAGAATCATCTTTTATTTATTGGCAGCCGGATTAGCACCATTAACCTTTTTGATAAGTTATAAAATTAGTAAAAATCGATTTATCAGTTATTTATCGGGTTTGTTATCCATATTTAGTGGTTATTATTTAAAATTTTTCACCATTCCAGAGACAATCGTTCCTGTTATATTCCTGGGTGGTGTATTTTTCTTGCTCATCGGATATTTATTTGAAAATAAAAATATCAAATACAATCTGCTGATTATTTTAGGAATTATTTCAGGTCTACTTTATTTATCCAGATCAGATGGAGTTTTGTACGTAATAATTGCAATTGGTTGCGTTATTGTTGCCTCATGGAAAACTCAGAATGAAATGGAATTCAGTCAGTTGGTTAAGAAACTACTCGTTCTAGTTGTCTTTTTTTTGATAACCACTGGATGGATTTTTGTTTATAACAAAATAAATTTTGGGACTTTTTTAACACCTGCATCATCGCGTGCATTAATGATTGCTACTTATGACGATACTTTCATATATCCTGCATCAGCATTAACTCCTGATTATTTTTTTGAACAGGGCGTAGGTTTAAGACCCGAACAAATTTGGACAGCCTTAAAACAAAATACAGGTTCGTTTATTGGTGTTCAACTGTTAATCGTGGGGCTTCCGTTATTTATTTTGGGGTTAAGAAAACGCCATAACAAATCAATTATTCGTGTAGCCATGTTACATTTATTATCAATCACCGTTTTTATGACTATCGTATTTCCTTTAGCGGGTGCAAGAGGAGGTTTTCTCCATGCATCGTCAGGTAATCAAATAATTTTGTGGTTTTTGGTTGCTGATGGTTTGCATGAATTCATTGAATGGGGGATTCGTAAAAGAAATTGGAAACTAGTAAGAAGTCAAAAAATGTTTGGCTCAGCTCTGGTGATATTTGTTTTGTTATTAACTGTCATTGTTTATGCAAAAGACGTGGTAGGTGACATTCCCGGTGCATATAAGTGGAATTCTGATTATGAAAAGTATGAATTCATTGAATCAATGATAAAAGAAAAGTCAGAATTCAAATCAGATGTAGTGATGATTAACAATCCACTTGGATATTATTACACCACAGGACGATGGAGTGTTGTAATCCCTAATGCTGAATCCTTGAATTTATTAAAAATTATGAATAAACTTGATGTTAAGTATGTTGTGTTAGATGAAAATATGCCTGATAAATTTGGAAAATCCCAACTAGAACTGATCGAAGGTCAGTTTAATCTTTTGTATTCTGATCAAGAAAACCTAAAAGTTTATGCGCGTCCATAATTTTTCATTTACAAGCTTTATGAAACGATATTGGATATTATTTGCTTGTGTATTCATTATTCAACTTTTGTATATTTTATTTTCCACAATCTATTATCAAGTTGGATTTCCGCTTGACGANNATTTTGTACAAAGATTGGTTTTTTTTGCCGGGTACACTCTCAGCTGGGTCGACGGCTCCATTGTGGAATATTTTGTTGGTTCCTGGTCACATTTTCCAGAATAATTTTTTCATTGTTTGGACTTTTTTAATTTCTGGTATTTTTATGTTTTTGATCTGTGTGATTTTTCAGAAACTGTTTGATAACTTTTCGAACCCTATTGAAGGTGTTCCTTGGGCTGGATTGGTGCTAGCCTTAGAATGGCACTTAATGTGGGCTACGAACTCAGGAATGGAAACTATCCTTTTTATATTCCTAATTCAATTATTTTTCTTCAGTTTGTTTGGCGAAAACTCACAACTTCGTTGGTTGCCAGGTCTACTAGTTGGTTTAATTATGTTTGTAAGACCGGATGGGATAACCTTATTCGGACCATTTATTGTTGTAATGATTTATTACTTTGTTATTGGTAGGGCTAAATTTCTTGATTTAATTGTGAATTTAATAATAATTTTGGCATTTATTTTTCTTTATGGGGCTTTTAACCTTAGATTATCCGGGGAATTTCTTCCAAATACATTTTATGCAAAACAGGCAGAGTATGACATTTTATTTTCTCAACCCCTTCTAACCAGATACTTGAAATTATTAGTAGTTCCTGTAACGGGAGTCGGGATTCTATTGATTCCTAGTTTTATTTATTACCTGTATCTTAAATTAAGAAAATTTGATGTTTTTGTTATCTCTCTTTATTTATGGTTCGCTGGTTATATTCTTATTTATGCAATTCGTTTACCAGTGGCATATCAACATGGTCGATATATTATTCCAACCATACCAGTATTTCTCTTGCTCTCATTACTTGGATTGAATGAAATCAAGGAGAAGAAATATAAGTTTAAATCGCAAATTATTTTTGGTTTTACTTCAGCTCTTGTCAGTTTATTACTTGTCTTTCTTTATCTAGGGGGGCGAGCGTACAGCCAGGATGTTGCGATCATTCAAACTGAGATGGTCTCGACAGCTCGTTGGATTAACAATAATCTAGAAAAGGATGCAATTATCGCGGCACATGATATTGGCGCATTGGGGTTTTACGCCAATCGTCAAATTATTGACCTAGCGGGATTAGTAAATCCGGAAGTAATTCCATTTATTCGAGATGAACTCAAACTTAATGAGTGNNGAACATAGATTATTTAGTTGTTTTTCCAGATTGGTATGAGTCCTTAGTCAGCTCCAAAGAAGAAATTTATTCTTCAGATGGTATTTATTCTCCTCTACTTGGGGGTAGTAATATGAAAATTTTTATTTGGGAGTAATATTTTTTGGAAATAATAAAAACAGTATGCTAAAATATCAATCGATTATTAGATACTACGGCTGACTGAATTGCGTAAAAGGAGTCAATAATGGCTGAAAATATGATGGATATCAATGAATTCCTTGAAGAGTTAGATTCAGAATATGAAATTTCACAAAAAACTCTTAAAGAAATTGATCTAATGCTTGATCAAAGCCAATCTGAATTATCTAAATTAATTCAAAGGAACACTTCAGCCAATACGCATCTGCAACAAATTCAGGGTCAATTTGACACAATTCCAAGAAATGATATCAAACAAGCCTATAATGCTGCGATTGATTCTCAACAAAGAATGTTGGTTATGAGATCGCAATTAGAGAAACTACAGAATGACCAATCCAATTTAAAAAAGAAAATAAGTCTCATCGAACAAGTTCGTCAATTTTTTCCCGATCAACCATTAATTGGAAAAACCGGTAGAGGTGGATCTTTAGGAGCGGGTATCAATAGTGATGGTATATCGGTATTAGAAATGATGATCAACTCTCAAGAAACTGAAAGACAACGTTTATCAAGACAAATGCATGATGGACCAGCGCAAGCATTGTCAAACTTCATAGTACAAACCGAAATTGCTGCGCGGATGTTTGAAATCGATAAAGATAAAGCTAAGAACGAACTTGATAATTTGAAAAGTACAGCAATGTCAACATTTCAAAAAGTCAGAAATTTTATTTCTGAACTTAGGCCAATGATGCTTGATGATTTAGGCTTACTTCCAACAATTAAGAAGTACGTTGAAATTTTCAAAGAACAGTACGGAAATGATGTGAATTTATCAATTTCTGGTCAGGAAAAAAGATTAGAACCTTATTTAGAGGTTATGATTTTTAGGGCATTACAAGAATTGATGGGAAATGCTTTACGGCACAATCTAGATCAAGCCGTCAAGGTTCAAATTAATATACAAATCGTGATTGACGAAAACCAAATTAAGCTAGTGGTAACTGACAATGGAAAAGGTTTTGATACAGCTTTATTGAGTTCCACAAAAGGCTTAGGCTTAAAATTAATTGAGGATAGGGTAGAAATGTTAGGTGGATTTTTTGATTTAGATTCATCACCTGGACAAGGTTGTCGCGTTTCACTTACTGTCCCGATTTTATCTTTTGAAAAGGAATAACCTTTTTATATTTTAGGAGTGCTTATGTCGAAAACAATCGGGATACTTACCGGTGGCGGTGATGTTCCAGGGCTTAATCCTGCAATTAAATCAGTAGTTGCTGGCGCAATGGAGATGGGGTTTAAAGTATTTGGAATTAGAAGAGGTTGGGGAGGTTTACTTCAATATGATTTAAATGAACCTTCTACTCATGAATATTATATAAAAGAATTAAATTATAACGATGTCCGTATTATTGATCGAACGGGTGGAACTTTTTTACATACTTCAAGGACAAACCCTCAAAAAGTAAAAGCAAATGAAGCCCCCGAATTTTTAAAGAATTCAAAATGGGGAAAACCTGTCAAAAACTTAGATGGGTATATAGATTATACAGATTACACCATGGATGTACTATCACATCTGGGAATTGATACCTTGGTGTCAATTGGTGGCGATGATACGTTGAGTTTTGCTGTCAGATTGCACAAAGAAGGATTTCCTGTTATTGGAATACCGAAAACAATGGATAACGACGTTTTTGGTACTGACTATTGTATTGGTTTTTCTACTGCCATCACAAGAAGTGTGGAGTTTATCACCAATATGAGAACTTCTGTTGGATCACATGAAAGAATCGGTATTATTGAATTATTTGGTAGAAATTCAGGTGAAACAAGCTTAATTAGTGCGTATCTTTCATATGTGGATCGAGCTCTTATTCCAGAAGTTCCATTTTCTCTAGATAAATTATGTGATTATATCTTACAAGACAAACGCAACAATCCATCGAATTATTCAATATTGACCGTATCTGAGGGAGCAATAATCGAGGGTGGTGATGTTTTCGAAACAGGTGAGGAAGATGCCTATGGTCATAAAAAATTAGGTGGCATTGGCATCATTTTGTCAGAAAAGATTAAAGAGATCACTGGCCAAAACACAATGGTGCAACAATTGGGTTACTTAATGCGATCCGGAGCACCAGATTCCCTGGATAGAATGGTTGCAATGTCATTTGGCAATCTCGTATCACAATTATTGAAAAGAAAAGAAACCGGAAAATTGGTTGCACTTCACGGTGGAAAATACACAACAGTTCCGATTGACATGGTACTTGCCGGTAGAAAACGGGTGGATGTACCCGCATTTTATGATATCGAACAATACAAGCCAAAAATCAAAGATTTTATGGGCGTTCCAATGTTCTTGAGTTAATAAAAATGGGTGTTATCACCCATTTTTATTAACAAAATAATGATTATGGGTAAAAAAGATCAAATTATTATAAAGAATAGATATCAGGTTGTTCCCCGAACACTCATTTTCCTTTTTTATAAAAATGAGATTCTGCTTTTACTTGGTTCAAAAGACAAGAAAATTTGGGCTGGGTTTTACAATGGTGTTGGTGGTCACATCGAGCGGGGAGAATCAGTAATTTCTGCGGCTTATCGTGAACTACGTGAGGAAACTGGAATAAAAGATATTCCGTTATTTCTAAAAGCAATTATTTCAATTGATGTTGACCCTGATGTTGGTATAAACCTTTTTGTTTTTACTGGTCAGGTTGAAACAAAAAATGTTACTGCCAGCAACGAAGGTGACCTTGTATGGGCAAAATTAGAAGAAATCGACCAATACCCACTCGTTGAAGACCTTTATGCATTGATTCCAAAAATAACCGCTAAGAATGCTGGTATTTTGATTGGAAATTATCATTATCAAAATGATAAGTTGAAGATGGATTTTGATAATTAGTTTGGTATCAATGGTTTTTGATAAATTAAAAATAAAGTTGATCCATATTTTCTTTGTTGAATAATTTCAAAATTTGTAAACTTTATTTCTTCAAATTCTATGGGATGAATTTGAACAATAATCCATCCATCAGGTGTTAGAATATCAGAATTTTGATCAATTGTTGATAATGCTTTAATCCAAATTCCTTTATATTGTGGTGGAGCGACATAAATATAATCAAAAGAGGAAGTAGTTTCTTTAGCAATGAAGGTTATTGAGTCAGATTTGATAACCTTTGCCTTTGAGGCTAAATTTGTG
>NPIE01005349.1_pt1 | contig 18058 bp, 20 predicted proteins | sample 8637661 | NCBI WGS metagenome assembly NPIE01 (sample SAMN07420842, study PRJNA396082) | bioreactor metagenome | isolation source: sample BA12 brine-fed electro-methanogenic bioreactor BA | place: Japan: Kochi | collected 2016-12-09
ATTACTTATTTTTTTCAATTCATTTCTCATTTCTACCACCAAAAAAGACCTTTCTCTCCCCAATCAGTTGCCCATTGTTCATACCATTTATTCATATGTTGAACTATGTTATCGGATGTGTAAAAACTAATTACAGATGGGGCTGCTACTATTGTGATGTAAAGCCCTATTCCTAATAACCTTTGTTGCTTGTGATGACCATATTCATGTTTTAATACGTATGATGAGGCGTCTTTTTCTAATGCAATAATACCGAATGAATACCCATTAGGATCTCTACCATCTAAGTCACCATACATTATAACCAAAGTCCCTTTATAAAACGATAGAGTATTTGATGAAACTACCGAATTAGTATTACTGTTAAAAGGATTCCAATTTATGTTTTTCATATCTTTCTTTATATCTTTGTCAATAAGGGAAGCCATTAATGCTGCACCGTAAAATATCATGTTATATGAAAATAAAGGTACTGATGCAGCCCCTGGTATAAGTAGTAATGGTAGTGTTACTACTGTTATAGCCAAACAAAACAATGCTATAGCAGTACCCCCTACAAATCTACCCATATCTTTCAACCATTCAGGTGCATATCCGCTTATGTCTGAATACATTACTGGAGTAATGTATCTAGAATGTAGCATTACATAAATCGTTGGCAATAGATTAGTTTTTGATTATTAAGGTTCTTTTAATAGCCTCAATAATTTTATCATTTACATCTATAAGATTTGATTCTCTATAGTAAGCCGGGAATATTGTTTTGTTTTCACACAATACTTCGCCTCTGTCAGATGTATAATGGTATTTCTTTTCATTAACCTTTATAGTTATTGATATATTTCCAAATTCTTTTTTATCTATGTGAAAGTCTAAAATATCACCGTTTAATGGTTCAATAATATTTTGTATTTCAAACAAAAGCTCTTTATTTTTATTCATTAAAATCCTCCTATCAATTGTTTCCTTAAATTGATAATAATCTCAAAAACCAAATATCCATGGAACTACATTTTCTAATAAATATTGAATTTCATAATATAATGCAGAGCCTGAATCAACAACTCGATTAGGAATAATTTCAAATTGAGTACCAAGTTTAATTGCATCATTTATATATGTTAAGTTATTTGACCAGGCTCGATTAATCCTAACTAATTTATCATAGATTTTTGGACCAACCTGATAATATCCGGCTCCAACAGATGTCGCTGCGGCTACATAACCTTTATGACCAAGTATAGTTACCTGCTTAATAGGCAAGACATAGTATTTGGTGATTGACAATCCATAAATACCAGTTGCATTAGTTATTAGAGTTCCAACTCCGTAGCCAATTGCACCACCTATAATTCCTCCACCGACAACACCTAATGCAGTCCAACCAAATAATTCCCAGCCTTTAGCTCCGCTGCCTTCAGCAATGTTGTAAGCTATTATACCACCTATGGTCGCTCCAATACCTGCACCTATAATTAATCCTAAAATTGCTAATGAAATCGCAAATTCCCCGCTAGGATCTGTGAACATTACCGGATTATTAGCACAATAAGCATACATATTATGGGTCTGAAGATTTCCAACTTCTCCTATTAAACCATCTGCATTAATAAATCTACCAATTTCTGGATTATAATATCTACTATTTAGATAGTACATATTAATTTCTCTATCATACCTATAGCCTCTATAAGTATAAGGATTTATCAGTGAAATAACATCTCCTGCTGATGTATCATCAATGGAAGTAATATTTCCATAAGAGTCATAACTATATTCTACTATAATGTTACCATCTTCATCAACAAGCTTTACGATATTTCCTAATAAATCTCTAATATAGAAATACTCATCTCCATCATTTTGATCAGTAATATTATTATCATAATTAAAACTTATTAAACTTCCATCTACATCGTAACTATATACTATTTCATAAACCCCATCCGTTTCATAAACTACTAGGTTCCCAGACAAAGTATAATTAATTACCTGATTATTGATTGTTTTACTAGTCCTATAACCATTATCATTATATTTATACATAATCGTAGCTACGATATACTGCGAATACTCTAATGAATTATTATAAACAGTAATACTATCTAACTGCCTCCCAGTATACGTTAAATTTGCGTGATTATACTTTAAGTTATTGTAATTAAAATTCGTTATGGTTGTTGGATTTCCTTGTGCATCATAAGTAATTGCGCTGGTTTTTGTAACTCCATTATCTAAAACAGTATAACTTGATAATTGGTCTCTCCAATCTAAGTTATTATACGCATAGTTAACATATTCGATTGGTGTCCTATCACCTGTTTGTGGATTACCGACTTTAAACACAATTCTAAATGTTACATTATAGAACAGTCCATCCGTTGCGTTGTATGTTCTATAATAATAACCAGTTTGGTTAATGTCTAAATAGTTATTAATCAAAGTTGTGGTCATACCAGTAATCCAGACATGATTATCTTGATCATAATAGGTAAATGAAAAACTTGGATTCTCGCCAATGCTAAGTTCATATATATCATTATAATCATTTGGATAATCATAGTACATCTTTACATCATAAAAACCTGAGTTTTGCTCATAGAAACTAGGTATTGTGTAAATTATTTGATCGCTTTGACCATATGAAAATGTTTTTATATCCTCTATATTCCCATTTAAGTCATAATAAAAATATCTAGTATAATTTGTTTCAGTAAAAGTACTTGGATTAGTCGGATTTTAAACAGTACATATAAATGAATATTTATACATAGGATTATATCATTTATTAAGCAAATACAAAAGCCTTATTTTGAATTCTGTAACTAATTGGAGAAAGATAATTCAAGTAAGAATGCATTCTTTTTCTGTTTAATCTAATTCAATTTCCCTCATATAATATACATAGGTATTTTTCCTAAAAATTAAAAAAGCTCCTACATATTCTGTAGATGCTTTAATATATCTAACTTTTACCAATTATAGATTGGTGCCAAGATCATTATTAACAGCATACCCAATCCAAATATTGAAGAAAATACTAAACCAGCAATTGCAATTTTTTTCAAGTTGTCGTATTTATTAACTTTAATCGCTTTTAATGAATTAATCCCAAAGATAATTCCAAATAATGGAATAAAAGCTAAATAAGTTAATAACAATGCATTAATATATGAGTTATCTCTTATATAAACTTCTTTTACTACAATCTTTTCACCTGATTCATTATAATCATCTCTTAATAAATAATCACAATTAATCTTTAAGATTTCTACCAACTGGACGATTTTTTCAATCTCAGGATAAGCAAGATTAGATTCCCATCTTGATATGGATTGTCTTGTTACTCCAATCAATTCTGCTAATTGTTCTTGTGTTAGATTTTGTTTTTTTCTAGCGTCAGCTATTTTTGTACCTATTTTCATAATCTGTCCTCCTTATTACGTAAATATTCTACTTCATGCACCTATTAATTAACACCAATTCGTGGTTTCTAAATGTAACGTTTGAGTTGCTTTTAATACAATTCCAAATTATTAATGTTCTTTTGGTTAAAAAATCCGATAAAACCAAGAATAATAGATGGCAAGAGAAAAATAGCATACAACAAAAATAAGGTAGCTGCAATGAAATACAATAGTGTACTAATTAAAGCGATTGTCGGCTTATGAGTAAAAACTGCAACCCAGGCTAGTAAAACAGCTAATATTACGGTAATAATATGTGGAACAAGCAATGTCAAAAGAATCAACATAAAAACTGAGGCATTCTCATTGTCAATATCAAGACTCGAAAAAGATGACAATAAATATATAAGATATGCAGTACTTAAAGCTGTTGAAAAAAGTAAAACCTTCGAAGTCTTTCTTAACATAAGATCACCTAACCCTTCTCAACTGTATTTTACTCCATAACAACATATTTATCAATATAACTTTTTTTCTTAACACCCCTTGTAATTTAATTATTAATTCCTTATAATGAATAACTAGGAGAAATCATAACAACTTACCTTGCTAAAACCTAAATTACTTTTTAAATAAAGTAATGAAGATAAATAACTTTTAGAGAGGAGCAGTAAATGAGTTTAGCAGAAGTTTTAGACAGATTTCCGAGACAAAAAGATTACTTAATCGAAATTTTACTTGAGTATCAAAAACAAAAGAGCACACATCATTTTACCGAACAAGATTTAAAAGAAATTGCAGACTATTTAAAAATTCCGGAGAGTCGAGTTTGCAGTGTCGTCGCGTTTTACTCGTTTTTTTCAACAGAACCAAGAGGTAAATACATCATTCAGATATGTCATGATTTACCTTGTCAATTGAACGAAAAATTTGATTTATTAGGTCAAGTCCAAGAACTTTTGGGAATTAAAATCGGAGAAACAACCCAAGATGGACTATTTACTCTTGAGCAAACTAGTTGCTTAGGACATTGTGAAAAGTCACCTGCCATAAGAGTCAATGACAAAATTTATGGCAATCTTTCTCTAAACAAATTAAAAGCAATAATTGCTGAATGTAAGGAGGAAGACAATGCTTGAGATGAAACTTGTTAGTAAGCGATTTGGCAAAATCGACCCTAACTCAATCGATGATTTTATTAAAAGCAATGGCTACCAAACTTTGAAAAAAGCTTTGAAATCAGATAAACTAGACCTCTTAGATGAGATTGAATCCTCAAAATTAAGAGGTAGAGGTGGAGCTGGTTTTCCTGTAGCTATTAAATTAATGGCCTTAGCTAAAGAGAGTAAACAACCAAAATACGTAATTTGTAATGCTGATGAGGGGGAACCCGGTAACTTTAAAGACAGATATATTTTAGAGAACGATCCTCATCAAGTAATCGAAGGTATGATAATAGCTGCTTATATGACAAATGCAAAAAAAGGTTACATTTATATCCGCGGAGAATACAGTTTGCAGATTGAACTTATGAAAAACGCAATTATCCAAGCCAATAAATTAGGATACCTCGGCGAAAATATTCTAGAATCAGAATTCTCATTTAATATTGAAGTTCGTTCTGGCGCTGGTTCTTATGTTTGTGGGGAAGAATTCGCTCTTTTAGAATCCTTAGAAGGAAAAGCGGGAAGAACAAGAGTTAAACCTCCTTTTCCAACTTCAAGAGGTTTATTCAATAAACCGACTTTAATTAATAATGTTGAAACATTTGCAACTTTACCAATCATTATTGAAATCGGAGGTAAGGAGTACGCAAAAATTGGCACACCGTCTTCAACAGGAACAAAATTAATTAGCATTTCAGGAAACGCAGTAAAAAAAGGCGTTTATGAAGTGCCTTTTGGTATTTCTATGAGAAAAATCATCAATGAACTTGGTGGTGGGGTAGAAAAAGGTAGAAAACTCAAGATGGTTCAATTGGGTGGAGCCTGTGGCCCTATTATTCCTGAATACATGCTTGATATGGTAATTGACTTTGAAAGATTTGAAGAATTTGAGTCAAAAACAGGCGCAGGTGCACTTATAGTTATAGATGATCGCTTCGACTTTTTTGACATACTTAAAAGAATTTCTGAGTTCTTTACTCATGAATCTTGTGGAAAATGTATTCCTTGTCGAGAAGGCAATTATCATTTAATTAAGATTATTAATCGGTTCGTCAATTATCAAGCAACAGAAAAAGACATGAATTTACTTGAGAATACAGCTAGAGTATTGCATCAAACATCACTATGTGGGTTAGGTCAATCAGCTCCTACTGCTGTAATATCTGCTTTGCATTATTTTAGAGGTACTTTCCAAAAAAGAATTGAAGCCTCTTTAAGTAAGGAGGAAACAACGAATGCCTAAGATAAAAATTAATAATATAGATATATTTGCCGATCCTGGTTCTACTATTCTAGAGGCCGCTAGTGAACATAATATTAACATTCCAACTCTATGCCATTATCCTGATTTACATATCAACAGCGATTGCTGAATTTGTTCAGTCGAAATAGTTGGTCAAAAAGGACTAGTTACCGCTTGTTCTACACCAGTTAAAGAAGGAATGAATATTAGAGTAAATTCACCTAGAGCTCTTAATGCTCGAAGAACAATAACCGAAATGATTCTAGCAAATCATGATGCACATTGTACAACTTGTGTAAGAAATATGAATTGTGAGTTACAAACTCTAGCAGATAACTTAGGAATTGACACAACTCGGTATGAAAACGTCTTATCACCAAAACCTATTGATACATCTTCTCACTCTTTAGTTAGAAACCCTAACCGTTGTATTAAATGTGGTAGGTGTATTGATGTCTGTAAATCGGTTCAAAACGTAAATGTCCTAGAAATTTTAGGTAGGGGAAGAGATTCCGTTGTATCTCCTGCTTATGGGAAACTGATTTCAGAGGTATTTTGTACCTTCTGTGGCCAATGCGCTAGTGTATGTCCTGTCGGTGCAATCTTGGAAAAAGATCATACTGATGAGGTATGGCACGCTTTAGATGACGCTAATAAACATGTTATCGTGCAAGTAGCACCTGCTGTTAGAGTTTCTTTAGGTGAAGAATTAGGATTACCTCTTGGTAGCATTGTCACAGGTAAATTGATATCAGCTTTAAAAATGCTTGGTTTTACAAAGGTTTTTGATACCAACTTTACCGCTGATTTAACTGTTATGGAAGAAGGATCTGAACTCATTAACCGGATTCAAAATAATGGAGTATTACCATTAATGACTTCATGTTGTCCTGCTTGGATAAACTTTGCAGAACATGAATTTCCAGAAATTCTTGATAATCTCTCAAGCTGTAAATCACCTCAACAAATGTTTGGAGCCTTAGCTAAATCTTATTATGCAAAAAGAGAAAATCTTGATCCTAAAGATATTTATGTTGTTTCAATCATGCCTTGTACAGCTAAAAAGACAGAGGCAAAAAGACCAGAAATGTCCATAAATCAAAAAGATCCTGATGTAGATACTGTTTTAACAACAAGAGAATTAGCAAAGATGATTAAACAGATGGGAATTGATTTCAATAACCTTAGAGAAAGTCACTTTGATAAACCAGATGAACAAACCAGCGGTGCTGCAGTTATCTTTGGAGCCTCAGGTGGTGTTATGGAAGCAGCACTTAGAACAGTGAAAGAAGTACTAGAGAATAAAACTTTAAAGAATATTGATTTTGAACAAGTTAGAGGAACAGAACATATCCGTGAAGCAGATGTTGAAATCAATGGTGTAAGTTATAAGGTTGCCATTGCTCATACTTTATCAAGTGCAAGAGAAATAGCTTCTCAAGTTAGAGAAGGGACTTCACCATATTCATTTATTGAAATTATGGCTTGCCCTGGTGGTTGTGTCGGTGGTGGTGGCCAACCTTATGGTACCACTCAAAGTAAGGCAAGAGAAAGAACACAAACCATCTATCAAGTTGATAGATTGACAAAAATAAGAAAAGCTCATGATAACCCAGCTGTATCAAACCTTTATAGTACTTACCTTGGTAAACCGGGAAGTCATATAGCTCATGAGTTACTTCATACCCATTACACTAGTAAAAGATAATAAAACCGCAGTAAACTTATAAAGAAGTTGGAAAATATATTTTTCAGCTTCTTTTATGTGAGAATTATATTGACAAAATCACTTAGAATTATTATAATTATTTTCGGCATTATGTATACTGTTAGTATACCTAAATTGAATAATGGTTAAGGAGGTAATAATTATCCAAACAGACCGTCTATATTTAAGAAGATTTCTTGAAAGCGATGCTTTATCACTATATGAATACTTAGCAAATCCTCAAGTTACAGAATACGAACCATATGATGTGGCTAGTTTTGCAGAAAGTAAAGAAATCGCTAAGGACCGATCGATGAACCAAGATTTCTTTGCTGTATGTTTAAAGGAAAACGATACGTTGATTGGCAATATTTATTTCGCACCTGAAGGACTTGAGTATCTTAGAACCTATACTTTAGGTTATGTTTTTAATCCTAAGTATGGTGGTAAAGGTTATGCAACAGAAGCTTGTTTAGCAATTCTAGATTACGGTTTCAATACTTTAAAACTCCACCGGATAGTTGCTTCTTGCAATCAAGAGAATATAAAATCTTGGTTACTCCTAGAAAGATTAAAAATGCGAAGAGAATCAAATTTAAAACAGAATGTATATTTTAAAACAGATCAAAACAATGTACCAATATGGGTTGATTCATTCCAGTACGCTATCCTTGCTGAGGAATTTAATAAACAAAATATAAACAAGGAGGTAAAGTAGATGAAAAAACACTTTATACTATTAAACTTATTCTTACTAGTACTACTATTTGGTTGTTCTAACGTCGCAATTCAAAAGAATGTTTTTGATAAAGATGATGAAATCATAAAACAAGGAGATTCATACTCTTATTACTCTAGACTAGGAACAGTGAGTGAGAATACAGTTAACTTAAGCTTTAAGAATTTCTATGGAGCTGAAACTATATTTACAATTCAAGATTTAGAGATCTTGAATATCGAAATATCTTATGAAGTCTCAAAGGGAAGATTTAAAGTAGTTTTAATTGATCCAAATGATGAGATTACCATTATTGATGAATCTGCTGTGATAAATCTTCTTGAAGGAGAGTATCGTATGAAAATTGTTGGTGATGATGCAACAGGTAATATTGATATGACGATATCTAGTTCTTAAAAGGTTACCTAATTATGAAAACAAAAAAAGAAATAGTAAAAGAAAATAATCATAAGGCAATCCTTGATGCAGCGGAATATCTAATTAACAAACATCCCCAGGGTATCAATGCCATAACCATGGATGATATCGCAATAGCTGCTAGTTTTACCAAAAGGACTGTCTATAAATACTTTTCTAGTAAAGAAACAATTCAATTTGAGATTATGATCAGAGGCTATCGGCAAATGGTAAGGAAATTATCGGATTCATTAGATGACTCACAAACTGGTAAAACGCGTTTAATTGCTATAGCTAATTGTCTATATCGCTTCAGCATCAAAGAAAAACTATATTTTTGGCTAATCATGAACTACGAAAATCAAGTTACTGATTTTAACGTTAAGCAACCATTAATACAGGAAACATATCATTTAGGTGAGCAAGCTATAGGTATCTTAATAGATACCATCAAGCTAGGACAAAGCGATCAAAGCTTTAGAAAAGAGCTAAACCCATTAGAAACTTCATTAACACTATGGTCTTGTCTACTTGGATTGCTACATACTTTAAAAACAAAAAAAGCATATTTTACAAATATTCACCAACTAGATATTGATCGTTGGTTTGATCAATCATTAATACTATTAGCTAACTCACTGAGTTAGATTCAAAAAGAGGAATAACATGAAAAAACACATTTTAAAGATTGCCATTATTTTTGTTGTTGCTTTAATGCTATTAGGTTTACCAATAGTCGCAGGAAAAATAGCAAACGAATTTCCTGCTCGTTCTCTCGATCCAAGTGGTGCCTTTTGGTGGATCAGCGTCCATCATATTGTACAAGCATTATTATTTGTACCATTTATTATTATAATCAAAATTTTTTATAAGAAAATCGATTTTGGCTTTAAACTGGGTGATACAAAAAAAGGCTTTAATTACGTATTAAAGTTTACTATCTTCTTTTTGGTATATACTCTAATAAGCTCTGGTATAGTTATATTGACTGATAGTTTTCAAGCATATAACTTTCCTCTTAACGCTCGTAATGTTTTTGGTTATCTTGGTTTTCAACTTTTCCTTTCTGGACCATCTGAAGAAATTCTTTTTAGGGCTTTTGGGATAACTATAATTGCCTTGTTATACAAAAAACGGATTATGAAAGGTAAATTAAGCGTAGCTAACCTTATTATCGCAGTTATTTTTGGCTTAGCTCATGTTGGTATTTACTTCTCTCCACTACATTTTGATTATAATTTAGTCCAATTGTTTTACGCTTTTGGTTTAGGACTTATCTATGGGGATTGCTATGAAAGAACAGGAAGTGTTATCTACCCGATGATGATACACAGCATCAGCAATGTCATAGCTGTTAGCGCTACAATGCTTCTGACAATTATCCTTTAAAAATTAAAAAAATCATCAAATATATGATGATTTTTTTTTACATTATTTAGATACTTCAACAATTCTCGAATAAGATCTTAAAGGATACATTCCATCATGTGCTTCACCGATAATCATTCTTGACATTTCTCCAGGTTTAGTAATTCTTACTATCCCTGCTTGAATCAGTCTTTCAGAAATATCTTGAAAATCTTTAGGTTGGCACATAACTCCTGCCGTCTGCAAATGATTTTTATGGGGTTTTAGATTACTGATAATCCTATCTCTTGGTAACCTTTTAACCCACACATTCCGAAAGAGCATTGATAATTCAAGCTCATGATCATCAGAACTAATAACACTCATTCCTTTTTCAGAAAGAATCTTTTTGTTTGTTTGATGTTTTTCAAGGTTCTCATGATAGATTTGAATGGTGTTTTTCCCTCGCATACCTAAAGAAACAGGTTTATGATCTTTTGATTTTTTGATTAAAATATTAAAAAATCTTTCTGCAAACTCATCTAGTTTCTCTCTGTCTTCGGTATCGACAAAAATCCCTTGACACGAAGAACATAAAACTTGGTTTGTCATCGATATATGTGCGGCAAGGTCTACTAAATCTTGGTCACTTGCATCTAAAGTTGCATATGCAAATGATAGTTTGTGTCCCCAATCAATGATTTTAGTTTTTATAGAAGCCATTTTTCTTGCGGCTTGAACTGCTAAGTCACCACCCCAAACAATAATAGCGTCCGCAATATCTGCGAAAATTTTCAGGGTTTCTACTTCTGTTGAAGGGACATCAAACACATAGATATAATCTTTTAATTTCGGTTCGATTTCAATTAGCTCTGATAACAATTTAACCGACATACCCTTATCTCCTGAAGGGAGTTTAAGAATATTAATATTTCCTGCTAACAATCCTTCAATCACTGAATAAGCTGGCAAAGCATCCACATTTCCAGCAGCGATATGAAAAAGAATTCCTAAAGGATAAATCTTTCTTTTATTACTTGCATTTAAATCAGGTAAGTCTTCAAAATCACTTCCTAATTCTATTTCTACTTTTTTTAATAACGATGCTTTTTCAAATAAAGGAATGGACTCAACAAAATAATCATATGGAATATCAAACTCAGTTAATAGTGGCATAATAATATCATCATACATACCTGAGCGAACGTTTTTCGCAAGAACATCGCAGGCATTGATAACATCCATTGTTTTTAATCTCTCTTGACTATTTAAAGTCTGAAAGCAATCTTCTTTAAGCTTACTTATGAGTTTCATCTGCGATTCATCTGAGAGAATCTCACCATGATATAAAATCATCAACTGACCTCCTTATTGATTTAACAACTCGTCTGCACCTGCAGCACAAGTTGTAATATCCTTAATCCCTACACGACCGATAATCTCTAACCAAGGCGATTTCGCACCACATCCACATTCTTCATTATGAATAACTCCTAGATCATCTGTCATAATAGACAGTAGTGGTGTTGCATCGACCATAGGTGTCATTAAATTTATCAATCCCATCTTTCCATGGCTAAGAGGTTCCAGTGTATCAACATCCCTTATAACCACTCTAGCATAAGCTGGAATATGAAAATGATGGTTTCTACAATCAGCGTATAGTATTGGATGTTCTACCGCTCCAAAAAACTCAACACAATCTTTATCTTTCACGCCTAATACTTCTTCAACTAAATCATAAAATTCCTGTTTATCAACTTTCTCTGCATAAAATTGTTTCCAACCACCACCAACAGTAATTTTTGAGTTTTTAGGCAATTGTAATTTAATACCTTCTGATTTCATCTCTTTTAATAAAAAATATGTATAAGCTGGAAAGCCAATAGTTCTAACTGGCGTTTTCTTTTTAGCTGCGGCAATAAAAGCTTTTTTCATTCTATCTAAATCAACTACATAGCCTTCTTTAGTATATCTAATTGCATAGATCCGTTTTTTAGGTGGAGCTACATAAGTAAACCCATAAGCAGTCTTTGCTATTCCTGCTTGGTTGTGCTTATGAGGTTCATAACCAAATATAATATAAGTAACAGGTCTTAAAGACCAGAGTTTATGATATTTAAATATCTGAACAATCATTTTAAACCCACGCCATAATGATCGAATATCTAAACCAATCTTACTCCTTATACCAGAAGTTCCAGATGAAGTTGCTTTGATAGGAATTTTCCATAATGGCATAGAGAACATCTCATGATGTTTAAAATATAGAGTAGGAATAAATGGTAAACGATAAAGATCATCCATACCTTTGATATCATATGGTTTAAAATCAAACTCATCTAATATTCTTTTGTAATCAGAGTTATGATTATAATGGAATATTGCATTTTCACGCATGGCTTTTATAAATATATCTTCTGATTTTTCTAAGTCGTAGATTTTCTTGGTAGAAAACAATTTTCTCACATATCTTCTTTTCATTTACTTTTTCCTCTTCTTGATTAAAGCTGTTATTTTAATATTATATCATATCTAGGTAAATCATTGCCATGTTATCAGAAAATCGTTAATCTTCTCTGGAATAATCCTTATATTTTTGAAATATTAATATTTTACTTTCAAGATCTATGATATAATTATATCAAAAAAGAAAGGATAAATACTCAAGTAAATAATAAATCTGAGTATAGTACTATTCTCATGCTAAGAAAACTAGACAAAAATATAAACAAGTATCATTTCGTAATCAGAAGTTTAGGATCGATAATCTTCTATATCGGTTTTATAGTTGTTCTCATCCTTCCCAAAGATGCTTTCATTGAACCTGTTATCAAATACTTAATACTAGCCATTTTAGGAATATTAGTTTGTTTCCTAATTGTCTTTAATTTCGTCCTTCCATTCTATGTATATTCCTTATTTGGATATCTCATTCACGAAGATTATGTCATGATTCAATCGGGTGTTTTATTTCGTAGTCAAGACTATATTCCTATTAAAAGGATTCAACATATTGAAAAATTTCAAGGGCCAATTCAATCATTATTCCATATCACAACAATTCGAGTTTTTACCGCTGGTTCCAGTGACATTATTGTTGGTATACCAAAAGATGAAGTGGATAGTGTAATTCACCAAATCAGAGATCAATTACAACAATATTTAGATTCTGAAGAGGCAGAAAAAGATGAATCCTAAGTACCATATCGCGAAGAGAAAATACATCTACGATATTTTAAAATCCTTTCTCGCTTCCATCTTTATTACTTTATATTTTATTACAATTTTTTTTGAAAAAGAGGAACAAGAGATTACTGAACTAACCAATACTCAAGCATTGTTAACAATAGCTGTTTTCTTAGTTTTGTTAATCGCTCAGTTGATCATCTATTGGTTAATACTTAAAAGATTTATGTTCTCTGACCAAGAAGAATCTTTTTTAGTAGAAAAGGGATTATTCTTCAAAAGAAGAATTAATCTTCCTTATAAGAACATTCATACCATTTCAATCAAAAGACGTTTCAAAGATATAATCCTTGGTTTATCATCCCTTCAAATTGATACAGGAACAACTGCTTCGATTATTCCTGAAGCAAATATTGTTCTTGATAAATCCTACGCACCAGTCTTAAAACAATTTATCGAAAAAAAGAAAACCGACAAAGATTTAATTTTACCTTCTCCACTCAAATTTGATAATACTGTTGACGAGAGCGATGCCCCTATTTATCAAGCTAAAAAAATTGAATTGATGTTGATGGGTATTCTAAAACCAGGTTTCTTACTATTTATCTTTATCGCAACTTTAATCTGTTTTAGTATTGTTATTCCACTAAGTATATTAGACCCTGAAATTAATCAAAGCCTTGTTACTATCATCACAATCATTGTTTTTGTTTCTTTGATTGTAGTCTCTGCAATCATATCAATGCTTTACCATTTAATCAAATATTACAATTATCAAATGAGTTATGATCAGGATTCAATAACCTATAAATATGGCTTGCTTAGTAAAGTAGAGTTTAAATTACCACTTAAAAGGATAAATGCTATCCACATAAATCAATCTCTCTTATATCGTCTATTTAACTACTATGAATTAAATGTATCCGCTATTGGTATTGGCGAACAAAATGAAAATGGTCAAATAAAACTGGAAAGTAAATCATTACTCCCCATAACAAGATCACAAACAATTGAGTTATTTTTAAGACATACCGGTTATTCAGAACTAAATGAAATATCCTCAGTAAAGCCTACTCGTTATAAATTATTGAACTTTATCCTAATTCCTTTAATACCTCTAACAATACTTTCTGTTTTGCCATATATCTTTTTAGAATTATTGTTTATAGAGCTATTGCCGATTTTACTTCTAAATCTTTTTTCATATGGACTGTTAACCTTAGGTTTATGGTTAAGACTGAAACAACATCAGTTTAAAACAGCAAATGATCTTTTTGTCTTCCAAAGAGGTGCTTATACATTAAAAAGAACACTAGTGAAAAAAATCAAAATCCAAGCGATTACCTATAAAAAAAATCCGATACATATTATCGAAAATATCGGACATATTAAAATTAAGTATAAAGACCTTACTGGTAAGGTTTTAATGAGAAATTTTGAACCAGAATCATTTGAAAATATTAAAAACAGCGTTATTATAAACTAATAACCTGAAAAAATCCTATTTACTTGAAGTAAGCTTAAGAGCTTACTTCTTTTTTAAACGAGTTTTGTATGAAAATCAACTTTTAAAAACAGGTTCAGTAGATTTGTGACGTGTAACTTTTTCTAAGTATTTAAAATCCTCTTTTGTTACTGGTAATTTAAATTTAGGCTTAACAGACTCATAACTTATCCATTCATCAAATTTCATGAATCCTTTTGCAGGCGACACAAAAGTTTTGGCAGGTAGAAAATAGATCATCCCCTCAGTCCATGGATTAATATCGCCTAAATCTTCTGGTAAAGAGAAAAAATAACAACGACTATTTCTTGAAATAATACATGCATTTCTTATACTTCTATTTACTTTGCTTCTATCTAAGATAGCGAAGAAAACTGGCCAAATACTGTCTTTAGTACCAAATACAGCTTCAACTATTTTTCCATTAAACAATGTTTGCTTAAGTGGTTTAAATTCTGCTATATCTAAACGATTTGTACCATGAACAACAAAATCATGCTTATGAATTAAATAGGAAATAAATCGATACTTTGGATAAAAACTATCATAAGTAATAAATCCTTCATTAGTTTTATCTAAGACAGACTCATATGCACGAATTTCTTCATCAGAAAAACAATATTTTTTTTCACAATAAAACATCTTTCTAAACAATAATCCAAACACTTTTCTCACTCCTTACTTTTTAAACTTTTTATGATGACTCATGCTTTCATATTATATGCATATAATATCACTTTTAAAACATAGAAAAAAGTTAAAATATGAAAAATCTTGAATATTTAATGTTTTGAAATATCAGTTATCAAAAAAGATGTTAGTATTCTTTACTAACATCTAAAATTCAATTTCAATGCACTTATTATATGCGTATATATTTTGAATTAAAAATAAATTTTCTTATGGAATGAAATTCAAAGAGTCTTTAATAAACCCTTCAATTCATTATCAGACAAATAACGCCACTTTCCAACTTGTAAATCATTTAGTTTAATGTTGATGATTCTGATTCTTTGTAAGCTAACTACATTAAAACCTAGCTCTTTTACCATCCTTCGTATCTGCAGATTATAGCCTTGAGTAATAATCAGACTAAACTTCCGGGAATTGATTTGCTTTACAATTGCTGGTTTAGTAATGACTTTTTCATGTTGAACCGGATTGTAAATTTCTACTCCGGTGCTCATTTTACTAATAAATATGTCGTTTATATTTTTATCCACTTCAACTATATATTCTTTTTCATGATTGTTTTCACTTCTTAGAATTTTATTTACAATCATCCCATCATTTGTTAATAAAATTAACCCTGATGTATCTTTATCTAATCTACCAATCGGAAAAATCCTCTCTGGATAGTCTAAATAGTCAATGATATTGTTCGGTTTAGATTGGTCAGTGGTCGAAACAATACCTCTAGGTTTATTAAAAGCTAAATAAACCCTTTGGGGTCTATTTCCGACTATTTTTCCATTTACCTTAACAATATTTTCTGCTTCAACTTCCATACCAATAGTTGCAGGTAAATTATCGACTGTTACTAATCCGTTTTTAATTAATCGATCAGCTTCTCTTCGGGAACAAAATCCCGTTGAGCTGATATATACATTGATTCTCATACATCTTCCTTTACGTTATTTATATAGAGAGTTTTAAATACAATAATCTTATTATTCTATTCTAACATGTTTGCGTCTTTTCTGTCTTATTTTTTTGTAATCTATCTACTTCAATTGAATTTAAATACAATTTCCTAAGTAAATAAATCAGCGATTATTCGCTGATCTTTGATTTTAAACTGGTGACCCGTACGGGATTTGAAACCCGTGAATACTTGCGTTAAAGGTAAGTAACTCTAAATTTTTAGAGGGCTAATTATAAAGATAAAAAGTCAAATACGAATTACTTTACCTTTGTTATCCCCTTGATAATGTTTTTAATAGTTTCTATATATTTTTGATAGGGTATGCCATAACATTTGCGTTTAAATAAACCTTTTTATCTACTAAAGATAATATGATTTCATTATCCACCTTATAACCTATAGCTTTATGAAGAAGATAAAAATTCTTCGTCATGCTTAGATTTGGTGATGCGGTCTTTTTTATTTCGATTGGATACAAGTTATCATTGTATTTTATTATCAAATCGATTTCCTTCATATCTTTATCTCGGTAAAAGTATATAGGCATATCTAGATATCCATTATTTTTAAATGATTTGATTATTTCTGAAACAACAAATGTTTCAAGAATTTGACCACTTATAGCACCGTTTTTCAGTGTATCTTTTGTTACCCACTTGAGTAAGTAAGATACTAATCCAGTATCTAAGAAATATAACATTGGTGTTTCAACTATACGTTTTAAAGCATTATTTGAAAAAGGGTTTATGAGCATGACAATACCTGATGCCTCAAGAACTTTAATCCAACTTTGAATGGTTTTAATATTAACCCCTATATCTTTTGATATATTTGAATAGTTCATTAGTTGTCCAGTTCTAGCAGCTAAACTAACTAGGAATTTTGAAAATAAATCTAAATTCCTTACTTCTAATAAACTTCTGACATCTCTTTCTATATATGTTCTTACATAAGAAGCGTAGTAAAGTTGCCAATCAATATTTTCTTTTTTATACAATTCAGGCATACTTCCACGATGAATGACTTCCCATATATCATGTAGGTTGTCACTGGAGCGATTAATTCCCAAGTATTCATTATTAGGAATAAATGGATTCTTATAAGTGTCATTCAATATTTCTCTTAATGAGAGACCAGAAAACTCTAAAATCCCAATTCTTCCGGCTAAAGTCTCAGTTACATTATCCATAAGATGAAATGTTTGTGATCCGGTCAAAATGATCCTTCCATATTCTTCACTTTCGTCAACAAGTCTTTTAATTTCAGTGAACAATGACGGAGCTAGTTGGACTTCATCGATGATTAATGGCAATGAATGATTCATAAAAAATAATTTAGGGTCAGTTTTGGCAACTTCTAATTCGTTAATATCATCCAAAGTAACATAATCATATTTTCCTTGAAATAGTTGTTTTAATGTAGTAGTTTTACCTACTTGTCTAGGACCAGTAACTAAAATAACCTTAAACATTTTTAAGGATTTAAAAATTTTATCTTCTATATGTCTTGTTATGTACATGTCTTCACTCCTTTTCGGCTAATTTGTATTATAATTACATTTTAGCCGATATTAGCTTATTTGTCAAGTTTTAAAAATAAAAAAAGTTAGCGATTTAGCTAACTTTATGTGTTCAAGCTGGTGACCCGTACGGGATTCGAACCCGTGAATGCATGCGTGAAAGGCATGTGAGTTAACCGTTTCTCCAACGGGCCA
>NPIE01001811.1_pt1 | contig 18052 bp, 16 predicted proteins | sample 8637661 | NCBI WGS metagenome assembly NPIE01 (sample SAMN07420842, study PRJNA396082) | bioreactor metagenome | isolation source: sample BA12 brine-fed electro-methanogenic bioreactor BA | place: Japan: Kochi | collected 2016-12-09
AGTGACTTCCAATCGCAGGCGACCAATCCCCGGCTGTCATTACGGTGGTGCGCAGAAAGGCGCTGCGCACCCTACAATGTTCCTATAATGTTCCAGATAAAACTTTGAGCTTACACCATAGAAAATGCCCCTCCTAACGGAGGGGGCAGAAAGCTGACTGCATCACCTTACGTGATCTATTCCCCATCCAGCGCATCACGCAGATACACGATCAGGGTCGAGAGCGCCCGGTCAACCTCGGCCAGCTCATCGAGCTCAAAATCCCTCTGCAGCCCTGGCAAAGCATCCTGCCAGGCTTCCAAAGCCCCCAGTATGCTGCGGGCTTCCTCGGCTAAATGCTTGGGGAGGGGCGCTTTGACTTCCGGTTCTCTGACAGGCAAAGGGTGCAGCGCATTCAGATCGTGAACCTGGAGGGCTTCCCGGGCAAACTCAGCCGTGTCCGTGTCCTTCGCCAGCTTAAGCAGGGCGGCTTTACCCTCGGGTGAGAGGTGATCGATCTCCGCGAGACATTGGGCTACCGCCCGCCTGACATGCAGGTTGAGGTCCTCTGCAAGGTCGACCAGGTCCATCAGGGCATCCTGACCCAGCAAACGCGTCAGGGTGATCACCGCCTGGGGGCGCACAAAGGGGTTGGGATCGTGGTAGGCGATCTCACGCACATCCTCAACCGAAACTTTATCCCCCCACTTCGAGACGGCTGCCAGCGCAGTCTCGCGCACGGTGATGGCATTATCTCTGAGCAGCGGGCGCACCAGCGGCAATGCCGCCTGGTAATCTGCCTGGATCATCATCTCGATCAGGTTGCGCCGCAAACGGTTGCTTGGGTCCATCAACAAGGGCGAAAGGATCACGGCAGCCTCCTCGGCGTTCATTTCCACCAAAGCCTCCACCGCAACACCGCGCAGACCGATCTCCCGCTCGGCAATTTCAACCAGCGTCGGGATGGCCTCCCTGACCTTGAGCCTTGCCAGGACCTCAATATACAATTTGGGCAGCTTGAGATCCTGATGTTCATCGGATTGCATTAAGTCCCTGAGCCTTTGCAGGATAACTCCGCTGCAAGCGTGGTGTAAAAGCCAACCGCAGGCCCGGGCCGCCGCCAGATGGATCAGATACTCGTTGGATTGCAGGTAATCCACCAGGCGTGGCTTGATCCGCTCGGGGTCGATGCGCGCCATCGCCAGGATGGCAGCCTGCACCACGATAGGTTGGGTATCATCCAGGCACGCCTCAACCTGGTTGACAGCTTGGGTTGCCTCCAGCAGGCCCAGGGAATTGACCGCCGCAGCGCACACATAATTGTTGGGATCGTCAATGGCTGCCAGCAAATGTGAAACCACCTCCGGTGCGGGTAGGTCAACCGATCTGCCCAAAGCCTCCGCAGCCGCAGAACGGACAAACCCATTGGGATCATCCAATAAGTCCATCAGGATGTCTGGCCTAGCTCTCAGTTCCCCCAGCCGTTTTGCCCCATAAGACCGATCACGCGGGTTGCGTGATTGGATCAGTTTCAGGCAGCGCTCAATTTCCTCTTGCTTGTCTTGATTTCTCTTTAAAATGTCTTCCATTACCCATTAGTTTACCCCATTGTAAAGGCCGGTGTTCTTTCTCATTTCAGAGGGCATTTTGAGGGCACGCCAGTGCGCCGGGGATATTCAGCGGGCGTCTGGGCAACTTTATCCACCACCACGATGAAGCGCTCTTCGACCACCCCGGGCAGCTGTACATGCACCAATTTGTGCAATTTCCCTCCCAAAATATGCATCGCCTGATTGGCGCTGTGGGTTTCGGCGGGCGCAGATTCGCCCTTCATCGCCATGGCCTTGCCGCTGCGACGCACCAAGGGCAGCAGGTACTCCATCAATATCGGCATGCGGGCAACTGCACGGGCGACAGCGAGGTCATAAGCATGCCGGTGCGCCAGGTCCTGCCCGACTTCTTCCGCACGCTCGGTGAGGACTGTCACCTGGTCCAAGCCCAGCCGGTCGACAATGTGGCGGCAAAAATCCGCCTTCTTGCCCACGGATTCAACCAGGGTCACCTGGGTTGCCGGCCAGATCAGCTTCAAGACCAGCCCGGGGAAGCCCGCGCCCGTGCCGACATCCACCAGGCGTTCAGGTGGAAGTGCCCGTTCCCAGGCCTTGAGGACTGTCAGGGAATCAAGAAAATGCTTGACCCGTACCCCTTCCGTGTCCCGGATGGCAGTCAGGCTGATGCGCTCATTCCATTCCAAAAGCTCAGTTTCATAGACCCGCAGGGCGGCGATGATCTCTTTCGAGAGCTCGAACCCCAGCAGGGACCTGACGGATTCAACCAGCTTGTGCATGCTCTACTTCTATTCCTATCTTGATCCTGCAATTGATCGACAGCCGATGTCCATGGTACCAACCCACAGTGAACCGTTGAAAGCTGCTTTGTTCCTCATTTTAACCATATCAACTTGAAAAAATCAATCTTTTCTTTGAACACGTCGGCAACAGGGTGAAAAAATCACGTTTTGATCTCCGATTGATTAATGATTAAGATCCCCGCAAGGATCAGAAAGCCGCCGATCAGTTGGTAACCAGACAGGCTTTGCCGCGCAAAGGGAATCGCCAAAAGGGCCGTGATCACCGGCTGAAGGGTCAGGCTCGGGCTGACAATCGATGCGGGGATATTACCCAGGGCGTGGGTCAGGCAAAGGTACCCCAGCAATTGCGATAAAATCGCCGATAGGATAAAGATCAGGTAGGTTTGCGGCGAAAAACCGGTGATGGGCAGCCTGGCAACAATCAGGATCAGGCCAAGCGTCAGGAAGCAGGCGACCAGTGAGATAAACAGCTGTTGCAGCGTCGTCAGGAAGGTTCTCCCCTTTTGGGTCAGCAAGAAGTAGCCTGCGTAGAAAAAGCTGGACATGATAGCAAAGCCTTCACCCCTGAAGTTGAACGTCAGCTCGGTGTTGACAATGTTCAGCACTGAGATAGCGCCGACAAATACCAGCATCAGGCCGCCCCAATAGAAGGATTTATAACGCTCTCTGAGCACGAAAACCGCGATCAGCGACACCCACAGCGGCGAGATGTAATTCAGCAAGGTCGCGTTGGCGACATTGGTCGCTTTGATGGCGGTGCCCCACAGGGCGTGATCGACGCCCGAGAAAACGCCGGCGAGGATGGGGATTAGCACTTGGTGCCAGGCCAGCTTTTGGGTGTGTCCAATCGTCTGGCGCGGGAATATTTTCGGGATAAAGGGGAGCAGGATCAGCGAGGAGAGCAGCATGCGGTAAAAACTGGTTACAACGCCGGGGGCATCAGCCCAATGTGTGAATAACGGGGAAAAGGATAATAAGAGAATCCCCAGGCTGAGGGTGACATAGGGGTTGGTAAGGAAATGGGTGCGGGTTTGATGATCGGCCATGATGATAACTCAGATAATGATACTCAAAGATGCCGATTTTAGGTGAACGCGTTGGGCCGCGTGCTGCCCTTCAAGACCTGCCCAATGGAAATTGATCAAACGTCACTGGAAAAGCGGGAAATACGCTCCCCGATCTATCACCCCCGGTCGAATTTCACCTCAGGAGGTTCTCGGACTGATCCTGGGCGACTTTTTTACCCGTGGCTTGCCCAAAAATTGTGAGATCAGCATCCCCGCCAGCATGAGCCCTGCCCCGATGATATCGCGGGGTGAAAGCAATTCGTTCAACACCAGCCAGCCGCCCAGGGCAGCAAAGGCGCCTTCCAGGCTTAAAATGATGGCCGCATGGGATGGGTTCGCCGTGCGTTGGGCGACCACCTGCAAGGTGTACGCCAGACCTACCGACAGGAACGAGCCGTACAAAATCGTCCAGATGCCATCCCCAACACCGCTGAGGGAAACCGGCTCAAACAGGAGCGCCACAATCAGGCTGAGGACCCCGCAGATGGCAAACTGGAGCGACGCCAGCCGCACAGGCCCCACCCGTCCAGAATACCTGGCAATCAGGTGCACATGCACAGCCCAGGCGAAAGCCCCCGCCAGGACTACCAGGTCGTATGGTGAAACAACCCACCCGCCCCTGACGGACAGCAAATACAGCCCGGCCACCGCCAGCAGCGCCCCCGCCCAGTGCGCAGCGTGGGTGCGTTCACCCCACAGGAGTGCCAGCAAGGGCACAAGAATCACATACAACCCGGTGATGAAACCGGCCTTGCCCGCCGTTGTGCCAACCAGCCCGACTTGCTGCAAGGAAGCGCCGACAAACAATGTCAGCCCCGTCAGGGCGACCGGCACAAGGTAGGGTTTCAGGTTGAAATCCGATTCACGAGCAGCCTTTTTCCGCCCCCAGATCAAAAATGGCACCAAAGACAGCGCCCCCAGGCTGAATCGAATGCCATTAAACGTGAACGGCCCCATATGGGACATGCCCACGCGCTGTGCGACAAAGGCAAAGCCCCAAATGGCGGCCGTGATGAGTAATAACAGGTCTGCTTTCAATCTGTGCTCGGTTCTGTAAAGGCGTCAATCGCTGCGGATGTGCCAGATGACCTTACCCGATACGCGCGCCCTGGGCACCGGCCCAAAATCCCGGCTGTCGCTGCTGACGACCTGGGTGCCGCGCACATCGTAAGCCCCGCCACCCTGCAAAACGCGATGGACGCGCTTGATCAGGGATCCGTGTCCGGGCTGGCGAAAGACGATCACATCGCCGGGTTTGATACGGTGCGCGGGGAAGGGCACGCCGGCAACGAGCACGTAATCGCCCTCGCGATAATCCGGCCAGAGGCTCTCACCGCGCACTTTGAGCAGACGCAGCATGCGATCAGAGGACGGGAACGACCATCTCTTCTGTGACCGAGTACGGTGCCTTGACGCGCTTGGTCTCGATCTCTTTGATCTGCCAGAAAATTTCGGCAAATTCATTGACAGCCTCGAGCAGGTCCAGAGCGGCCTCGCGAGAAACAGTCTGGCGGGCTTTGGAACCCAACTGCATGATCTTGTGCACCAAACCGGGCAACTGCGGATAAGCTTCCACATGCGGCGCTTTGATGAAATCGCCCCAGATAACACGAACCTCGTGCTTGGTCAGCTCGGCATGTTCTTCTTTGATAGCGATGTAGCGGGCCATGCTGTTGATAAATTCGGCCGTGGAACCAGCCCCGTGCTCTTTGACTTTCGCGTTGATCAAGTCAACCATGCGGACGACGGTCAGCGCGCCAATCAGGGCGTGGTGCGGGTCGTAAATCCCGCAGGGGATATCACAGTGGGCATCGACAACATCGATGTGGGCGTGTTGATCAATTTTTTGGATAACTTTATGCAACATATGTGGGCCTCCTTAAGCAACTGATTGATTTTTGATATATTTGATATAAATTATTATAATTTTAACCTACTCGTTTTGCAAATCGATGGTTTCCGCTGGAGCGTTGCGCTTCGAAGCGGTGCTTCAGGGGGTGATTCCCAGGTTGCGCAGCTCATTTTCTGCCACCCACCAGCCGGGATGCCATTTGAGTGCTTCCTGAAAATCCTTGATGGCGCCATCCGTATCGCCCAATGCCAAACGGGCTCGCCCGCGCCATACATAGGTTTCTTCGATGGCAGGTTCAGCGGACAAACCCAGCACAGCATCCGCCAGGTCGATCACGTCTTGGTAGCGCCCCGTGTAATAATAGGCGAAATAAGCACCCGTGGAATACCAGAATAGGCGGTAGGGACGCGGGAAGATCTCGGCATAGACTTCGAAAGCCTGGTCGTAAGCCTGGGCAGCACCGAAATAATCACCCAGGTTGACCAGGCTGGTGCCGTAGTTGTACCAGCTGAAAAACAATTCCCGGCCGCTTTGTTCGTTGATCTCTGCAAGGGCTTTTTGCGCCGCATGCTGAAGGTTATAGGTTTCATCTGCGTGCGGGCCAAGGATCTCCATCACAGTTGCCTCCCGGTCAGGCGGGAAGACAATGATAAACACATAGTTAAACGGCCGCCAGTGACGCTCAATCCGCTCGTAGCTGTTGGTTGTGTCCGGCACGCCGGGGTAGGAATCCTGCACGGTAAACACTTCACGTTCGTCGTCATAGGCTGTGATCACGTTGTAGTGTCCCATCCAGCCAAATTCCGGGATTTCCTCCAGGTAACCGCGCTCGATCACCACGGGGAATCCGGCAGCGATGAACTGCTTGATCATCTCCAGGTCGCCTCCCCAACGCATAATGGCATTGAAGCGGGTCTGGGTGCGCACATAGTCCACCATCTCGTAGGGCATCACATTACGGTCTTTTTGATTGGGCTTCAGCCACGCGGCCGCAACGCGCTGATCACCCTCCCAGCCCCAAAACGAGAGCGCCATCGACAGGTTTGCCGGGCCGCAGTTGTTGAAATCCTGTTTTTCATACACCACGCCCTCCAGGCGAAAAGCTGAGGGGATGGGCGTTGGGGTTGGGCTTGGGGTAGCGGTGAAGGTGGCCGTCGGCGCGATGAAATCCGTCGGGGTTTGCGACGGTACCAGGGTTGCCGTGGGGGGCACCTCGGTTGCCGTAGGCGTCAGATCAATGACAGCGCGCATGTCCGCCTGCTGCCCCGGGACAAAAACCATCTCTTCTGGCGGGTTAAAAAAGTTGTGGATCTCAGCCCGCAAGACCGAAATACGCCACGAAAGCCGGCTGTGAACGGGTGGGAGGAAATAAACCGCCAATAAGAACGCCCCAGCGGCGACGATGATCAAAAAGACCATCAGGATCTTGTTCGCTTTTCTGTTAAGCATGATGTGATTATATCCTTTTGCGGGTTTAAAGCAAATTGGAGTATTAAGGGGAGTTTAGTGCATTTATATCGCCAAAAAGTCAGTGCAGCATCGCATCAGGATGCCCTTTGTGCAGCCCAAAATCGTATGCACACTTGCCCATACCCTGAGGGGGGAAATATTAAGGGTTAACGCCCAAATTGCGCAGCGCTTCCTGTGCAACCGCCCAGCCGGGGCGGTATTTGAGGGCAGCGCGGAAATCATCAATGGCAGCGGCTTCCTCGCCCAGGGCCAGCCGAGCGCGGCCGCGCCAGAGCCAGGTTTCTTCGATTTCCTCTACACCGGTATTGACAATGGTAAAAGTGGTCAGGTCGATCACATCCTGGTACCGGCCGGTGTGATAATACGCCTCATAAGGGCCGGTTTGATACCAGGTCATGCGCCAGGGGCGCGCCGGCGAGGGAATGGTCGGGTAAACCACTTCATAGGCATGATCAAACGCCTGGGCGGCACCGAAAAAGTCGCCCAGGTTCACCAGGCTGGTGCCCAGGTTGAACCAGGCGAAGAACAGATCACGGCCTTCCAGTTCAACAATTGCTGCTTGCGCTTTTTCGGCAGCGTGCTGGAGGTTGTAAGCCTCATCCGCATGCGCGCCGAGGATGTCCAGCACCTCCGATTCGCGTTCCGGCGGGTAGATCACCACGTAAACATGATTAAAAGCACGCCAGTAACGGTAATGATCCGCGTAATCCAGAGGGTAGTCGGAAGAAACATACGAATCCTGCAAAATAAAGCGCCCTCGACCATCATCGTATCCGGTGATCACACCGTAATGGCCTGTCCAGTCTTCGTTGGGGCGCACGTCGCCCATATCGCGCTCAATGATCACCGGGAATCCGGCAGCGATGAAGCGCTTGATCATCTCATCGTCACCGCCCCAGCGCATAAGGGCGTCGAGGTTGGTATGAACCTTGACTGCGTTGACCATCTCGTCGGGCATCACGTTGCGGTCATCCGGGTGTACCCGGATCCACTCTCGGGTAATGGACTGATCGCCTTCCCAGCCCCAGTAAGAGAGTGCCATTGAAAGGGTCGCTGGACCGCAGTTGTTCATTTTTTGGTACTCATGGGTCACGCCGGTCAGGATGACGGCTTGCGGGATGGACGTGGGTGTTTGGGTCGGTGTGGGGGTCTGGGTAGGCGTGTCAGTGAACACGGCTGTCGGCAAATTTGTGGGCGTCAGTGTCGGGGTCGCGTCGGGTGCCATGGCGGTAAGGGTCATTTCAACAATCCCTTCCATTTCCTCCTGCTGTGCAGGTGAAAACGCTGCTTCACCGGGCGGGTTTAATAAATAGAAAACGCGCGAACGCAGGCTGGCTACCCGCCACGACAGGCGTTCATGCACCGGGGGCAGGTAATACACCGCCAGGGCCAAGGCCAAAACTGCGAAGACGGCCAGGATGATGAGTAAAATTTTTGTCACAGGTGTTTTGCGCATATGCAGATTATAACCATCCTCAGCACTTAAGCAAAGAAACCCTCGATCGCAGTATTAACCGGCGCTTTAATGTGTGAAGGTCACCCAGGAGAAGACAATCACCCTCTTGACAATCCTAAATCATTAGATTAATATCTAATAACTAAGTTATTTGTTTCATAGGTCTTAAGAAATTACCACCACACCACGAGGGAAGACAATGCACACTCAACCCAAAATCCTGTGGGATAAAGGCAGCGCCTACGACCTTTTCACCAGTCTATACATCCTTCACCGGCCGGATGAATACGGCCTAAGGCCTTCATGGGCTGCCGGCGTACGCTCGCGCCTGCCGCTCGAGCAGCGCGATGCACTTGAACGCGCCCAACGTGTGATCAATGTGCCCCTGGCGTGGATCTACCACCTCCCCGAGCCAAAAGACACGGCCGCAGTGATGGATGCACTCAACGCGCACCCCCCTGCGGATCGTCTGCCAGCCCTGGTCTTCGCAAATAAAACCGATCAGCGCTCCAGGGATTACCGCGCCTTTTTAATGTCTCTGGACGGCAAGCAGCGCTTATCTGCTAAGCTCGAAGCGCAGATCAAAAGCTTCCACACCAATGCAGACAACCTCACCAGGGAATACCTGCGCACCGTCTTTGAAGCCTGGTCTGACCGTGCAACATTCGGTGATAACTTGATGCTGGCCCTGGACGCTTATATCAGCAACTTCTTCGAAGAGGAAGAGGCCAGGATCGTCCCTGCCCAGCAATTGGCGCTTGAAAAAGCGCAAGCCCTCTTCCACACCAGAGACCTGCTGTCTGCGCTGGAATACCTTTCTGAAGGCGTGCGCATGGACTGGGTTAAAGGGACCTCTTCCCTGATCTTGGCGCCATCATTTTGGGGCGCGCCGTTTTTCTTTTTCGATAAACTTGACCCACAAACAGGCATCATTCTGTTCGGCGCGCGGCCGGAGGGGACTGCCCTGGTGCCAGGAGAGCTGGTCCCGGATGAATTGCTAAGCGCGTTAAAGGCCATGGCCGACCCAACCCGGCTGCGAATCCTGTTTTATTTACAGGAAGAAGGCCCTTCCACGCCCAGCCAGCTGGCAAAAATCCTTCGCCTGCGCCCGCCCACCGTGATCCACCATCTGCATAATTTACGCTTGGCTGGCCTGGTGAGCGTGACGGTGTCACCCAAAGCAGAGCGCCGGTATGCCCTGCGTATGAGCGGTATCGATACAACCATCCACCACTTGCGGACTTTCTTGGGGGGAGATTAACAACCTTGACAAACAACAATCCAGAACAGCGCACCTCGGAAGGTGTGATCGGCACCTACATCAAGCGCGTTAAAGCCTTCAGCCCAAACGCCCGCAAGTACCTGATCAGCATCATGATCTATGGTGCCGGTTTTGGGATCCACCGCATCCTGTTCAATTTCTTTTTGCGCAGCCTGGGCTTCGATGAAACCTTCATGGGACTGCTGTCCACCGTCAGCAGCATGACGGTGTTGATCTCAGCCCTCCCAATGGGCTATTTGGCCGACAGGCTCGGGCGCAAATTCTCATTGATTGCGGCCGCCCTGTTAACTGGCGCATCCATCCTGTTGATGGTGATCTTCCCCTCTGCCGCGATGCTGATCAGCACCAACATCCTGATGGGCATCGGCTCCAGCCTGGGGGGCGTGGTCAGCGGCCCATTCCTGATGGAGAACAGCGGCGAGGAAGAGCGCACCTACTTGTTCAGCATCAGTTCCGGGCTGCGCATGGCGGCCTTTTCCGCCGGGGATTGGGTGGGCGGGTACCTGCCCACCTGGTTTGGCGGCCTATTTGATGTGCCGGCGATCAGCTCCACAGCCTACGCATGGGCCATCGGCATGGCAGGTGTCCTGGTGATCATCACCGTGATCCCCCGCCTGATGCTCAAGCGCAATAAGCTGGGCACCGAAAACCGCTCCGCCTTCGCACCCCTCGCATTTGCCAAGCAACACCCGGGCATCCTCTCAAAACTGCTCCTGCCGATGTTCATCACCTCTATCGGCGCCGGGCTGATCATGCCCTTTATGAACATCTTCTTCAGCAATGTACACAACCAGCCCGACCCGGTAATCGGCACGATGTTCGCCTGGGGTTCGCTGGCCATGGGCGTCGGGTTGATCCTTGCCCCAGCCTTTGCAGATCGCTTCGGAAAAATCCGCGTGGTGGTCTTCAGCCAGGCGCTGTCCATCCCCTTCCTGGCTTTGCTGGGCTTCTCGCCCGTATTTGGGCTGAGCGCCCTGGCCTATTTTGTGCGCCTGACGCTGATGAACATGAGCTCTCCAGTGTATCAGACCTTTGTGATGGAGCAGGTGGACGCAGACTCACGCGCCATGGTCGCCAGCCTCAACAGCATGGTAAACAGCTTTGGACGGGCCTTCAGCCCGGTGGTGAGCGGCTGGATGCAGGTCAATTACGGATTCGGGCCGCCCTTTGCTGGCACGATCACCATGTACCTGATCGCAATCAGCATGTATTACTTCTTCTTTTTGCGCGGCCGAAAACGGGTAATGTGAAGGTAACAGAGTAAATTATGAATGGTGAACTGTGAACAAGCATAACCGCCTCACCATTCACGACACACACCTCACGATCTCAATAACGCCAACGCCATCAGCGTCTGCCAGGGCAGCACTTTAAACGCCCCCCGCTGGACGGCTGCTTCCACTTCAGGGCGGGTCAGCATGAGCAGTTGCTGCTGTTCCAGGTCGTCAGAGGTTGACTTTCCCGTCAGGTAAGCGCCCCGGGCCAGGAAGAAGTGGGCCCTGCCGTTGCCGCGGTTCCCGTCGACGGCATGGGTTCCCAGACCTTCCCATTGGTGGGCTTGATAGCCCGTTTCCTCCAGCAGTTCGCGTTTGGCAGCATCCAGCGGGTCTTCGCCCGGCTCAATGTAACCGCCGGCGGGTGCCAGGCTGGTACCATCGATGCTGTACTTGGTCTGGCGAAAGCACAGGTACAGCCCGTCCTCGGTGATGGCTGCGATGTTCACAAAATCGGGTGAGATCAGCCAGGGCCAGCCTTCGATCATACGCCCGTCGGGCAATTCAACCGTGTGGATCTCGACCTGCAGGTAGGGCGGCAGGTCTAAAACGAGCTGCCGGGAAAGGGTGTGCATGGGCTCCATTGAGCGCCTCCTGTGGTGAGTGAAAATGACTGTGTGCTCTTTATTATACAGGCGGCAGCCTTTTCCGTTCTTCAGGCCCCCGGGTATTGATGTATGGCTGACTTTCCTTCCCCTCACTTCAAAAATCTGCCGTGGGCCCCTGTGATATAATTTTTCCGATCAGCTTGCTGAATTGAACAAAACAAAAAGCGCAACGTAAACAAAAAAAATGACCAGCCATCAGGAAAACCAGGAAAAATAATGGGTCCTGTTCCTAAAAAGGAACAGCATCTTCATTTTTTTGTTAATTTTTATCGTTTTCCTGGAAGTCAACATCAGCAACCACCAGTTTTTCCTCAATACTTTTCAAAACTTGCGCACCTATGCCTATCAAGTCAGTGACGCCTCTCTGTACGGGTTTGAGCGGGTAAATGGTCAGCTGATTTCAGAGCACAATGACCCGAACGTCACAATCAGGGATATCGATGACCGAGTCCGGCACCTGACGATCCAGTGCACCAACCCAAACCCGGAAGCGCTGACCCAAGTTTTCTATCGCAGGGCAAATGAGGACTGTGCGGAAGAGCATTCGATCATCTTTCCGCTAACCGCTGATGAGACCACGGTAAGCCTGCCAAGGACGATCAACGTCACCAGTCTGAGATTGGACCTGACCAATATCGAGGGAGATGTTCTCACCTGCCAGGGGTTTTTATTGAATCCGGACGCCAAATTTAACGTCAGTTATCTCCGGCTGGCGTTGTTGGCTGCGCTGATCATCCTGATCATCTTTAATAACTGGCTCATTCCTGAGCGCTTTTCTGATGCAGTTTGGAAACATCTCGTCAACGCAGGCGTGTGGGGTTTCCCGTTTAAACTCAACCGTAAAGATTGACGGGCTCAGCCGGTAATCCAGCCTGGTTCAGGGTGATTCTAAGGCCGGCTTTGCAATTTGGAACACATTCCCTCCACAGCAGCCAATTTTCGCAATTTACCCAACCCCTGATAACAAATCTCCCCGTCTGGTAAAATCAGGCCATGAACAAATGGCAGGTGTCTCGATGAAATCAAAAGCGTTGCGATGGATCCTGGGCGGTATGGGTGTATTCTTCTTCCTGAGCAGCCTGGTGATCACCCTGGTGGAATACAACCAGTTCAACCAGCAGCCCACCCGCTTCCCAACGGGCAGCCGCATCGCGGGCGTCCCCGTCGACGGGCTGGATATCCCTGCTGCACAAGCCCGCCTGGAAGAGCACTATGACCTGCCCCTGGTGCTGACCATCAACGGCAGCGCCATCCATGCCGACCCGAGCGACCTGGGCTTCGCCTTCGACGCTGCCGCCCTGGCAGCCGAAGCAGCCAATCAGGTTGAAAAACCCGGCTTTTGGGTTTTTCTGAGGGGCAGTGAAAGCCCTGTTGCGCCAGTCGAGGTGCCCCTCACCGCCAGTGTGGACGAAGGCCGGCTCCGCGCCTTCCTGCAGACTGAGATCGCCCCCCGCTATTCCCAGCCAGGCAGTCCCGTGATACCCATCCCCGGGACGACAAATTTCACCACGGGCAGCGGCGGGGAGCGCCTGCTGATCGACCAGGCCGTAGACGATATCAAGGCAGCCTTGCGCTCGCCTACAACCCGCCTGGTGAACCTCAACATTGAACCAATAACCTCGGATACCCCGGATTTTGAAGTGCTGGAAGCCTTCTTGCGCCATAATTTGGACTGGATCGGGTTCGACGACCTGGCCGAGGTCTACCTGCAATCCATGGCGACCGGTGAGGTTCTCCACTTTGCTGTGCGGGGCGGCGAAACTGTCCAGCCTGATGTGGCTTTCACCGCCGCCAGCACGATCAAGATTCCCATCATGGTCTCGGTATTGCGCCGGACCGCCGAACCGACCCCGGACACCGTGGTCAATCTGCTTGAGCGGATGATCGCCTTCTCGGAGAATCCGCCCGCCGATACGCTCATGTCTGCTTACCTGGACGAAGTGCGCGGGCCCTTGATCGTCTCCGAAGACCTGGCCGAGCTCGGCATGCAGAACACCTTCCTGGCGGGTTACTTTTACCTGGGCGCACCGCTCCTCCAGCTGTTTGACACCCCCGCCAACGCGCGCACCGATGTGTTTCTAAACCCGGATATTTACAACCAGACCGTCTCATCAGAAACCGGTCAGCTTTTGACCGCCATCTATGCCTGCGCCAGGGACGGCAGCGGCCTGCTGACCGAGACCTTCCCCGGCGAGATCACCCCCGGAGAGTGCCAGTTGATGATCGAGATCCTGGCAGGCAACCGCATTGGCTTGCTGATCGAGGCCGGCCTGCCCCCTGACAGCACCGCAGCCCACAAACACGGCTGGGTTCAAGAGCTGGATGGGCAGTTGCGCTCGATGAGCGATGCAGGCATCGTCTTCACCCCGGGTGGTGATTACGTTCTCAACATCTTCATCTACGATTCAACTCGCCTGGATTTTGACCAGGGCAACCGATTAATCGCACGACTCTCGCAGACGGTATATAATTTCTTTAACCTCGATGATCAAGCGTACTGGTGGTTTGATTAAGTCATGAAAGTGATCCTGACCCACGAACAAGCAGATATGGATGCCCTGGCCTCCCAGTTAGGGGCCTGGCTGCTGTATCCGGATGCGATCCCCTTGCTGCCGCGCAGCATCAACCGCAACGGACGCCGCTTCATCAGCCAGTACGGGCCGGACCTGCCTTACGTGAACTTCAAAGACCTGCCACGCGGCACCGTGGAAACCATCATCCTGGTCGACACCCAATCGCTGATCACCATCAAGGGGATGAGCGAGCACACCCGCATCATCGTCTACGACCACCACCCCCGCCGCGAAGACCTCAACCCCGAATGGGAAGCCCACCTGGTCGATTACGGCTCAAATACCAGCCAATTGGTGGCGCGCATCCGTGCACAGGGTGTGGCGTTGACCCCCATCCAGGCAACAACCCTGGCCCTGGGCTTATACGAGGACACCGGCTCCTTCACCTACGGCTCAACAACTGCAGAAGACCTTCTGGCAGCAGGCTTTTGCCTCTCGCAGGGTGCGGATATGGACATCGTCACCCGCTTCCTGTATCCGCCCCTTTCACCGGGACAGCGCAAGCTGTACGACCGCTTGCTGAGAAATGTCGAAACCTACATCATTGAAGATCAGACCATCCTGGCGGCCAAAGCCGATGCCCTGGATGTCAAGGATGAGATCTCCAGCGTGGCGCACAAATTGCGCGATGTACTCAACCCCGATGCCCTTTTGCTGCTGGTGGCCACACAGCAGGGGATCCGCCTGGTGGCGCGCTCAACCAGCGACCAGGTCAACGTTTCCACGATCGCAGAATCGATGGGCGGCGGCGGGCACAAACGCGCCGCCTCTGCCCTTGTCCGCCCGGAAGGCTCCCTTGACCGTGATGAGACCCTCAGGTTCCTGGAAAATCAGTTCTCAAAAATGGTCGCTGACCTCGAAAGGCATATCAGCCCTGCCATCACCGTCGGGACGATCATGTCCAAAGACCCGCTGATCCTCTCACCCGACACGCCCGTGGAAGAAGCCCGCCGCTTGATGCAGCGCTACGGCTATGAGGGCTTCCCTGTTGTGGAAAACGGGCACGTGGTGGGGCTGCTCAACCGCCGCGAGGTAGACCGAGCCATCAACCACGGCCTGGATATGACGGTCAAGAGCCTTATGGCGGCGGGTGAGGTCAAGATCACCCCAGACTCCTCACTGGAAGCCCTGCAAAACCTGATGGGAAAAACCGATTGGGGCCAGGTGCCCGTCGTCTCTCAGGAGACCGGTGAGATCATCGGGATCGTCACCCGCACAGACCTGCTGAAAACCCTCAGTCCGGCGCCGGATGTGCCCTCCCAGGATGAGGTAGCGGAAAAGCTTTCCAAAGTTGTGCCGCCAGCCCGTTTGGCGCTGCTGCACGCGCTGGCGGAAGAAGCGGACAAGATCAACCTGCCTGTGTTTGTCGTCGGCGGATTCGTGCGCGACCTGCTCCTGGACCGTCCCAGCCTTGATTTCGACATCGTGGTCGAGGGGGACGCGATCTTCTTTGCCAACCGGCTGGCCGACCGCTACGACGGCCGGGTGCTCACCCATCGCCGGTTTGGCACAGCCAAATGGGTCATCCAGGGCAATGCCGCAAAGCTGGTCGAGAAGCTATCCCTTTCAGGTGAACAGGTCGCTGGTGACCTGCCAGAAAGCCTGGACCTGATCACCGCGCGCACCGAATTCTACGAACAGCCTGCTGCCCTGCCCACGGTTGAGAGCAGCAGCATCAAAATGGACCTGCACCGGCGGGATTTCACCATCAACACCCTGGCTTTGCGCCTGGATGGCGAACACTACGGCAAGGTCCACGACTACTGGGGCGGGCTTTCGGACCTGCACAAAGGGCGCATCCGGGTGCTGCATGCCCTCTCCTTTGTAGATGACGCCACCCGCCTGCTGAGGGCGGTCCGCTTTGAGCAGCGATTCGATTTCCAGATCGAGCCGCGCACCCTGGCGCTAATGGAAGAGAGCCTGCCGCTGCTCAACAAGCTCACCGGCGCTCGCATCCGGCACGAGATCACCCTGATCCTGGCCGAGCCCAAGGCGCCGGAGATGCTGGCGCGCCTGGCTGAGTTGGGCATTCTGCATGCCATCCATCCTGCACTGCCCTGGGATGACGGCATCGGGGCGAGCCTCCGTCAGCTTGACGGCCGCGAGATCGATCCGGTCTGGGCGCTGCCCGGACGGTTTGGCACCCTGAGCCGCAAGCAGACCCTGGGCTACCTGGTGTGGCTGGGGCATTTGCGGGAGACCACCCTGCGCGCGATCGTCTCCCGTCTGCGCTGCAAAAGCGAGCTGCGCACCCTGCTGGTTTCCACCAGCAAAGTGGTTCACAGCCTGCCAAACCTCGTCGAGGCGCCTGTGAGTGCCGTGGTACGGGATCTTGAAAAGGTGCCCCGGGCAGCGCTTTACGCGGCCTACCTGATTATCCCAGATGATCACATGCGGGGATTGCTGTACAGGTATGCGGCCCGCTGGGCTGAGATCGAACCCCTGATCACCGGCGACGACCTGCGCGCCATGGGTTTAAAACCTTCACCGGCCTTTGGGCGCATCCTTTCCGCCCTGCGCGACGCCTGGCTGGATGGCGAGGTTCAGACCCCGGAGCAAGAGCAAGCCTTGCTTGCAGACCTCCTGGCCGCAGAGACGTCCGCAGACCCCGACGCGTAGACCCACATGGACCAAACCCACTTTTCTGAGGACCGCATCCAGTTAACCGATCTGACCATCCGCCAGGTGGCCAAAAGGGACTTGCCTGCGCTGGAGTGGGAGGGCGAGTACTGGAAATTCCGCGCCATGTTCGCTGACCTGTACCGCAACACCCAGCTGGGCCGGACGCTGATGTGGCTGATTGCTGTGCCCGGGGGCGAACTGATCGGCCAGGCCTTTGTGATGCTCAAGAGCGGTGAGCGGGATGCCGCTGACGGCAAGACCCGCGCCTATGTGTTTGCATTCCGGGTTAAGTCTGCCTGGCAGAACCGGGGGATCGGGTCGCATTTGATGCATTTTGTTGAGGAGGATCTGCGCCAGCGCGGCTTCAGCTATGTGACCCTGAATGTGGCCAAAGAAAACCTTCCGGCGCTGCGCCTTTACAAACGCCTGGGCTACCAGGTGACCAGCTCTCGGCCCGGCATCTGGTCCTACCGGGACCCGGATGGCGTCGTTCACCACGTGCGCGAGCCTGCCTGGCGCATGATGAAAAGTCTTGAGGGGGACAGCTGACAGCGCACCACACACACCATTCACCGCGCTGTGTGACCTGCACGTCTTGTGGTATAGTATACGACGTTGCAGGTTGAACCTGACACCCTGCTGGAGAGTACATTTCCGAGTGAGGACGACCTCACCGTTAAAATGGAGACACGATGATCAAAAAATTGACCCTGATACTGCTGCTGATCCTTCTCGTCCTGGCTGCCTGCCAGGCTACGCCGGAAGAAGAAGAACCGCCAGCCCCGCTGGCGGGCGAGCCCTTTGCCCTTTACCTGGTTGGCGATTCACAGATCACAGGGCCGGACCTGAAGAACTACACCCTCGATAATCTGCCGCTGAACGTCATGCCCATTCTCACAACGGATGATATCGTCAGCTACGATTGGGAACGCCACGGTATGAATCTGACCGAAGATGCCTATTTCAGGCTGCTGTCGATCTTCATGAGCGGCCTGCCCTCAAGCGGTGTGCCCTTTGCCGTGAAAGCCTACGAACAACCGGTCTTTGCGGGCGCCTTTTGGACGCCGGCATCCTCGCTGAGCTTCGACGGCGTGGTGATCTTGCAGCCTTTTGACCCGTCCGGCCAGACCTTGTTTATCACCCTGGGCTACCCGGGCGAGAGCAATTTCACCGGGGAAGACCCGCGTTCCAACCCGCGCCTCCAGCAAGCCCTGGAAGATGCCGGGGTGCTGGTGGAGTAAGGGATTAGGGGAGTAGACGATCAAGTTTGGAGCAAGGTGTTCATATTACTGGGTTTCCAAAGCCGGAAAATCGGCTGTGCCCTTAATCCTGTAAGGTAAATATCAGCACTCCCCCCCCCAACGGTTAATCCCACCAACTGACGCACACGCACTTCCCAATCCTGCTCCCTGACAACCCATACCATACATCATTCACCGCATTAAACAAAAAATGACCCTCCGGAGACACGAAGAGCCTCCCCTAATGGGGACTCCGA
>NPIE01008882.1_pt1 | contig 18047 bp, 13 predicted proteins | sample 8637661 | NCBI WGS metagenome assembly NPIE01 (sample SAMN07420842, study PRJNA396082) | bioreactor metagenome | isolation source: sample BA12 brine-fed electro-methanogenic bioreactor BA | place: Japan: Kochi | collected 2016-12-09
TACACACAAGACGCCTGCGTCTCTTTATTCTTCTCTCTCATGATATCAGTCATGTATTATTCCTGATACTGTATCCCGGATGACGGATACAGTATGCCGGATGCAATACCTGGGACTCCAATACTGTAGGACTTACGGAAATACTGTAAAAAAGAGTAAGAGACGGGGATGAATAATTTCGGATTATTGTCTGTTGCTGAAATCGAGGAGTGAATACATCATCTCTCTTGAAACAGCCGGTTTTGCAGACTCGAGCCAGAGATAAAAACCAACCCTTCCCGGTGTCTGGCGTTCGTACTTGAACCCTCCCGTCTTCTCAGGGACCATCTTATAATACATCCGCTTCTTCTTTGGTTTGAGATAGACAACAGGCGAGGGATCGGGGAGATCCATCGCAAAGACCACCTTTGAGTAATCACGGCTGAGCGTCTCGAAATCAAGGATGGTGCTCTTTACCCGAAGTCCCAGATCATTGACAAGGGCTTTCCTGGCATCTGTATGCATGGCTCCAAAGATCACCTTCTTGACAAGTGGTGAGATCTGTGGATCTGCTAACGCCTGTTGTTGTTTTGTTCCATTGTTTGCATGATAGAGGATACGTGCAAGTGTCTGATCGTGGAACTGGAGGTAATCGAACGGGCGTGTCCGGAGTGAGAGGGCGCTGATCAGTTTTGGATTATTCACTGCCTGCCGTGAAAGCGATGCAAGCCGGAGTGACCGGATTGAGGCTTTCAGCTCCTCGCAGGAGAAGGTACCAACATATGCGTTCTCTTCTTCCCGGCAGAGCCGCTTGATCACCTGGGTATTTGAGATATCAACGGCAGAAAAGAGAGAGAACTCAACTTTCTCCTGGCGGAAAAGATATCCAAAGAGTTTCTTTTTATAATGGATCTCAGCTTCAAGATCCTTTAAATCAGATGGTGATGTGATGATCTCGGCAAAAGAGACCTGGTTATTGGAATCGATTAAGAGGAGATCCACTTCCGCAAGATCCTGTCCATTTCCCCGCACCCTGATATCACCCTTCTCTGCATAGTACATGCCGTTCTGGCCAAGTGCGATCCGGATAGGGCGTCTTGGCGCATCGGCACCCTTCTTCACGATCTTCTTGATAGCAGGGGTGTTGGTGGCTGTTTCGAGGAGAAGCTCGTAGATAAGCGCTTCATACCAGTATCCCTCAACCGTCCGCATCTCCATGATCTCTTCCGAGAAGAGTTTGATATGGTCGCCTTTCTTCATGTGGCGGAGGGCTCGGATGGCCAGGGCTCGGTTCGGCTCAAATGATGAGCAGTTCTCTCGTAACCAGTCTAATACCACCGGACTCCTCCCGGCAGCAGGGAAGTAATCTTTTCTTCACATGCAATTGATGCCATAGCTTTTTCCTGATCTGAAATCTCATCCCGGAAGCCGCAATCTGCTTTTTGCCTTCTGGTATGCAATTTCAATGCCCGGATCAGTGGATGATGCTGGCAGGCTGATACCGGTATTCCTGTTATTGCTTTCTATTGTGCGAGGACTAAGATCTGACGTGTCAGGCTTTTGTGTACCCGCTGAGAGAATGAATGGACGATCTCAAAATATTCTCCTGCCAATCCGGAGACATCCTGGTGGGTTACGATCACCGCACGACTCTCTCTTTTAAGTATGCGCTGGATCTCTGATAATGATTGGGTATACAGCCTTTCAAGGCTCACTGCTTTTATCGCTGTGGATTGCCCGTATGGGAGATCTGTTGCGATAGCGTCAACTGATTTGTCTGCTATCGGAAGATTGCAGGTGTCTGCTAAAAAGCAGACTGAATGAGGCAGATTTACCCGTGCCCCCTCAATCATTGCCGGATCGATATCTGATCCTGCTATTGTAGCGCCGATACATGCTGCTTCAAGCAGGATCCCCCCCGTTCCACAGAACGGATCATAGAAGATCCCGCCCGGCTGGATCCTGGTAAGATTGACCATGGCACGCGCCATGAGCGGCATCATAACGCCTGGATGGAAGAAGGCTCGCCGCATCGGGTTCCGGTATGCATATGATCCCCGGTCGATATGGTGAAGCACCCGTCCAAGATAACAGGTTCCGTCTGAGAAGATGGCACGGTATTCGATACGTGGATTCTTCAGGGAGACAGTACCCTCGATATAATGCCCCATCATCTTCTCCAGCTCCATCTTTGGAGCAGGAAGATCAGCAGGATGAATCCTTTTGATCCGGCAGGAGAACGGCTCTTCCGGGGCCAGAGCGAGATCCCTGAGAAGTGAGGCAAATTCCTCTTTATCTGAAGCACATTCGCCAAGATACTCCATTACGACATGTGTCTGGGAGAGTCGGAGCGTATCTTCCGGAACCGGGCAGCTCGCAATGGCTACCTGCGGAGCGGTTGCAAGCACCGTCCCGACACATCCAATCTCAGCCGCAGGCAGGTCCGGGTGTTCTCCGGAGAGTTCAAAAAGCAGATTCATCCGTATATATATTGGCAATATGAGAAGAAATACCTGTGCAGGGTGAAATCAAAAAAATACAAAAGTGAGGGATTTAAAGGATTATCTGCCCATTACCTTCTCAAAGAAGCCTTTCTTCCCAGATGTTCCTTCTCCACTCTGTTCGGTCTTCATCTCAAGATCCCGGATCTTCTGATAGAGCTCTTTTACCTCGGCTTCAGGGTTCTTTGGCGTTATGATGAGCACCCGCACATGCAGGTCGCCCGGTCTCCCACGCCTCCGTACCCCTTCGCCGGGGATCCTGAGGGCGGTTCCATACTGGATGCCGGATGGAATTTTGAGACTGACTTTGCGGTCGTCTATCGTCTCTATCTCTACCTCTGATCCAAGGACTGCCTGTGCCGGCGTGATCTGGACTGCGGTTTCAAGATTGTCGCCTTTCCTGTCAAACCGCTTGTCGGGCTCCACTAAGACTTCAATATAGAGATCGCCAGTTGGTGCACCATAATCGCCGACCTCGCCATATCCTTCCATCCGAAGCCGCATGCCCGACTCAACACCTGCGGGAATATGGACAGTGATCGTCCTCTGGACCTGGGTGTGCCCGCTCCCGTTACATGATTTGCAGGTCTGTTCGGGCACTTTTCCCTTTCCATTACATTCGGTACAGGTTGTCATCCTGACAAACTGGCCGAAGAGGGACTGGCTGACAGATCGCATCTGCCCGCTTCCACCGCACCGGGAACAGGTGGTCTGGCGCTTGTTGGCACTCCCGGTTCCGTCACAATCAGCGCAGGGTTCGGCATGCATCACCCTGACATCCCGGTCTGTCCCAAAGACCGCATCACGGAGCGAAACCGATACTCTCATCAGGAGATCGGCACCCCGCTGTGGACCGCCCCTCGCTCCACGACCCCCGAAAAAGGAGTCGAAAATGTCTCCAAAGCCTGAGAAGTCTGAAGAGAAGCCATAGTTTGCATTGCCCGCTCCACTATAGCTTCCCTTCGAGGCATTGGTATATGCCTCGTGGCCGAGCTGGTCATACTGGCGGCGCTTATCGGCATCGGAGAGGATGCTATAGGCCTCGTTGATCTTTTTGAAACGCTCCTCAGCACCCTCTTCTTTGCAGACATCCGGATGATATTTCCGGGCGAGGTTGCGGTAGGCTCTTTTTATATCCTTCTCCGGGGCATTCCTGGGAACGCCAAGAGTGTCATAGTAGCTCTCCGCAACCATTCAACTCACTCTTTCCTGACTTCGTAGTCGGCATCGACGACGGTATCGTCTTCAGGTTTTCCTGCCTCGGGGCCTGCACCTGCTTCCTGTGCCGCCTCACCAGCCTTCTGGTAGAGTTTTGTGGTGACTTTGAAGACGGCTTCCTGAAGGGCATCCATCTTCTCCTTGATGGCAACGGTGTCTTCGCCCTCAAGTGTTGTCTTGAGTGCTGCCACAGCCTCTTCAATGGAGGTCTTATCCTCATCATCAATCTGGTCACCGCTCTCCTTGATCAGCTTCTCGGCAGAGTAAGCTGCCATATCGGCATTGTTTCTGATCTCGATCTCCTCGCGCTTCTTTTTGTCCTCCTCTTCATGGAGCTGGGCGTCTTTGACCATCTTCTCGATCTCGTCGTCTGTGAGATCTTTCTTTCCGTGTATCGTAATCGACTGCTCATTCCCGGATCCAAGATCCTTTGCAGAGACATGGACGATACCGTTTGCATCGATATCGAATGTCACCTCGATCTGCGGAACTCCACGGGGTGCCGGTGGGATTCCGGTCAACTGGAACCTGCCGAGAGAGAAGTTGTCACGTGCAAACTGGCGTTCTCCCTGGACGACATGGATCTCGACACTCGTCTGGCCGTCTGCTGCGGTTGAGAAGATCTGGCTCTTCCTTGTCGGGATTGTTGTGTTCCTCTCAATGAGCGGGGTGGCGATATTGCCGAGCGTCTCAATGCCAAGCGTGAGCGGTGTCACATCAAGAAGGACGACATCCTTTGCTTCTCCGGAGAGGACTGCTCCCTGGATTGCTGCACCGAGTGCAACACACTCGTCAGGATTGATACCCTTGTCAGGCTCCTTGCCGGTGATCTTCTTGACAGTCTCGACAACGAGCGGAACACGTGTTGAACCGCCGACCAGCAGGACATGGGTGATATCTTTTGCCTCAAGGCCTGCATCTTTCAGTGCATTCTTTACGGGGTCGATCGTCTTGTCAACGAGGTCCCCAATCAGCTGCTCAAACTTCGCACGGGTGAGATCGGTGTCGAGGAATTTCGGTCCCGAGTCGGATGTGGTGATGTAGGGGAGGTTGATATTCGTCTTCTGAAGCGTTGAGAGCTCGATCTTGGCTCTTTCTGCTGCATCCTTTAACCGCTGAAGTGCTACGGGATCCTTCCTGAGATCGATACCCTCCTTCTGCTTGAAGTCATCGATTAAGAAGTCAATGATCCGGTCATCAAAGTCATCTCCCCCCAGATGGTTGATACCGTTTGTTGAGAGAACCTCGAAAACACCATCACCCAGGGTCAGGATGGAGACATCGAATGTACCGCCGCCAAGGTCATAGACGAGGACTGTGGAGTCACCCTCTTTGTCAAGGCCGTATGCAAGGGAGCTTGCAGTCGGCTCGTTGATGATTCTCATCACTTCAAGGCCTGCAATCTTGCCGGCATCCTTTGTTGCCTGGCGCTGTGCATCATTGAAGTATGCAGGGACGGTGATGACGGCCTTTGTGATCTTCTCACCAAGATAGGCTTCGGCATCGATTTTGAGTTTCTGAAGAATCATCGCCGAGATCTCCTGGGGAGTGTATTTCTTATCGCCGATTGTGACCGTCTCATTTGTCCCCATCTTTCTCTTGATCGAGGCGATGGTTCTGGTCGGATTCGTTACAGCCTGGCGTTTTGCCACACTCCCGACAAGGCGCTCGCCATCTTTTGAGAATGCAACAACCGAGGGGGTTGTCCGGGCACCTTCGGAGTTTGGGATCACCTTCGGGGTTCCCCCTTCCATAATCGCCATGCAGGAGTATGTCGTTCCAAGATCAATTCCAAGAATTTTTTCTGCCATTTTTATCACTCTTTGTTTTGTTTTCCCTGCGATACTACCACTTTGGCGCAGCGTATCACTTTATCATGCATGCGATACCCGCGGCATACCTCATCGACAACCGCCCCCTCTTCCTCTTCTGAGGGGATAGATGCTATCGCTTCATGCTCGTTTGGGTCGAAACGGGCATGTGCACACTCGATGGGGGTGATGCCGTTCCTCTCAATGATTGAGAGGAATAATTTATGAATCTGTGAAAGCCCTTCTTTGAGATCAGAATCTTCTGCTTTGAGTGCCCGCTCGATATTATCGAGAACTTCAAGAATCTCCAGAGCAAACTGTTCATTTGCAAACCTGATGATCTGTTCTCTCTCTCGTGCGGCTCTCTTTTTAAAATTCTCAAAGTCGGCGGCGAGCCGGAGGAATTTATTATTGAGCTCATCATATGCTTCCTGAGTCACTTGAAAATCTCCTTCATCTCCAACATCGCCCGCTTCACTCTCATTGTTCATAATCTCTTCCTGTCTCTGGGTCTCATCATCCTCCATAGAAGATCACATCGAAGTGTTACACTATCTATTGCAATGCAGTTCTATATAAACTTAACCTTTACCTTACGTAAATGAGTATGAAATGCTCTCCTGAGAATGATTCCTATGAAGAGGTGAAATAGCCGGATTTTCGTTTTTTGAATAATTGATCGGATTATGGCGTTGAATAGGTCTGGTGGATGAACGATAGGCAGATCAGGGGGCGCAGGTGGATGAAAACCTTTCCTGATGAGAGATCTGCGAGATCATGCACGCCCCTATATTCCGTTCTCACATTTCCCGGAGGATGTCTGGTATGGGTGAGTTCTAATAATCCTGACGATCAATAGTTCTCACATGAGAACGGCTCTCCTCTCTGTCTGGGATAAGACAGGAATTGTTGCATTTGCCCGTGTTCTTCATGAATCAGGTGTCAATATCCTGAGTTCAGGTGGTACCGGCAAGGCACTTAAAGACGCTGGCATACCCTTCACCGAGGTCTCCGCCTACACCGGCTCTCCTGAGATGATGGATGGCCGGGTAAAGACCCTCCATCCGAAGATCCATGGCGGTCTCCTCGGCAGGCGTGGGATCGATGATTCTGTTATGGCGGAGCATGGTATCCCCGGAATCGATCTGCTGGTTGTGAACCTCTATCCATTCGAAGCTATGTCTGCACAGGATCTCCCTCTTGAAGAACTGGTTGAGTTCATCGATATTGGCGGTCCTGCTATGATCCGGGCCGCTGCCAAGAACTACAGGGATGTTCTTGTCTGCTGCGATCCTGATGATTACCCGGCGATAGAAGCTGCACTGGTAGAGGGAACGGTTTCCGCTTCATTCCGTCTCTCCCTTGCAAAGAAGGCCTTTGCCAGGACTGCTGCCTATGATGCTGCCATCAGCAACTATCTAAACAGCTTAGACTCCGCCTTCCCCTCAGTCCTGACAGTCCAGTTCCAGTCCGGACGAATGCTCAGGTACGGGGAGAACCCCCACCAGCAGGCAGCTGTCTATGGAACCGTCGGGATAGCCGGGGTTGAGCCGCTGCAGGGCAAGCAGATGTCCTATAACAACTATCTCGACTGCAACTCCGCAGTCGGCCTTCTCAGGGAGTTTGATGATCCCGCATGCGTCATCGTCAAGCATAACAACCCCTGCGGTGTTGCAACCGGGAAAACACTCATCGACTCCTATATCCGGGCACGGGATGTCGATCCTGCCTCAGCATACGGATCTGTTGTTGCGATGAACCGTGAGGTCGGATCTGATGTGGCAGCAGCTATCTGCAGCACCTTTGTCGAGGTGATCATCGCACCCTCATTCTCAGCAGAGGCTCTGGAGATGATGAAGACAAAAGAGAATATGCGGGTTCTGATTATGCCTGAACCCTCACTGGCTGATGAGCTTCGGTCCATCGACGGCGGTATCCTCTGTATGCGGACACCCCCGTACTTAGAACACTGGGAAGTGGTATCCGAGCGTGAGCCGACTGCCGCAGAACTGGATGCGATGCGGCTTGCCTGGCGGGTCTGCAAGCATACAAAGAGCAATACGATCATCTTTGCAAACAACGAGGAGACCCTTGGGATCGGAGCCGGCCAGATGAGCAGGGTTGATGCGGCAAAGATCGCAATCGAGAAGGCAGGAAAGTCTTTGAAGGGATCGGTCGTCGCCTCCGATGCCTTCCTCCCCTTCCCCGACACTTTAGAGGTGGCAGCAGATGCCGGTGCAACCGCCCTCATCCAGCCGGGCGGATCAATCCGGGATGCCGAGGTGATCGAGGCGGCCAACAAGCGGAATATGGCGATGGTCTTCACCGGAGTCAGGTACTTCAGGCATTAGACTGGAATAGTCCCTGACTATAATCAAAACCATAATTTTTATATTGGATGAAAGTTCTTCATTATAAATAATATCTATACTCCTATTATACTCCTTTATTTTTCTGGCATTGCATTCCCGATGGCAGTTGATCGTCTTTCCCTCTTGTATTTCCTCCATTACCTCAATTGGGCATTCTTTCTTCCTCTATACCGAACTTCTCACAGTATCACATCTTAATCTTTCAAAAACGCCCAATTATCGTTCATTTATGGGTTAAATATATATACAAAGAAGATCGTATTCTGATTACCACAGAGGTGGTGACACTATGGAATATAGTACATTACTTGGCAACTCTTTTGAGTATACAAAGGAATGTCTGATCGGTAAGTGGATGAAGTGGATTCTCCTTATCATCTCATCGATCATCTTCCCTCTTATCTATGGGTATGTAATGAGAATTTACAAGGGAACGACCCCGGCTCCCGAACTTGAAAACTGGGGCGGACTCTTCATTGACGGTATCAAACTGCTGATTGTGGGGATTATCTACGCAATACCTCTCATAATTGTTGCATTTGTCATGGGCTTCGGTGCAGCCGGTGCCGCCATGGTAGGAGGGGATTTAGCAGCCTTTGGTGCAATGGGTCTTGGCTTACTTGTTTTTATCATTGTTGCTATCATCATCGGGCTTATCCTCCCGATCGCCTACATCCGGTTCTCACGGATGGAATCATTTGGCGAGGCATTCAACTTCAGCGCCATCTTTGGACATATCGGCAAGATTGGATGGGTCGACTATATCATCGCACTGATCATCCTCGGAGTTGTAATTGCTGTTATCCAGTTCGTCCTGATGCTCATCCCGATTCTTGGCCAGCTCCTGCTCTTCATCCTGATGCCGGCGTTCATCATCTTCATAGCACGCTACATGACGCTTGTCTACGACAGCGCTGCCTGAACAGAACAGAAACTAACTCTCTTTTTAATTATTTTGCCGACATTGAAGAGCTTCGGCCATGAATTGAGTGATGATAAGAATCCCTCTTTGGTATCCTCGGGGATGCCCTGAATGAGGAGTGATAAGAAGCAATCGTTTCCCAATCTTTAGAAAAGAAACAACCTATTAAATAACCAAACGTCCAACAATTAATTTGGTGCTTTCCACTATGAGTGATTGCTTTATTTGTTAAAAGCCCACGCTTTTTAGACACGACACTGCGTGACGGGGAACAGACCCCCGGTGTATCGCTGAAACCCGATGATAAGTTAAACATTGCAACACTTCTCTCAGATATTGGTGTTTCTGTCATCGAGGTAGGATCAGCTGTTGCATCTGATGGAGAACGAGAGTCTCTCAGGCTGATATCCGATGCAGGACTCAAAGCTGAGATCTGTACCTTTGTCCGGGGTGTCCAGCTTGATATCGACTATGCAGCAGAGTATGGTGCTGAATCCATCCATCTTGTCATCCCGGTATCTGATCTTCATATCGAGAAGAAACTCCAGAAAGACCGGGAGTACGTGATGAAGATGGCATGGGATTCTGTCGAATATGCAAAGGATCGCGGCTTGATCGTAGAGCTCTCCGGCGAAGATGCATCAAGAGCCGATCAGGCATACCTGTACGATCTCTATGCAGGAGGAGTTGAACGGGGTGCGGATCGAATCTGCTTCTGTGATACGGTCGGTGTAATGACCCCCGAGCGGGCGGGTGAGATCATCCCGCCTCTTGCCACACTCGCCCCTCTCTCGATCCATTGCCATAACGATCTGGGGCTTGGCCTCGCAACGACCCTATCCGCCCTGAAATCCGGTGCATCATCCGCCCATGTGACGGTCAACGGCCTGGGGGAGCGGGCAGGCAACACGCCACTTGAAGAGCTTGTGATGTCGCTTGAGGTCCTGTATGGTGTGAAGACCGGTATCAAAACCGAAGAGCTCTACCACCTCTCCACACTCGTATCCAGGCTTACCCGTGTGCCGCTTCCGACAAACAAAGCGATCGTCGGGGAGATGGCATTTACCCACGAAAGCGGCATCCATGCACATGGCATCCTCCGTGATACTGCAACCTATGAGCCGATCATGCCTGAGATGGTCGGGAGACGGCGGCGGATCCTCCTTGGAAAACACTCGGGCAGCGCCTCTGTTGAAGCAGCCCTGTCAGAGATGGGATACAGGACAGAACAACGGCAGCTCCAGGAGATCGTCTCGCGGGTGAAGCAGCTTGGCGATGAAGGAAAGCGGGTCACCGACTCGGATCTCCATGCAATCGCAGAAGCGGTGCTGGATATCTCCTGCACGCCGGTGATCCGGATGAAACAGTTTACGACGGTCTCTGGCAACAGTGTTATGCCGACGGCATCGGTTACCCTGACCGTCAATGGCGAGGATATCACCCAGGCATCCACCGGAACCGGCCCGGTTGACGCGGTCATCATGGCCCTCAGAAAGGCAGTGCAGGATGTCGGCGATATCACCCTTGAAGAATACCATGTCGATGCGATCTACGGTGGAACTGACGCTCTCGTAGACGTCACAGTTAAGTTAAGGAAGGACGGAGAATTGATCACCTCACGCGGCGCCAGAACGGACATCATTATGGCGTCGGTTGAGGCGATGATATCCGGAATGAACAGGTTATTGAGGAAAAAAAGATGAAAACCGGGGCTAAAATTCTCATTGAAGGACTATTGCGGCAGGGAGTGACGACTATCTTCGGCTACCCCGGTGGTGTAGTACTCCCAATCTATGATGAGCTGTACGACTCACCTCTCCGCCACATTCTTGTGCGGCATGAGCAGGCAGCAGCCCATGCGGCAGACGGGTATGCACGTGCTTCCGGCAGGACAGGTGTATGCCTGGCAACATCCGGGCCGGGAGCATGCAATCTTGTGACCGGGATTGCAACAGCGTTTATGGACTCCGTTCCGATGGTGGCACTGACCGGACAGGTTCCAACAGCCCTGCTCGGAAATGATGCCTTCCAGGAGTCGGATATCACCGGCATCACGATGCCAATCACAAAACACAGCTACCTCGTCAAGAGGGCTGAGGATATCGACAGGGTCCTTGCTGAGGCATTCCATATCGCCGGCACCGGCAGGCAGGGTCCTGTCCTGGTTGATCTTCCAAAGGATGTCGTCACCAATGAAGCGCCTGATCCGGGACCCCTGAAGGAGGTCTCCCTCAGAGGGTACAACCCGACATTCAAAGGGCATCTCAGGCAGATTGAAAAAGCCCTCTCCATGATAGCAGAGGCAGAGCGGCCGGTGATCTATGCGGGCGGAGGCGTGATTGCATCAGATGCATCACCTGAGCTTGTCCGGTTTGCTGAGATGACCGGGATTCCGGTGACGACCACCCTGATGGGGATCGGAGCAATCCCCTGCGATCACCCCCTCAACCTCGGCATGCTCGGGATGCATGGTACAAGATATGCAAACTATGCCATCACCGAATGCGATCTCTTAATCGCCATCGGAGCACGGTTTGATGATCGGGTAACCGGCAGGGTTCAGTCTTTTGCCCCAAATGCCAGGATCATCCATATCGATATCGATCCTGCCGAGATCGGAAAGAACAAGGTGGTTGATCTCCCGATCGTCGGCGATTCACGCCAGGTTTTGATCTGCATGCTCGACCGTCTCACCGGAACAACCGACAGGTCTGTCTGGAACGAGAAGATCAGCCACTGGAAGGTGCAGTACCCGATGGCCTGCCCGGAAGACGGGGTGCTCAGGCCGCAGCTTGTCATTAAAACCCTCTCCGATCTCCTCGATGGAGAAGGGATCATCGTCTCCGAGGTCGGGCAGAACCAGATGTGGACCGCACAGCAGTTCTGTTTCAAACATCCCCGCACCTGGATCACCTCAGGCGGTCTTGGCACGATGGGATATGGCCTGCCGGCTGCAATGGGAGCACACTTTGCCCGTCCCGATCTCCCGGTCTTTGATATTGCAGGAGATGGGAGTATCCAGATGAATATCCAGGAGTTTGGCACCATCGTCCAGTATGATATCCCCGTCAAGGTTGTCATCCTGAACAACATGTACCTTGGAATGGTCAGGCAGTGGCAGGAGCTCTTCTATGACCGCCGCTACTCCTATACCGAACTGCCGTCTGTGGACTTCGTCGGTATTGCCGCAGCATATGGGATCGACGGAATGCGGGTTGATTCTGCAGATCAGGTGAAAGAGGCGCTCACTGCTGCCATCGATTACGACGGCCCGTTCGTCCTCGACTTCAGGGTCGAGCGGGAGGAGAATGTCTTCCCGATGGTGCCTGCCGGTGCTGCCATCAATGAGATGATCGGGGGGGAGAAGAGATGAAGGTCCATACCCTCTCGGTGCTTGTCGAGAACCGTGCCGGTGTCCTATCACGGGTTGCCGGTATGTTCTCCCGCCGTGGATTCAATATCGAGAGTCTGGCTGTCGGCACCTGCGAAGTGCCTGAGATGAGCCGGATCACCATCACCGTGCATGGGGATGATACCCGGATCGAGCAGGTGAAGAAGCAGCTGAACAAGCTGATCGATGTCATCAAGGTCTCGGATATCACCTATCACGAGCATGTGCGGCGTGAACTTGCGCTCATCAAGGTTGTTGCAAACCCTGGGAGCTCCCGTGCCGAAGTGATGCAGATCGCAGATACCTTCCGTGCACAGATCATCGATGTCGGTGCAAAGACGCTAATCCTTCAGGTGGTCGGCCCGCCAGAGAAGATCGATGCACTCGAGAAACTCCTCCGCCAGTACGGGGTGAAGGAGCTTGTGAGGACCGGAATGATCGCGGCACTGCGTGGCTCAAAGACCACAGCCGGAGAGTAGGACTCCTCTCCCCTCCATTTTCCCTATCTGTCATATCAAGTACACCTGTGTATCAGCCTCCTGACTATTGAGAGGTTCATTCAGTTTTTTTATGCGCTACAACCGTATTTGATCACAGCACTGCTGTATCCGGCGCCAATGTGTTTTTCATCGATGATCAGAATCGAGTATGTTATATGTTAGCATGGTGCACATTAGCATTATATGATATTTGGATTGCCTGACCACACGGTGTATGCCGTTCTTGGAACGATACTGGTTATCATCATTCTGCTGGTTATATGGGCGCTGCGATTCCCGGAGGGTGACTGAGTATGGCAGATGCAATGACGTTTGTCATCATCATCCTCTACTTCCTTCTCCTGATCGGGATCGGTGCCTGGGCATCACGGAAGATTATTAATACCGAGGATTACATCCTCGCGGGAAGATCACTCGGCTTCTGGGTCTTTACGATCCTGATGGTCGCTTCCATCTGCAGCGGGATGACGCTCCTCGGGGTGTCGGGGCTTGGGTATGCCTCCGGCTGGCCGACGATCTGGGAGCAGATCTTTGTTCCGGCTGCTGCTGCCTTCTGTATCACGATCTTTGGGATGAAACTCCATACGGTTGGGCGTGAGAACGGGTATCTCACGCTTGAAGATTATTTTGCCCACAGGTTTGAGAGTGTGAAGCATCTCCGCGGCCTCTCTGCAATCGCCGGGATCACGGTCTCCCTGATCTATCTGGTCGGCCAGTATACTGCAATCAGCATCGTCCTGATCTGGCTCTTTGGGATAGCCCACTGGCAGGCCCTTATTATCGCGGGTATCATCATCACGACCTATACGGTGATCGGCGGTCTCTACGCGGTTTCATGGACGACTCTTATCCAGGGACTGATATTGATCTTTGGTGTTGTTGCGATTGCTCCGGTTTTGATTGTGCGTGCGGGCGGCCTCGCTCACATCAACGAGGTGCTCAGCACCATTGACCCGAATTTTATCGAGCCATGGTATCCATCCCCGGTCTATGCCGGGTATGCCTTTGCAACACCGGAGTTTCTCTTCTCGTTTGCCATCCTCCTGATGGTCGGGCTTGCCTGTGCTCCGCATGTCATTAATAATGTACTTGCTGCCAAAGAGACGAAATACTTCAAATGGTCTCCCCTGATTGCGTTTCTCATCTACCTCGTGGTAATGCTCCTTGTGAAATTCGTCGGATTTGCTGTCCGTGTCCTCGTCGAAGAGGGCCAGATCATTCTCCCTGATGCCATAAATGCTCAGGACTTTTCATTCATCCTTGGAGTCGAGTTTGCCGCACCAAATATGCTTATCTGGGCGTTCTTTGCCGTGATCGTTCTGGCTGCTGTGATGTCAACAACCGATCGCCTGATGCTCACCATCGGCACAATCTTCTCATGGGATATCTACAAGAATATCCTTCATCCCGAGGCATCAACAAAGAAAGTCCTGACCGTATCAAAACTCTCTGTCTTCTTCGCAGCTGTTATATCGCTTATACTGGCAATAAATCCCCCTGAAATGCTCGCATGGCTGATCTGGATGGGAATTGGCGTTATGCTCTCAACCTTTGCCATACCGATCCTTGGAGGACTCTACTGGCGTGGGGCAACAACAAAAGGCGCACTTGCAGCAATGGCTGTTGGACTTGTCGGATCCGGCATCTTCGGGTACTATCATCAGTTCGTGGCAAAGCTGCCTGTTCATTTCAGCCTCTATTCGGTGACACTCGCACTGATTGCCCTTGTTGTTGTGAGTCTTCTCACCGCAAAGAACAGCCAGAAGGTGCTTGATGAGACGATGACCGGCTGGTATATTTTCAGGAAGAAATAGGATGTGATAGTTAGATATCGGATAGAATAAGAACCTTTATCGTTCTCCCCCTCTTTCCTTTTATTTAAAAAAAAAGGAACGCGTGTGTATGGTGGCAGAAGAGACTATAATGGGAAGAGTGCCCTTCAGATGGCTTCTTTTCGGTAGCATAGTGCTCATCATCCTTATTGTCACCGCTGTCGTCATCAATGTCAACTACAACAATTCCCGCGAGCAGCTCGGGAAGACCATGCTCCTCCAGCAGGAGCAGAATGAAGAAGGGCTCATCCAGTCGATGCTCCTTGTCGATCAGGGGCATCTCCTCTTTGACCAGTCTCTTGATTACAAACTCAAAGCTTCAATGGATTCTTTCCTCTCTGCATATGAAGAGAGTGGAGGAGATCCCGGGAAAATCGATCTTGAAGGGCTGAAAGCATCATTTGGGGAAGGCTATGAGCTCTATATCATTAATGATACAGGTGTAATCGAGTATACTACGTATGCTCCGGATTATCTTCTGGATTTTTCCGAATATCCACAATTCTATCGCCGCCTGACAAAGATCCGGGAAGGGAATGTCTTTGCCTCAGATCGGATCGTCAAGGATTTCTCATCTGGTATGTTCCGGAAATTCGTCTATCACCCAACTCCCGATCACCGCTATATCCTTGAGATCGGCTATATGGATGAAGAGATCCAGGAGATGCGTTCGGCACTTCGGTACACTGAGGTAGCTGAACGAATTCACAGGATGAATCCATTTCTCACCTCAATAAAGCTTTATGATTATATGAAGAGGAGATTGGGAAACTCGAGCTACATTCCTGAAGAGCAGCGCTCTGAGATCATCGGGACGGTGCTTGAGACCGGAGAGTCACTGGAAATTGAGAATCCGGATTCTGACACCTTCACCCGCTTCCTCTTCATTGATCTCTCCTCAAATGGCAACCCGCCTGAGATGAACCTCGTTGCAGAGATGACCTATACGACTGCCCCCATTCAGCAGCAGCTGCATAATCTCCTGGTGCTGCATCTCCTCATTGCGACCATTGCCATTCTGATCGGGGGCATTCTCGCCTATGCAGTCACCCAACGGATCACCAGGCCCATCCACCGGTTGGTCGATGATACACAGGTCATCTCCGGTGGCAATCTCGATCACCCGATTGAGATCGCGGGACCCCCGGAGATCAGGTCGCTCTTCCTCTCGATTCAGCAGATGGTCGATCGGCTAAAAGAGATGATGGCAGCCCTGCAGGCATCCGAAGAAGAGCTGAGGGTGCAGAACGAGGAGCTGGAAGCGCGGGTGCTTGAGCGGACCGCTGACTTAACAGAAGCCCACGCGAAAATTGGCTTCTATCTTGATCTGATCACCCATGATATCAACAACACAAACCATACCTCATTGCTGTATCTCGAACTNNGAATCAGAGGCTGATGAGACCCTCAAGCCCTATATAGAGCCCCTGAAAACCTCTCTGAAGAAGAGCGATGAGATCATTGAAAATGTGGCGACACTCCGCGAGATTCAGGATGCAGAGGCATCCCTTGTGCCGGTCCGGCTCGCCCCAATGCTCAGAAAAGAAGCCGATGCAGACAACCGGATCACCCTTCTCATGGAGGATGAAGAGGTCGCTGTCTATGCAGATTCACTCCTCTCGCAGGCGATCTCAAATATCATCGCAAACAGTCTGAAGTTTGGGGGTGACGATGTCCGCATTACCATCTCTGTAACCACAGAGGACGATTGTGTCCTGATACGAATCGATGATACCGGACCTGGTATTCCGGATGCGATAAAACCGGTAATCTTCACAAAATATACGCGGGGAGCCGAGAGGGTACGGGGGAAGGGGCTTGGCCTCTTCATCGTCCATACCCTGATAGTTGATCGCTATGGCGGTTCGATCATCGTTGAAGATCGGGTGCCGGGCGATCCCACACAGGGTGTATCATTCGTTATCAGGCTGAAAAAAGTGGAAAAATAGCCTCTACCGGGAGATGAGAACCGTCTTCTCCTCGGTATAGGAATCAATAAATGACAGGCCGTTCTCACGCCCAAACCCGCTCCCCTTCACACCGCCAAACGGCACTTCCGGGGGGAGCTTCATATGCTGGTTCACCCAGACGATACCCGCTTCAAGCTCCTCTGCTGCCCGTTCAGCAGTATTGATCTGTTCTGTCCAGATCGAGGCACCCAGTCCATAGCGTGTACTGTTGGCAATATCTATGGCTTCATCCAGATCATCTGCCCGGATCACCGGGATGACGGGACCAAAGATCTCTTCAGAGAGCACTTTTGAATCTGCGGCACATCCGGTGGCAAGGGCAGGCGGGCAGAAGAAACCCTTCTGTGAGAGCCCTGCAGAGAGTTTTCCTCTCAGAATCCTGGCTCCCTCGTCCTCAAGCCTGAGGATTGCATCTTCAACGCCGTTTTTCCCGGCTTCGTTATTCAGGGGGCCGATCCGGGATGCGGGATCGCAACCCTCACCGATGACAACCTCCGGGATCGTCTGCTGAAGCCGTGAGACGAATGCATCATGGATCTCATCCATGACAATCATCCGCTTTGGCGAGGTGCAGATCTGGCCGCAGTTATAGAGCCGGAGTGCAAGAGCAGCATCGGCGGCTGCAACCGGGTCAACATCCGAACAGATGATCATCGGATCGTTTCCACCAAGCTCCAGTGTCAGCCGCTTCATGGTGCCGGCTGTTGCCCGGGCAATCGCCTGGCCTGTTTCGATACTGCCGGTAAATGAGATCTTCTTCACCGCATCATGACGGATGAGGGGATCGCCTGCATCCGCACCATTCCCGGTGACGATATTCAGCACCCCTGGAGGAAGTCCTGATCGCTGCATCACTTCGCCGAGTGCAAGAACGGCCATCGGCGCCTGTATAGAGGGTTTCAGGACAAGGGTGTTTCCTGTCACAAGGGCTGCCCCGATCTTCCAGGCGGCGATCAATACCGGCATATTCCAGGGGATGATCGCGGCGCAGACCCCAAGCGGCTTCCTCTGTACCACGCCATACCCGTACCGTGGCAGCCTCTCGGAATATCCGGCTGTGATGAGGGATGCCGATCCGGCATAGTACTCAAAGACTGCTGCTGCACCGAGCACCTCATCCTTTGCTTCACGAAGTGGCTTGCCCTGTTCTGTTGTCAGAATGAGGGCGAGCCGGTCTACCTCCCTCCTGATCAGTTCAGCTGATCGGAAGAGGGCGATTCCCCGGTGGGAATTGGGAAGCTCGCTCCACCTCAGAAATGCCACTCCCGCAGCCTCCACCGCTAGCCTGACATCCTCTGCTCCTCCTGATGGAACCTCGCCGGCAGGGGTGCCGTCTGCGGGGTTTGTAATCCGGGTGCGCTCACCCGAGACTGATTCAGTGAACTGATCGCCAATCATCATCTGCATACAAAGAGATCAAGAGTACGATCAGATAATAGTGGTGATCGGAACCAAAGGAGAAGATATACGTTGAATACAATCGAACAATAACGTGAGATGGAAGTGAAACATTCATTCATCGCCAGAATGCCGGATGAGCCGGGCTCGCTC
>NPIE01005762.1_pt2 | contig 18034 bp, 13 predicted proteins | sample 8637661 | NCBI WGS metagenome assembly NPIE01 (sample SAMN07420842, study PRJNA396082) | bioreactor metagenome | isolation source: sample BA12 brine-fed electro-methanogenic bioreactor BA | place: Japan: Kochi | collected 2016-12-09
GGGGGCCTGAGTTTTGATCAGAAAGCCTTTGCACAGGGCTTCCAGGGCCCTGCGGCCTGGGCGGGAGTGGCTGCGGGAACGGCGGGACACTTTGTGAACGGAGGAATAAATCGCCTGACCAGTAACGGCAGCTTCGGCGAAGCGTTAGCGGACTGGTCGAGTACCCACCAGGCGAATGTCGGCCAGTTTGCAAATACCATGGGAGGACTGACCAACACAGCGCTTACCTACGGCATGACCGGAAATGCTACACTGAATGTCATGAACTTCAATATGTTCGGTATGAACGACATTACCGGCAACGGAATCGTCTCATCCGGTCTTCTTGAGATGAATCTTGGCGGAAACGGGAGTCTGTTTAGTATCGGCACTGGCGGAACCGACGTAAGCTACGATACGATGGCAGCCTCTTTCAGCGGACTGAATGTGATACACCAGAACCGGAGATCGCTGGACTATCAGGAAGATAACGGGATCCGTGCGGCGGGAATCCTGCGGTCTTAATACTCCTATGGAGGGAAAGCGGAACAGAAGCAGTTTGACCGGATGATGCGGAAGATCGACCATCTCCATGAAGGCCTCCCTGCGGGATTTGCGCAGGAACATGAGATTGTACCTGAAGCAGTAACCCTGGCCGCCGGGGACGGAAGCCGGGATGTCTACCTCTCTTCATTCGGGAGTTCCCGGGACGAACAGCTAAGATCGGCAGTGACCCTGAGCCAGGAATCGTACCGGGATGGTGTGGTATCAAGTGCGGTAGTTCAGGAAGCGGAGACGGTGAATGCCGTACGTGGTCACACCGAGACGGCACTGCACATAGGGGCCGATCGCGGATGGAACTTTGCCGCGGGTGTTGCAAACCTCATGACCGACATAGTGAAATATATGGAAGCCAGTCAATCTGGTAATATGGGCAGTTTTGAGAGCTATGTCGCAGATAGTTATGATTCGAGTGCGGATTTCTGGAAGTTGATGAATGATGGTACCTTGGTTAACGACAACGAAGGGTGGCTGAAAAACGAAAACGGAAAATACGTCAATATTGATGGCTCCTTATCTGACGCTCCCATTCCCGGAGAAACCATTGGTGCCGATGGTGTGGAAACCGGGCTCTTGAATATCTTCAATGAGGGAACCAGTAACCGGCGCTGGGGCAGTTACAGCGAGGAGCAAATCGTCAAAGCACAAAGCCTTATGAGTGAATCCGGGATGATGCATACCGTGAATCCGAATGACCCGACAAATAGAGCGCAATGGATGTGGGATCGTGAAGGAACTTTTATCGACTCGGTTGGAGGAATGCGGTTTCCGAATCAACTTGACGCCGGAGCAACCAACGATGGCCGGGTATTGAGAACCGACTTGTTATTTTCCCAGTTTGGAGATGCCTATGACACCCTGCTGTTCAACAGTCTGCCGGCAGCCGATGCGTACACGGCCTTAAGTGAAAATCAGCGGAACACCTTTGGATTGGCGAATTTGCCCAAGGATCAGTATACCGATGGTCAATACACCGTTGCCGAAGCATTCAAACAGGTGGCCAACGCGAATGCGGCGTTGAAAGATGTGCAGCCGGGATATCCTGATGCGAATGGGAACACCAATGTGACCTGGTGTAACCGGAAACTGTATTACGACAATAATGATACCCTGGGAAGTGCTAACTATGCGTCAATGCTTGAACCGCTCGGTACTGGGTACACCCGGGCAAATCACCTGGGATTCAACTTGGCAGAAAACTATCCGGAACTGGATCAGGCTACGGCGCAGAACTTTGCCAATATGGGATTACAAGTACGGGCGGCGTGGATAAATCCGGATGCGTATGTGAGACCGATAGATAAAGCTAATCCGGGCCACGTCGCAAGCGTTGTTGCCAATTACGGCATTTATGACCCGAGACTTGGACCAAGGATTTCTCAGGCGGGTATCAGCAGCGGGGAAATGTGGGCAATCGACGGATTTAAAAGTCACCTCCCTGAAGTAAAATATTATTGGGTAATGCCGGATGAAACGCTGGAATTATTACAACATGACAGCTGGTGGAAGTAGGATGAACGTATTATTGATGGAGAACCTCATGAGAAGAATGATTCATTTAGTGTGTATTGCCGCAGTGGTTTTCTTTATGGCGAGCTGTGAAGGAAAAGCGCAAGGGGTTTCTGACAACAAGCCTGAACTACAATCGACGCCGATCATACAGGAAGAGTCGCAGCAGGCAGAACCTGAGCAGGAAGAAATCCTCGTCGATAATCTTGAAGGAACACCCCTTGATATCGATTCCATGAGTGATGAAGAAAAGGAATCGTTTCTGACAGGAACATGGTACATCTTTTTCCCCACACCGAATCAGAATTGGGGGCATGATTTTCAGCAAGATCAAAACTATGAGTATTGGGATCATAGCCCTAAAGCAATGCAACAACGGTATCGGTACACCGATGGGATGTGGAGGATCGACGGTGATGCTATCCAGGTCAAAATGGCAACATATCAAATAGCTGACAGAGATATGGTTGAGGATATATTTGGTTTTGGTTTTCCCTCAGATACTGAGTATAGTAATGTTTTCGTCGAGGATGACACCTGGCACACCATAGGGACTTTAGAGAGCATCCGAACTGGTATCGTGCGAGACGGATGGGAGCTCCCTCCGAGAATCACCCTGCATCCGTTGTTGTTTGACCAGGTGTTGGATGAAGAAAAATATTATTACCGGGATCGGCCGTAAGTGAAGAGCGTTTAGTGCACCCCTCCATAGACGCAATGAATCTATGGATCCACTCAGTGAGAACAACAAGGGAGCCAGATCTTTATAAGAAATAAGAATCAGTAGCTTTCCCCCACCGAATGCGCAATTGAGTTGTGACCTGTTCTGCTGGACGTCTGATCCAATTGATAGATTCGGCGCACGTAATAAAGCAAAATGTTGTTATGTATAGAGGCAGCGGAAACCCGTGCACGAAGAATTGCAAGTGATACAGATGTACACTATCAACAGCGATTCAATGATTTCTTCATCGGTTCTTCAGTGCCGGCCGACAAAAAAGGGGAGCTTTACTCCCCCGTAACAATGAACCTGCGCCACTCGACCTTGGTATTGCGGAAGTTGACAAGATAGCCGACCGGTACCTTGGAGAGCCTTAGGTAGTTGATGAGCTGCGCCTCCATGCAAGCGGTAAGCTGCCGGACAGACTTAAGCTCCAGAATGATTTTTTCGGCCACCACAAGATCGGCGATGTAGGCCCCGGCAAGCTCCCCTTTATAGTAGAGCGGATAGACTTTCTGCCGACTGAACAGAATTCCCCGCCGCTGAAATTCAATAACCAGTGCACCTTCATATGCGCTTTCCAGTAACCCAGGACCAAGTATGTTATGCACTGAAAAGACGGCCCCCAGAACTTCGTGGGATAACTCCTTGAACGCTACCTGTGCCATATTGCACCTCCTGTTTTTCTGCGACCCCCCGTCCATGCGAGGAGCAGTCAGGGGCGTAGCGATTCGCCGAAGGCGATATCGCAGCCCGAGCCTTTGCGAAGCAAAACGCAGGGGCGTAGAGCGACAGCGTCCCTTGACGGCGACGAGCATGGAGGCATAATAAAAAGAACAGGAGGCGGAGCAAAGGAAGAATACACCACGGATGAGCACTGCAACCAGGTTGTTCATCTATGTCTATAAGCAGGAACCTTACAGAGATTGGGAAAAGAAGATTTCCAGTTTACCCGCTATCTGTTACACTGTTCTGATCATGAAAAGTCCAGGTTTGTCATTACGTATCCAAGCATCAGCGTACCGCCCCCCTGCGTACACCCGAACCATCCGCGGTGCCCCCCTGCGCACACATGCATGTATCAGTGGTTCAATAACTCCCCTGATCAGCGCCAACATAAGCGTCGAGAAAAACGTTCACAAAACCCTCTATACCGCAGGATTCCAAAGGTGTAGATGCTTCCGATTTTATTGGTGTAGAGGAAAAGGCTGGAGAAATAACCATCCAGTTTCTCAATCAGCCTGAGCTGTTCCGAATGGTCCGTACTGAAATTGTACTCTTCGCAGGTTCGGAGAAAATCACGGTTGTGTACCAGTGCGCTTGAAAGGATGGAAACATTCTTTATCTCATTATCAAGGCTGTTGACCATCTCTGAGACCGTTTCGTACATCCGGGTTTCCGATTCCGAAAGAAAAAAGTGGTTGTAGTAGCCGTTCACAAAGATGGCGAAGGTACACACAGGGATGACAACCAGGAGGAGGAAGTTCCGCAGATAGCGGACGGAGAGCCTGTGTGATTGAATGCTCATTGAAAGACCTCCCCCCTCGGGATTTTAGAGGGTGGTCACAGAATCTGTCAATGAAAAAAGCTTTACGCCTGTCTTCAAGGATACAAGCTCAGAACAATAATTGTAACTTGTAAACATTCAGGCTTCCGGGCTTACAACTGACTCCACTCCGCCGCCCTGCGCAGGATTCTCGCCTCCCTCCTCGAAATCCCTTCGGGTCTCCATCCGGCGGCCTGAGGATCGGCGCCCGTAAGGGCCCGCGCGATTACGCAGGCGGTCAGGTAGGTGCCGTGGAGTGACGGATGAGATCCGTCATCCGTGTAGAGTCGAATCTCAGGATATTCCCGGGTAAACATTTCCCACACCTGCCCTGCCGGTATGACCGTGCCGCCGCACTCTCCAGCGGTGCGTTCGCAGGCGGAAAGAATGAGTTTCTGCATATTCGCACGGCTTCCGCCCGTCCATTCCTGGTCGTATGTTTTCAGCTGTCTTGTTGAACTCCCGTCTTCATGGGGCGCCCATGTTTCGAAGAAAAATACCCTGGCTCCGTGTTCTTCGGCTGCAAGGGAGAGGATCTTCGCGTTCTTCCGGAAACTCTCATATCCGGTAAGGGGTTCATCACTTTTACCCTGAATGACGACAGCCGTATAGGCATTTGAGCCGATCATGGCGAGGGTCTCGGAGTACTCCGGAGAAGCATGGTGAACCAGTCCGACACCCGGAGCGGCACTCTCATCAACCGCAAGCCGGATTCCCGCTGCATCTGCACATATGTTCCGGACCTGTTCATGCAGATCGTTGTAGTAGGTAAGGCTGTTTCCGATAAGGAGAAACCGGTATTCCGTTTCCTCATCACGCAAAGATGCCCCGTTCTGACTGCAGCCGGACATGCCGGACAGAAAACAGAGCACGGAAAAAAATATCACCGACTTTTTTAACTTTTTCATGGCCATTCCTCCCCGCTTTAAGCGTAAAGATCGAATAAGCCCCAAAATGGTCTGCTGTGTGCTGAGTTATCAGGAGAATGTTACGGGCCGCTTAAGGGCTGTGACAACAGGTTAACTATGTACCCGCCGGAAGGATCTGTCAATATTGTCATTACAGGTACGGTTACGGGCGTATTGTGGTTACCATTACGAGCCTTAAGAAACTCTTCGGGAAGGTCTCCTGGATGTTGACAATGTCACTGTATATAAATATATTTATATAGATAAATAACAGGAGCTATATATATGAAAAAAATACTTATCGTTGGCGGTGTTGCCGCCGGTGCAACTGCCGCGGCACGGGCCCGCCGGCTTGACGGATCAGCGGAGATTACCCTTCTGGAGGCGGGGCCCGATGTTTCTTTTGCGAACTGCGGACTTCCCTACTATATAGGCGGCGATATCGAAAACCGTTCTTCCATCATCCTTGCCAGCCCGGGAACCTTTCATGATCAGTACCGGGTTCAGGTTCACACCAATACGGAAGCAGTGTCGGTAGACAGGGAAGCCAGAATGGTACGGGCCAGGAACAGCGAAAGCGGTGCGGAGACAAGCTATCCTTACGATGCGCTGATCCTTGCCCAGGGCGGCAAGCCTCTTGTTCCGCCTCTTCCCGGGGTGGAGAAGGATCATGTGTTCAAGCTCTGGACCCTGGAAGACATGGACCGCATAGACACGTTTCTCCGTGAGCGGGAGCCGCGCCATGCGGTGGTTGTCGGCGGCGGGTTTATCGGACTGGAGATGGTTGAAGCCCTGGTTAAGCGGGGATTGAAGGTCCATCTTGTCGAGATGGCTCCCCAGGTGATGCCGAACATGGAGGGGGAGTTTGCCGGATTCCTCACGAAGGAGCTTCAGGATTACGGGGTGGACCTCCACCTTGGGACCTCCCTGACGTCGATAGAGGAGGGGAGTGTTACCCTGAGCGACAGCACCAGGCTGGAAGCGGATTTTGTGCTGCTTTCCGTGGGTGTGCGGCCGACTCTGGACCTTGCCAAAGAAGCAGGCTTGTCCATTGGGCCTTCCGGGGGACTTCAGGTTGATGATCACCTCAGGACCAGTGACGCGAACATCTTCGCCGCAGGAGATATGGCAGAGATCAGTCACCGTCTTCTGGGAAAAACAGTACGGATTCCCCTGGCGGGACCGGCGAACCGGCAGGGGCGGATCGCCGCGGAAAATGCCCTCGGCGGCGACAAGATCTATCGCGGTGTCCTGGGTACCTCGGTCGTAAAACTTTTTGAAGCCGTTGCCGGTACAACGGGGCTCAGCCTGAACGCAGCGCGGGAAGCGGGATTCGATGCTGACGCCGTGGTGGTTCACAAAACGAGTCACACCGCCTACTACCCGGGGGCGGAGAAGGTGAGCCTGATGCTTGTCTTTGAACGTGCCACCGGGAAAATTCTCGGTGCCCAGGCCGCAGGACGGGTTGGAGTAGACAAACGGATCGATGTGATTGCAACGGCTATTGCCGGCGGTCTGACCGTGGAGGATCTGCAGGAACTTGACCTTGCCTATGCACCTCCCTTCAACAGCCCCAACGGACCGGTCAATATGGCCGCCTTTACCGCGGAGAACCACCGCAGCGGACAGAGCCCTGCGGTGCTCGCACGGGACCTGGAAGATTTTATCATTGAGCACGAGCCGGTCGCCGTCGACTTGCGGGATCCTATCTCCTTCGGCCGCGCCCGTCTGGAAGGAAGCAGCAACCTGAGCCAGAACATCCTTCGTGACAGTACCTGGCAGATCCCGCAGGACCGGACGGTACTGGTAATAAGCGATGACGGTCAGAAGGGACACGTGGCAGTGAGGATGCTGAAGGAAGCGGGGCTGGAGAAGGTTTATAACCTGAGCGGCGGATTCATCTCCCTGGAACGCCACGCCCGCGCAATCGGCTATCGGCAGCTTCAGGTCGGACTGCATCCTGTGGAACCCAGATCCCTGGAGGAGACCTTCGGAACCGGCAGCAGTTCTGACGGGAATGAGACAGACGGGGAAGAGGAAATTGCCGCCGATGGTCCGGTAATTGTAGATGTAAGAACGGCCGCTGAGTTCCGTATGGGAGCCGTTCCCGGAGCTGTGAGCATTCCGCTCGATGAGCTGCAGCAGCGTGCATCGGAACTGGGAGATACCGGCAGGGAGATAACGCTTTACTGTGCTTCAGGCGCCCGTTCAGCCTATGGGCAGCGTCTTCTGCAGCAGATGGGGTATTCCAGGGTCTACAACGGGGGAGGACTGCACGACATGATGGCCAGGACTCTTTAGGAACGGGATTTCGAGGTGGAGCCTGCCAAAGTACCGGAGAGGATAATCTCCGGTGCAAGAATTATGAGAAGTCCGAAGGTCTTCCCCGGTATCCATAGGGAGCATATCACGGCGAATCCAATCAACTCAGGTTCCGTCATAATTCCGGCGGAAAAACGGCTGTCTTGTTGAGTACACCCATTTTGCACATTGAACCCTCTTGAACAGAAATATATTGCATTTCTGTTGAAATGCAATATAATGATATTTCATGAAAGTGCTAAATAATAATAGTAATTCACGTCTTGTAAGGAAAGATCAGGATAAAAACAGATGAGAAATGGTTTTTCGGGATCGGTAACCATGTTTCATGGGCTAAAGCTTCCGGAAAGGGGATATCCTGTCGGGTACGCGGCCTTGATCGGTACCTATGAACTTGCTGTCCCGTTTCCCTATATCCTCTGCGCAATAGGTGAGCGCCACAGAATGATTGAACAGGACGGTTGGCGCATCTTCACTCCACGTCATGCCCCTCAGGCAGATCTGGAAGGGCACCTGGTGTTTGCTCTGAAATATGAGGGCGTTGATCTTGCCGTGCTGAACAGGCTGTTTGCGAAGATCTCGCCAGAAGAGATAGAGGGAATAGTCCGGCGCACTCCAACCGGCAGTTATGCCAGGAGAATCTGGTTTTTCTACGAGTGGCTTACGGGGGAGAAACTGGATCTTCCTGACATGGAGGTAGGCACCTATATTCCCGCGCTAGATCCTAAAATGCAATGGACTATCAAAGGGGAGCATCATAGAAGAGAGCGGGTCATCAACAACCTGCCGGGAACACAGGCATTTTGTCCCCTTGTATTCCGTACACCTGGTATCGAAAATCTTATCGATATGGATCTGAAAAAAAAAGCCCGTGAAGTGATTGACCGGGCCTCAAGGGATCTGCTGTCCCGGGCTGCTGCTTTTCTCCTGCTGAAGGATTCAAGAGCCAGCCACACTATAGAAGGAGAATCACCACCCCAAAACCGGATTGAGCGATGGGGAAGAGTTCTGGCGGAAGCGGGAAAATACCCTTTGTCCTGTGAAGAATTGCTGAGGCTTCAGAAGATCCTTATCGGCGACCGACGGTTTGTAAGTCCGGGCTTCCGGAAAAAGGGAGGGTTTGTCGGTGAGCATGATCGCGATACGGGAGTTCCTATCCCTGAGCATATCAGTGCCCGTTCTGACGATGTGATCCCCCTCGTTCAAGGCCTTGTTGAATATGTGAACCGAACTGAAGGACTCATCGATCCGCTTATTGCGGCGGCATCCGCGGCCTTTGGTTTTGTCTATATTCATCCCTTTTTCGATGGGAATGGACGAATCCACCGATACCTTTTTCACCATGTTCTGGCCGGGGCAGGATATAATCCCCCCGGGCTGATCTTTCCAATCTCTGCCGTAATTCTGGACAGAATCGATGAGTACAGCACTGTCCTTCGAGGATACTCAGAGAAACTTTTGCACCTGATTGAATGGGAGCCAACGGATGATAACAATCTGAGGGTTCTGAACCGCACGGACGACTACTACCGTTTTTTTGACGCCACTCCCCATGCGGAGTTTCTTTTCTCCTGTGTTCTGCAGACCATAGAAAAGGACTTGCCGGACGAAACAGCCTTTCTGAAGAACTACGGCCGATTCAAAGAAGGGGTGGATTTCCTGGTGGATATGCCCTCACATACCATTAACCTTTTGTTCCGGTTTCTCCGGCAAGGTGATGGAGCATTATCGAAAAGGGCCAGGAATGGAGAGTTCGCGGCTTTGAGTGAGGAAGAAGTGGAGCAGGTGGAAAAATTATACCGGGAACTGTTCGCAAATAGTTGAGAGCATTCAGATAGCGGCCTTACTCAATCAACCTGGCGGGACGCAAGATACCTGCCTGGAAAGTGATGTAAAGCTCCAGAAAGGGTGTTAAAAGAAGACCAGGCCTGGTCAGCACTATTGGAATTTAGTATAAAATTTAACTATTAATTATAAGTATGAGGTCAAACCGCTGTAAGTATGGGAAGTTGAACAGTACCTTTCTTGTGTACATGAAAATATTCCGTCTTTCCATTCTGCTTGCAGTAACCGGCTTGATGCTGACCTGCGGTAATCCCGAACCCGTCAGGATCGGATATGTCGCGGCAATAACCGGCCGTCTTTCTCAACTCGGCATCGATGGTCGAAACGGGGTCGAGATGGCGGTGCAGGAGCGCAATGATAACGGCGGAGTGAACGGTCGAAGGGTTGAGCTTGTTGTGCGGGACGACGAGAGTAATCCGGAAGTCGGCATTGCTGTGCTCAACGAGCTGACACGGGATGCTGCGATAGATGCGGTAATCGGCCCGCTGACCAGTAACATGGTTCCCGCAGTCCGGAGTGTGGATGACGCGGGGGTGCTGATATTCAGTCCGATAATGAGTTCCGGCCGGTTAAGCGGGCTGGACGATCATTTTATACGTGCGAACCTTACTATAGAACTGCAGGCCGGTATTCTTGCGGAGAAAATGATTCGGGACGGAATCAGGCAGACTTCAGTCGTTCTGGACCTCTCAAACCCGCAATACACCGAAGAGCTGGCATCACATTTTAAAAAAATGTTTGAGAGCCGAAGCGGTCTGGTGACAATGGACTATCCCTTTAATTCGGCTGCCGACCCCGACTTTGTGAAAATTGCCGATGTGATTGCCGGGGATCGGGCGCCGGCGGTCCTCTTCGTCACAAGCGGAATCGATGCGGGAGTGCTTGCCCAGCAGCTGTGGAAACGGAATGTGGAGAAAGCATTATATGCTGCTGAATGGGCAAAGACTTCCGACATAATTTCGATCGGAGGGCGGGCAGTTGATGGGATGGTAATTGCAACCCAATTTCTTCCGGCTACCCCCCCCTTCAGAGTACGGGCGATTCAGCCGGCGCTACCAGGCACTGTATGGTGCCCCTCCGAGTTTCGTAGGGCAGTATTCATACGAGACCGCCGTAATTCTTCTGGATGCAATCGAAAAAGCAGGCAGCACGGATCCGGATGATTTGAAACGCCATATTGCGGGGCATACTCATGAAGGCCTTGTTGAGGAAATTACCATAGATGCCTATGGAGAAGCAAAGCGTACTCCGGCCTTCGCCAGGATTGAGAATGGACGGTTCATAATTGAGAAAAGTGATGCTGAATAAAAACAGGCGGACCATCCTCGACTGGACAATCACCAATTTTGTGATGGCAATTTTCTTTGTAACGGCAACTCTCTCAGGCATCTTTCTGGCGGTGGCGGTAAGCCATGTACAGAGTATGGCCGATGAACAGAATCGAATCCTGCTTAACGCGGTGCTGGACCGCACCGAGAGCTTTCTGGAACAGACCACGAGCGGAATGCGGGAACTCGGAGATGCTTTGTTTGAGCTTTCTGCCAATGACGATGATACCCTGGCCCGGATTATCGACGGTGTCCGTATCGGATCGATCAATCTCCGATCGATCGATGTAATAGGTTCTGACGCACGGATTCAGTACAGCTCACCATACAATGCCACCGCTATCGGAAACGACGTTTCCGGACGAGAAGCCTATCAACGTGTTGTTGCCGAAGGTACTTCGTCCTGGTCACGGGTCTTCTATGCGGACTTTCTCGATGATGTAGTTGTCACCTTCTATGTGCCTGCAGGGCGCTATGTACTTGCAGGAAATCTTTCGCTGAAGCGGCTCTGGAATTCAATGGAAAAGATCGATGTTGCGGACGAGACCCGTCTCAGCATCATTGATTCAAATGGAGCATACATCTATAACTCGGATCTGGGAAAAGTTGAGCGCCGCATGTTCGCCTCTGACCGGAACACGCTGATGGATGCGGTGGAAAACGGTGTCCGTCTTGTCCGGCATACCGATCAGGGAGAAGAGGTCCGGACCGAGGTGGCCGCCATATCGGGTACCAAATGGATCGTTGCCGTCCACCAGGATCTGACAGACCAGAGCAGGGCCCGGAGAAAACTGATAGCGGCAGCGCTGTTTGTCATGGTGGTCACCATGCTTGCAGGAGTGGTACATATCCGCCGCATTGCCCGCCGCAAGCTGGAACCCTTCTCGCAGCTGCAGTCGATTGCACTTCGTGTGGCCGACGGAGAGTATGATGTCGAGTATCCTCAGTCCCGATTTGTCGAGATTACAAGTCTGTCGGAAAGTTTCCGTTCAATGGTGGCCGGAATAACCCGGCGGGAAATGAGTCTGCGGGATGCCAGGGATGAAGCTGAACAGGCCAGCCGGATAAAAAGCGAACTGCTTGCGAACGTGAGTCACGAGTTCCGAACATCGCTCAACGGTATTTTGGGAATGGCCTCTCTCCTTTCGAAAACAGGACTGGATGAATCGCAATCCGAATACCTGCAGGCTCAGCTGCGGGCAGCACATGTGTTAAAGCGGCTGGTAGATGACCTCCTGATGGTTTCCGGGGATCAGCCGGCAGTACCGTCTCCGCCCTCTGAAACAGATCTGCACAAAGCGGTCAATTCCTTCGAAACAGCTCTGAACCATGAAGAGGCGAAAGTGAACTTCACCTGGATCAACGAAATTCCTCCCGGTACGCTGGCTAAAGCAGACCAGGAACAACTTGGTCAGATTGTATATAACCTTGTCTCAAACGCACAGAAGTATACCCATGAGGGGGTAATAAAGGTCCGCTGGAACCTCCTGACCGAACCTGATCAGCAGAGCGTGCTGCAGCTGATTGTGAGTGACACCGGTATCGGCATTCCGCCGGAAGATCGGGAGCGTGTTTTTGAGAGTTTTGTACAAATCGATCCCACCCACACAAAAATCAGACGCGGCCTTGGACTGGGCCTGGCAATAGTAAGACGATCGTGCCATCAGGCAGGCGGCACGGTATCGATTTCCGACAACACGGAAGAGGGAAGGGGAACCGTAATCACCGTTCGTATTCTGGTGGAGCTGGTACCGGATGCATCTGCGACGATACTGATTGTGGAAGATGAGGTATTAAACCGCCTGTATCTTTCAACACTGCTGAAGCAGAAAGGCTATGCCGTATCCGAATACAAATCGGGAGTTCCGCTGATAGATGAGCCCTCCTTTCCGGAGGGCGACATAATTCTTATGGATATCGGCTTACCCCGCATCTCCGGAGCGGAGGTGACCAGAAAACTCAGAAAACGGGGAGTGACCATTCCGATTATCGCACTTACCGCATATTCCAGTCAGCGCGACGTGGACGGCTACCGCGAGGCAGGGATGAGCGGATTCGTGCCCAAACCAATAACAGAAAGCATCCTCTTCCGGGTCATCCGTAAAGCCCTGTCCGGTGATGAGTGGACCGTCTGACAGGTTTCACAGTAAAGTTACCAGGGTACCTCACCTGCGGAACAGCAGCCTTAAGCAGTTTTGCTGATGTTATATCATATTATTACGGTATACAATCTCTTTAACAACTGATATATTGTATATAAAGGCGTTTATAGACTTATTAACTGTAATATTGGATGGAATAATGAATAATATCGTAAGCGTCCGGGTTGCAAACCACCGAAATCCGGTATCTGTACCGATTACCTCCGGCGATAAACCCGGGATCAGCCCCGATTTTGAGGAGAAATGGCAGGAACTGGTGGATGTAGCCGCACGGATAATCGGGGTACCTGCCGGGCTTATCATGCGCCTTATGGAGCAGGAAATTGAGATATTCAGATCCAGCCGCACCGATAAAAACCCTTATACACCCGGGGAAAAAGCTGAATTGGGAACCGGCCTCTATTGTGAAACGGTTGTCGGTAAAAGGGAACAGCTTCTGGTTCCGTATGCCTTAAGTGATGAGCTGTGGAAAGACAATCCGGATATACAACTGAACATGGTCTCCTACTACGGAGTACCTATACGATGGCCCGACGGAGAGGTCTTCGGAACATTCTGCGTACTGGACGACAAGGAGAATCATTATAATAAAGATCAAAAGACCCTGATCTCGAAGTTTGCCGAACTGGTGGAACGGGATCTGGATATTCTTCAACGGCGTGAACAGACCCTGAGTACCCTGGCCTTCAGGGAAACCCAGATCAGGGAGATCCGTCACAGGATGAAGAATCAGCTGAATATGCTTATCAGTTACATTGACCTTCACCGCTTGACCGGAGAGAGTGATTCCTCAAACCTTGCCGGGGATATACAGAATCGTATAAAGACGTTGTACAAGCTGCATGAGACCCTCGCGAGGACCGAGATAGACCTTACGGTGTCACTGCCGCAGCAGCTGAAAGAGCTTGCCGATGAAATCCTTTCGGGCTGTTCCTTTGATATCCAGGCGGATGTAGGCGGTTCGGAAATATACCTGGACGAGGACCTGCTGGTACCTGTCAGTATGATAATAAATGAGCTTATAACCAATTCGATTAAGCATGCCTTTAATGATGTGATACATCCCCGAATTGCAATTGAATGCGCCGAAGATGAGCATGCCGTATCTATTTTATACAAGGATAATGGTAATTCGTCCCAACCCGATGAGAAGCTCAGGGAAGGGCTTGGGAGTCTGATCATCAAGGGAATAGCCTCGCAGCTTTCCGCCGCAACCGAAAAAAGTTTCGAAAAGGGATTCCACTTTATGCTTACAATCCCGAAGAAAAGTTGAGCGCACGGGAGTTCCCGTAAGCATGCTTTTATACGCATGATCGTTAACTGACGCTTATTGCTCCAGGATAAATTTTCAAGTAGAGTAGCAATATGTTCCCCTCCATAAAGAAACGCTTTATCCTGGTACATGGACTTATGCTCTTTATCCCCATAGTTTTAATGGGTGTTCTTATCACCGTATTCGTATGGGAAGAGACAGAACAGCGCGTCCAGCAGCAGCAGCTTGCTGTCCTGAACTCCATCAAAACCCAGGGCATCGACAGCCACACCCGGGCAATGGAGAGTACTCTGACTGCTCTCGCTAAAGAGAATGAGCTGTGGCGTCTGTTTGATGATAAGGATGTAAAAAAACGAATCCGGGAGCAGTGGATGCTGGTCCAGGAGATCTTTCCTAAAAGGGCCTGGGTCTATTATGGCAGCCGGAACAACGATATTTTTGTTGTTCCTTCATGGGAAAAACCTTCCGACTATGATCTGAGACAGCGGCCGTGGTATACTGCGGCAAAGGATGCCGGCGAACTTACATGGATTGAGCCCTATGAGGAATATGTTGTTCGGGAAATGGTTTTTACCGCTTCAATACCCGTTACAGATAATGAAGGCGGATTCGCCGGGGTTCTGGCGATAGATACCTTTCTTCATGAGTTCTTTGAGGAGATGCGTACACAAGCTCTAAAGCAGTCTTCCGAGCTGATGGTCCTCACCCGTGAAGGCTCAGTGATATCGCTTAGCTCAGAAGAAACCGCTTTGGAGCGATTCAGGGAAAAGCAAAAATGGAAGAATTTTATCCGCACCCATGCTGATAGCGGATACATTCAATTTGATCAGTCAACTTACTATGCAGCATATAAAGAGCTTGCACCCCTTCCGTTATATCTGGTCAGTCTTACCCCGCGAAAAGCCATCTTATCTGAAACTATTCCTCTTCTCAGTGTTATTATCGCTTTCACTATCGTTGTCCTTCTCGTGACCGGTGCGGGGAGTATCATTATTGCCCGCTATGTTATTCAGAATATCCAGAATCTGAACCACTACATGTACTCCATCACCCAGGGATCCCTCACCACCAGAATCTGCGTTTCCGGCAGAGATGAGTTTTTTACCTTGAATACCTATATGAATAGCATGGTGAAAACACTTGCCGAGCAAATAGAAAGTCACCGCCATACCAATGAAGAACTGGCCAGACAAAACCAGCAGCTTGATCAATTGGTCAATATTGACGGCCTGACCCAAATTACGAACAAAAATCATTTCTTTGAAATCTTCAGGTATGAATGGACCCGTAATCAAAGAGAACAGAATTATCTGTCTCTCCTGTTTATTGATATTGATTTTTTCAAACAGTACAACGATCTCTACGGCCACCAATCGGGAGATGAGTGCCTTCGAAAATTCGGAGCGATACTGGAAGAGGTAACCCGGCGTCCGGCGGACCTTGCGGCACGATACGGAGGCGAAGAGTTTGTGGTGCTTCTGCCCAACACTCCACTTCAAGGCGCAAGAGAGATCGGAACAACAATACAGCAGAAACTCGAGCGTTCAGCCATTGACCATAAGCGGTCAGAGATAAGTCCTTACCTGACATGCAGCATGGGGATTGTATCGGCTGTCCCGGACATCTCCTGTTCGAGTGATGATTTTCTGACAGCCGCTGATACTGCGATGTATGAAGCAAAAAAGCGGGGCAGGAACAGGATTGTCGTAAGCACGTTTCCGGCTGCGGGGTATCTTTAACCATATAAAGGGGAACGCGGGTGCTCAAGTCATCTGACAGTCTCATCCAGCTGTACATCCTGTTGCACGGTAATCCTCGAAGACGTCCTGAAGCAGCCGAAAGACCCGGCTTTCCAGCTTTTTTATAGACAAGCGAAGATACCTGGTTTACCATCAGACAGCATCGCTTTACCGGGAACCCCGATGCTAGCTTTAGGAGAGCAGTTGAGAGGGAGCGGAGTTGCTGAAAAAATGCATGTTATTAATCAGGAATCTGCTCAAGTCTGAACTGACAGTTCCTCTCTTCTATGTGAAGTTAAAACTGAGAACTATCGGAATCAAGTCTCCTTTGTCTGACCATAAAACCCGAAATGGGGATCAAATATCAGATGGAAATCTGGATCGATTCCGCTGCTTATTATTATGATACGAAACCAGAGGGAAGAAGACCAGCAGCTGCTTTTGCTCAATGGCCGGGAGATCCGGAGGGTCCGGGAGAAACGTGGGTACAGCCGTGAAAAAATGGCCGAGCTCTGCGGACTCCATGTCAACACCATCGGCGGCATCGAAAGGGGAGAACGGGACGTTTCCTCCTTAAGTCAGACCTGGATTTTTGCCGCTCTCGGTTGCCGGGCCATACGTGTTCATCCCCATTACGATCAGATTCTCCTTGAAGATGTCCCTGATTATATCTGCAGGGATGTTCTGGTCATGAAACAACCAAGTATTGTGGCGATGGTGGGAGATTTTATCCGGGAAAACAGGCTATACCGAAACATGGATCTATCAGTTACCGCTGAAAAGGCGGGGATTCACACCAACACCCTCTGGAATATCGAGAAAGGACTGGTCATTGCCACCGGTGCAAACCTTCACCATATATATCTTGCTCTGGGAATAGAAGAGATTAACGCCTCACCCCGGGGTATGTTCAACGGCGCTCCGGAACCATCACAATAGGCGGTGTGGTACCGCTCCTGAAAGCATGTAAGTATTCCTGTAGATATTATCAAAACTGATGAAAACAGGAGACAACATGAAAAGAGTGAACTGGTCCCGGGCCGCCGGGATGCTTCTGGTGCTGATTCTGATATCGGGCTGTGAAGTCCCTGGCCTTCCCGATCAAGGAACAGATGATGACGGGCCTCTCTCGGCGGATATCACTTCTGCCACCATTCTGGAAAAAGGGGTTTACACCCTGAAAAACAGTGTGTATGTGGAGGCGGAACTCACAATACCACCGGGAACAAGCCTGAGATTTGGAGACGGCGTCTGGCTGGATGTGACAACTTCGGGAGGACTGGGAAAGATCACCGCTCTGGGAACCGCCGAGGAGCCTATCATCTTTACCTCAAGCCGCAGCACACCTTCCGCAGGAGACTGGCAGGGAATCTTTGTGCACAACAATGGTTCGCGGTTTGAGTATTGTGAGTTCCGGTATGCCGATACGGCCCTGACAGTGTCGGGAAATTCGGTAAGCGTATCGCATTGTACCTTCGCCTCCAACATGACCGGCGTGAGGGCACATGAGACCACCTCCGGCTTTGTCTTGTCAGGCAATGCATTTACCGCCAATAAGGATCCCCTGCTCTTCAATGCCTCTTTCGATCTGGATAATTCCAACACCTTCAGCGGCAACATCAACCAGAGGATAGAGTTCAACGGTGCCGACATTACCACCGCCCGGACCTGGGAAGAAACCGAGGTGCCCATCTTTGCAGCCAGTTCATTTTACGTGGAGGCGCCCCTGACCCTTACCCCCGGGCTTACCCTGGCCATGGGAAGCGATGTCTGGATTGATGTGACTGAGAATACCACCGGAGCTATTCTGGCGATCGGAACGGATACAGCAGCCATCACCTTTACCTCCATCACCTCCACACCGGTGGCGGGAGATTGGCAGGGAATTTACCTGAACAAGAACGGATGCCAGTTCCAGTACTGCGTGTTTGAATACGCCGATACCGCCCTGACAACCAACAGTTATACTTGGGAGGATCTCGGCAACAATATTTTCAGATATAATAATTTCGACACCGATTGATGATCATCTTAACCGTCCGGAGCAATGCCCCTGGACGGTTACGTTTTTGCCGCTCCCTGGGTTTGCAATATCGCTTCGCAAATTGCTGGACCACTGCGTCGCTCTCGCGGTGTTGCCT
>NPIE01005126.1_pt1 | contig 18025 bp, 11 predicted proteins | sample 8637661 | NCBI WGS metagenome assembly NPIE01 (sample SAMN07420842, study PRJNA396082) | bioreactor metagenome | isolation source: sample BA12 brine-fed electro-methanogenic bioreactor BA | place: Japan: Kochi | collected 2016-12-09
CATTACACATTATTCCAAACCCGCCCCGTGGAGCCGACAACTCTCAACTCTACACTCTCAACTCTCAACTCCACTAAGCGGGATAACATGAATTAAATCTATTTTAAAAGAACGAACGACGCCGGTGCGCCGGGATACCCGCCCCATTCACGGTAGAGGGGGATATCTTGAGTTATACTATATCCCAAATATATTCCTTAGTAGGTAGTTTAATTTCAAATGTATTATCGGAATATAGAACATTATCAATTGATTTTGTTAGTTTACCTGGATTAATTAAAAATTCGCCGTCGTTCTTTTCAATTAACCTTTTTATTGCACCAAGTCCGATCCCTTTTCCGTGCTTGCCTAATTTATGAGGTTCAATACCAGAATAATTAGGTTCATAAATTTTCTCTAACTCTTCTTTATGAATGAATGTGCTTGTCATCCCAATAGTCATTATAACAAAATTGTTTTTTAGTATGTATTGGATATCTATTTTTCCATTAGGTTGTCCATATTTTGCCGTATTATCAAAAAAATGGATTAATGAGGCAATGATTGTATCATAATCTACATAAACCGCTTCATAACTATTCCCAAATTGTATTGAAATATTTTTTTCTTTAAAGTCCTCCCAGAAATAGCTCGCTGCAATCTGTACTAACTTATATAATACGTGTTTTCCCTTAGATAACCTGAGGGTACCACGCCCTAAGTCATTAACGATAATCTGGCTTCTTATTAGCTCCATTGATTTCCTGATACCGATTAACTTCCCAGCTGTATTACTATCAACATAGAGTATTTTTGTTAGTAACTTCCTCTTATCCTCAGCTTTTAGGAATTTTTCTTCGTCTATTAAATTTTCGAATATTTGAAGGCCTTTTGTATTTAATGTAATAATATTATGAAGTAAGTTATCATATTCGCTCTTATGCTTAGCTTTCATTTCAACAAACTGATTATATAAACATAAAAAACTATCTGAAATGGCACTCGCTAAAAAATTGTAATATTTATTTGACTTGATTGAAGCATCATTCACACATAATGCAATAGAAGACTCCTCATGATTTCTCAATCCAATTCTTTTTCTCCCATCGCAGTCTATCGTTTTAGAAGTATTATCTTCTAAGTTTAACTCCCTAAGTAGGCAATTAACACATTTTTCGTTTTGCGAAAAAGAGTATAAGATTTCATTCCCTTTATTTGATTTTATGGCAAATTTATAATTCATCGTGCTTTAAAAAGGAGTATAAGGTTTATAATAAGATATGCAACTTCTTTAGCTACATGGAATTTCTTAATAATGTAATCTTGTTTTATTTCCCTTCTTCTTAGCAATTTATCAATGCTATGTTCAGGGAGTGTCTGTCCAGTTTCATGACAAATCAAGTCAATTATTCTTTTTTTTATCATTTCGTAAGAAAATAACTCTTGGGCTTTTTCTTCTAATACTCTCTGAAACTCTCTTGTCCCAGAATTCTTTGAAATTCGCTCATCAGCCGATTTAATGTCTATATCAAATGCATCCTGTGTCAGCGACGAGTAGGCGATCACTTTTTTTTCTGGAAATTTTCTTTTTATTTCCGATATAATGCTCAAACCTTCTTTTGAGTAATTCAACTTTTTACCTACTCCACTTATATCAACAAAGAATATATGGTTGTCTCTTATGTCTGCACCATCAAGATTATCAACATCTTCAATTCTCCTAGCTTCCCATCCTTGCTTTTTCAATATTTCTACTATTTCAAATTCTTCATCGTCTATAAACAGAATCCTACAAATGTCCTTAATATCACTAAGGTCACGATGGATAGGAATTTCATCTCTTTTAAATAGATTAATGCACATTTGACCTCCTATATTCCCAGCTTCGGTTTGGTTTGGGGTTTGGTTATTCGTTTGGCTTTTTTGAGTGTATCGGAAACGTCCGGGAGGTCGGGGCGTTTGCCCGCGAAATAGTCCTCCACGGTGAAAATCTGGACTTTAGGGTAGGTGCGGGGGGCGCCGGGGAGCTGGAACCGTCCGGCGGATGCGGCCTCGGAGAGCATCCCTTTCGTTGGCGGTTCGAGGGCGAGAAGGACGCCCATCGCCGAGAACAGGCCGTGGCGCACGTCGAAAACCCCGTTAGAAGCGAGTTTGGAAGGGGTGATATGTCGTATGCCTTTAATCATACGCTTTTAATTTACATCGTAGATTACGGGAGCGCAAGAACTTTTTTCGGAAATTTCAAAAGAATCTTTCATATCCCCTACTCCGGTTTGTCGGGGGGTTTGGTTAATCGTTTGGCTTTTTGCCGTGGGCCGCCCAGGGGCGCGCGTAGGTCGGGGCGTTTGCCTGTAGGGGAGCACCTGTGTGTGCTCCCGTTCGCGGAGTATTCGACCATCCCATCGTCACGCGTCGGGAGGGCACATAGGCCCTCCCCTACGGTCGGGTTCGTTTTGGTCAGGCCGGGGTGCTGGAACCGTCCGGCCGAGGCGGCCTCGGAGAGCATCCCTTTTGTGGGCGGTTCGAGGGCGAGAAGGACGCCCATCGCCGCGTTCTCGCGCTCCACCACGCGGCATAGGTCGCGCACCCTTTTCCGGTTCGATATGTTCAATTTCCCGTTCATATCAGCCTCAATTGGTTTTCGAGCGCCGAAAGCCGTTGTTTCGCCATTTCGATGAACTCGGCTTCCTTCTCGATTCCTATCCATTTCCGCCCGAGTTCCGCGGCGGCATAAGCAGTCGTTCCGGAGCCTAAAAACGGGTCGAGGACGACATCGCCGGGGTCGGTCGAACAGGCTACGAGTTTTTCAATCAACTCCAGCGGTTTCTGGCTTGGGTGTCCGCACTTCTCCTTTGAGCTCCCTTTGAGGCTCGGCACCCTGATTATGTTTGTCGAGAATTTCCCCGCCTGAAGGTGTTTTAGGCGGGCTTCCTTATCTTTGTATCTGTTATCGCGCAGATACCTTTCGATTGTCTCCGCGTCGTAAGGCTCTCGAACGGCGTCTTTGTTGAATTTCGGGTTATCGCTTTTTCGTAGGATTAAAACCATTTCGTAGGCCGGTGTGAAGCTGTCGCGGCGCTCATTATATCCGACCGCTCGATCCCATATAATCAAATCGTGGAACTGGAATCGATAACAAAGATAAGACATCAGATGGATAAAAACATGTTCGCGCTTGCCGAGTTGCCCGAAACAAAACAGCAGGCCGTCGTCTTTGAGAACGCGGATAGCCTCGGAAACCCATTGAAGAGACCATTCGAGGTATTCTTCGGCTTCAGCCCACTGTGTGTCCCAGTCTTCGTCGAGGAGAACATTGTAATATGGCGGATCCGCGATAATAGCTTGAACTGACTCCGAGGGAATTTTCCTCAGTTCCTCGAACGCGTCGCCCTTTATGATTTCGTTTAATTTCATATTCCCAGAGTGTTAAATATGAGTTCGATGTCTTCTCGATGCTGCTTCGAAGCGACGATGAAGGCGAGAGTCGTGTCGAAGATTAGTTTCCGATTCGTGGAATCGATACAGTATTGGATTTCTTCCTTCTGTTCAGCTATTCTTCCGACTATCGAGGAACCGTCTAAAGCCATGCAGAAGCGCACCGGAAGGTTTAAGAAAATCATAGACTGATTGCCGACGGCCCTTTGTTTATGCGCGATTTTAATCTCGACAGCGTATTTCTCCCCGCGCTTAATGTAATCCGGGGTTATCAATTGATGACGCTTAAATCCGAATTTTTCACCGATGTCAGGCGTGGAATTTGGTGTTTGTTTAAACTCTATCCTTTCGGCTTCCTGGACACCGTCAAAATTCGCGCTTATCAGGTCTTTTAATTCCGCGATCTCATCTTTAGTAATTAATCCAAGCTCTTTTCCTTCGACTATCAACCTCGTGAGTTCATAGCCGTAGCGAGTGCCGGCTTTCTTCTGGATCGGAGGGTTTTTAATTATCGATGGTTCGTGTAAATTATCGGTATCGTAACCGATTTGCCATTCGAGATAATCATTTTCAAGGATTTCTTTTCTTCGACATGCGACGGTTTCAGGGGCGAACCCTTCGACAGGTCTTTTTACACGGACTTTTCCAGTCGGGGTTGTGATTGGGAGGTTGATTATTATCTCTTTGTCCTGGATGTTAATCTGCATATTGATCTCTTCTTTGTTCTTTTAATTTACTCTCATTACGATTGGATGCAAGTTCAAACCACGTGTCGTCGAAGGCGTTTAATTGCGAGGGCGGGAATTTGCCCTCCTTGTCTTTGAAGATGATGTTATACGCGCGTTTGGAGTTGAACGGCGGGTCGAGATAGACCAGATCGACGGATTCGTCCGCGATGTGTTCGCGCAGAACTTCGAGATTATCGCCGTAGAAGAGTTTGTTCATATCTCAGTCCACCTGTCCCTGATGTCGCTCCTGAAGGTTGCGACACAAACATCTCCGGCATTGCCGGTCGCCGTAGAAGAGTTTGTTCATGGGAGCATCCTTTGGCGCACGTCGAAAACCCCGTTAGAAGCGAGTTTGGAAGGGGTGATATGTCGTATGCCTTTAATCATACGCTTTTAATTTACATCGTAGATTACGGGAGCGCAAGAACTTTTTTCGGAAATTTCAAAAGAATCTTTCATATCCCCTACTCCGGTTTGTCGGGGGGTTTGGTTATTCGTTTGGGTTTTATTTGAGGTAAACTATTCGTTTTGTCACCTCCTGTTCGCCGCGTGTGGCGCAAACGAGGTAAATCCCGGACCCGAGGGAGGGCGACGGTTGCCATACATAAGAACCCCCCTGACCTCCCTTGACAAGGGGGGCATGTCCGTTGCCTCCATTATCAAGGCCGGAAGGTCCGGTGTCAGAGGTGGCTGAAGGCCGGAGGGTGCCAGGTAAATTCGCCCTTACCGTCATTGCGAGAAGGGCTTTGCCCGCCGAAGCAATCTCCCTGATTCGATGAGATTGCCGCGGCCTCCGGCCCCAGACGGGTTCGAGCACTCGCAATGACTGCAATTCTACGTCCGTTAACATCGAAAATCTCGAACCGGCAAGCGCCGGGGGGCGACGTGCTCAACGGCTTCGCCGATTGGCTTCCGAAGGCCAGGCTTATCGTTACCGCCGAATTGAAGGGGTTTGGGTGGGCTTCCTTCGGTCGCAAGCACTCGCAATGGCGAATGAGATGTCATTTCGAACCGAAGGGAGAAATCTCGTGGTATTGGTGGGAAATTTCTCGTCCTACAGGCCCTACGGGCGGGCATTCGCCCTCCCTTCGTCTGGCTCAGGACAAGCAGGCTCAGCCACCGTAGTTTCGGCGCGCGTGGGGCGTTTGGTTAGGCCTTAGGCTACTCAACTACAAACGGACACTGAGCTTGTCGAAGTGTCTTTGAACAAAAAGGCTTCGACCCTTCGGCAAGCTCAGGACATCGCAAGCTCAGCCACCGTTGTTTCGGCGCGCTGTGGGCTGACCCTTCGGGCGCGTGGGGCTGTGTGCAGGCTCAGGACAGTGCACTTCGACAAGCTCAGGGACCGCAAGCTCAGGGACCGGCCTTCGACCGCGTGGAGCTGTGTGCAGGCTCAGTGACCGATGAGAGTTGAGAGTTGAGGGTGGAAAGGAGGCTTATCAACTACCCCGCCTCGTTGCTCTCGCCACCCCTTCAATCATGAAGGGGAATATTCCCCTCTGTAAGAGGGGTGCCCGAAGGGTGGGGTGTTTAATATAGAGGACTTCTGCTCATCGACCGGGGAGGTGGGAAAGGGTTGGGAAAATGTTTCCGGAATCCTGTTGAATTCTCCGCTAATTTTCCATTTGACATCCCCCCTTTCGTGTGTATCTTTTTCCGGCTATGAGCGAGTTGAAGAGACCGACATACGAAGATCTGCAGGCGCTGACGGCCATCGTCGGCGGGGAATGCGCACTTCGCGGCGAGGACGCCGAGGACTATTGCCACGACGAGTCCCCGAACATCTCCGCCGTCCCGTCTATCATTCTCAAACCCGCGGACGAGGCGCAAATCGCGGCTATCATGGCCTACTGCAACCGCGAACGAATCGCCGTTGTCCCCCGAGGCCTCGGCACCGGAGTGGCAGGCGGCGCAATCCCCTTCGACGGCGCAGTCCTGCTGTCATTGGAACGCCTCGATCAAATCCTCGAGATCGACTCGGAAAACCTCATGGTTGTAACTCAGCCGGCGGTCATCACCGGAGATTTGCAGGCGGAACTGGAAAAACAGGGCCTGTTCTACCCCCCCGACCCCGCAAGCAAGGACAGCTGTAGCATCGGCGGGAACGTCGCCACCAACGCGGGCGGGATGACCGCGGTCAAATACGGTATCACGCGAAGCTATGTTACAGGCATCCGCGCGGTTCTGCCCACCGGCGAGATCATCCGCTACGGCGGCAAGCTGGTCAAGAACGTCGCGGGCTACGACCTCCTGCACACAATCCTCGGAAGCGAGGGCACGCTGGCGATCATCACGGAAATCACCCTGCGCCTCCTCCCCCTTCCCCAGCATCGCGTCGATTTGCTCGTCGGCTTCGACACGGTGGATGACGCCGCAAGTGCGGTCAGCGAGATAATCCGGCGGAAAATCGTGCCCACCGCAATCGAGTTCATGGAGGGCGAAATTGTCCGCATAGTGGGCGATGTCCTCGAAAAAGACGTTCCCATGCGCGACGCCGGTGCGCAACTAATAATCTCCATGGACGATGAGGACGCCGAACGCCTCGAACAGCGCTATTTTGCTCTGGGAGAGATTGCCATGGAGCTTGGCGCGATAGATGTCCTCGTCGCGGATACCAGACCCTTTCAGGACAGGCTTTGGGAGGTTCGACGCTCCATGCGAGAGGCTTTACGCGCGGTCAGCCCGACTATCGTTGCGGAGGATGTCGCAGTGCCGAGGGCGAAAGTCCCCGACCTATGGCGAGGCGCACGCGAACTCGGCGAGAAGTTCGGCATCAAAGTCCTCTCCTTCGGGCATGCCGGGGACGGCAACCTACACATCGACGCCCTCAAATACGACATGCCCGATGACCAATGGAACTCAGCCATCGAAAAATGGGTGCCGGAGCTTTTCGAGCTGACGGTCGCGCTCGGCGGGACAATCACCGCAGAACACGGCATAGGCAGGCTCAAACGGCAGTATCTCCCCATCAACCACGGCGAAGCGGAACTGCAACTCATGCAACGCATCAAAACCGCCTTCGACCCAAACGGCATCTTAAATCCGGGGAAGGCGATATAAATGCAATTGAATGTTATCGAGAAAGATGGCAAATATATTATAGAGGGACCTCTCGACGGCGGGATTATCGAGCGGGATGTCCCTATAAACGACATCCTGTCGGCGACTTACGAATATGACACTCGACTTCTATTATTGCCCGCGGAAAGCTTGCCCGAGGAATTCTTCGACCTCAGTTCGAAACTGGCTGGAGACATCCTGCAGAAATTCACCAATTACAATATCATCGCGGCTGTTATAATTACAGAAGACACGAAACGCTCCAGCCTTTTCCCAGAACTGGAACGCGAACTCAAGAAACAAAACCGCATGGTTCTTTTCTCCAGCCGCGCCGACGCCATAGAATGGCTAATTGGAAGATAGGCGAATCAGTAATCACATTTTGTCCTGCCCCGCGCGATATCGGGGGATCTGCGAAATGCCTTTCGCAATTTTAGAGGTCACCTGCTTGTGCTACCGTTCGCTAAATAATCGCCATTCAGCATTTCATGTAATGGGAAGGCATGCCGAGACGGGTTTCACTCGTTCAGAGGCACTCCCTGGCGGGGGGAGTTGAGGGTTGAGAGTTGAGAGTTGAGGATGGTGAGTTTGGAGTTAAGGCGTATTACGGCGCGGGCTTTAAACTTCTTATCGTTGTGGTGTCTCAAAACGGAAATGTCATAGTAAATTCCTTTCTGAATAGAGATTGCGTGGTTGTCAACTAATAAGCTTTGGAAGTGCAATCATACGATGCTCATATTGAATCTCATCCCGAGGATAGGGGAATTGTCCGGCGAAAGTTCCTTTTGCCGAGTGAGGTCAGCAAATGTCTAAGTTATGTGCGTTTTCTCAAAAAAATTTTTTTTCGCTAAACTTTTTTTGTGAATGGGAGTCTTAAAATTGAACGGAGCGGATGAAAAATTTTGGCTCCGATCGAAACACGCTGTTTCGAAATATTGTTAGATTTATTTGAATAAATATTTATAAGGAGAACGAAAAGTGAATGCTAAGTTTTTTATTTTTTTAATGTTGGCGTTGGCAACATGCTCTTTTGCTCAGACAATTGGGCTTTTGCGCAATGACTCCGGTTCTTTCGAGGGCTACACCCTTTTCGCCCCGATAAGCTACGATATGGCTTACCTCATAGACAACGAGGGTCGTCTTGTGCATTCGTGGGACTGTGATTACTCCCCCGGGCAGTCGTGCTATCTTCTCGAAAATGGGAATCTTCTATATACAGCTCGGGCGGGATATACGAATCCGGTGTTCGGCGGCGGAGGCGAGGGCGGTCGAATTCGGGAATTCAATTGGGAGGGTGAACTTCTCTGGGATTTTGTAATTTCGGATTCCAGTCGTTTGCAACATCACGATATCGAACTTCTGCCTTCCGGTAATATTCTTATAATCGCCTGGGAATACAAGGGCCTTGCGGATTGCATTTCAGCCGGGCGCGATCCATCTTCCCTCGCCGAGGGCGAGCTTTGGCCGGACATGATAATCGAAATCGAACCGATATACCCCGATTCCGGGAATATAGTCTGGGAATGGCGTGCCTGGGATCATTTGATTCAGGATTACGATTCAACGAAAGACAACTACGGCGTTGTTTCTGACCATCCGGAAAAAATCGATATCAATTACTTTGCCGGATTATCGGGCAATGCCGATTGGCTTCATATTAATGCGGTAGATTATAATCCCGACCTCGATCAGATTATCTTGTCGAATCATAATTTCAGCGAAATATGGATTATCGATCACAATCTGACTACTGCGGAAGCTTCGAGTTCTTCCGGGGACTTGCTTTACCGTTGGGGAAATCCTGCAACATATGGCAGGGGCGGCCCTTTCGATCAGCAACTTTTCGCTCAGCATGATGCTCAATGGATAGTGTCCGGGCTTCCCGGAGCCGGAGATATTCTGATTTTCAGCAACGGACGCAACAATCCCCCGCCTCTGAGACATTCGGAGATAGTTCAGATAACTCCGCCGGTGGACACATCGGGCAGTTACACGATCAGCTCCGATTCCGCTTTTGGGCCGGTGGCCCCCATCTGGACATATTCCGCAACTCCGGAAACAAGCTGGTTCGCGCAAAATATCTCCGGCTGTCAACGGCTTCCGAACGGCAATACATTGATATGCTCCGGTCCGGAAGGTAGGTTCTTCGAAGTAACTCCAGACGGCTCAATCGTTTGGGAATATGTTAATCCTGTGAACAATGCAGGACCTCAGATGCAGGGCACGATTATTGATAGGAACGAAGTTTTTCGATGCTATCGATATTCATCTGATTACCCCGGCTTAATTGACCAAGACCTGACGCCTGGAGAAGTAATCGAGTTAACTGATACGACCGGAATAGAGTCTTCAGATAGGTTAACTCCGGACGGCTTTAAACTTTCCGCATTCCCCAATCCTTTTAATTCGGCTGTAACGATTTCCGCGCCGCTTGAGGCGGTGAAAATCGAAATATTCGATGTGAATGGGAGAAAAATTCACACTATTTATGAAGAATCCACGGAAGGTCTTTCGGCCACTCGGATAGAAAAGGAAAATGCAGATTCCTCCCCTCACAGATGGAGGTTTTATACATGGCAACCCGATGAATCCTTAGGTTCAGGCGTTTATCTCGTCCGTGCGAAATTCGGGGATAAATCAGTATCAAAAAAAATCACTTATCTCAAATGATATCTGGAGGTATCGAGATGAAAACACTTACAACTTTTATCTTTATAACCGCACTTTTCGTTATTGCGGTTTATGCGCAGAGTTATCCCATTGTGGACACGGGGCAGGAGGATTGTTACAATGCCTCCATGACGATAACTCCGCCTACTCCGGGCGACCCGTTTTATGGCCAGGACGCGCAATTCGAGGGCAACGCGCCCGATTATACAGTTAGCGCTGATGGTTTGACGGTTTACGATAACGTTACCGGCCTTACCTGGTTGCAAAGCCCCGACCTTGACGGCGACGGCGATATAGATATCGACGACAAGCTTACATGGGCGGAAGTGCAGGATTATCCGGACATTCTCAATTCGATCGAATTCGGCGGCTACGACGACTGGAGGGTGCCGACTATCAAGGAGCTGTATTCGCTGATTAAATTCAATGGACAGGATATCAGCGGTTACAGCGGGTCGCTCGACATTGTTCAGCCTTTCATCGATGACGATGTATTTCACTTCGCATACGGCGATACGACAGCTGGCGAGAGGCCGATAGATTCGCAATATGCATCGAACACCGTGTATAACGAGACAACCATTCCAGGAGTTCCCAAGCTGTTCGGAGTCAATTTCGCCGATGGAAGAATCAAAGGCTACGATACGTCGATGATGGGCGGGGATAAGACATTCACATTTATCGCTGTGAGAGGGAATCCATCTTACGGAGTTAACGATTTTTCCGATAACGGGGACGGCACGATAAACGATAGCGCTACAGGTCTTATGTGGCAGAAGGGGCATTCCGCAAACAGTATGAGCTGGGAAGAAGCTTTAGAATATGCTGAAACATTGACTATAGGCGATCACGACGACTGGCGGCTTCCAAATGCCAAGGAGCTTCAGAGCATTGTCGATTATACCCGCTCCCCCGGCACCACCGGTGCGGCGATAAATCCGATTTTCGATTGCGCTTCAATATTAAACGAGGCCGGCGGGATCGATTATCCATGGTTCTGGACGGGCACCACTCATGCGACAGTGTATGGCGGGAATTCGGCGGTTTATGTGGCATTCGGAAGGGCTTCCGGATGGATACAAAGGCCCGGTCACGCCTATTACTCTTACATCGATGTCCACGGCGCCGGCGCTCAGAGAAGCGACCCGAAAACAGGCTCACCGACCGATTATTATCTCGGAGTGGATTCTCTTGGCAATCCGGTTTATGGTCATGGCCCTCAAGGGGATATTATTCGAATCGAAAACCATGTCCGGTGTGTTCGCGATGTCGAATCTGTGGGTATTGACGAGAGAAGCGGGCTACCTGGAGCTCTCGAGCTGGATGTATCCCCCAATCCCTTCAACTCATCTGTTAGCATAAAACTCAAAGACGTAGCCTTCAATATCGAAACGATAGAGATTTACGACATTGGAGGTAATCTCCTCGATTCCTCATCTTCCTTTCAGGGAAAAACGGGTCATTTCACCTGGGAACCGGACGAGACCGTCGAGTCCGGCGTGTATTTTGTGAGAGCCAAATTCGGCGGTGATTCTATGACGAAAAGGGTTGTCTATCTGAAATAGGAGTGTAATATGAAACCGGAGGATATCAGTTATCCTCTTATCGGACATTGTTTTAACGGAACTCTAATTGACATTAAGGCCATCGGACATCGGTGGCCTTATTCATTCTTGCCACAACGAGATAGGTCTAAACCGGGTTTCACTTTTTGCTAATTTTACTCTTGACATATCACTTTTTGCAATTTACTTTAGCTATGATAGTTTAATGCATTGATAGAGTTATAACTATCGAAAGGGATAAAATGCATTTGAGATGTCATTATCAAAAGACGTTGATATTACTAAACTTATCTCATAACAAGGGAGTATTATGAGAAGGCTAACATTATTTGTTTTTGCGATTCTGGTTCTTGTTCTTTCCGTTAGCGCGGAGGATGTTCCAAGAATTATTTCGTATCAGGGTAAGGTAACCCATATGGACGGCGTAGGGGTCAATGACACCCTGCCTGTCGAATTCCGCCTCTATGAGGACGAAATCGGCGGAACAGCTATCTGGACGGAAAACCATCCCGCGGTGCCTATATACAAAGGCCTTTTCGATGTCTTCCTTGGGGCAGATACACCCCTCGACCTCGAATTCGACGCCATGTATTACCTCGAAATAGACATCGACGGGCATACTATGGCTCCAAGGGTAACTTTTAGCGCGTCCCCCTATTCTTTCCGGGCGATTTATGCCGATACGGCGATGTTCGCTCATTATGCCGACTCGGCGGCAGGCGGCGGAGGCGGCGTTTTGCAGAGCGATGTGGACGTGCCTTTGACGAGCACGAGTGATTTCGGCGTTATTCTCGGCGAAACCGAAGTCCATGGGGCATTGGCTGATTTGGACTGGGCTATTCGCGCAAACCGCACTGATATCAATACAAATGAAACGGATATCTTAACTCATATGGGCGCTGATCATGACCTCTCTCCCTTCAACGAGTGTGTTACATGGTTCCATTTCGACGATCTGACGGACTCCCTTTGGATATTCGACGGCGCATTCCCGATGGCGACCCATATCCCCAACGGCCCGGTGGCTTTCGATACTCTATTCACGACAGACAGCCTCACCGGCGACACTATGCTTATCATGGCGAATTTCCAGGTTTACGGGATGCTTCTGGCGGACTCTATAGCCGCTATGGGAGATTTCGTCCATATTCACGATTCGCTTATTGTTCACGGCAGTCAGTGGATCGAAGGGGACCTCTACGTGGACGGCAACCTTTTCTTCGGCGACAGCTTATCTGCGAATGCAATCGGCGTCGATACCCTTTGGAGCCAGGAATACGATATAACGGATACAATCGTCAATATGGCGAATGTGAAAATCCATGGCGAACTTATAGCGGATAGTATTCAGGCGGTTCTCGATACAATCTGGCTGGATGATAATATCTATGTCGATGGAAGTGCGATAGTCGTCGATTCCATGGGCATCGGCACCGAAACCCCGACTGCACGCCTTCATGTCGAGGGCGAACCCGAATCTTACGGTGAAGCTGTCGGATATTTCCAAAATAACTTTGTCGGCACAGCAGACGGCGCGGCGGTTTACGGCGTTAGCGTTCCAGAAGACTACTGGGGCATAGGCGTCCGCGGCGAAGGCGGTTATGTGGGAACTTACGGCGAAGTCTATCCCACCGGAAGCAATTCTTATTTCGGTGTTTACGGCTATGTCGATGGTAGCGACGGCTCCAATTTCGGTGTTTACGGGGACGTATATGGCGACGGTGAGAACTACGGCCTTTACGGTTACGCCGAAGATTATGGTTCCGGAACAAGCATTAATTACGGCGCATTTACCGAAGCATATAACGGCGACGAGAACTACGGTATCTATGCTCAGGCTTCCGGTGGCTCGATCAACTGGGCCGGTTATTTCGGCAACGGTGATGTCAATGTCGATAACGATATTTACTTGAACTCCGGTCTCTACGACGGCGCTAGTTTCGGCGCTCATGACCAGTATCTCCGCTCCGACGGTTCTGATGTATTCTGGGATTTCCTCTACGGCTCCCTCATTCGAGTCGATACACTGCGCACTCTAAGCGCCAGCGACAGCGATACTATATGGACTATGGCTCAGCTCTACGTCAACGGAGAACTTATTGCCGATTCGATGCAGGCGGTGGGCGATACAATCCATTTCGACGACAATATCATAGTTCACGGTTCTAATGTTGTCGATGACGATCTTATCGTTTACAACGACGCCTGGATAGGCGACAGCTTGATGGTGGTTGGCAATACTTATTTACAGAGCGAGCTGGAAGTCGATCTCGATGCTTATTTCCACGACAATCTAACCAACGACGATTCGATTTTCGCGAATGTCATCACTGCAGACAGCATCACAGCGAATTATCTGCTGGCCACCGATGTCGATGTTCTCGAAAGCCTCTACGTTGACGGCCCGGCGAACTTCGATTCGACAGTTGTTATCGGCGACGATACCCTCTATGTCAATGGCCCGGCGATGTTCGACAGCACCGTAGTGGTGAACCCCGGCCACGCGATTTGGGTCGATATGATTCACGGCACGGTCGCGGGATCCCTCTTTGTGGATACTGTGCTTGTTACTCCCGAAGTGGCTCTTGATTCTATCGAATCGTGGAATTCCACTTCCATCGTCGTTAAAGATACGACTTACTTCCGCGAATATGTGAATATTTGGGAAGACCTCGAGGTGGACGGCGACGGCCTGTTCAATCAGGATGTGTGGATTGGCGACAGCCTTATGGTTGTGGGCAATACATATCTAATGAGCGAGCTCGAAGTCGATCTCGATGCATACTTCCACGACAATCTAACCAACGACGACTCTATTTTTGCGAATGTCATCGTGGCTGACAGCATCACCACCCATTATCTTCTCGCTACCGATGTGGATGTCATGGAAAGCCTCTTTGTCGATGGCCCTGCCAATTTCGACAGCACGGTTTACATCGACGACGATACCCTTTATGTCGATGGCCCGGCGCAGTTCGACAGTATGGTTGTCATAACCCCTGGACATCAGCTTTGGGTCGATAAAATCTACGGCACGGTCGCGGGATCGCTATTTGTGGATACCGTGCTCGTTACTCCCGAAGTGGCATTGGATTCTATCGAATCCTGGAACAACACTTCTATTGTAGTAAAAGACACGACCTACTTCCGCGAATACGTGAACATCTGGGAAGACCTCGAGGTTGACGGCGACGGCTTGTTCAATCAGGATGTGTGGATTGGCGACAGCCTTATGGTTGTGGGTAATACTTATCTAATGAGCGAGCTCGAAGTCGATCTCGACGCTTATTTCCACGATAATCTAACCAACGACGATTCGATTTTCGCAAATGTGATAACTGCTGACAGCATCACCGCGAATTATCTGCTGGCCACCGATGTCGATGTCCTCGAAAGCCTCTACGTTGACGGCCCATCGGACTTCGATTCCACAGTGGTCATCGGGGACGATACACTTTACGTCAATGGCCCCGCGATGTTCGACAGCACGGTCGTAGTCAATCCCGGCCATGCGATATGGGTGGATATGATTCACGGCACCGTCGCGGGATCCCTCTTTGTGGATACAGTTCTTGTAACTCCCGAAGTCGCTCTTGACTCCATCGAATCGTGGAATTCCACTTCCATCGTCGTCAAAGACACAACCTACTTCCGCGAATACGTGAATATTTGGGAAGACCTCGAGGTTGACGGCGACGGCTTGTTCAATCAGGATGTCGAAATTACAAACAGCTTAATAGTGGGCGGCAATACCTACCTGCAAAGCGAATTGGAAGTCGATCTCGACGCCTATTTCCACGATAATCTGACCAACGACGATACTATCTTCGCGAATGTGATAACTGCGGACAGCATCACGGCGAATTATCTATTAGCCACTGATGTCGATGTCCTCGAAAGCCTCTACGTTGACGGCCCATCGAACTTCGATTCGACTACGGTAATCGGCGACGATACTCTTTACGTCAATGGCCCCGCGATGTTCGACAGCACGGTTGTCGTCAATCCCGGCCACGCGATTTGGGTCGATAGAATTCACGGCACGGTTGCCGGTTCGCTGTTTGTGGACTCGGTTCTGGTTACTCCCGAAGTCGCCCTGGATTCCATCGAGGCATGGAACAACGGAACTATTCTCATAAAAGATTCTGTGCTCATCAATGCCGGTCTTACCGTCGATGGCGACGTCTTCGTTATCAACGGCCACCGCTACTACGGCATCGATGCCTCCGGTGCTGACAGTTTCTGGATTTACGACGACGGCGACACAACCCGTTTCAATTCGGATAATCCTATCAAAATCGGCAACGCTTCTCTCGTAGTCGAAACCGATGGCGATGTCGTCGCCACTCAGGACTTCTATGTCCTCGGCGACGCCTTCTTCGACAACGACATCGATGTTGACGGAGATGTTTACGCAACAAAGGTATATACCACTGACAGCATTATTGTCGGAACGAGTATGTTCGTAAGCCGCAACCTCGAAGTCGATAGAGACCTTTATGTTCGCGATGACGCTTTCTTCAGCGATTCGATCACTGTTCAGGGCGATGCCTATTTCGATGAAGACGTCTTCATCAACGACAACCTCACCGTCCGAGACAGCATAATTGTCCTCGGCGACGGCGTATTTCATAACGATATCGAAATAGGCGATTCATTATTCGTAAATGAGTATGCAAGAGTCGCCGGCGATGTCTGGATCGGCGATAACCTCGATATCATGGACTCGCTAATGATATGGGGACCCATCGTTATCGCAGGCGCTCAGCCCCTTTACGCCGACACTATCTACACCAGCCTCATTCGAGGCGATGTCGCGGGTTCGCTCTTCGTGAGAGATTATCTCGTGGCTCCCGAAGTCGTCATCGACTCCATCGAGGCGTGGCATGGTTCTTCGATACTCATGAAGGACGATATTGTCATCGACGCCGATTTAACGGTCAACGGCGATGCAACTTTCCAATCGGATATCTATGTTACCGACACTCTTCATGGAAATGTCATCGATGCCGATACCGCCTTATTCAGCACAATCGTATCAAACGATCTTATCGTTGGAGATTCATCCTTCTTCGGCAATATCAGCTATTTCAACGGCGTTGCGCTTTTCGACAGCTCGGTTGTATTCAACGACAATATCCTGGTCGATAACGGCAATCGTATCATAGGCGTGGACGCCACTCAGGCCGACAGCTTCTGGATCTACGACGACGGCGACACCACCCGCTTCGACGCCGACAATCCAATCAAGATCGGCGACGGCTCCCTCATCGTGGAAACCGACGGCGACGTGGTCGCCACAGAAGACCTTACAATCGGCGGAACTCTCTATGGCGACGGCTCCGGGCTTACATCGGTTCCATCCAATTCGCACACCCATTTCTCCCTCGATTCGAGAGATGGAACTCCCGATAGCATCCTCTACATCACCGACGACGGCAAAGTGGGAATCGGAACTAAGTCAGCTACCGAAGAGCTTGAGATTCTGTTTGGCGATACACCCACAATCCGGTTAGATCAAAACACCTCGATGGGCTTTGCACCACAAACATGGGACGTTTCAGGCAATGAAATGAATTTCTTCGTTGTTGATGTAACAAATGGTTCGACCCGTCCCTTCCGTATTGAACCCGGCTCACCAACAAATGCACTTGCTGTGAAATCTACTGGCGTAGGTATCGGGACATGGAATGTTCAAGCCCAATTACATATCGATGGCGGCAATGTCTTCCTCGATAACGGCAACCGCTATATCGGTGTGGACGCCACTCAGGCCGACTCCTTCTGGATTTACGACGACGGCGACACCACCCGCTTCGATGCCGACAACCCCATCAAGATCGGCGACGGCTCCCTCATCGTCGAAACCGACGGCGACATTAATGTAACAGGCGATCTCGCGGTCAGCGGAACTATTACCGGCGATGGTTCGGGATTAACCGGTATCGTAGATGCCGACTGGGACACCGCCGGAAATTATCTCTTCCCGAATGTCCTCACCGATTCAGTCGGTATCGGAACCAACGCCCCGCGTGCAAATCTGCATGTCTATAGCTCAGACAATAGCATGACATACCCGTTGATTGTCGAAAACTATGGTGCAAATGCCGTTAATGAAGGCGTCGGAATGAAATTCATGGGCTTCCAGGGCGCTGGCATGGGCAGAGATATGGCAATTATCGAAGCGGAGAGTTATAACACCGGATTGGGTAATTTCGGTTCGGACTTGATCTTCACTCTCGAAGATGACGCGGGCGCTCATGCTATGGTCGAGAGAATGCGTATTATGGCCGACGGCAACGTAGGTATCGGAACAACAGCACCTTCAGCCAAGTTAGAAGTCTCAGGTGGCTACATCAAAGTAACTCACGACGTGAATAATTCCGGTATTACAATCGATCGGAACAACGCTACTACTCGAAAGAGTCAGCTACGTTTCCATCAAACCGGAACATCCCTATGGTCGATCGGAATCGATAAAGACTCGAACAACTCTCATAACCTATACATCTACGATGAGATAGCCGCAACATCTCGCTTCTTTATCGACGGTAGCGGCAACGTTGGCATCGGTTCAGAATCGCCCGG
>NPIE01017180.1_pt1 | contig 18020 bp, 10 predicted proteins | sample 8637661 | NCBI WGS metagenome assembly NPIE01 (sample SAMN07420842, study PRJNA396082) | bioreactor metagenome | isolation source: sample BA12 brine-fed electro-methanogenic bioreactor BA | place: Japan: Kochi | collected 2016-12-09
TCCAGTTTTTGGGGTACACTTTAAAGGAATGACTTCTTTCAACACTTGATCGAGTAGCTGCTCTATAATCCTTTGATCAATTTCCATGCAGTAGTCCAGCAAACCCAGCTGATCCAACGAAAGGGTTTGCACAAGTTTCCATAGCTGTAAATCTTTGCAGCACTGCTGAGAAACTTCCTGGAAATCTTCACGGTATTTTTGCAAATCTCGAAAACTATGCAAAAGTGCAACCGAATCTTGTTTCAGGTCAGTTGTTTTTCCCACACCCTTTTCCAGTGTGGATTTAAACACATGATACAAAAAGTCTTTGATTTTTGGCACCTTGGAGTGGAAACCATAATATTGATGAATTTGTTCCCATAGAAAAGGTTCCAGTTTGGCTTTTTCAATAGCTTTGTAGGCATCGTTTTTTTCTCTTGCATATTCAGAAAATAGCTCGTGCAATATGGTATCAAGCCTTGCATTGTCTGCTTTGCAGCAGATAGATAGCATTGTCATAAGCAGAAGTTTATCGGTCAGTACTTCCCCACTTTGTTTATAAGCCAGAATTCGCTGTTTCAGTTTATCTTTGTTGCCATTCACAAAAAACATTTGATGGTCGCTGTATATGTGGGAAAAAGAGGAATTGAGATCCAACTCATGCAGCACTATGGAGCATTTGTCTGTTCGAAACTCTCCGCAGCAATACAACAAATCCAGCATCCAGTTTTCTTCTGCAGGTGGCTTTTCACCTGCCTGGTACACCAAAATTTTCTGATTGAGTTTTTCCAAAAGTAGCAAATGTTTGATGGCAAATTCATTGCCATTCATTTCTACTTTTTCAATGTCAGGAATCGAAAGAGCTTCAAACGCTTCTCGCAGGTCTTTTTTGTCGTCATACCAAAACACAATGCGATGCTTCGCAAACAAATCCTGCAGCGTCTTCTCCATCATCTCAAGCTTCATCATGTTGTTTGTCCTTTGGTTGGTGGGTCATATACAGCCTCCATCACTACCTTATTTACACCCCACGCCTTTAAATTCAGAAATCCATAAACAGGGTCGAAAAGCTTCGTTTCGTCATCTTTAATGCATTCTAGTTTGTGACAATACGAATCCAAATCTGTCATATTGAATGTAATTGTCATGCAACCGTTATTTTCCATATTAACTTCAGTTGATGAACAAGCACTACTATACCTTACCTTAACACAGTCATCTGTTTTGGATTGTTTCTTATGGAACTTTGCTACAGGTCGTTCGAATTCCTGTAGAGTGTCAGCCAAGGTTACTATTGCAGAAACAGGATCCACATCTGCACTAATACGAAGATTTGGAACAGAGGGCTCATCTTTTCCCTTTGGCCAATATATTTTTCTCATATCATGCATAGCAATAGCAGCAGCAGCCCATTCCAGGGAGAGTCTTTGAATCGGATGTTCAATAGCATCTTCCTTTTTAAAACCATCGTGCAAATAAAGAAAATTCAATGCACCTGGCAAGCCATGGGTTCTTAAATATATTTCATGTATCATGCTACAAAAATATTCTTCTTCTTTACTCACATTTTTCTGGTCGGAGTATCCATTTAAAACATATAGAAGAAAAGGGTATTTACTGAACAAGGATTCTGTTTTTTCATTTGTAGCATTTTGAAATATGGGATTTGTAAGTTTCATGGCTATATCATTTTCTTTGTTGAGATGTTGTGTAGGGTATCCCAGATCATGAAATAGTGCTGCAACAAATGCTGTTTCCATGAAAAAATCTTTCCACATTTGTTTCGAAACTTCATTCTTTGCTAACCATAGAGAATCTTTCGGAAGCCTTGCGTCTAGAAGATATTTTTCAACAAACGGAATCAATGTGAATTTTGATAAGCCTTCTGCTACTTCTTCAACGTAGTTTCTATTGAATAGTAGAAAACTATCTTCTTTGTCGGTGAATGATTTTTTTACAATGTATGCAGTTAAGGGTTGATGAAGTATGTGATCGCGATGGTAGTCTATAAAACCGACATTAATATGCCAATCTGTACTTAAAATCCCAGGTAATAGAAACATAAAGGAGGGTAGAATTTTGTTACATGTATTCTTCCAAAAATAGATCGAAGCGTATATTTTATTAAAGTATTCGTTATTTGTGCTTTGCTTAAGACCCTCCAGGCATTTAATTAAAAACTCAGAGATATTGCAATTATAATGGTTATGAAAATCTTGGTTTAGGCAGGTGATTTCTAAAGAATTAAAAATATCTTCTTTAAACATATTAAATCCATAATTAGATTCGTTTGTTGAAAGAAAAGCTTGATCATATTCAAGAACGAGGTGTTTAGGCATTTATCTTTCTTAACCCCCAATGATTAAAGAATATGTTCTTGATCTTTTCCTGAAAGCTTAAAAAATATGAGTAGTGCTTGACTCGTGAATCAAAATCTATTAATTTATCCTTGTACACTTGAAAAGCATTAATGTCCTTAGAATTAGTAGGAATCTGCTCTAAATAATCAAGGGGTTCCTGTGAAAGATTTAAAAGAGTTCTTTCATCAATATCTCTATCTGTAGAGTTAAGTAGAATGATTGTGAATAGTATTAGATTAACTTGTCGATCAAATGTAGTTACATTTTTATAAAGACCCAATAGAATCTCATGGACTTTTGGAAATCTTTCACAAAATTTTGAAAGATGTATATTTGTTATTAGATACTGAATATCAGGGTTGTTAGGTAAAGATGGTTTGTATACTCTTGGTTGAGTGGAACATAGTAACATAGAAGCAGACAAGTTAAGATTTGGTATCTTTTCACACTGGGTGACAAACCGAGTACATTCATCGTTCTTCGGTTGGAATGGCAAAGGCCAAGAAACATATCTAAGACTGTCTTGATTACAATAAGCTGATTTTGATACGTCAAGACTTTCTGCTAGGTTGTAACAGGCAATCAAAGAGGAATCAAGGAAAACACTTTCTTGACTAAGTATCTCGGAGTATCTATAGATTGGGTTTTCATATATTTTTTTTAAACACTTATTTTCAATAATGCCAAGAAAATTATATTTATTTGCACTTTTATTGATATAGAAGTCCCCATGGGGTAATTCACCTAGTTCATTATTTATCAAAGCTTTGTAAAAATCGTTATTTGGGAAATGGTAACTTAGGACACCTGAGTTGTCCTTTGACTCAATCATACTATAAATCTCTTTTTTAATTCTCTTGAGTGAGTTATTTTTGTTCGGATTGAGCATCAACTCGTCTATACTACTGGTTGATTGATCTGAATATAGTGAAAAAAGAGCTTTGGCAGCAAGAAATCTCACATGAGTTTTACATATGATTTGCTGTACCAATTGTTTTGTTGCTGAAACATCTGGTGAATCAGGACTTGTTATGATGAGAAATTTTCCTTCTTGTGGTCCGATTTTTAACAACCAATCATGAATAGAAGGACTTAATCCAATGTATCCTGGTGAGTTGTCAATCACAATTGCAATAGGAAAGTTTTCTTTTAATCTGTTTACGAAGTTTGAAAAACAACCAATAAGATCTTTAAGAAATTCTACAAAAACCGATGAGTGAAAACAATCAGTAGTGACCAAATCATCATAAACGTCTATAGAATCAACATCATTGACGGTAAGATTGTCAAGCTCTTTTTTTGGATCAATAGGGAAGTCTTCCTTTGACTCAAATATGCACGAACCAATAGCGATAAATTTTTTCATTCGGATTAAATCAGCGATTTCATTAGACTCAAATTTCATTTCGTCCATTTCTTTTGTTTTAAAATACTGGTTAAAGATATTGAGTAGGTTGATGGCCTTATTGTTATTCTTCAATACAAATATGCTATCTTTCCAAATTGGAGATTCAGCATAATCAGTTATTGACGTTCCAGTGATATCACAGTCTAAGAATAAGACAGCGTAGCCATTTTCAGCAAGGACTTTGGCAGCACTAAGGGCTGCAGTGGTTTTACCTACTCCACCTTTTCGAGATTCTACGCTTATGATTACATCATTTGTATATTTTTCAGTTTTCGGTAGCTCAACGGCAAACAATTTGTTATAGTGTAGAAGAAAATTGAAAAATATTTCATGAGACATAGCGGCTTACCTTCTTCCTTAGTGACAATTTATATATAGTTCCTATTTTATTTGAATACTTGTGTTTGATTTTCTTCATTTCACCATCCTCACTCACTCAATCCAGTTATTTTCTTTAATGCTTTGCCTAGGAGGGGGTAGTTGTGTTTGACGCCGTCGTCTAGGTCGATTTCAATTCGTTTGGTAGCTAAGGGGTACAAAACATCTTTTTCATAGGTGTGGAGTTCTTTGAGTGTTTTTTGGAGTTGTTCGATTTGCTTCTTTGCTTTGTTTTGTTCTGCTGCGGAAATACTGGCATCAATTTCCCTTTTTTGGAGTTCTTCTATTTTTTTATTCAGCTTACTAATGTAATCACGCAAGTATCGAAGAACAATACTGGGTGTATCTTTTGTATAGCGGTGCATATAGATAAGGGCTTGGAACGCTCCTTTTTCACTACTAAACAGCCAATAGATTGGTCTCTTCTTGTATGTTTGTACATGGTCTTTGTAGAAATCCTTGATGAAGTATTGTCGTATTGATTTTTTTAGAACATTTTCGATGTAGTTGATGTTGGTATTGATGTGTTCTTTGCTAAAAGCTACTTTGGTAAATTCGTAGAAGCGATCGACAATATCGTCTTGAAACCAATATTCATCCAATATAGGTACAACATTATTTTCATCAGGTGTAAAGGTTGGATTTGGAATGACATCTAGATAATTCTGAAGAGTATCACCTTGATTGGCTAACACAAGTCCATCTTTGTCTAGTGAATAGCGTCCAAATAGACATCCTACAAAATACGAGATATATTCTTTCATAGTATCTTCAAGGAGCAGTGCTTCTTTTTCTTCTGTGGATCTTTGACTACTTCGAGTATCAGGGTATCGATAGGCAGGATTGCAGGTTAATGTAATTTCTTGCATGGGAACTTCCGAAGAAATATCATCTTCCAGACCATACGCTTCATTGAATAGTTTGTTGTTTTGCACTTCTAGCTTGTGCATTTCACATGTCATTTCATGCCAGTGCCACCGAACAGCTTTATATGTTTCTTCTATAGTATCTCGCTGATACTCAGGAAGTAGCAAGGGCAAACGAGTAAAGTTCCAGGAACGTTCATAGGCATCCCAGTCGGATTGTGCAAGTTCAATACAACGCTTTGCAATCGATTCTGTAGTGGAATTGAAGTGTTTGGTGGCGTAGGGAAGGGAGAGGAAGTTTCCAATTTTAAAGTGCAATGTTGGATTCAATAATTTTGATAAGTAGTTAACAAGGGTCAAGTTTGAATAGCTTATCAGCATATAGATGTCTACGTCAGTTTTAGTAGTTGAAGGACCAGAAGCATCAAAAAGAAAACTAGATGCGTAAAATCTAAATGAAATATCACCGGATGTAATATCACTCCAACTAATGGAGTCAACAAGATGATTTATTATGTTTCCCACTGTTGATTTATAGAAACCATTGAGTTCTGCTCCAGAGTTTTCGAAGTTGATTACATACTCATGATTCCCATACCACTTTCTATAGTTACCACCCTTATTGTAAGGATACCATTTGTTTGAATGTAGATAATTATGGTGATCCTCAATATAGTATAATACAGATTTATCTAAATCAATTTCAAACCATAGTTTTAAAAACCTATCATTATCTCTAGTGGCAATTCCTTCTTGAGATTTAACTATACTACCCAATGGTTCGCAGTCGGCGAAGATTTGGCGGATGCGGGGGGAGACCCAGTAGGCGATGGGGCTGCCTGGGATTTTGTGGAAGTCGCTGGAGGATGCGGTGTATCGGTAGGAACAATTGGGATTTTGAATAGCTTCTAATGCAACTTGGTTTTTAGCTGCTTCACCTTTTTCTTCTATGTTGCGAATATAGATTCCTTTGTAGTTTGGTTTTGCTTCATTGGAAATGACAAATGTTGTAGTTTGTACAACGTCACCTCCAAAACTATCAAACGCCTTTGATCCTAAGTGAACCATGGTTAGAATTGTCTTTTCATCGACAATTTTTTTTCGAAGGTCTTCAAAGGAACTTAAAAACATCCAGCTTTGCATGGTGACCATGGCATTGTAGCCATTGGGAAGAAGATAGTCAAAATTTCGCAAAATAAAGGAAGTGCACAAATCACTCTTTCCTTCTTTGTAGTGGGTGGCAAGGAATTTCTTTAGGTCGTCATTCACTTTACTTGCTGAAAGGTAGGGCGGATTGGTACACACTATGCCATAGTGCTGGGATAGATAAGGCAGGGTGGAAAGGGCTGTAAAAAGAGAAGGAAGTACCAATTGCATGTGCAGAGAAATGGTATTGTTTTCTTTGCATTGCAGTAAATATTCATGCAATTCTTCAAAGGCTTCGGTGGGGCTTTGAGGCTGGAGAAGTGATCCTACATTGGAAAGATGGGCAAGGGAAAGAAGATCCTGTATTACGGTTTCTTTGTCAAAGGATGTTAACCACTCTTGAAGAAGAATGTGCAAGTCTTCTTGATTCAAGGGAATATCGTGCAAGTGACAAATATGGGGACAATCGACCATAGGCTGGTGTGAATCTTGGATGCTTTCGGTGACGTGTTTGGTAAAGAATCGTTTGTCTTTGCTCCGTGCTTTCATGACAAGTGCAAAAGATGCCAACTGACAGGCACGCTGATCAATATCCATGCCCCACAAGTTGTGCTGTAAAATTAAAGAAGGAATCTCGGATGGTGTATAGCCTTCTTCTTCATAGATAGCATACAATACATCAAAGGCATAGGTTAGAATATGACCACTACCGCAAGCAGGATCACAAAAGGTAATGTCGGTAGGAGAAGTAATAGGAAGTAAATCGGTTTCTGGTTTCTCTGGTTTAATATAGTACTGGAGTTTTTCTTTGAGTTTGGAATGTGGTTTGTGTTGTAGCCATAAACGTCCTAGTGAATTGTCTACCATATAGCGTACGATCCATTCTGGTGTATAGAGTTGTGTGGCAGCTGGTAAATCGGGCGATTTGGCTTTGTAGTTTTTCTTGAATGCATCGTAAATGGCATCGTGGTCTTCGGTTTGATAGTATTGATACAACCACCCTACAATTTCTACCATGCCTGCAGTTTGATCTGTATTTAGTTTGGATCCATTTTTGGATTCATTGTTTAATTCATTGTTTGTTTGAGTGTTTGCTCCGTTGTTTGTATTGCTGTTTGTTTCCTGCATGGAATACAATACCGTTTCTTCGGTAAGAAGCTCTTGTATTTTTGTAAGAACAGAACCAGTATCTAACAGATGCGAGGGCATAATATGTTCGGTTAATGAATCGGATGAATCAAACAAAAACGGCATAAAGCCATGGAAATATTGACAGGCTTCTTGCAATAAAAGATGGTATAGGTCGGTATCGGGATCGCGGGATACAATAGTCCCTTGCAAGATATTTTGAATGGTTTCTTTGACGGATGGATTTTGCAGATATACCTGGGGAAGAACTCCTTGTTTGGTTTCCCACAATACTTCGGGTACATGTGCATTGGATGAACCAGATACTACTTGTATGGGCGTATAGTGCATGATATCCATATACCGCAGGGCACACAATCGGTTGAACCAGGTGTATGCAATTTGTTTGGTAAGTTCTTGGTATTGTTTCTTGCTATGGTTTTGTAAGGCATCTTGCAGCTTTTGAGAAATGCGAGGATAGTCCGATTGAAAAGCTTGTGCTTCTTGACTACCCGATTGGATATCCAAGGCACGAATCTTGGTTTCAATCTCTTGTTCCAATTGATGTCGTATCTCAATGGTCGCTTGCTTCAGTTGCTGGTGGGTCATGATGATGCCTTTTTCCATTGGATTTTTTTGCCTTCTCGAATTTGGCGACGCAGGGCTTCGGTTAGGTTTTGGATATAGGTGTCGACATCTTGATCGTTTTCAATAAAGGGTTTTTTGAAGTTTACCATTAGTTCGGATTCGAGGATGGTTTCTTTGAGAATAATGGGTGGAATGGTTGTATCATCACCCTGGGTTTTAGGTTTGTTTGTAAAGCCGGTTTCTGGAACGGGATCAGATATTTGTTCTTGGTTTTGAGGTGCAGCTTGGAGGTTTTGAATGGTATCTTCTAAGTTGCGAAGGGCAGTGTCCCAGGTGGATATGGTGGTGGATTCCTTTAAAGAATTGATAGCTTTGTCGCGACATGTACAAAATGAGGAATGCTGTTCTATATTTTGGGGAATGGTAGAAAGGAGGGTTTGCAGCTTTTGTTCAATTCTGTTTTTCTCGCTTGCTTTGGTTTTATCAAGATCATTTTTTAAACCAGTGAAGATATTTTTGGCTTTGTTTAGGCTATTGTTCAGGTAACATTTGGGATCGTTAATGACTTTTTGAAGCTCTTCTACATCGGATTTTTTGCTCAGGTACAGAGTTATATTATCTTTTTCATCTTGCAGGAACTGCTGGATATCATCGAAAATTGATTTTTGAGAGCTATTTAAAAAAGCTTTAATGGGCTCGAGGATTTCTTCTTTTTGCTGCAAAAGATCATCTTTGCAATTTTGCAGCTGGGTGAAATACCAATCGGTTTCTTTTTTGGAAACTCGCTGGAGTTCTTGAACAGCATTTTCAAATGGTTTGCAGAAGGGGTAATCGCGAATTTGTTTTTCCATCTCGTGGTATTTTTCTAGTGCTTCTGAAATAGCCTTTTGGGTTTCCCTGGCAAGAGCTTTTGCGTCCATGTTGTTGGTTGCAATGTTGCTGATCCCTTTATAGAACTCTTGTAAGGTGCGTATTTGACTGGGTGAATACTCCTTTTGGGTACGAACAGTAATGGAGTCATGATTGCGGCTATTTTTTAGTAGTTCAAAGAGCGCTTTGCTGTTTTCTTCGACGATATGATCTTTCAAAAATTCAATTTTGTGATTGGACCAAAGCTTAGCAAGGAAGGTAAGGACAGCATAGGGCTCCCAACCATAAGGTGGTTTGGCGAAATGATCTTTAATTTGTTTGATGGACAATCGAACCACAGTGTTGGTTTGATGTTTCACATAATTGTGAACTTCTTCTACGGGGGCAGAAAGGGCAGTGATCAAAGGATCATCATTGAGTGCTTTTAATATGTCGTCTTCTTTGTATTGCTTGTCGTCAATCCAGTGGCGATTGCGATAGACAGAATCGATGAGCTTTTGAAAGCCTTCTTGTATGCGTTCTTTGGGATTTTTGTTGGGCAGGGCAATTTCCTGGCCCATTTTGTAAACGGTGGCTTCCTGGAGCATATCTCGAAACGCATCTTTGATGTCTTCTTTTCGTTTTTGGTTGGCTTCTCGCTGTTTGTTGACGATATGTTCGAGAGTAGGATCTTTTACAGCAAAAGTTTGATAGTATTTGCGCGTGCGAATATACTGGGAAACATCATCTGACCAGTGCTTTTGAAGAGGTAGATAAAATAGGAGTTCGGGATATGTCATGCCCTTCATTAGTATTGCACTGACGTTATCGTATTCGATGTAGTCGGGAGTGATGAAATGAATGGTTACTTCTTCATTGGTGCGAACTTTTTGCGTGTCATCGATTTTTAATGTGTAGGAAAAATCCTGGCGATAACCTTTGTGTGTAAGCTTGCTAGAGGGGATGTAATCGGAAAGGAGTTCATGGAAAAGAGAAAGTTTTTCTTCCTGATTGATTTCCATGTTTTTGATTTCTTTTTCTACGTCTTTTTCTTTGTCGGTGAGGTATTCGTAATATTCTCCATTTCGCTGGATATAGGTTTGCTGGACCAAAAGATCCAGGGCTTCCTGCGTTTTGTGACGCAGCTTTTGCATGTCGGTGGAAAAGGAATCAATGAGAAGCACCATGATGTTGGGAAGGGTGGGTTTGAATTCTTTGCAGTATTTGACTAGAAACAGAGCTTTCAATACCTGGAGAGCAAAATTGTTGCCCAGGTTGTTTTCAGCTGCCAGAATATCCCGCTGCGTAGCTGATTTGAGCGTGCTACGGATGCCTTCAAACATGGCATCAAAAGTGGCAAGAGTGCCTTCGGACTGATTCATCAGATGAGCACCCACACGCTGGAAAACACCCAGCATGGAACGTTCTCCCACAGAACTGTACTTTCCTTCAAAGGCATTGTGTGCGGAAAGTTTTTCCATGGAGGATTGAAACAGTTCAAATTGGTACGGAACAAACGGATAGCAGCTTATAAAGTGTTCTTCATCTTCGTAAGATTTATAGCGGCGAGAATTTTCGGTGAATCGAAACAGGGTTTCCAGGTTTTCGCATTCTCGCTCGTACAGTTTTCGTAGCTCAACCCTTGCCTGGGGAGTTTTGTCGAGTAGTCGTTTTTGGATGACTTCTGCAACATCTTTGCTGGTGAGTTTAATACGGTTGTGGAAGCGAGCCTGAATTTTGGAAAAATCATTGGCTTGCTGTTTGGTTTGTTCACCTACTATGGTTTCCATGTCTTCCTGTGCTGTCACGAGGATCCATGAACGACCCTTGCATTTGGTATTGAGGCTTTCTGCAATGGTTTGCAGGTTGGTCATCAATTTGACATTGTCTGCAATGAATTGACCCACTTCATCGACAAAAAAGTTCAGGCGGAATCGCTTGTCGTGTTCTTCGATATAGTCTTTGACATTATTGGCAAAATCTTCAATAGACATTTTATAGCTGTCTTTGTATTTTTCCAGGATTCCTTGAATACTACCCGATTCTTTACCAGATGCAATTGCATACGCTTGATCGATTGAATCTTCTTCCAGAAGAGATTCTTCGCGCACTTCTTCCCAGGGGCGATTGGTGATTTCATGAATGGCATGCTTAAAAGCATCCAGCTGCCCCCGCTTGTGAAGGTCTGATTCCAGTTTGGCAACGTAATCGATACCACCATAATAGCCTTGCATCTCATTGAATACTTTTACAAAAACGGAAAGGACAGCATCGGTTTGTTTTTTACTGGTGATGGTAGCTTTCTGGTCAATGTTGAAAAGAATGGATTTGGATGGAATATCGGTGATTTTGGCGATTTTTCCTGATAAAAATTGATCCTTTGTTTTGGTTTTGAAATAGTCTACCATTTTTATACCGTCAATGGTTTTGTTTTCCAGTAGCATCGAAAGCATTTTTAAAAGATGGGATTTTCCCGATCCAAAGAAACCGGAAATCCAGGATCCATTTCCACTTTGTGGCTCGGTGTACTCTATTAAAAAATCTTCCAATTTCCTGGCTATCTCTTTGGTGAGAACATATTCTTCTACTTCCTGTTTGATATGTTCATTGGCATCTGCCTTAATGACTCCTTCTATAGAGCGGTCAATGGGCTTTACAAATAAATCTTTAATTTGCATTACGGTCTCCTTTTATTTCTATACCTCGAAATGAAATATATTGAACGCACGGTAATAATTATCTCCTGCATGAATGTTGAACAGATCCAGGGATGTATTGCCCGAGGCACCAGTGGTATAGGTGCCGGGGAAAAACAAAACAGTGGGTCGACTGCATGATTTGCTTTGTAAATTGCTGATGATGCTATGGGAGCGAAGGTAGGGGTACACTTGCCCAACGCCAGAAAGAAAAAGGATATCATGCGGGGTGGCATTGGTTTTTTCTTCAATGGCAGGGATGACATGACGTTCTGGATTTAACAGGCTTTGGATGATTTCTAGAAAATCTTCTTTGGTTTCTTTTTGCTCTCGCTTGATCAGTTTGTCCCATACCCCGCGATTTTTCAAAAGTTCTACACAAAGCTTGTACAATTCAATATGGGTGCAGTGAATGTCAGTGGTGGAAAGATCTTTTATGAGTCGTTGAATGGCATCTTGCACATCCCATTCCCATTTGGGGGGATAGGGGGCAATAAAAAAGGGAAGCTCGTTGCCCAAGCCTTCCATTTTCAAGAATCGATCGCTTTGAAGAACCTTTCTTAGTTTTATGTGCCAGTCTTTGATTGTATTCATTGTTTTCCTTTGTTTCGCAGGAATGTTACATTCTCAATGGAAAGGGGGAAACACAAAAACTCTTCGGGGTTGTTGTGCTGGATCCATGTTGACAGGGCAGGGGAAAGGTCGATGTAGTGGAGTTGGTTATTTTGATCAAGGAATCCGACTTGGCGAAGTGTGGTGAAGGTATGGATTTTTATATTCTTTTTGGTGGTGTGGGCGAGTGTGCTGAGTTTGGGGAATTGGTGGCTTTTATTTTCAAAGAATACCCAGAACTTAGCAGGGGTAAGGTGAAATTCTTTGGTGTGAAGCATGTCTTGCATTACTTCAATGCTGAAATCTTTTAGTATGGGGTGGAAGCGGCAGCAGGCAAGCCAGAGAATATGTTTTTGCTGGGGGACGCTACTTTGAAAATAGAGATCGATTTCTTCAGGGTAGAGCGTTTGAAGCCGATTGCGAATCAGATTGTACTGGGTGGTTAAAGAATTTTTGGATTTCTTGTGCAAAAGGTTGTTTTCGATGACTTCTTGACGAGTTTTTTCCCAGTCTTTGGTTTCCTGATATTTTTGCAGGACAATAGTGGATTCAACATGCAGAAGAGCTCCTCTTACCAAGGTTAAATCGTATTTTTTATAGGTCGGACTCATGAGGGCTACTAGCCAAGAACCTTGCAAATTCGAATGTTTACCCATGCAGAAAACTTTACTTCTTTATTATCAATTTCGTTGCATACCTTACAGTTACGTACTATCAATTGATCCCCCAAACAGCGTTTATTCTTTTCGCAAATATTTCTTTTTACTCTACCATTCTATGATAACAGCATACTTCTGTAAATTGAAGAATCGAGTTTTGGCTTTATTATGATTTACATCTGTTCAATAACCATATTGTTGGATCAAAAAAAGTAGGGATCTATATCATAGATTTGTTGGTGTGAGGGCAAGAAACAAAGAGTGTGAATGAGTTAATGTTTATGGAATCTCATACCTACTGAAAACTTTATTCAATCCAACCCTTAGAAGTAAGAACTGTGAATGCTAATTCAATTTGTCTAGTACTGAACTGTTTTTTCCGTTCATTCCAGCAATAAACTAGATTGATTACTTGGTCTAGAGTTTTAGCATTTTCCTTTGTTACTACCCAATGAACAGTTGCAAGTAATTCCATACCAAATGGAGATTCGAAACCTTCTACTAGACTAGATACCCTGTCAAAATGTTTTTTTGTTTGTTTGTGTTCATTCAAGAATATTGAAGCGTTTTCATATGCTCCAGGTATAAGCTGTAGGTGTTTATCGGGTTTGTCACCCCCATCAGCGTATCCAGTAATGTAACGACCTTCTATTGCATTAAGAACATGACGTAAGTTTTCTGCATAAGGACCGTATGCTGCTTTACAATATTGTAATTTCAGATTTTCTCCACTTTCCTGAAGGAAATACAGAAGTTTATGCACTTCTAATAATGTTATAAACGGATCTAGGAGTGCAGATAAGTATCGTTGGACTAATTCAACAAGTGCTGCCCTACCGGGTGTCATATTTGGAATTTGTGGATGTGAGTAAATCTTTGATGAATTAGGGATATCAACAGGCTCAAACAATACAATATGTGTATTGGATAATTCTCCGAGTGAGTTTTCCATAAGTTCACGAACAGAATTCCAATCAAGACCGCCTAATCCGCAACCCAAAGGAGGAAGGGCGATGGATTGTATGTGATATTTTTTGATAACATCGACCAGATCTTTAAGTCCAGCCTCTATGTCCTCCAAACGACTAGGATTCCGCCAATGTCGTTTTGTGGGAAAATTTATTATGAGCCTAGGATTCAGCAAACTCCCAGTTTCATGTACAAACACTTTTCCAGGAACTATGCTTTTCTCATTACAAGCCTTTTCATAAGCTACATAGTTCTGAGGAAACTTTTTCTTGAACTGAAGTGCAATACCACGTCCCATAATTCCTACACAATTAACTGTGTTAACAAGGGCTTCGGTATCTTCTAAAAGTAAGTTTCCAGTTTTGTACGTAATCATATCAAACTCCTTGAGCTAATAATACCAATATCTCTTGATTTTTACAATGGGTTTGAATTTCGAACAACTTATAAGACTGGATACTGTATCGAATTGCTTTTGGGAGAATACACCAATAGATTCAACAAGATTGAAGGGGCATTGATTTTCGATCAAAAATTCTGCTTGTTTATGTTCACGACAATTATGCCAATCATTTGTGTTTACAGCTGTCCAATTAATAAGGTTTAATTGACTAAGATCACAGTAATCATTGAAATAGAATGAACCCGCATTAGAATCCGTAAACACCCATCGTCTATTATTATGAGTAGCCCAATTTACGACCAGATGAAGATCTGTGACTAAATGAATTATGGGCTCTTGTCCACCATCGTAGAAGATATCAGAGTGGTTATTTTTGAAAAAAAGATAAAGCATGACTGAACGATAGCAAAAATAAAATGGAACGCACTCCCCTACATGTAAATCAGGGTAATTTGTGAGTTGATTTTTCAAACGTCTTTCTTTGATAGCTGGTATTCCTATGGTTGTACCCAAACAATGTTTCTTTTGCACATTAGCATCACTCCACAAAAATCCATCCTGGATAATAGATGGTAGTCGGTCTATATGTACTATATGGTACAACTTGATATTTTCGGGTACGATAAAAGTCATATAGCAGTAAACTCAACTGTTTAAGATTAATTGCAGAACAACATCTCTATATTCTTTACAAACCTTATTTAATCGTAGTTTCATCTGGTTCCCCCAAACGGCGTTTATTCTTTTCACAAAAGTGTATCTTGCTGCTTGTACTGTCAGACACACTTGTCCAGAATTTCCGGACAAGTGTTAGTTAGACAAAATCACACTTTTTTTACTTGTACTATTCTACGATAACAGGGCGGGGCTGTAAAGATTGAATGTTAATTCAAAACCTTTGATGAACTTTGATTAAGAATTCATATTGTGTTTGTTTGAAAAACGGAAATGAGTTGATTCGGATTAGAAATGATTCTACAATACATATTGGCTATTGTGAAATAGACGATGGTGAAAATTGATTTTTGTACTGAATTTTATTTGCATGGGGGAATTATTGTATGATGAGAAATAAGATGGTAGTTGTAGGACTTACGCTGTTTGTTTTGGCTTCTTCATTGGTTGGGTGTAGTCGCGCTCTTTGGTCGATAGCACGCCCTGTTTTACGTGTTGATAAAGGACCATTTGTGCCTTTTACGCCTGTTGATTACGAGATTCCTAGCATCGATGACCCCGCGCATACGTGGACCTATCATTGGCCAGAGAAATACGAACGCACATTAGAAGCTGTTTGTTCCCCTATGGTGGATGAAGACGGCAATATATATTTTATTGGGAGAAATAGTTACCTGTATTCTTTGAATCCTGCTGGTGAAGTTCGCTGGAAGAAAAAGGGATTTATGGACTCGTTGGTTTTGACACAAGAAGGGCTTGTGGCTCACACTCGGATGAATAGTTTGATCCATTTTGATTTTGATGGCAACCGGAAGTGGGAAATTCAGGGATGCTGGGGTAGCATGTACGAACCCTTGCATTTGGCACCCAATGGTTATTTGCTCTTTACCGAGAGTAGATTTGTTGTGAATATTGATGCACAAGGAAGAACCAGATGGGTTTTACCCACAGAAGATTCGTTATTTAAGAATTGCTTTTTTGATGAAAACTCCAATGCTTATCTAACTTATTTTGATTCTTACGATGAAGATGACCCCAGATACAAAGAAGGCCAAGAGAGTATTGAATACTATATGATTTCTATATCGCCCGAAGGGGAACTTAGGTGGAGAAAGACAATTTGTCATGACCGTAACTTCAACGATGATTTTTCACCCAAAGATGGCCGTATTCAGGATACATTTCTACTGGCTTTATCTACTTCGCCACTCCAAAAGGGCCAGGATGATTTGTTTGATGATCAACGCAGACGCCCGAAGGTGATTACAGCCTATAATACCGATGGGGAAGAGCTTTGGAATACCACGGAAGAACGCTATGGAGTTTTTGAAGATGAATACACCGTTGGTCCCAATGGCAACCTCTATGTTTATTTCAACGCAAAGCACGAAGAATATGATGGTAAGAATCCATCTTCAAGGTATGCGGGTAGTACATTGCAATGTATTTCTCCACAAGGAGAAACAATGTGGTCGATACCCTTTGAAGATCAGATACATACTGCACCCTCATTTGATTCGGAGGGAAACTTGTATATTGGAACAAGGTCGAAGAACTATAACGATGACCTTTATTCGTTTACTTCGGATGGGATTGAAAGATGGACTTTGCGAGATATTGAAGTAGCTTGTGGATTTAAGTTTCAACTGGTTCTATCTCCCAAACAAAAGATTCATTTTACTACCTGGAATCAAAGCTTACTATTCTGCATTGAAGAGAAGAAGGAGTAATATACAATGAGAAATAAGATGGTGATTATAGGGCTTGCGCTGTTTGTTTTTGTTTGTTCCTTTAGTGGGTGTAATCGAGTATTGGATTCTGCCATGTACCCTATATTGCACAAAGACAAGGGCCCCTTTGTTCCTTTCACACCCATTGATTTTGATTTTCCTGGCATTGAACATCCTGTGCAATCCTGGACATATCATTGACCAGAGGATTACGAACGCACATTAGAAGCTGCATGTTCCCCTATGGTGGATGAAGAAGGTAATATATATTTCATTGGGAAAAATGGTTACCTGTATTCCTTGGACCCAGCTGGGGAAGTTCGCTGGAAGAAAAAAGGCTTTGCTAAATCGATGGTTTTGGCAAAAGAAGGCTTACTGCTATTAACTGATGCTAAGACATTGATACATTTCGATTTTGACGGGAATATATTATGGGATGAACCAGTGATGTGGTGGTTGGGGGTTGATGCGCTGAAGATCTCACCCAGTGGCTACTTGTACTACAATGATGGTGAATACATTGTATGCATGGATTCACAAGGAAAAACCATGTGGGCGTTTCATAATCTCTATGGTTTGGCTGAGACTTTGTCTTTTGATGAAGACTCCAATGCCTATATGATTGGTTCACGCATTTATGAGAAAAAGAATGAGCAGGGAATAAAAGAAGAACAGTATGAAACTTCTCTTTTTTCAATTTCTCCGCAAGGAAAATTACGCTGGAGACAAATTGTTTGCAAAGACCGTAACTTCAATGATGGTTTTACCCCCAAAGATGGCTATATCCAGGATACTATTTTAGTAGCACTTTCCACTTCAACATTGAATATAGGAGACTCAAATGAATCATGGGAGGAATGGTACGATGATATACGTGTACAATCGAAACTGACCATGGCATTTAACACAGAGGGAGAAAAACTTTGGGAGCGTACAGAAGAGAAACCTGGATTGTTTGATATCCAGTATTCCATAGCACCCAATGGGAATATTGTCTATGCTTTTAATGTAGGATCGTATTATATGAATCATGACGAATCCATCCCAGATTCAGAACACCATGTGCTTACCTGTGTATCGAACGATGGATCTGTTTTATGGAATCATTCCTTTGAACACGCTATTCATACCCCCGTAACCTTTGATTCAAAAGGAAATTTGTATGTGGGTACTGTTTCTCCCAAGAATAAAGATAGTCTATACTCCCTTTCTTCTGATGGACAAGTTCGGTGGGAACTTGTAGACATTGATACTGCCTATGACTATTCATACAACCTGGTGGGATCTCCCACCCCCAACCTCTATTTCACAACCCAAAACCAAAGCCTCCTATTTTGTATTGGTGAATCATAGAAACCTCTGATCTATTCAGAGATGTGAACAGGGAGTAGTTTTCACTACTCCCTGAAAATGCAAATATGTCGAGTAGTAGTCGACAAAATTGTACAAAATATGTCGAGTAGCAATTGACAAATTTGGGTAATTTTAGAATATTACTCGCAATTATATTGATTACCCTGGTTTTATCCCTGCGGATATGGTGTAATACAGCACTTTACTTTAGTGCAAAATAG
>NPIE01029880.1_pt1 | contig 18019 bp, 17 predicted proteins | sample 8637661 | NCBI WGS metagenome assembly NPIE01 (sample SAMN07420842, study PRJNA396082) | bioreactor metagenome | isolation source: sample BA12 brine-fed electro-methanogenic bioreactor BA | place: Japan: Kochi | collected 2016-12-09
CGCAGCTGCCGCCGCCCCCGCCCACACCGGAAACGAATCCCCCAATGCTTTCAATTGTTCGATTGTGAGCACAATAAACAGCGCCACGAGTGCAAACTCAATGCCGGTACTGTTGAAGGCGACAGTCTTGCCGAGTACCGCACCCAAGGTGCATCCGACAATCCAGTAGCCCTGGTTCATGGCCGTGATCCGGAAGTCCACATGCTGTTCCTGTTCGCGATTGGCCGAACGGGGACGGCTGGTGAGCAGCGAATAGGTTTCGTCGGTCAAACCGAAAATCAGATACGCCTTACGCCAGCCGGCGCCACGGAATTGCCCCAGCAGCGACAATCCATAGAAGAGATGTCGAGCGTTCAGTACGAACATGGCAACGGCCACCTCAACCAGTCCGGCATTGGCAGCCAGCAGGCTGACCGCCAGAATCTGGCCGGCACCGGCGTAGATGACAAGGCCCATCAAGGGAGCAATCCACCAGGGATAATCCAGTTGCGTGGTAAACAACACACCAAAGGCCATACCAAGGGGGATGTAGCCAAATAAAATCGGCAGGGTTAGCTTGAAAGCGTGGTGATTCATTAGCATCCGAACGGAAATAAAAGAGCGATGATAGTGATTTAGCAGTTATTTTTGAAGATCGCCAAACGTAGTATCGAAAAACTGACGCAAGCAAATACATAAAAGTGTCATAAAACGGGCATACCCTCCGACCGGGTACACCTGATCGGAGTTTTTATGCTGACCACTGTTCGCGCCAGAATCCTGGCGTTTGCGCTGCTGTCGGTGGCTGCTGTTGCCGGCCTCACGTTCATTGCCTGGATGATCATAGCGAAAGCCGAGCATACCTCTCAGGCACTGGTTGGAGAGAGTCTCGAGCAATCCTGGATGCTGGTTGATCTGGAGCAGGACCATCGACTGTTGCAGGATCTGGCTTACAAGATCAAGGCACAGCTTTTACTGTGGGACGAAATCGATCCTTTGTTCACCGAGTTGGAGCGCTCAATTCCCCGGCACTGGCAGAGGATTCAGCAGAATCCCGGGTTAGGCACCTGGTCACGGGACAATCGCGAGCAATATGACCGGGTCGTGGCGCTGATGGCGGACATGAAACAGGGAATAGGCCAGCGTAGCTACTATCAAGTGGGAAAAATCGTCGATTTTCAACTGTTCCAGGCGTTGGAGCCCATGCTGGCGGCGATAAGCGAGCGCCAGAGAGCCAGCCGCGATGGCGTTACTGCGAGCGCATCAGAACTGTTGCATTATCTGGCAGACCAGCAGAGGTTCCTGCTTGGTGGCGCCCTGGTCTTTCTTGCGTTGGTCGTGGCGATGACGCTCTGGCTACGGACTTCGGTGATCCTTCGCTTGCAGGCCATGGCCCAGGATGTGTCGGCCATGGAGCAGAACGCTGATCTGACCAAGATCCTGGCGGTAAAAGGTCGTGACGAGGTTGCCGGCGTGGCCGGAGCTATTGAACAACTGGTCCGGCGCTTTGAGGTCTTTGTTGAGGATGTTCGGTCAGCGGCTTCAGGCCTTGATGCACGCTCTGCCAGCCTGGATAACGGAGCGGAAGCACTGCAGCAAACCGCCGAAAGCACTCGCCGCCAGATTTCCGATGTGGCTCAGTCTATGGCTTCCATCGCGGATCAGGCGTCCCAGATCGAACAGGCCACCGAGCACTCTGCAGCAACGGTGATGCATGCTGTCAATGCCAACAGCGAAGTCCGTGAGGGGCTGGCTAACAGTGAGAAAGGCGCTGACCACACGGTTGAGGTGATTGGACGGGTTTCTGAGTCGATCACTGCGTTGATAGACGCAACCGGAAAAATCGAGCAAGTCACCGGCGTGATCGCCGATATTGCCGAGCAGACCAACCTTCTGGCCCTCAATGCGGCGATTGAAGCTGCCAGGGCGGGCGAACACGGCCGGGGATTTGCCGTGGTGGCAGACGAGGTACGCACGCTTTCGCGTCGGACCTCGGAATCCACCGCCAATATTCGTCAGTGGGTGCAGGATCTTGTCGTGNNGCAGACTCACTGTTGGAAGATATGGCGGGCGCTGGCGAAATGAATCGCTCTAATCTGCATGCCCTGAGAGCGCACCTGGAAGGCCTGGCGGCTCAGTTCCATGAGCTGCAGCGTCAGAGTGAGAGTGTGCAGGGTGCGGTTGCCTTGCAGCGGGGTGAAATCGCGAGGGTGGGGCGTCGCGCGGAGGCTCTCGGTGAGAGCGCTGAGACCCTGACTCTGAATGTGGAGGATACCCGCCTTGTCAGTGAAGCGCTTAGGCAGGAATCGGTGGGCATGAAGCAGCTCATTGCCCGTTTCCGCACCCGCTCTCCAGAAACGTGATGATGTGTCTTCATCTGCGGGGGTTCTTGTCTGGCTCATAAAACCGTAACATACAGCGACTGACTGGAGGTTCTATGAGTAACGATGCAGTGCAGCCTTCCGATCCGGACCCGCGAGAAGAAAAATTTGTAGTAGACACGGGTTTACTCACGGCTGATCAGCTTGAGGGCCTGGCCGAGGAATACTGCACCCGTTATCACGGATTGAATGACACCGAAAGTCCTCTGGCAGAGCGGGAGCGAGTACTTGAAGCAGTGCGCAGGGGAGAACTTGTGGTGTGGTTCGATCCGGTTGAGAACACTGCCGGCCTGGGTTCCCCTTCCGGCAATGGTCTGTGATCAAGGTGCCCATTNNTTTTCATGCCGCCTACCGGCTGACGCTGCTAACCGTTACAATCGGCCTGTTTCCTCATACCTGACGGCGAGGTGAGTTTTGATCAGGGTATTGGTTGTTGATGACCACGAGCTCGTACGCTCGGGTATCACTCGCATGCTGGCTGACAATCCCGATATAGACGTCATTGGCCAGGCTTCGTCCGGCGAAGAGGCGATTGACTGTGTGCGTGAAAACCGTCCGGATATTGTCCTGATGGATATTCGCATGCCCGGTATTGGCGGCCTGGAGGCGACCCGGCGCATTCTTCGTATTGATGATTCCATTCGCGTTATCGTGGTTACCGCCTGTGCAGACGACCCTTATCCGGCCCGAGTGATGCAGAGCGGCGCCACCGCGTATGTGACCAAAGGTGCTGATATTCAGGAAATGGTGCGGGCCATTCGTAAAGCCCATTCCGGCCAGCGCTACATCAGCCCTGAAATTGCCCAGAAAATGGCACTGAAACAGCTCGGGGGTGAGCGGGATGAAGACGGCGAGCTGTCGTTGTTCGAGCGCCTGTCTGAGCGCGAAATGCAGATTGCCATGATGGTGGTGGATTGCCAGAAGGTTCAGGATATCTCCGACAAGCTGTGCCTGAGCCCGAAAACCGTAAACAGTTACCGTTACCGGATTTTCGAAAAGCTGGAGATTTCCAGTGATGTGGAGCTGGCGCTGATGGCAGTAAGGCTTGGATTGCTGGATGCCGACAAGGTCTGATCCCGAGCAATCTCCCGGGAAGTTCGACAGCCAGAATTTCCTGAAACAACTGACAGAACGCCCCGGTGTCTATCGCATGTATGACGATACCGGTGGCATCCTCTACGTGGGTAAAGCCCGCAACCTTCGCAAGCGCGTCAGCAGTTATTTCCGTAAATCAGGCCTGGCCCCTAAAACCGAAGCCCTGGTGGGCAAGATTGCGGCCATTGAAGTCACCATTACCGGCAGTGAAACAGAAGCATTGCTGCTGGAACAGAATCTGATCAAATCGCTGCGGCCGCCCTACAATATTCTGTTGAGGGACGATAAGTCCTATCCCTATATCTATCTCTCCTCGCATTCGGATTATCCCTCGCTGACCTTTCGGCGGGGCCGCACCAAAAAGGGGGGTGGCACCTGGTTCGGGCCCTTTCCAAGCTCGGGAGCGGTCAAGGAAAGTCTTAATATTCTGCAAAAGGTTTTCTGCATAAGATCCTGTAGTGAAAGCTATTTTAGGAACAGAACCCGGCCATGTCTGCAGTACCAGATCAACCGCTGCACGGCGCCGTGCGTCGGCTATATCAGCCCTGAGGAATACCAGGAGGATATCCGGCACGCCAGCATGTTTCTGGAGGGCAAGAACCCGGCGATTATTCAGGACCTGATGCAGTCCATGGAGGATGCATCAAGGGCGCTGGAGTTTGAGAAAGCCGCGGCGTACAGAGATCAGATCAACAATCTTCGCCATGTGCAGGAACAGCAATCCGTAGACGGTGAGGGAGGGGATGCAGATGTCATCGCCATTGCCCAGGATGCCGGTGTGGTCTGCATCGTTGTGATTATTGTTCGTGGCGGGCGGGTGCTGGGCACCAAGGATTATTTTCCTCGCTATTCCCTGGAACAGACCGAAGGCGAATTGCTGGCCTCGTTTCTGGGCCAGTACTATTTCGGTGGCGACACCCGGCGGGAGATTCCGCGCGACATCCTGGTGCCGGTGGCGGTAGACGGGCAGGAATTATTGTCGCAGGCCCTGTCAGAAGCGGCGCGCAGGGAAACCCGCATCCGCGGCAATGTGCGGGGCGAGCGTCGGCGCTGGCTGGAGCTGGCGATGACCAACGCCCGGCAAACCCTGCTGACACATCTCGCCAGTAAAGAAACCGTGTATCGCCGATTGCTGGCCCTGCGGGACCTGCTGGAGCTGACGGAAACGCCTTCCCGTATGGAATGCTTCGATATCAGCCACAGTCATGGGGAAAATACCGTCGCATCCTGTGTGGTTTTCGACGAGAATGGGCCACTGAAAAGCGATTACCGGTTGTATAACATCCAGGACATAACCGCCGGCGATGACTATGCCGCCATGCGACAGGTGCTCACCCGGCGTTACCGGCGGATGGTGAACGGTGAGGGCAAGCGGCCAGATCTGGTGTTTATCGACGGTGGTAAGGGCCAGTTGAACATTGCTCGAGAAGTGTTTGAAGAGCTTGGAATTTCCGACATCCCTCTGATTGGTGTCGCCAAGGGTGTGACCCGGCGCGCAGGGATGGAACAGCTGATTGACGCCTTAACAGGGGCCGTATTCCGAGTACCGGCGGATTCTCCGGCGCTGCACCTGATACAGCATATTCGGGATGAATCCCACCGCTTTGCCATATCCGGACACCGGGCCGGGCGAGATAAAAAGCGGCGCCAGTCGACCCTGGAAGGTATCGAAGGGGTTGGGCCGAAGCGCCGGCGCGAACTGATTCGCTATTTCGGTGGCATCCAGGAACTCAGAAAAGCCAGTGTTGATGAAATGGCCAAAGTGCAGGGCATCAGCAAATCATTGGCAGAGACCATTTACGCAGCATTGCATGACCAATAGGAACACCATGAATTTACCGAACATACTGACCATTTCCCGTATCGTGATGATTCCGGTATTCGTGGTGATCTTTTACCTGCCCATGCAATGGAGTTACCTGGTCAGCGCCATCCTATTTGCTCTGGCAGGTCTGACGGACTGGCTGGACGGGTACCTGGCCCGCAAATTGAACCAGAGCACGCCGTTCGGCGCTTTCCTGGATCCGGTGGCCGACAAACTCATGGTGGCAGTGGCGCTGGCCGTCTTGATTGAAGAGTATTCGGCGGTACTACTGACTATTCCCGCCACCGTGATTATCGGTCGCGAGATTGTGATCTCGGCGTTGCGTGAATGGATGGCCGAAATGGGCAGCCGGGCCAGTGTTGCCGTGTCCTATATTGGTAAGATCAAGACGACCGCTCAGATGGCGGCCATTGTCGGATTGCTGGCGTTTCCGCCGGGTAATTTCTGGGCTTATGTGGCCATCGGTCTGCTATACATCGCAGCAGTGCTGACCTTGTGGTCCATGGTGCTTTATCTGAAAGCGGCCTGGGCGGACCTATTTCCTGAGCAGAAAACTGGTCAGCGCTAATTCCATTTCGGGGATCTGCCCGAGCACAGTCGTTCCGGGATAGCTTGCCCAGCCAATGATGGCCTGGTCTGCATTGGTCGACAGCTTTGCGAATGGTGCGATTTTCCCGGTCATTCTGAATGAGCGGCTCTGTGTTCGCTCAATTCGGTACCTTACCACCGGTTCTGGTTCCTGCAAGTCGACAATCCAGGCGCGGGCAATTGTCTGCTGTTGCGTAAGGTGCTCGTACTCAATGCCGCTGAGTAAACGGCTGCCGTCGCGGGCAAGCTGGAAGCCCTGGTTAAACCGATATGCGCCCGGCATCACTTTCCCCAATGACAGATTAAACGATGCCGGGTTGTCTGGCGCCTCAATAGGAGCCCTGCGCGGCAGGGCAATGTCTTTCCATGGTGCCCACTGCGGGGCTTCTTGCGTTCGCTTCCATACTGTCACGCCGGCCAGTGCGGTCTTCACATTGATGGGGCTGCCAAGGTACTTATACGTGGTGTTGTCATCTTGCAACTTACGGTAATCACCAATCGCCACAGTTTCCCCATCTTCACTGATTTCAACCGACCCGGCCGGTATGGTGCCGTCCGTTGCCCAGAGTGCGCCAAAGTCAGTGGTCAGCTCGATATCCGATCCATCGACTGAAAACTCCAGGACATTCGCCTCGTACTCCTGACCGAAGTTTCGGTAACGGGAAAAGGCGACAAAGAGCTTGTCTCCATTGGGAGTGATGGCCAGATCGGACGCGGCCAAATGCGCGACGTCATCGGGATAGTCGAGGGTGGCGAAAGGCTTTTCTGGCGAACCGACTGAATAAAGCAGCAATTTTGTCGGCGCTGCGATAATGATACGGCTCTCATCGCGGGTTACTGCGAAGTACCAGGGCGCAACCCCCTTGCGCCTGCCGGAACCGTCGTTGACCGGAGTCTCGGTAACCGGGAAGAGGGTTTCTTCACCCTCACTGCTTAGTCGGGCCAGTTGATAGCAGTTCATCTGGAAGCCGCACTCCCGAGCATAAAGGGCCTGGCTGGAGGGATGCATATACCAGTCCTTTAACCGGTAGGTGCGCTTTGTCGGGTATTTAATGCCGGTATCCGCAAATTCACTGGTGCGAGCGCTTAGGTGTATCAGGGAGACTGGTTTGGCCACCGCAAAATCCCATACCGGATCGGTCGGGGAGAATGAGAGCATCGGAATACTACTGTGAGACTCAAACGATCCGACCGCAAAATAAGGGGCGCTGTGGGGTTCCGGCGGATTTCGTCTACGCTCGGCCGGGCTGAGGAGCGCTTGCGACTTCGGTAAAGTATGTGTGCTTTGATGCACCGAGATTCCCGTTGCACGGGGTCCGAATTCCCTCCATCCATAGGATTTGGGTTCTGGCTTGGGCGCTTTGGGGCTTTCTGGCTTACTTTCGTTTGCCTCGGCCATCCGTTGCTGTTCTTTGATTCGTTCAGCCCGATCAGTATGTTCGCCGTAAAGATGCACCGTGTATCCCACCGCCAGGAATACCGCGAACAGCACGCTGACCACCTTGAAAAATGATGAGTTACCGGCACTCGCCGGCGGGTTATTCTGGGCTTGATAGGCACGTGCAAGGGTCTGGGCCAACTGCTGCTGATAGGGATTGGGTGTTGTTGCCCCTCTCTTGTGGCGCTTCTTCTCTGGCCTTCGCTGAGGTTTCTTTACCTTGATTTCGACGGACTCACGGCCACACAGCGGGCAATTATCTTTCCAGAAAGCGTGATGGCGATTTTTACGACAGGAACGTAGTGTTTTATAGGCCTCGTTGAGCGTTTCAACCCAATCTTCCGCCTTGGGGCGATGATTAACAGAGCGGAAACTTTGGTGAAATGCTGTGGCAATGGTTTCCGGGAAGTCTCTGTGCAAGCTCCAGGGCGAAGGCTTGATCTTCCCGGATGACTGGCGCCCATAGGCATAGAGATTCTCGCCGATTCGCCCCTGAATATCGGACGGGATGTGCTGGCGGTCGCCCGGTACGCCTTGATAGGGGTGAAGTCCCTCGTTAAGCAGCTGAAAGATAATAACTGCAAGCGCAAATCGGTCCTGAGGCTGGCCGAGCTCCTCGGGGCTGGATCCCCGTTGCCAGGCTTCGGGGGCAATATAGCCAGTGGTGTACTGGTGGCCAGGTATAAACTGCTGGCCCCCCTGGATAGCAAAGCCATCGCAATCCACCACAACCACATCGCCGGTTTGCTTATGCACCAGGAGATTGGCCGGCTTCAGATCGATAATGCAGTGCCCTCGGGCATGGAGCTGAGCTACACGTCTGGCCAGATTAATGGCGGCGGTAACTCTGAGATTTCTGGATTCCGGCAGCCGGGCGAGCTCTCGACCCTTCCGGTTAAGCAGCAGGTCCAGGCTTACGTAGTCACCCATGGGCAGGAGCGGCATAGCGTAGCCGACAAAAGCCCCTTTGCTGTTTGTTAACAGGGCTACAGGCCAGGCAAAGTGGGTCAGACCCTGATCGTCTGGAGGAGACGCGAGCATTTGCTGTATTTTTCCGGGCCGTTCCGGGTCTTTGTCTGGTTCGTGGTAGATCTTTAACGCCAGCGGCGTTCCGGGCATGGCATAGATAAGACCGTCCGCACCGCGGTTCAGAGGTTTTCCACGTAGCCGGAATCGCTCTTTTCTATTGTCGGGATAGGTGAGGACCAGTTCAGAGCCGCGTTTTATCATCGATCCATACCAGGGTTTTGTCATCAGCGGTGATGCGGTCGGTGTCCGGCGACTCAAGAGTGCTCATCAGCGCCTGGTTTCTGGCGTGGGTGTCGGGAAGCATGGTGAGGTAATCGTGAACGGGCTTCATAAAGTTCGGGGTAGGGCGCCAGGGTGATGTCTTGACCGCGAAGCTCGCCGCTCCGTCAGACATCAGGAACCAGGTTCTATAGCGCTTGGGGGCGGTAAAGATCCGCAGGTGATCTTTCCAGCTGGGCAGAGTGAAAAAGTAGGTCGTCTCCGCGAATTCCCCGTTCTCCGGTTCACTGACCACAAAATCATCCCAGTCATCGGAATTGACACCCATGGCAACGCCGTCGCCAAGGTGGAATACCAGGCTCTGTTCTTTATTCATCACCACGCCGCAGAGGGTGGCGTGAAAGTCCGACAGGGGGCCTTCGGTTGATAAGGTTTGGCGCGCCGCTTCGATGGCTTCGACCAGAGCAAGAACACACGTTGGAGAGTGCAGGTGGTCAGCACGGGCAATCACTGCCTGGCAAACGGAAGATGCCAGCAGGTTTGCGCCCCAGGCAGAATGGCTGGCAGATCCGGCGCCATCACAGACGCAGGCGGCAATTGATGTTTCAGTCTCGATGACTTGCCAGGCGTCTTCACAGGATGTGCCTTTATCCAGATGGCTGCGACCTGTGGCAGACGCACCACCGTGCAGAAAGGCCATGTCAGACCTCGATTTCTGCCCAGGAATCCGTGGTTGGCAGGCTCACCCTTTCTCCGGGCACGCTTGCTGAGACGGTCGACATACTGCGGCTCAGCCAGACAAAGAGTTCCCGGAACTGAAGGCCTTTGAGTTTTTTAGGGGTCTTGCTGGAGAAACGACCGAGCGCTTCGAAGTCTGCACCTCGGGTCCCCACGGGAAAAATGATGACCCGCTTGTTTTCTTCCTCAGCACGGGCCTGATCGGCGTAGGACTCCCAGCCGTAATCGTTGGGGCAGCCATCGGACAGCATAATCACCCATGGGCGGGTACTGGAAATGCCATTGGCATCGTAGACCGCCTTCTGACTGGCAATCTCATCGAGTGCCAGGGCCATGCCTTGACCAAGAGGTGTCAGGCCATTGGCATGGAGATAGGGCGGCTCAAAGTCTGCGGCGTCGGTCCAGGGCTGGACGATGCGCACGTCTTCCGGGCCACCAACGGTAATCACCATCACCTGAACCCGTAGCGAGGCAACCGGGTCGGATTTTAGCTCTTCTGCAAAGGCTCGCAGACCCTCGTTCAGCTGGCGAATCGGTTCACCAGACATGGAGGAGGAAATATCCAGAAGCAGTACACAGGGGGTGCGCTGATTGGTGTTATCGACAAACTCAAGGCCGGGGATGGCGGACATGGCACGATCCTTGTGAAGAAGTTGGCGTAAGCGTTCCGTTCCTGGAACCGGGTGAATTCTATCGTTGAAAAAGCAATTGAGCAAACAGCTCCATCGTCCTTAGCGACCCACGCCGCAATTATATGCCCATTTCACAGTGGCACCTGCGGCGTCATTGGCGACGGCGCTGAAGGTTTTCATGAGATCATCCAGGGCGGTGCTGGCGGCAACACTGGTCGTTTCAAAATCCCTTACACACAAACTCTGTCGGGTTCGGTTGTCCAATAGTTGCAGGTGCTGCCTGATCACCACCCGGGTGCCATCCTCGCCGTTTTCAGCCTGAAATCCAGTCAGCTCGGAGACCAGGGTTAACTGCGACGTTGCCGGGCTGGTGTCGGTCATCACATTCGCGAACGCGCCGCTTGCCCGGAAGGTTTCCAGCAGGTGATCGCGAACGACCACGGGAATACTCTCTCGCCATCGGGCGCCTGCCACGGCCCGGTATTCGTAAGCCGACGGTTTAATCAGAATACGAGCGCTGTCCAGCGGGTCAGAAGCCAGTGGCGTATCTACCCGAAGGCTGGCCGGAAGCGCCTGGTCAAATGCTGGCAAGTCGCTCGCTGGTGCCAGCTCCATCAGGCGAGGGGATTCGGGCACCGGGAAGACCGTGCAGCCAGCCAGAACCAAGCCCAAGGCGAGAGCGAATAGCACTTTCATTGTTCGTACTCCTTGATGCCGGTGCCGCCCCACAAGGTTCCGGTGGGGTCCTGTTCCAGCCTGCGGGTAAATGAGTTCAGGTTGCGCAAGGTGCTACGCAGCTCCCGCAATGCAGGGGTTATTTCTCCCAGACCCTGAAGCCCGGCGTCCAGCGCCAGTTCGTTGTCGCCGGTGAGGGTGTCCAGTCTATCTAGGGTAGGTTGAAGGGTGGTCAGCGCCCTGGACATGGCCAGGAGAACCGGTTCCACCCGCTCATCCAGTACCTCTCGGGACCTGTCTGCTGCGGCAGACACCTTGATGGCAGCTTCTTCGGCACGGATGCCGGCGTCATCGAACCGGGTCATCAGCGCCTCAAGCTCGTCCCGGCTCGCCAGCAGGGATTCACTGGCCTGGCGGGTGTTTTGAAGAATTTCGGCAATGTTGCTCAGGTTGTCTTCGGACATTAGTCGGTTGGCATTCTCCAGCAACTGCTCTGCTTTGCTGAGCATGGCCTCGCCGTTGGTCAGCAGGTTACTGAAGGCCGAAGGCTCGGCGGCTATCAGCGGTGGATTGTCTTTGTGGCCTTCCAGAATGGGGCTGTCTGGTGTGCCTCCGGTAAACTGTATGCTCATGCTGCCGGTTATGTTGGCCAGGACCAGGCCCGCGCGGGTATTCTCCCGTACCGGAATATCCTGGTTCACCCTCACCAGTACCCGCACATGGGCGGGGTTGTCCGGCGCCAGGGTAAGATCCAGCACGTCGCCCACCGGGACGCCGGTATAGAGGACCGGGTTACCCTTGGCCAGCCCGCCAACCGGGTGATCAAACCCGATCCGGTAATAGGCCCAGTTAGTGTCGGTAGATGATTTGCCCAGCCACAGAGCAAACAGCAAGGCAGCGCTGACTGCCGCGAGGGTAAAGAATCCGATGATAACGTGATGGGCCTTGGGCTCCATTAACCGGGCTCCTGTTTGGTTAGCCTGTTGTGGGCTGTAATCGCCGCGCGGCCACGGGGGCCATGGAAGTAGTCCTGAATCCAGCGATCGTCGGTTTGTGCCACCTTTTCCAGAGTATCGGCAACCAGCACCCTGCGTTGAGACAGAACCGCAACACGGTCACAGGTGGTGTACAGGGTATCCAGATCGTGGGTAACAAGAAACACCGTCAGGCCCAGCGCGTTGCGAAGGGTGACAATCAGCTCATCAAAGGCGGCAGCGCCGATCGGGTCCAGACCGGCGGTTGGTTCATCCAGAAACAGGATTTCCGGGTCCAGCGCCAGCGCCCGGGCCAGGGCCGCCCGCTTGACCATACCGCCGGAGAGTTCGGCCGGGTATTTCGTGGCGGCTTCTGGTGGCAGGCCGGTCAAGGCCAGTTTCATTCGGGCCAGTTCCTCCGCTTCGGCCCGCGACAGCCGGGCGTGTTCAATCAGCGGCAGCGCGATGTTCTGCTCAAGGTTCAGCGACGTGAACAAGGCACCGCCCTGAAACAGAACCCCGAAACGTTGCTCATAGCGAGAGCGTTCGGTGGCGGATAGTTCCGTCAAATCTTCACCAAAAACGGTGATGTTCCCGCCGGATGGTGGATTCAGGCCAACAATACTGCGCAGTAGAACGGACTTGCCGGTGCCGGAGCCGCCGACCACTCCAAGAATTTCCCGGGGATACAGATCCAGATCGAGTTTCTCATGAACGATGTGGCTGCCGAACCGGTTGTCGAGTGCGCGTACCTGTATGACCGGATGATCCGCCATGCTTTACCAACCCATTTCCATGAAAAACAGCGCTGCCACGGAATCCAGCAGTATCACCATAAAGATAGACTGCACCACGCTGGAGGTGGTGTGTTCCCCGACAGACTGAGCACTGCCGGCCACTTTGAAGCCTTCCAGGCAACCAATGACGGCGATCAGAAATGCGAACACCGGCGCCTTGCCAAGGCCGACCAGGAAGTGCTTCAGGGCGATATCCCGTTCGACAATGGCAATGAACTGGCTGGGTGGAATGTCCAGAGCCACTGCGCAGACCACAGCCCCACCGACCATGCCCGAGATCATGCCGATAAACGTGAGAATGGGGAGGCTGAACATCATTGCCAGTACCCGGGGAACGACCAGCAGTTCCACCGGATTGAGACCCAGGGTGCGAATAGCGTCGAGTTCTTCATTGACTTTCATGGCGCCAATCTGTGCGGTGAAGGCACTGGCGGTTCGGCCGGCCAGCAGGATGGCTGCCAGAAGTACGCCGAACTCCCGCAGGAACGAGAACGCCACCAGATCCACGGTGTAAATGGTTGCGCCAAAGTCTTCAAGAACTGTTGCGCCAAGAAACGCAACCACGGCGCCAACCAGAAAGGTAAGCAGGGCAACAATGGGCAGGGCATTCAGGCCGGTGTCGTGTAGTGCCGCCACAAAGGGTGTTATACGCCAGCGAGTAGGCCGGGGCAGGATGTAGAACAGGGTGCCCAGCGTCTGGCCAATAAACCCGGCCAGCAACCAGACAAGTTGCCCCAGCGTGGTCACCTTCTTTCCTATCTCCGCCAGGAACGCCACGACCGGGTTAACGGTTGCGACCGCCGCCGATGGCTGGTTCATGGCTTCAGCAACCGCCTGTATCAGGGCGCGCTGTTCATCCGGTAATTCAGCTCGTTGCAGAGCGCTGATCAGAGCGTCGCTGCCAAGCAATTTCACCATCAACGAGGCGCCGGCGGTGTCCAGGCGGCCCAGGCCGGAAAAATCCGGGTTGCAGGCGGCTGCGCGAGGTTTCAGGGCAGTTGTTTGCCGATTCAGGACGGAATAGTGGGACAGAGTCCAGTCGCCGGAAAACTTCAGCGTATGGCCACCGAATTCGGCGTTACCGGGAGTGTGGGCGCCAAGTGGCTGAGATAGGCCTGGTTCATTTGCCACGGAGTCACGGAGTCCCTGTTTGAGTTCTCTGAAAGCTTAAAGATTCCAGTGGCTGTCTGCCAGTATTCTGCGTTCTTCTTCATCGTGACTGGCCAGTAGCATGGTGATGCCCCGGGCTTTCTCTTCCAGCAGCATGGCGTACAGAATCTTCCGGGTTTCGGTGTCCAGGCCCGTCATCGGCTCATCCAGCAAGAGCAATGGTTGGCGCCGCAGGATGGCTCGCAGCAAGGCAACGCGCTGGCGTTGGCCACCGGAAAGCTCGCCAGGCATTCTGGGACCGAAACCTGCTAACCCGGTGCGTTCCAGCCCGGTTTCAATGGCGTGGCGTTGAGATTCATCCAGCTTGAGACCGGGGTGAATGCCAAGGCCAATATTGGTAAATACATCCAGGTGCTCGAACAGGTTGTGTTCCTGGAACACGCTCGTTACCGGGCGCTGCCAGGGTTTTAGCAAGTGGATCGGCTTGTCCTGCCAGAGAATCCGGCCGCTGGCTGGCGGGAGAAAACCTGCAACCAGACTGAGCAGGGTTGATTTGCCGGAACCGCTCGGGCCCTGGATGGCCAGACATTCACCAGCAGGCACGGAAAAATCGAATCGCCAGAGATGGCCGTCAGGGACATACTCGAAGGCCAGATCTTTGATCTCAAGCATGTTCAGGCTCCGGCAGTGGTTGGCTCGCAGCGGAAGTTGTTCTGGACTTAATGCCGGGAACACGGGAGAGCGATACAAAAATCAGTATCAGTAGCCCCAACAGCCAGAGTCCGGTACCTGCGGCCTCCCCTAAGCGGTAACTACCCAGTTGCTGATATAGCAAAACGGGGAGAGTGGGTTTGCCGGGACTGCCGAACAGGGCGATAACACCGAAGTCACCCAGAGATAATGCCACACCATACGCCAGGGCCAGAGCAACTGGACGGCGCAGATACGGCCAATACAGCCATCGCCATCGATACCAGCCCAGGATGCCCAGTTGGTCTGCCTGTTTGAGTGATCCGGAGTCCAGGCTTGCGAGAGGTCCGCGCAGTATCTGTAGCACAAACGGCACGGCCATCAGCCCGTTGATCAGTGCCACCAGGAACCAGCCCTGCATGGTATTCCCCAATTGCGGCCTTAACAGAATAAAAAGTCCGGTCCCCAGTACCAGAGGCGGAACGATTAAGGGGAGATAGCCGGTGACGGCTGGCACTATGGCCAGCCAGCGCCGACCAGCCCGGTTGGCGGCTGCCAGAGTTAGCAAGGCAACGAGCACCGAGCCCAGCCCGGCTGGAAGGGCGATGAACAGGCTGCGGGCGGTGGCCGGCAAGAGCTGCTGGTAAATAGAAGTAGTCTCCGCCGTTGGCCATAACGCCGGCAAACCGCGCAGGATAATAGCCAGCAGTGGCGCGACCAGAAAGGCCGTGAAAATCGCCAGGAGCAGACCCGCTGAAAACCCTTGCCAGGGCCGTGCAAACAGAGGGACCGGACGTGATAACCGGCGGTTTGGCAGTACAGCGGTGTCCAGACGCTTCCTGAAAACCAGCCACCAGAGGCTGCCACAGATCAACAGCTGCAGAATGGCAAACAGCGCGGCACGGGCGAAATCGAATTCAAAGCGCAGGGCCTGGTAGATGGCGACTTCCAGGGTCGTTGTTCCTGGCCCTCCGCCCAGCGTCATGATGATGGCAAAACTGGTGAAGCACAGCGTGAACACCAGTGCCGCCACGCCGGGCAGTACCGGTTTGATGGCGGGCCAGTGTACCGCACGCCACAGCCACCAGCCGCCGAGCCCAAGCTGAGAAGCTGTTCTCATTCGTGGCGCGGGTATGGAATCCAGAGCCTGCAACAGGATTCGGGCCGCCAGTGGCGCATTGAAGAACACGTGGGCGAGCAGAATGCCGTTCAGCCCATAAAGATTCCAACCATTTCCAGGAAGCCAAGTATTGAGCAGACCGGTTAACCAGCCCTGCCGACCAAACACCGCTATGATGCCTGAGACTGCCACGATGGTGGGTAAAACCAGACTCAACTCCATCAGCCGCAGAATCAATGTGCGACCAGGGAAGCCTCTGTAGCGGGCGAGGGCGGTCGCTACCGGGAGCGCCAGCGCCAGGCTTAACAGGACAGATAAAAAGGCCTGCCAAAGGGTAAATCGGACCACGCTCTGGAAATAGGAACTTGCCAGCGTGCGCCCCGGATCCAGCTCTCCGGCCTCCTGTAGTATGCTCCCCAAGCCAAGTGCCACGAGCAGCAATAGCCCGGTGCCGAGTAACAGGCCGGGCCAGATTTGCCAGCCAGGATGGCTGAAGGGGGCAGCACTCGCGTGTGTTGGCATCACATCAGTCGGTCAGTGCATCAAGCCAGTCGTTCACCAACTGTCGGCGGATGGTGGCAACTTTCGCGGGGTTTATATACAGGGCTTCGGATGGTGTAATCAGCTTGTCGAAAACCTCTGGCAATTCATCCCCAAGATCAACGGCCGGATACATCACATTCTTCAGTGGAATATGACGCTGGAAGTCCGCGGTCAGCATGAAGTCCAGAAACTCTCTGGCAAGTGTCTTGTTATCGGAGCTTTCCACCAGGGCGGCGACTTCGACCTGCAGGTAATGTCCTTCATTGAAACGGGCCGCCTGATAACGGTCAGTTTTGTCGATAGCCATGTGATACGCAGGAGAGGTGCTGTAAGAGAGGATCATAGGCGCTTCGCCATTCATGAATAGCGAGAAATAACCGTCACTCCAGCTTTGGGTGGTTGCGAGAATCTTGTCGCTGAGCTGCTGCCACTTTGCGGGCGCTTCATCACCATAGACGGCATGCATCCAGAGCAACAGGCCGAGTCCCGGGGTGCTGGTGCGCGGATCCTGAATAATGATCTTGAGATCGTCTGGCGCGTTGACCAGTTCTTCAAGGCTTGAGGGCGGCTCCGACAACTGCTCGGTATCGTAGACAAAGGCAAAATAGCCCCAGTCGTAGGGCACGAAAGTGTCGTCGTCCCAGTTAACAGGCAATGCCAGGCGTTCCAGTGATTGACCGTGGCGGCCCAGAAGGCCGGTTTGCCGAGCGGTCTCCATGGTGCCGGTATCCAGCCCCAGAACCACATCTGCCGGAGTGGAGCTTCCTTCCAGCCGGAGCCTTTGCAGAATGTCTCCGCCGCTGTCCAATACGGTGTAGTTCAGGGAGCACCCGCATTGGGCTTCAAACGCCTCTTTAACCGCGGGCCCCGGGCCCCATTCGGCGGCAAAGGAGGGATGGGTATACACATTCAGGACGGTCGGTTCATCGGCGGCAACCATCAGCGGCAGCGACACGGCGAACAACGCGGGAATCAAGCGTGAAATCATACATTGGCACCTTGTTCAGTAGCGGGGGTGCCATGCCGCGAACACCACGAAAGGTGGTGACTCAATCCCTACGCCGGTATTAACCGGGTCAGGTTCCGCGGGTATGGTCTCAGCCCTTCCAGGCACCCCGTTGAGTTGAGCCAATGCTATCACGCCGGAGCCACACCCCGGAATTCGTATGTTTGATTACTGCTTGTTTATTTTTTGTACGGCGATGACGGGTGTCTCATTTTTTATTGATAGAATGGGGCATTTTTTGATCTGCGGATTTATGCAGCTTCTATCTGGTTGAGAGGTAAGTTTGATGCCCAAGCATCACAAACGACGAGGAATTTCTGCTCTGGTTGCAGGCGCGCTTTTTACCCTTGGGTTGTCGGCCGCAGGCCATGCCCAAACCGCGAACGATGATATGTTTGGACGTTTGGCCTCCGCGGCTCCCAAGCTCAGCCCGCAGGTTCTCGAAGCCGCACTCAAGGCAACCCGTTGCGCCATCAGCAATGGCACAGCCATGCCGGAGCGGCTGGCTGTGATCGACTTCTCTTTGCCGTCCTCGAAAGAAAGGCTGTGGCTGTTTGATCTGAACGAAGGAGAATTAATCCTTCGTGACCTCGTGGCTCACGGTAAAAACTCCGGTAATGCTGAGGCAACCGCATTTTCCAATATCGAGGGCAGTCACCAGTCCAGTATCGGCCTGTTCAAAGCCGCCGAATCCTATCGGGGTTCCCATGGCTATTCGTTACGCCTTGACGGACTGGAACCGGGTTTCAACGACCTGGCTCGTCAGCGGGCGATTGTTATCCATGGTGCAGACTACGTTCAGGACAGCTGGGTAACAAAGTACGGCAGAATCGGCCGCAGTCATGGCTGCCCGGCGGTAGACAATCAAATCATCAAAACCGTGGTAGACGAGCTCAAGGGTGGGCAGCTGGTGTTTAAATACTACCCCGACCAGGAGTGGCTCCAGTCCTCCAGTTACCTGAACTGCGATTCTGCCGGGCAGCTGGCTGGTGCGCGAAGTACCACAGCGGTGGTTGGAGATCGATCCTGAATCGTTGCTGGCTAAACTTTGTGCAGATTTTCAGTAAAAACAGAAAGTTGAAAAAAAGGTGTTGACGGCGAAGGCGGAATCCGTAGAATACGCAGCCGTTGACGAGGCAATGCCTCTGAAACATTAGAGCGGGAATAGCTCAGTTGGTAG
>NPIE01003886.1_pt1 | contig 18013 bp, 14 predicted proteins | sample 8637661 | NCBI WGS metagenome assembly NPIE01 (sample SAMN07420842, study PRJNA396082) | bioreactor metagenome | isolation source: sample BA12 brine-fed electro-methanogenic bioreactor BA | place: Japan: Kochi | collected 2016-12-09
CAAATCATGAAAATCCCTTTATCCTGGCTACAAGAGTACGTTGACATCGCCGGCATTCCGGTGACGGAGTTGGCCGAAAAGCTGACTCTCGCCGGCATGGAGGTCGAGAGTATCGAAATTATCGGGCACGAGGGGGCGGCGCTCCCCTGGGACCCGGAGAAGGTGATCACGGCGGAGATCGTCGCCGTGCGCCCCCATCCCGACGCCGACCGGCTGGTGCTCGCCGAGGTGAACTACGGCGGGGAGGAGCACGAGATTGTCGTGACCGGCGCTCCCAGCCTGCTGGACTACATCGGCACGGAGGACCTGCACCTCAAGGTGGCCTTCGGCTGGGAGGGCGCCGTCCTCTACGACGGGCACGCCGAGGGCTGGACCCCGCGTAAACTGAAGCGCTCCAAAATCCGGGGCATCCCCTCCCGCGCCATGGTCCTCTCCGAGAAGGAGCTGGGCCTCACCGAGGAGCAGACGGACATCATCTATCTGCCCGAGGAGACGCCCGTGGGTCGCCCTCTGGTGGAACTGCTGGGCGACTACGTCCTCGATTTCGACATCAAAGGCCCCTTCGGCCACCTGCAATCCGTCTACGGCATCGCCCGCGAGCTGGCCGCCCTCCTCGACCGGCCCCTCAGCCGCCACCCCCTGGAGGCGGCACAGCGGTTGGAGCTCCAGACCGCGCCGGAGACCGACTTCATCGCCTTGGAGATCGCCGCTCCCGACCTCTGTCCCCGCTACACCGCCACCCTCATCCGCCACATCACCCTGGGCCCCTCCCCCCTCTGGATGCAGCTGCGCCTCCGGCGGGCAGGGATGCGGCCCCTCAACAACATCGTCGATATCACCAACTACGTGATGTTGGAGCTGGGGGAGCCCCTCCACGCCTTCGACTACGCTGACCTGCGCCCCCGCCCCGGCGAGGAGCGTCCAGCCATCATCGTGCGCCGGGCCGAGGCCGGAGAGCAGATGACCACCCTTGACGGCGTCGCACGCACCTTCGACGACGAGATGCTGCTGATCACCGACGGGGGCGGCCCCGTCGCCGTCGCCGGCGTGATGGGCGGGCTGGAATCCGAGGTCGATGAGCGCACGGCCGACGTCCTGCTGGAGGCCGCGGCCTTCAACTTCATCAGCGTGCGGCGGACCAGCCAGCTGCTCAAGCTCTCCAGCGAGGCAGCCTCGCGCTTCGGGAAGCGCGTTGACGCCGAACTGGCCCTGCCTGCCGCGGCCCGCGCTGCCGAACTGATGGCACAGCTCACCGGGGGGGAGGTCGTGCAGCTGGCAGGCGACCGCTACCCCAATCCGCCGCAGCCCATCTCCCTCGCCTACCATCCGGCCCACGCCGACCGCCTCTTGGGCGTGGAGATCCCGCCCGAAGAGCAGAAGCGCATCCTCACTGCGCTGGAGTTCCACGTGGAGACGGCGCCCCTGGCGCTGGATAAGGAACGCGATTGGCGGGTGAGCGTCCCTACCTACCGGCAGGACGTGAGTCAGCCTGTCGATCTGGTGGAGGAGGTGGCCCGCATCTGGGGCTACGACCGCTTCCCCCACACCCTCATCGACGAAGCGCTCCCCCCCTTGCGCCTCAACCGCGATCTGGAGGGAGAAGAAGAGGTGCGGGATCTGCTGGTGGGCATGGGGCTGGATGAGATCATCAGCTACTCCCTCATCGATCCGGGGGCAGAGGCCCGCCTACACCCCGACGGAGAAGCCACCCTTGCGCTGCCCGGGGCGCCCGTGACCCTGCGCAACGCCCTCGCCCCCGAACGCTCCCAACTCCGGCGATCCCTCCTGCCCGGCCTGCTCCGCACGGCGTGGGATAATCTCCGCTTCGTGGAAAGGATTCAGATCTTCGAGGTGGGACGCATTCACTATCGCGTGGGCCCGCCCCGCCCCGAAGAGGGAGAGACGGGCGTGATGGAACCCCGCCGGCTCGGGCTCCTCATGATCGGCCCCCGCCGGGCCCCCTGGTGGGAAGCCACCGATCGGGAACCGCTGGACTTCTTCGATCTGAAGGGGGTCGCCGAAGGGCTGCTCGCCCGTTTGAATCTGGACGAAAAGGTGACTTGGAAACGTGGGGAGCATCCCGCCTTCTACCCGGGCCGCTGCGCCCTGGTCGCCCTGAACGACGTCCCGCTGGGCACCCTGGGCGAGCTCCATCCCCTCGTACGCGAAGCCTACGATCTGCCGGAGCAACCCGTCCTGGTGCTGGAGTGGGACCTCGACCTGCTGCTTCAAGCAGCAGAACATGCCGGGGCGACCAAGCAGCTGGACTTCGTCTCCACCTACGCGCCCGTCTACGAGGATCTGGCGCTGGTGGTGGCGGAGGAGGTGCCGGCGGTGGACGTCCACCGGGCCCTCTTGGAAGCCGGAAGGCCTCTGGTGCGAGAAGCCCTGCTCTTCGACGTCTACCGGGGGCCGCAGGTGGGCGAAGGCAAGAAGAGTCTGGCCTTTGCATTGACCTACCAGGCACCCGACAAGCCCTTGCAGGAGCGCCAAGTCGAGGGATTGCGCAAGCATATCCTCAAACAACTGGAGAAGAAGGTGGACGCCACCCTGCGACAGTAGCGGAAAGCGCCCCCGCTACAAGAACTCGGATTTCTTTGCAAGAAATCCGAGTTCTGCGTCTGAGACCCAATAAGGCCACGCTCAGTTCAAGTCAAAACGTTGGGCGAGGAAGTGCGCCACCCCCTCCTCTTCGTTACAAGCCGCCATCCGCCAGGCCAGCGTCCAGAGCTCGGGCCGGGCGTTGGCCACCGCGACGGCGTGCGGCACCGCCTGGAAGACGGGAAGGTCGTTGAGACTGTCCCCAAAGTAGAGAATCTCGTCCGGCCCCACGCCCAGCTCGGCAGCCAGAGCCAGCAGTGCCGTGTCTTTGCGAGCGCGAGGATGGTTTACCTCGACCCAGGCGCCCCACCGGGGAGAAGGCTGATGCACGACGTAGGCCCGCCTCTCCAGCATGTGCGAGAGCCGATCGTACAGCCGGCGCGCGCGCGGCCCCTCCTCGATGGTGGAGACCTGTACGGGAGAGACGGCAAGCAGGGCTTCCAGAGAGTCTACGACCTCGTAGGGCTGGTAGGGCCGGGAAGCCGCCAGCTCTGCCAGCCGCCCCTCTCCGTTGGAGCCGGGCAGGTAGCGACTCACCCCATCCTGACCATAAACGAGGGGGGAGCTGCCCTCCTCAAGCATCAGTGCCACAGCCTGCCGGATCACGCCGCACTCCAGCTTCAACCCTTCCGTCAGCTGGCCAGCTTCCAACCGAAAGACGCCGTTGAGGCAGAGGGCGCACACCCCATGCCCGATCTGCTCCACGTGACGCCGGGTGGGCCAGGGGTTGAGTCCCGTGACCAGTACCACCGGCATCCCCTGATCGAGAAGGCGCTGGAGCACCTGCACGGTGAAAGGTGGTATTTCCCCCACGCCGTTGGCCAACGTACCGTCGATATCGCTGGCGATCAAATGAAACATGCAATTCCCATCCTACCGCAAATAGCGGTCCATAATCTCCGGCACCGACGTCTTGGGTGCGCGCGCCTGTATCCCCTGAACCTGCGCGTTGTAGGGGGGATGCGCCCTATCTTCGTAGAAGAGACCGAAATACAAGGGATCCATCTTCCGGGCCAGGCGCATGGCCCCGAGGAGATCACGCCGATCGTGATCCTCGGGCAGGGACTGCCCGAGGTCCCGATAGTGCTGGTAGCTATCGTAAAAGCTGACACAAGGCGAGAGCACCTGGACAAAGGCGAAACCAGGATGGCGCAGCGCCGCCTCAAAGATTGCAACCATCTGCTTCAGGTCCCCGGAGAAGGCCCGGGCGACGAAACTTGTCTCGTAGGCGAGCATCATCATGATCGGGTTCAAAGGCTGCTCCACCGAGCCATAAGGGGAAGCCTTACGGACGGTGCCGGGGGGCGAAGTGGGCGAGGGCTGGCCCTTCGTCATGCCGTAGATGCTGTTATCCATCACGATGTAGGTAAGCGCGACGTTACGCCGCGCCGCATGGGGCAGGTGACCGGCCCCGATGCTGAACCCATCCCCATCGCCGCCCACCGCTACGACGGTCAGTTCAGGATTGCCCAGCTTGATCCCCGTCGCTAACGGTAAGGGGCGACCGTGGACGCCGTGGAAGCCGTAGGTCTTCAGAAACGCCGGAAAACGGCTGGAGCAGCCGATGCCCGAGGCCACGACCACCTCCTCCGGCGGCAGAGAGAGGTTGGCAAAAGCGCGCATCAGGGCGTTGAGCACGGCGTAATCACCGCAACCGGCGCACCAGATAGGACGGACCGAACTCTTGTAATCGCGGGCCTTGTAGTCGCTCATGTTTCACTCTCCTTTTGCTCCACGAGGCGCTCAACAGCTTCAAAGATTTCCAGGTCTTCCTCCGCTGCCCCGGCTTCTTGGCGCTCTGCGGTCACCATCTCAATAACCGCGTCGTAGATTTCGTGAATCTTCAGGGGGATGCCTCGTTCGTGCGCCAGCATGTGGATATGGATGCCCTCAGCGTCCAGCTGATGGTAGTAGCGATGTTCGATCATCCGGGCAAACTGCGAAGAGAAGTTGAGCTCGGGCACCAGAATGGCCTGCTTGCCCTCCAGGAAAGCGCTGACCGCCGGATCAGGCATGGGGAGTAGGGTATGGGGATAGAGGGCCTCGACCTCGATCCCGTCCTTGCACAGTAGATCCATCGCCTCACGCACGGCACCCCGGGTGCTGCCCCACCCCATGATGCCAAAGGGAGCCCCCTTTTTGCCCCAGCGCCGGGCGGAGAATTTCCAGGTCGCCAGCCGTTGGCGTGCCGCTTCCACCTTGCGGGCCCGTTTGTGCATCATCCGCTCGTGGTTGTCGCCAGACTGATCGGGATAGCCGTATTCGTTGTGCTCCAGACTCTCCGCGAGATGGATACCGCCCTTCATCCCGGGTAGCGCCATGGGACTGATCCCGTCCTCGGCATCGCGGTAGCGGCGGTAATCCCCCGCCAGCTCCTCTTCCGTGGGCACCTGCCGTTCCAGGCACTCGTTCCAGAGGCCACAGGACGCCTCCGGATAAGGCATCGTCTCCAACCGGGAGGCCATAGCCTGATCGGAGAGGACGATGACGGGCATCTGGTAATGCTCTGCCAAGCTGAAGGCGTTGATCATCTGATAGTAGCAATCTTTGACAGAGTCCGGGGCCAGGACGAAGCGCGGCGCGTCCCCATGCCCTCCGTAGAGAGAGAGGAAGAGGTCGCCCTGCGAGGTCTTGGTAGGAAGTCCCGTCGAGGGACCGGCACGCTGTACGTTGATGATGACGATGGGCACCTCGGCCATACTCGCCATCCCCAGCGCCTCGATCATCAGCGAAAGCCCCGGGCCGGAGGTGGCAGTCAGAGCGCGCTGCCCACTGTAGGAAGCACCAATGATCATCGTGATCGCTGCAATCTCATCCTCGGCCTGGACTACTGTGCCCTCAAAAGAGGGTAAGTGCTTGGCCAAGATCTCCATGACGGGCGTCGCCGGGGTGATGGGATAACCCGCGTAGAAACGGCAACCTGCCTCCAGCGCGCCCAACGCCAGCGCATCGGCGCCGGAGAGGAGCAGATGGGGCTCGTCAATCTTGGCGGGAAGGTCCAACCGGTAGGGAAATTCACCGGGGTAGTGCTGGCGGGCATATTCGTAGCCCTTTTTGAGCGCCTGCAAATTCTGATCCAGCGCCTCGGCGTGGCGCCCCATGCGCTCCCGCACAATCTGCTCCGCCGTGGTCGCGTCGAAGCGGAAGAACCAGGCCAGCGCGCCTACCATCACCAGGTTCTTGCCCCGAAGCCAATCCAACTCCTGGGCCAGCTCCGTGACGGGCACTGCATAGAGAGTCAGATCGGATACGTCGGGAGCTTCCAGCGCAGCCGGGTCGTAAATCAACACCGCGGCAGCGGTGAGATCGCACCGATTCTCGGTCCAGGCACTCTCGTTCATCGCCACCAATACCTCGGCCGCGTCACCCTCGCTCAAAACCCGCTTCACGCCGATCCGCGCTTGAAAGAGTACCTGTCCCCCCCGAATCTCCGAGGGATAGGTACGCAGGGTATACACCTCCAATCCAGAGCGTGCGGCGATCCGCGTGTAGAGATCGCCCAGGGTGATGGTGCCCTCCCCGGCCTCACCTCCCATGCGAACTACAACGGTCTCGATTTCAGTCATAACACTCCTCAAAAGATCTGCAAATATGCAACCGGCAAGTGGAGAAAAATGGAATGGGCCCGACTACGACTCCGTTTGGCGGACGACGGCGGTCACCTCACCCTGTCCCAACGTCTCCACCTGGCCCTGGGGCCCCAGCGCGAGGGCCATACGCTCGGGAATGCCCAGCCCGATGAAGCCGGGATGCGCCGCCAGCTGGCGGCGCAATCCCACGGCGTCCTCCGTCGAGGTAAAGGGCGCGGTCACGATGGCGGTTTGCAGGAAGTTGAGTCCGGGTGCTTCAAGGGTCAGCGCGCTGGCAGAGGTCACCCAAGCGCCCAGCGCGGCTGCTCCCCCCGCCGCCCCGACGATGATCAGCCCTTGTAGGGTGGCGAACCCCTTGACGATGGCCTCCAGAGCCGCTGTCTGTTGAAGGCGCCGGGCCAGATTGAGCGCGTCAGGGCCCTCCAGATGCAGGATTCCCGCCTCGGCGAGCAAGGTGAGAAACGCCGGTCCCTCCAGCTCCTGCTGCGTCATGTCAGAGAGCAGATAGGCCTCCCCAACGGGACCGCCTAACGCGGTGTAATGATCCAGGAGAGCTTCGGCGTCTTCCGGCTCACCTTCGGAAAGCAAGACGACACAGGGACGATCCAGGTTGGCACGGCTGAGCACGCCTGCTGTGACGGCGTCTCTCTCTCCGCGCCCGAGCGCTCCCCCACCGGAGAGGATCAGCCACCCGTTACCGTCCACCCATCGCAGCGGACCTCCTTGCGGCATCAGCCCCTCTCTTCCCCCATCAAACGGCGAAGCGCTTCGATCATGATTGCCACCCCCACCGGCAGGACCCCCTCGTCAATATCGAAGTGGGGATTGTGATGGGGACAGGGCTCCTCCGGGGGGGCAGAACCGACGAAGAAAAAGCAGCCGGGGACTTCGTTCAAGAAGAAGGCAGCGTCCTCACTCCCCATAGTGCGGATCTCCTTCCACTTCAGTTCCTCACCGAGCACGGTTTGGGCCGCAGCCTGCACCAGTGAAGCCGTCTCGGCATCGTTGACCACCGCCGGGCTCAGCGCGAAGAACTCCAATGTTGCCTCAGCGCCCATCATCTCCGCCGTCCCGGTGACAATCTGCTGCAAACGCTCCATAACACGCTCGCGCACCTCGGGATTGAAGGTGCGCACCGTGCCCTTCAGCCGGGCCTGATCGGGGATGATGTTGAAGGTCGTACCGGCTTCCATCGCTCCCACCGTCACAACCGCGGTCTCCAGCGGGCTCACATTTCGGCTGACAATGGTCTGAAGGGCGTTGATGGTTAACGCCGCGGTGACCACGGGATCCACAGCCTCCTCGGGGAGTGCTGCATGGCCTCCCTTGCCGGCGATGCGCGCCTCCCAGGATTCGGCAGCCGCCATCACAGGGCCCGGAACCGCACTAACCGTTCCGACCGGATAGACATTCCATACGTGAAGGGCAAGGACGCGATCGGGCCGGGGGTTCTCGAGAACCCCCTCACGGACCATGATCTCCGCACCGTTCCGCCCCTCCTCACCGGGTTGGAAGATCATCTTCAAGGTGCCCTGCCAGCGGTCGCGCGTCTCTGCCATCAGCCGGGCCACGCCCAGCCCGATAGCCATGTGGGCGTCATGCCCGCAGGCGTGCATCTTGCCGGGTTCCCGAGAGGCGTAGGGCACGTCATTCTCTTCCTGCAAGGGAAGAGCGTCCATATCCGCCCGCACCATGATCACCGGGCCGGGGCCATTCTCCAGCAGCCCGACGACGCCCGTCTGGGCGATACCCGTAGTGACCGCGTAGTCCCATCCACGCAGGGCCTCGGCGATGATGCCGGCCGAGCGCTCCTCCTCCAATCCTAACTCAGGGTGCTGATGAAAATCACGCCGCCAGGCCACCAGTTCGGGATAGAGCGCCTGAACTTCTTCACGTATATGCATCTAACCTCCAGCTACATCGTCGTGCTGTTCATTTACACTAGCTGGTTCTCATTGTAGCATAGCCCGAGAGCGGGACAATGTAAGTTCCGCCAGTTTTCACACGCATATAATCACATCTGGGTTAAAGAAGAGCCTTTCACATTTAACGACGGGGGTTATTAAAAGCTTTTTCCCAAGATGATAAAGATAATTTATAAGTAGTGGTTGTAGTAGGGCGGTGGATTGTGGGGAGAACTTACTACGCTTCGCAATATGTAGGGGCGGCAAGTATCCAAGGTCCCCATCCCTGCGGGTTTTTGCCAGTCCCAGAATGGGGATAACCTGGGGATGACTCCGGGGAAAAAAGGAAGGGAGCTTGCAGGGGGTGTGGCAGCATGGCGAACTCAGGGAGGGCGATGGGGGTAACCGCAAGAAGTTCTCCCCAGAAAGTGCGGGTTATCCACTGAAAAGGGGAGGTTTTCCACAGCCGGGCTTGCAGGTTTGCTTTTTGCAAGCCCGGTTCGCAGCGCGCTCCCCCAGTTGCAGTAGTGATCAGGGTTACGCCTACTAGGTCTGGGGAAGAGGGTGCCTGTGGAAAACTTGTCTTTAGAAGGGGCAAAGCTCCATCCGCAGAATACGTTCTCGTAACGTGGTGATGTCAGCGAGCTGGGCGTCGAGAATCTCGGCGATCTGCTGTTCTGCGCCCCGGGTGAGGGTTCCGTTCTGCGGCGCAAGCTGGGCGTGCGCTACGAGAGGCTCATCCAACGGCTTGCCGATCTGCGAGAGAATGTAGACGGTTGCCGCTCGGACCTCCGGCAGCACTGTGACGATCTCCCGCGCGGCTTCCAGGGCCAGCAGGTTGTAGAGCTTGCCCACGTGGGAGATGGGATTCTTGCCGGCGGCGGCTTCGAGGCTGGCCGCCCGGAAGGGGGCGATGACGCCTGTCACGCGATTGCCCCGTCCGACGGACCCGTCGTCGCCCATCTCCGCCGAAGTCCCCGTCAGCGTAAGATAGACGGCGCCGGCTTCTGGGTCATCCGCGGTGTTGACGTCGACCTGGACGGCTCGCTTCGTCAGCCCGCCGGCAAAGCGCTGGATCGCCTCCCGGGCGGCAGCGCGTACCTCCAGATATTCGGCCTGGTCGTGGACCTCGGTAGCGATCAACGGCAGGCAGACGGTCAGTGTGATGACGTCCTCGATGCGGGCGCCCATCACCTTGACATCCTCGCCAAGGGGGAGCTGCTGGAGCAACTCGGTGTTGATGTGGCGGGCGCTCTGGTAGACGATGTGTTCCAGATTCGAGTGCGGCCAGTGGCCCACGCCGAAGCTCGTATCATTGGCAGTTACTTTGTCCACGGCGTGGGCCAGCTCCGAGGCCCCCTTGCCCGCGTAGGAGTCAATTACGACGTGACGCACGGGATCGAGATAGCGGAGGGATTCCCGCAGGTGAGCGCGGGCAGCCTCGATGGCGATGGTGTGCATGGGGATCTGTCGGCCTTGATACGTGGGAGTACCGCGACCGGCGATCTGGATGCGGATGGGTTGGATCAGCTCCCCGTAGCCGTAGCCTACCTCGGTCTCTCCGGCGACCAGCTGCACTTTATCGAAGTTGTGATGCAGCAGGGTGCCGAAGTGCTCGCGACACCAACGCGAATACTCCACCGAAATGCGCTCAGCGATGCCGTCGCAGAGGCTGTCGGGATGTCCGATGCCCTTGCGCTCGACAATTTCGACGGGTTGCTCGTCCACGTGCTGAGCTGATGCGGTGCTGACGACGATGTTTCTCTGCTTGAACATAGTGACCTCCTGGATTGAATGAATGTACCGGATTCCCGGTGCAGTCCCATCAGGAGGACAAAAAAACTCCTCTTCATCCAGAAGAGGAGCACTGCGAGCAGTGATCTCCGCTCATCTTTCAGCCTTGCTGGGCTGACGGAATTGGCACCTGGATGCGCGTCTTCACGCTATCATCTGGTTGCCGAGGCTTCATCGGGCCGGTCCCTCTGCCTCTCTGGATGAGTCCACACCGGTTATTCGCTTGTGGTCCCATTGTACGGGATTTTGCTTTACAGTCAAGTCGATGATTGCCCCACTTAGGGTCTATGCTATAATGTAAGAGAATTGTGAGAAACTCAAGTGAAGCAGGGAGCACGCAAATACCAGGACGATTCAAAGCCAACAGGCCTGGGACGGTCCGTCCTACACCCGACACGCAAGAGTACGCCCGCCTGATGCTTTCCCCAACTATAATCGCGACGAGCGTTCACGGAGGAAACAGATGTCCAATCAAGAGGTCATCGATCTGCGCAACCGTATTCTGGGCATTTTGATCCACAATGCGCGGGAGCGCGCCCGTGCAACTCGTAAGGCATGCGCGGATGCGCTGGGGGTGTCACAGAGTCGCTTTGAGGATTACGAGGAGGGCTCGCGTCCCATATCTCTGCCCGAACTGGAGCTGTTGGGCCGCTTTTTGAACACCCCCCTCCATTATCTGCGGGATGATGGGGCGGGGCGGGCTGCGGAAGATCCTCTGCCCGATCCAGAATTCTATCTACCTTTGCGAGATCGAATTATTGGCGCCCGGTTACGTCAGGCTCGGCTGGAGTCGGGTCGCACCCAACAGGACGTTGCCGACCTGATCGGCTGCTCTTCTTCTACCATTTCCGCCTATGAGTACGGAAAATCCTCCATCTCACTGGCGGAGTTGGAGGTCGTCGCCCGGGCACTGAGCGTTCCCATAGATACCTTCCTGGATACCAGCAGTGACGTGGGGCGGTGGCATCGGCTAAAGGATGAATTTGAGGAGTTCGGCGAGCTGCCCGGGGAACTGCGGGATTTTGTCCTGCGACCCATCAATCGCAGCTATCTGGAGTTGGCAATGAAGCTGGCCGCCATGCCCGCGGGAGCGCTACGTCAGATCGCCGAAGGATTACTTGAGATCACATATTGATGAGGAGCTCTATGAACGCACCGACTGCTGAGGAACTACAGAAAGAAGGGCTGCGGCTCTTTCAGGAGGGGCTTTACGATGAGGCGGCGCGGCGTTTCAGCGAGGCGCTGGAGCACTTTGCTGAAGAGCAGCGCGAGGCCGAAGTCGGCGAAATGCTCAACAATATTGGCATCATTCGGCGGAAGCAAGGGCGCTGGGAGGAAGCGCAGGAGTCCATTGAGGAGGCGCTACGTATTTTTGAGCGCCTGGGGGATAACTCCCGGGAAGCTCAAGCATTGGGCAACCTGGGAGGCGTGCTTTCTTCTCAGGGGAAACGGGAGGAGGCCATCCAAGTCTGGCGGGACGCGGCTACGATCTTTGGTCAACTGAACGATCAGCAACGGCAGGGTGAGACGTTGCTCACCCTGGGCACGGCGCTCTTCCGCTCTGGTGAGCGACAGGCTGGGCTGGCGGCCTATCAGGCCGGGCTGCAGATGATCGAAAAGCCGACCCCCAGCCAGAAGCTGACCCGCACCCTCCTTTCCTTTCAGGCGCGGCTGTTTGGCGGGTAGTGCTCTGGAGCAAAATTCCGGCTATATGTTTCACGTGAAACATCTTGATGCAACTGCCGGCGGCAAGGTCGGGTCTTTGATTGACGGGCTGATACAGCAGGAGGGATTCGATGAAAGTAGTGCTGAGGCGTGACGTGAAGGGCCTGGGAAAGGCCAACGAGATCAAGAACGTAGCAGAGGGCTATGCCCGCAACTATCTTATCCCCCGGGGGCTGGCCGTCATTGCAACGGAGGATACGTTGCGTGCTGCGCAGCGGGAGCAGCAGGCACAGGCTCGCAAAGCGGAGCGTGGACGTGCTCGCGCAGAGCAGATCGCAGCGCAGCTACAGGAGACCCCACTGCATTTCACCGTTAAAGCAGGAGATTCGGGGCGTCTCTATGGTTCCATTACGAGCAAGGATATCGCCGATGCGATTTCGAAACGAATTGAGGTGTCCGTCGAAAAGCGTCAGTTGATGCTTGACCAACCGATTCGTGAGTTGGGCGTGCACCTGGTGGATCTGAGGCTCGATGAAGGGGTCAAGGGACAGGTTCGAGTGGTGGTTGAGGCGGAGGCTTAATGGCCGAAGGCCTGGGCATGTGGCTGCGGCGAGCGCGAGAAGCCAAAGATCTCTCGCTCGATCAGGTCGAAAAGACCCTTCGCATTCGCCGGCGTTATTTGCAGGCGCTCGAGGTTGCGGATTACGCTGCTCTGCCCGGGCCGATTCAGGCCCGGGGGTTTCTGCGTAACTACGCTCGCTTTTTGGGCCTCCCTGTCGAGGAGGCACTGGCACGTTACGAGTCTGAGATCTCCGGACAACCAGTCCAGCCTCGTCCCCGTCCGACCGTCGAGACAACGGTTAACCATCACCCCGACCGCCCGACGGTGTTTGCCCCCCCGCCTGATGAGGAGGAGATCGCTGCTCCAACCACCGGCGTTTCTCCCACGCTGTTATGGGTGCTGGTAGGTGCCATGATTTTCTTCGCGCTGCTGGCGCTTGGTTCTCTGATCTACCTGGAACTGAGTGACCGTTCCACGGTGCCGGCTCCAACCCCATCCTTTGCCCCGACCGCGGTGCTGGAGCTCACCCCTGAGGTGGTGGCGCCGGCCAGCGGACCGAGTTTCATGCCCGCTCTCGACGGTACTGTCACCGTGCGGTTGGATCCGCAGGAGCATGCGTGGATCCGGCTGGTGACCGACGGGGAAGTTGCATATCAGGGCGTGGCGGGGCCGGGGGAGCGATTGGAGGTCACGGCCAGTGAGCGCTGTCTGGTGGAGACCGGGAATGGCGGCGCCTTTCAACTGTTCGTGAATGGGGAGGATTGGGGGGCTCTAGGTGAGGGCGGGCAGATCGTGCGCCGAGTTTGGTCGCCCAGCGGTGAAGAGTCCCTCTCCGGGTTGGAGTAGATGAACGATACCCTCCATGCTCCCAAGCCGCGCTTCTATCTGACCTCTCTCGGCTGCCCCAAGAACACCGTGGACGCCACCGGGATGGCCATTCTGCTCCAACGTTCCGGTTACGAGGCCGTGAGCGCGCCGGAGCAGGCGGATTATCTCATCGTCAATACCTGTGGTTTCATCGGCCCGGCTCGCACGGAGGCGCTGGAGACCCTGCAGGGATTGGCGGAGCAATGCGAGGGATCTCAGAAGCTCATCGCTGCCGGTTGTTGGGCGCAGCGGGAGCCGGAACTGCTCCTCGAGCTGGTCCCCGAGTTGGACGCGGTACTGGGCACCCGCACCTGGCACGCCCTCCCTGCTCTCCTTACCGAGTTGCGGCGCCGTCCTGAACGCCTGATCCACACCGAGCGCCAGCGGACCGTGCTTCCGGAAGAGGCGGGAACGCCCGGGTACGCAATCTCTGGACCCAGTGCCTTCCTCAAGATCGCGGAGGGGTGCAGCCGCCAGTGTGCTTTCTGCGCGATCCCCTTGATCAAGGGACCGGCGGTGAGTCGCTCTATGGAGGCGGTGCTGGAGGATGCCCGGCGGTTGCAGGCGCTCGGGGTGCTGGAGATCAACCTCATATCTCAAGATAGTACCTTTTACGGGTACGATCTGGGATTGCGTGATGGGCTGGCACTGCTGCTGGAGCGTCTTGTCGAGGAGGTGCCTCAAATACCCTGGCTGCGTCTCCTCTACGCCTATCCCGGTTACGTCACCCCCCGACTGGTGGATGTGATCGCCAATCAACCGCAGATTTTGCCCTACGTCGATATTCCCCTGCAGCACGCCCATCCCGACGTGCTCCGCCGGATGCGTCGTCCTGCCGATATGGGTGAGGTCCGACGCACGCTCGATACGCTGCGGGGGCGCCTGTCCGAGGTCTGCCTTCGAACCACCTTCATCGTCGGCTTTCCTGGCGAGACGGAAGAGGAGTTTCTTACGCTCCTGAACTTTGTGGAGGAGCTGCGCTTTGATCGCGTGGGGGTCTTCGCCTACTCCCACGAGGCCGGAACCCGGGCCAGCACGCTAGAGGACGCCGTGCCCGATGAGGTCAAGGCCGCACGCCTCGATGCGGTGATGGTGGCCCAGCAGCGAATCTCGCTGGAGAAGAACCGCCAGTGGGTAGGGCGGCAGATGAAGGTGCTGTTGGAGGCTACCGGAGAGGGATTAACTATCGGGCGGAGCTACCGGGATGCGCCTGAAGTGGATGGCCTGGTTCTCATTCACGAGGAACTCCCGATCTCGCGGATCGTCAACGTGCGGATCACCCAGGCGATGGTCTACGATCTGGTAGGGCGGATTCTCTGAGGGCGAGGATCAGCCGCCCGCGAGGTCACCGAAAGATTACTTCCAGCGGATCCAGGGTCTCGTCGAGCGCGCTGGCGACACGCTGGAGAAGCGGAGAGAAACGACTTTCCAGATTCCAACGGGCTCGGTTTGCTTTTACCACGGCGTCGATTTGGGCCAATTGTGCGCCCTGTTCCTCAATGGTTTCCCCTGCCTGAAATCCCAACAACAGTGTGCGGAAGAGCGCGTAATCGGATAGCGCCTCGACCTCTGTCAGCACCAGTCCTGGATATCCCGTAGTCTGGAGAACGCTGGTGAGCGATTCTTCCCAGTCGTTGAGGCCCGTGGCGACCTGATGCCATGGAAGAACGGTCGTGACCCGGTGGCCCAGAATCCTCCGGGGCCAGAGCTGGGGTAATAACTCCTCTTGCTGCCGGTACCATCCTCTACTGGACCAGGGAGAGGTTCCATTGGTGACGAGCTGTCCTCCAGCTTCCTGCAGGATTTTGACCAGGGTAGCCCTTGCATTGCTCTGCTGCTCTCGGGAGCCTGCAAGCTCCAGAACAAGATGGGTGGGCCATTGACTTTCCCCTCGGACGGTGCGCATGAGCTGTGAGAGGCGGGAGGTCGTCTTGATGGTGAAGAGCGAAAGGAGGGCATTGGGAATGAGGCGGGCCGATACAAGGCCGAGATTGGCCTCAAGCAGATTCTGCAGGGTCGCCAGAGCGGCATCGTGTTCCGGAAGACTTGCGAGAAGATAGATGGGATGGGGCGGTCTGGGAAAAAGCCGCAGTGTCACCTCCGTCGTGATCCCCCAGCGGCCCTCGCTGCCCAACATGATGCCCCGGGTGTCGGGTTTGCCCGGTACGGGCGCCTCCAGAGAGAGGGGGCCGGTAGGGGTCAATCCCCGAATCTGAAAGAGATTCTGGCTGAGGGAACCATAGCCCAGCGCGCGCCAGCTCAGCGCATTCAGCGCCACGGCTCCCCCGACGGTGCTGGACCCTGAGGGGAAAAATTGCCCGGTGGTCAACCCAGACTCGGCCAGCAGCTGCTCTAACTCCCACCAGCGCGCGCCGGCGTGCACCCGCACGTGACGTCGTTCCTCATCGATCTGCACCATGTCATGGATGCGATCCATGGCTACCACGATCCAGGCACCTGCTTCTTGTGAGCCGATCTTGTTGCGATAGGGGCAGTTTCCCCCGCCCCAGGGTAAGCAGCGAAGCTCTCGCTCTGCGGCCCAGAGCAGCAATTCCGCAATCTCTTGCTCGCTCTGCGGATGCGTGATGACCCTGGGGGCCAAGCCGGTACTGCGCCGGCGCAGGAAGCCCGGGTACGTAGTGCCACTTGCGTATCGCACCAGGGCTTCGGGCGCGCTCTCCACCGCGTCGACGCCCAAGAAGCGTTCCAGAGAGTGAAGCAGGGGAGCTTCCAGCGTTGCGGGGCGCCACTGGGGTGCCGGCGCCGGAGCGGGGGGCACTTCCGGCAGGGGGAGATGGTGAGCCAGCGCCTTCCAGAATTCTCCGAAATCTCGCCATTTCAAACTAAGCATTGCTACCTCGGTTGGAGCCCGTTAGGGGGCCAAACCTTCAACGCCTCAAGCGCTGAAGGTGGAAGACGGGCGAGGAGGGAGATGACCGGGCTCGGCCCTTCTCTATCCTCTGACTTCTTCCCGCAAACTGTGAATGACAACGAGGATTTCGCTCAAAATCATCGCCGTGGCCCCCCATAGCTTGAAACCGTTGAGCGGGTAGTAGGGCACTTCATAGACCTTGCCGTGCAAGGACCACTGTTCGTGCTGGATGTTTTCCCGGTTAAGCAGATAGCGCAAGGGGAGGGTAAGAATGCTCTCCACCTCCATCGGGTTGGGACGCAGGGGGCGGGAAGGGTGGGCCCAACCGACAATTGGATGGATGAGGTGATTGCTTGGCGCAACGTACAGGTCGGTAAGCTCTCCGAGGGGCGTGACATCATCGGGGCTGAGCGCAATCTCCTCTTCTGCCTCTCGAAAGGCCGCAGCGACGAAATCGGCATCGCCCTGCTCCACGCCGCCCCCGGGGAAACTGATCTCTCCGCCATGGTGATGCAGGTTAGCGGTGCGAAGGGTGAGCAGCAGCTGGATCTCTCCCCGTTCTTCCAGAAAAGGAACCAGCACCGCGGAAGGTCGAGGAGAGATCCCGGGTGGCGGTTGGAGGGTGCGCAGTTGAGGGGCCATCTGCGTCTGGGCCTGACGTCCGGGAAGAGGGCCTTTCAGTGCCTCTCTCAGATAGTGTTTAAACTGATCGGGTTGATAAAAATTCTTGTTCTCGTTCCACATGTTACTATTCTACCCGTAGGTTTAAATTATGCCAATGGGAAAAAGGTCATAGCGTCTCTTTGCGCAAATTTGTTGGCATAAAGGGGGTGGAATTTCTGGAGGGTAAGGTATAATTAAGGAACCATGGATACGAGAATTGGGAACGGGGGGGCAGGATTTCGCGCCCTGTGGGGAGTGTGGGGCCGACGGTGTCTCAAGCCTGGGTTGTGGTGGGGGCTACTCGTCGTGGTGTTGCTGCTGATCATGCATCCTCCCCAGGTGCTCGTTGTGCTGGGGGAGCCTCAGATGGTCAGAACAGCAAACGCCAAGGTCGGGGTGCACACCCGCCTCGCCGACGAGGTGGAGACATGGAAGATTCAGCGGACGCTCCAGCTGGCCCGCGAGATGGGGGCCGGGTGGGTCGTTGAGTATTTCCCCTGGGCCTATTACGAGCCGAAGCAGGGTAGCTATCATTGGGACCACGCGGATACCATCGTGGAACACGCGCAGAATCAGGGCGTGCGGGTTATCGCCCGGCTAGGTATGGTTCCCGAGTGGGCGCGCCCCGATCCCGAGGAGCTGGAGACGACCTTCAACTATCTCGATGAGGAAGCCTATCCCGCCTTCGCCGCCTACGTGGGGGAGTTCGTGGCCCGTTACCGGGGTACTGTGGATCACATCATCATCTGGAATGAGCCGAATCTGAACTTCGAATGGGGCTTTCGTCCGGCGGATCCCGAAGCCTACACTCGCATGTTAGCGGAGGTCTACGCCGCTGCCCACGCTGCCAACCCCGAGATCGTTGTGCTGGCAGGCGCCCTTGCTCCCACCCTGGAGCCGGAGAACGGACATGCCGGCATGAGCGACCTCATCTATCTGCGGCGCATGTACGAGGCTGGGGCCGCAGAGCACTTTGACGCGCTGGCGGCGCATGCCTACGGTTTGGCGTTTCCACCGGAGATGTCGCCCGATCCCGAAGTGCTCAACTTCCGGCGGGTGGAACTGTTGCGGGAGATCATGGATAGCTATGGGGATGGAGAGAAGCTGATCTACATCACCGAGTCGGGTTGGAACGATCATCCCCGCTGGACCTGGGCTGTAAAGCCGGGACAGCGTATCGCCTACACCGTGGAGGCTTTCGCTTGGGCTGAGGAAGTATGGCCCTGGTGCCCGGTGGTTGCCATGTGGGTCTTCCGCACTCCTCGTCCTCTGCGCAACTATCAGGATTACTTCTCTTTCGTCACCCCTGACTTCCAGCCGCGCCCCATCTACCAGGTGCTGTCGGAGGAATTTGTTGGGAGTCTCGACACAGTCTCTTTGACCCCCTGAGCATATGGGTTGGATAGTATACATTGTGGTCTGTAGCGCGAGGAAAATGGATGAAAAGCGTGAATAAGTTTCTATGGATGCTCTTAGTGTTGTCTGGCCTGCTGAT
>NPIE01000792.1_pt2 | contig 17974 bp, 16 predicted proteins | sample 8637661 | NCBI WGS metagenome assembly NPIE01 (sample SAMN07420842, study PRJNA396082) | bioreactor metagenome | isolation source: sample BA12 brine-fed electro-methanogenic bioreactor BA | place: Japan: Kochi | collected 2016-12-09
TTTAAAACTTGGCGGAGGAGGTAGGATTCGAACCCACGGAGCTTTCGCTCAACGGTTTTCAAGACCGCCGCCTTAAACCACTCGGCCACTCCTCCGCGAAAATGACTCTTTTATGCGGTGACTCGCTCCAGCCCACCCATGTAAGGGCGCAGAGCCGTGGGGATCGTCACGGAACCATCCTGCTGCTGGTAATTCTCGAGAATCGCCACCAGCGTGCGTCCCACCGCCAGCCCCGAGCCGTTGAGCGTATGCACGTATTCGGGCTTGGCCCCTTCTTCGGGACGGTAGCGGATGCCGGCGCGGCGTGCCTGGAAATCCCGGAAGTTGGAGCAGGAGGAGATCTCTCGATAAGCCTGCTGACCGGGCAGCCACACTTCGATATCGAAGGTGCGCGCGGCGGAGAAGCCGATATCGCCGGTGCACAGGTCCACCACCCGGTAGGGCAGTTCGAGCCGCTTGAGCACTTCCTCGGCATGGCCGAGCAGATTCTCGAGTTCGGTGTCGGAGTCCTGCGGCCGAGCGAATTTCACCAATTCGACCTTGTTGAACTGATGCTGGCGGATCAGGCCGCGCACGTCCCGCCCGTGCGACCCGGCCTCTTTGCGGAAGCAGGGGGTGTAGGCGGTGAAGCTGATCGGCAGTCGGTCGGCGGCGAGTATCTCGTCGCGGTAAATATTGGTGACCGGCACTTCCGCCGTAGGAATCAGGAACAGGTCAACGTCTTCAGTATGGAAAAGATCACTCTCGAACTTGGGGAGCTGTCCGGTCCCCGTCATGGAGTCTCTGTTTACCATAAAGGGCGGCAATACTTCAACATATTTATGCTCTTGCGTGTGCAGGTCGAGCATGAAATTGATCAGCGCGCGCTCGAGGCGCGCACCGGCACCGAGCGACAGGGAAAAGCGCGCCCCGGAGAGCTTCACCGCCCGTTCAAAGTCGAGAATGCCGAGCTGCTCACCCAGATCCCAGTGGGCCTTGGGCTCAAAATCGAACTGTGTCGGCTCTCCCCACTGCCGCACCACGGGGTTGTCTTCTTCGGACTCTCCAACAGGCGTCTTTTCGTGGGGGATATTGGGGACCTGCAGCAGCCACTGCTGCAGCTGCTCTTCGGCGGCCTTGAGTTCGACATCAAGCTCCTTGATGCGTCCGGAGACCTCTTTCATGCGGGTGATTTCGCCCTGCACCTGGCTTTTGTCCTTGGTGCGGCCGATGAGGGCGGAAACCTGGTTGCGCTCGGCCTTGAGCGACTCGCTCTCCTGCAGCAGAGTGCGCCGCTTCTGGTCCAGCTCACGGAACGGCGCCAGCGTCAGCGATTCGCCCCGGGTGCGCAGTTTCTGTTCAACGTCGTCGAGATTTTCCCGCAGATATTTAAGATCGAGCATCGTTCGCCCTCTGAGTCGTAGGTCATTTGCGAAGGGAGTATTATTATCACCCTGTCGTCGCCGCGTCAACCGCAGATGCGCAGGCAATATTGCTGAAAGATCAACGCCGTCCGCGCACCCACCAGTCGGTATCGTCGTCGAACCACCAGCGGCTCGAGTCGGTGGCCCAGATGGTTTCCGCCAGGCGGCGTGCGGTTTCCGTGCGCAGGCGGCGCACCGAGAACGGATACCATTCATCGGCGTAGCGGTTGCCCAGGTCTTTGTACTCCTTGAGCGCCAGGATCATCTCGAGCTGATCGGCGTCATGGGCGATGCGCGCTTCGTCGCTCTCCGCCGCGGCAAATTCCTCCAGCAGGGCACGGTATTCGTCGCCGAAAGGCAGGGTGCGCGCCAGGTCATCCACCGCCTTCTTCTCATCCACCTGGACGTATTTCTTGTTAACGTAGTTGAGATCGCCGGTGCGGGCCTCGGGGATATCGTGAAACAGGCACATCTGCAGCACCTTGCCGACATCGACGCAGCCATCGAGCCGTGCCAGGGTGTAGCCGATCAGCGTGGCGCGGAAACTGTGCTCGGCCACCGACTCCGCCCCCGAACCGAGGAACTGAAAACCGGTGCGCGGCGTGCGCTTGAGCATGCCGGCTTCGAAGAAGAAATTGGCGAGATGTTTCATGGGGATATCCGTTTCAGTTATCAGTTGTCTGAACCGCCGCTACCCCATCCGGATCAGAAAAACGCCGCCCAGAATGGTCAGGGCGGACAGGATGCGGATGCGGCCGAAGCGTTCGCCGAGAAAGATGATGCCGATCAGGACGCCAATCAGCAAGCTGACCTGCCGCGTCGGCACCGCGTAGCTCACCGGCGCCATCTGCAGGCCGTAGCGAAAGGCGATAAAGGATCCCATCATCACCGGCCCCGAGATGAGAATCAGATTGCGGCTGCGCTGCCATTCGGCTCGCACGCGCCCACGGTATCGGGAACGCATCAGGTTGGCGGTCATGATCAGCATCATGAAAAAAACCAGCAAATAGGTAAAATACAGGGGAGAATAGCGCATCACCCCGGTCTTGTCGATGACCGCACCGACCGAATAGATGAAACCGGCCATCAGCGCTGCCGCCACCCCCGGCTCGCCCAGGCTGCGGAACGGCCGCAGGATTTCATCAAGAGACAGGCGGCGCAGCTGAATGCAGTAGGCGCCGGCCACCACCAGGGCGATGCCACAGGCTCCGACAAGAGTCAACCGTTCGCCGAAAAAAAGAATCCCCCACAGGGGCACATAGACCATGGAGGTCTGGGCCAGCGGGTAGGCCAGCGACAGGTCGCCGTCGCGGTAGGCGCGCCCGTTGAACAGATGATAGAGCACAAAACAGAGACCGCCCGCAGCGGCCAGAAGGAGAATAGAGAGATCCGGACGGGGAAAGTCGCCCGGAACAAACAGCAGGGCGAGGCTGAACAGCAGGCCGGAGCTCAGGAACATCCACCAGATAAACACCGTCTTGTCGCCGCTGCGCTTGACCAGCAGATTCCACAGGGCATGCATCAGGGCGGAAAAGAGGATCAGGAAAAAAGCGGTATTGCTCATGACACCCCTTTTTGCAGCGATAACGGGGAATGGAGCCCTGTGCGAAGGCCGCCCGGCAGGGGCGTGAAATTGTTGACAAATGACGGATGAACGGCAGAATTCAAAGGAGAGCCTGTCTGCAGTCTGCAACTTATTTTCAGCAAGGAGAAAGAAATGCCCGATACACGCATCGAAAAAGATTCCATGGGAGAAATGAGCGTCCCCGCCGATGCCCTCTACGGCGCCCAGACCGCCCGCGCGCTGGAGAACTTCCCCATTTCCGGGCTGCGGTTTTCCCGCCCCTTCATTCGCGCCCTGGGCATGATCAAGGAAGGCGCGGCGCGGGCCAACATGGAGCTGGGCCTGCTGGACCGCGAGATCGCCATGGCGATTATGGAAGCCTCCGAGGAGGTCATCCAGGGCGACCTCGATGATCATTTTCCGGTGGATATTTTCCAGACCGGCTCGGGCACCAGCACCAACATGAACGCCAACGAGGTGATCGCCAACCGCGCCGCGCAACTGCTCGGAAAGCAGCTCGGCGAGCGGCCGGTACACCCCAATGACCATGTGAATCTCGGCCAGTCAAGCAACGATGTCATCCCCACCGCCATCCACGTGGCGGCAGCGGTGGAGATCCGCAAACGGCTCACCCCTGCCCTGTTCGAACTGCAGGAGGCCCTGGGAGAGAAAGCCGGCGAATTCGATGACATCGTCAAGATCGGCCGCACCCATCTGCAGGATGCCGTCCCGATCCGCCTGGGGCAGGTTTTTTCCGGCTACGCGCGCCAGGTTGCGGTGTCGATCCGCCGCATCGAGGGCGCAGCCAACGGCCTAAACGAACTGCCGCTGGGGGGCACCGCCCTCGGCACCGGTCTCAACACTCATCCCGAGTTTGCCGCCAAGGTCATTGACGGGCTGGCGCAAACGACAGGCCTGCCGCTGCGCGAGGCCTCCAACCACTTCGAGGCCCAGGCCAGCCGCGACGCGCTGGTCAACGCCAGCGGCGCCCTCAAGGCCTGCGCCACCGCCCTGTACAAGATCGCCAACGATATCCGCTTTCTCGGCAGCGGGCCGCGCTGCGGTCTGGGCGAGCTGGTGCTGGCGCCGGTGCAGCCGGGCAGCTCCATCATGCCCGGCAAGGTCAACCCGGTCATGGCCGAGAGCCTGATGCAGGTCTGCGCCCAGGTCATCGGCAATGACGCGGCGATCACTGTAGGCGGGCTGTCGGGCAACTTCGAGCTCAACGTCATGATGCCGGTCATGGCGCACAATCTGCTGCAGTCCATAGCGCTCCTGACCCAGGCCGCCCGCGCCTTCAGCGATCGCTGCATCCAGGGGCTGGAGGCCGACCGCGAGCGCTGTGAAGAGCTGGTGGAGCAGAGCCTGGCCATGGTCACCGCCCTGGCGCCGGTCATCGGTTACGATCAGGCGGCCAAGATCGCCAAAAAAGCCTTCGACGAAGGCAAAACCGTGCGCGAGGTGGTGCGCGACGAAAAACTGCTCGACGATGAAAAACTGGCGCAGATACTCGACCCCCGTCCGATGACGCAACCGGGAATCCCGGGGAAGACGCGGTGAGTTGAAAACCTCTTAACGGAGAGGCGCAGAGGTGTGAGAGACGGAGAGAAGAGCCCTTTTTATGTCAGGAAATCTCTCCGCCTCCCGCTCCTCTGCGCCTCTGCGTTGAACCCCTTTTCGCCTTCTATCCCCGCTCCTGTCCGCATTTCCAGCAGGAGTCGAACTGCCCCTCCAGCTTTTCCCCACAGGCGGGACAGGTCCAGGCTTCATGGACCTCATCCTCGCGCAGCCAGCCCTCAATCAGCTTGCGGGCGCGCGGCAGCATCTCCTCGTCGATAATCCACAGCTCTGGGCGGCACTCCAGAAAAGGGATCTCGCCCAGGGCACTGAACAGCTCTTCGTTGCGCAGCAGGCAGTCGATCCCCTCGTAGCGCAGGCGCTCCTTGAGCAGCAGCGCCAGGGGGCGCTCCTGCAGGCTGAAGACGTGCAGCCGCTTCATCGCTCCTTCCGGAGTGCGTCACAGATGGAGGGGCCGAGTTCGCGCTGCTGCCAGCGCTTGAGGATCCCGGCCTGTGCCAGTTCCTCGGCAGAGTCCGGGTTGAAGCGGGCGATCTCCTCCATGGTGGCGTTGTTGATCAGCACGCCGGGATCGATCCCCAGCTCCTCGGCCCTGGCGCTGCGCCACTGCTTGAGCTTCGTCATGCGTTGGTCCACTTCCGGATCGCGCACGGGACGCTCCTTGCGCGGGATCACCGGCAAGCTCTCTTGAGGAAGATCCTGCGCCTGCCGTACCAGCTCCACCAGCCGCCGCCCGTACCGATCGGCCAGCCGCGCAGGCATCCCCGAAAGTCCCGTCAGAGCCCGCAGGGAGGTGGGCTGTTCACGGGCCACCTCGAGCATCACGGCGTTTCCGAGCACCTTGAAAAGAGGGCTGTCGCGCCGGCGCGCCTCTTCGTCGCGAAACTCCAGCAGCAGCTCGAGCACCGCCAGCTGGCGCGGCTTGAGGCGGCTTGCCCCTTTCACCCGGGTGAACAGGGGACCTTCATGTTCGCTGTGGCGCACCGCTTCGAGCAGTTCGAACTCCTCCGCCACCCAATCGAGGCGCCCCGCCTCACGCAGGCGTTTTTCAAGCATTTCCCCCAGCGCATGCAGATAACGGGTGTCTTCCGCCGCGTAGCGCGCCATATCCTCGGGCAGCGGACGCTTGGTCCAGTCGGCGCGCTGGAATTTTTTGTCCAGCGTCACGCCGTAATATTTCTGCAGCACATCGGCCAGGCCGACTTTTCCCTCACCGAGGAACTGGCAGGCGATCATGGTGTCGAACAGCCCGCGCACCTCCAGCCCGAAGTCGCGGTGCAGGCAGCGGATATCGTAATCGGCTGCGTGAAAATACTTGCGCACCGCTGGATCAGACAGCACCGGCGCCAGCGGCGACAGGTCCGTCATCGCCAGGGGATCGATCAGCGCGCTCTGCTGCGTTCCGGAGATCTGCAGCAGACAGACCTTTTCCTGGTAGTGGTGCATGGAATCGGCTTCGAGATCGACCGCCAGTGCCGTATCGTTCGCCAGGTCGGCGAGAAAGGCAGTCAGCTCGGCGGTGGTGGTCAGGATGGGGGGTATGGATGTCAAATCAAAAACTCCGAAAGAATGAAGAGGATTTCAGATCAATGATGAACCTGCACAGCGTGGGGATCGCCCCCTCATGCAACTTGATCAAGATAAGGCAAGGCCTTCTTGTGGGCCCCGTGGAGGGCCAATCCAGAGAGTTCTTCCGCCTCCAGCCAGCGGCAGTGATCGCTTTCCGCGATATGCACTGCGGCAGGCGCAACCACACCGAAGAGACGCAGATCGAGACGGAAGTGACTGTAGACATGGCGCAGGCGCGCCACCTCCTCCGGCTCTGCGGCCACACCCGACTGCTGGAGAAAACGACGAAGGGCAAGCGCCGGGTCCTCGCCGTCGGCGATTTCGACCGTAGGGAATTCCCACATCCCTCCCAGCAACCCGTGGTAAGGGCGGCGGCAGACGCGGAACCTCCCGCTGGAATCACGCCACAGAAGTGCGGCCTGAACAACCTCAGGCACTTTTTTGCGCACAGCCGGCAGCGGCAGCTGCCTCTCCAGCCCGAGGGCGCGGGCGCGGCACAGCCCTTCCAGGGGGCAGACACTGCATTGCGGCTGTCGCGGTGCACACACCGTGGCGCCCAGATCCATAATGGCCTGAGCGTAATCGTGGGGACAGTCGGCAGGGGTCAAGGCTTCGGCCCAGCGCCACAGTTTTTTCTCCGCCGCCGTGCCCCGGGGGTTCTCCTGCAGGGCAAAGAGGCGGCTCAGCACCCGCCTCACGTTGCCGTCCAGGATCGGGGCTGGACGATCGAAGGCGATGCTCAGAATCGCGCCGGCGGTGGAGCGCCCTACTCCGGGCAGGCCCTGCAGACCTTCAAGGCTGTCGGGGAAAGAGCCGCTATGCTGCTCCACGACCTGACGAGCAGCCGCGTGCAGGTTGCGCGCCCGCGCATAATAGCCCAATCCCGCCCATAAAGTGAGAACCTCATCGACAGAAGCCGCAGCCAGAGCCCCGACATCCGCGAAACGCCCCAGAAAACGCTCATAGTAGAGGATAACCGCGTCCACCGTGGTCTGCTGCAGCATGATCTCCGCCAGCCACACCCGGTAGGGATCGCGGGTGCCCCGCCAGGGCAGATCGCGTCCCTGCCGCCCGTACCAGCTGAGCAGGCGTCGGGCGACTTCCGCCGAGGCAAAGGGGATTTCCTTGTCGGACTCCTGCGAAGACAGGGAGGTGCAAACCACTCAGCCGATCTCCCGCAGCGCATCCAACGTCGCCATCATCTCCTCGCGCGTCCCGATGGAGATGCGCAGGCCGTGGGCCAGGGCCGGATCGGAAAAATACCGGACCAGGATGCGACGCTGGTAAAGGGCGTCATATACGCGCTTGCCGTCGCGGTCGGGGGGCGAGGCAAAGAGATAGTTGCCCTGGGAAGGGATCACGCTGTAGTCCAGAACCTGCAGCTCGACACTGAACCAGTCGCGTGTTTCGCGAATGCGCTGCACGCAGCGGGAAAAATACTCCTGGTCGCGTAAAGCCGCCGTCACCGCGGCCTGGGCAAGGCGGTCAAGATTGTAGTGATCACGGATCTTGTCGAGAGCGGCGATCACCTCGGGGCGCGCCACCGCCAGCCCGAGGCGCATCCCGGCCAGGCTGTAGCTTTTGGACAGGGTGCGGGTCACCACCAGGTTTTCATACTTGTGCACCAGGTCGAGAGCGTTGTCATCGGCGAAATCAGCGTAGGCCTCGTCAACCACCAGCATGCCGGCCACCCGTCCGGCCAGCTCTTCGATAAATTCACGGGGATAGGCGAAGCCGAGGGGTGCGTTGGGGTTGGTCAGGAAAAACAGCTTGCCCTCATAACGCTCGGGAAAACCGTCAAGCTCCCATTTATCGGTCAGACCGAAAGTGCACACCCGCGCACCCTGAATCTCAGCCAGGGTCGCATAATAGGAGTAGGAGGGATGCACATAGGCGATCTCCTCCCCTTCCCCGGCAAAAGCACGAATCAGGTTGTTGAGCACTTCGTCGGAGCCATTGGCCATAATCACCCAGGCGGGATCGACCCCGTAGAGTCGCGCTGCCTCCTGCCGTCCGGCACGGCTGGCCGCATCGGGATACTGGCGCAGGCGAGCGCCGTCTTCGCCCAGCTCACGCAGGATCGCCTCACGCACCGCCGGTGACGGTGGATAGGGATTCTCGTTGGTGTTGAGCTTGATCCAGTCCTGCCCGTCATCGGGCTGGAAACCCGGCACGTAGCCTGCCATGTTTCTGATGTTGTCACGCAAGGGGATCATGGATTCTCCGAAATTCAAGGCTGACTTCATCCACTCCCCCAGCGGGGGAGGGTTAGGGTGGGGGCTGGTCCGGGCAGCAGCTCAGGTTCCCCCCTCCCAGCCTCCCCCCGCTGGGGGGAGGAGCTACGCTTCAATAAGTTTCCAGAATCTCATAATGAGTATTGCGCTTGGCTGGAATAAACCCGGCGCCGCGCGCCAGTTCCACCACTTCATCCTGTGACATGCGGAAGGAGCATCCGGCCGCGGCCACGACATTTTCCTCCAGCATGGTGCCGCCGAGATCGTTGGCGCCGAAAAAGAGCGCCACCTGCGCCATACGCGCCCCCTGGGTCACCCAACTGGCCTGAATGTTGGGGATGTTGTCGAGGAGAATGCGCGAGAGTGCCAACACCTGCAGATACTCGACCCCGCCGACGGTTTCGCCGCCCAGTTCCGTGTTGCTCGGCTGGAAGGTCCAGGGGATAAAGGCGGTAAAACCTCCGGTGCGCTTCTGGATGTCGCGCACCCGCAGCAGATGTTCGACAATATCCTCGAGGCGTTCCCGCGAGCCGAACATCATGGTGGCGGTGGTCTTCATGCCGAGAAGATGCGCTTCTTCCATCACCGCCGCCCAGTCACGCCAGCCGATCTTGTTGGGCGAGATCTCCTGACGGACTGTGTCCACCAGCACCTCGGCCCCGCCGCCGGGCACCGAATCGAGACCCGCCGCCTGCAGACGGCGCAGACACTCGGACATGGAGAGCTGCGACAGACGCGCCACATGAATCACCTCCGCCGGCGACAGGGAATGAACCTGCACCTGCGGGAATCGCTCCTTGATGGCGCGCAGCAACGACTCGAACCAGTGAATATCAAGCTCCGGATGCAGCCCGCCCTGCATCAGCAGCTGCGTACCGCCGTGATCAACCAGCTCCTGGATCTTTTCCAGGATGGCGTCAGTTTCAAGCAGATAGGCGTCCGCCGCGCCGGGCTTGCGGTAGAAGGCGCAGAAGCGGCACTGAGACTCGCACACGTTGGTGTAGTTGACGTTGCGGTCCACCACGAAGGTCACCCGCGTATGGGGATGAAGCCGCCGACGCACGCCATCGGCCAGCCGCCCCACCTCCAGCAGATCGGCCTCCTTGAGCAGCCACAACGCCTCTTCACGCCCGATTTCCTGCCCCTCGTTCAATTTTTGGGAAATGGTGTCAAACATCCGAATCTATCTTTCCTGAAAAATTTATAATTCCTGCACATCCCCCCGCAATGGAGCGTCAAAGTGTCGGCGTTACCTTGGCCAGGGTGTTTGCCGCCAGGGAGGGCGGCAATCAAGCCCCAGGGATGGGTTCACACGTCCCTCTCCAATCCACCACCAACGGAGCGTCAGGGTGTCGGCTCTGTCTTGGCCAGGGTGTTTGCCGCCAGGGAGGGCGGCAATCAAGCCCCAGGGATGGGTTCACGCGTCCCTGGACAAGACAGAGCCGACACCCTGACGCGGTCCACCCCCCTACCTTGTCAAAAATCCCCCCTCAGCGCAATCCAAGAATCAGCAGGTTGACCAGGCCGATGAAGAAGCCGAGCAGCGCCCCGAACAGGTTGATGTACTTGAACTGCTCCTTCATGATCCCCATCAGCAGTCCTTCCACCGTAAGCAGATCGAGGGAGTTAACCTTCTCCTCCACGATGCGCTGCACATTGAGGGTTTCCACCAGCGGCGGTACCTCCTTCTTGAGAAGCTCCTCCAGCTGCCGACAAAGTCCGGTGTTAAGCTCCTCGCGCACATCGGCAGGCACCCTCGCCGACAACCGCCCGAGCGGGCGGCGGAACAACCACTCCTCCAATTGCTCTGCCAGAATATTGGAAAAAGCATCGCGCGCCGCCGGAGAGCGCAGGGTGGTCAGGATGCGCTGCACCAGCCACTCGCGCCCATGATCAAGGCCGTCGTCAGGCAGGCTTTTATGCAGCAGCACCCCGAAAGAGCGATCCTTGACACGGTCGATGCCGCGCTCGGCCAGCCCCAGCGCCGCCTCGCCCGCCTTGCGGCTCTGCACATACTGCACCGCCTTGTCGCGGGCAAACCGCCGCACCCCGGCCACCTTCTCGTAGGGCACCTTCTCCAGGTAGCTCGCCAGAGAGCGATCAAGCAGGCCGTCGACCCGCTCGCGCAGCATGCGTGCCACCTGCTCCTGGGTTTTCTCCTCCCTGAGCCAGCGCGCGATCTCGTCGCCGGCCTTATCCAGAAATTCGGGAATGCGATCGTAGATCTTGTCGAGATTGATGAACCCGGCCATCAACCCCGACAAACCGCCGAGGGAATCAAGGAACCCTTCAATGGCCTGCCGCCCCTTGACCACCAGCCGCTGCCGGAAATCGGGGTCATAGAGCATGCCGCCGAACTTCTCGAGCAGCGGCGGCACCTCCCGCTCGAGCTGCGTCATCAGCACTTCGATCAGATCGGCCGGCAGAAGTTCGCGCAGCGTGCGCTGGGAGCCCACCCACTGTTCAGTCTTGCTGTCCACGAAGGAGGCCACCGTTTTTGCAGTCGCCGGCGACTGCAGGAATGTGGTGATGCGCTGATCCAGGTGACGCCGCAGCTTATCGTAGCGCTCCGGATTCAGGAAGCTTTCCAGATCGCGGGAGAGCCATTCGCCCTCCTTGCGCACCAGGTAATCACGCAGCCGCAGCTCGAACTCAGGGCTGTCAAGATAGGCGAACACCGTCTTAACCACCTTCCAGCGCAGCAGTTCAGTCAGCTCGCGGAAGCGATGCCGGAAATCGGCCGGCACCAGCTGCTCCAGGGTACCCAGGTCGCGATCGAGAAAGCGCCCCAGCTTGTCCGATACCGCACCCTTGATCTCGCGGCGGAAGCTCTCTTTCTCCAAAGCGCGGCCTACATCATCGGAGGTCAGCAGATGACTGCCGACCATCTCCCCCATGCGCGCCGCCAGTTCATGGCGCTTGGACGGGATAATTCCCGGCGTCAGCGGCACGCGCACCCCCAGCAGGCGCCAGGGGCGCAGAGGGCGGAACAGCATGCGGATGGCGATGTAATTAGTGACGTAGCCGATGAAAGCCCCCAGCACGGGGGGCAGCAGGTAGGGCAGTATCGTCCTGAGCGTCAGATCATCCATAAAAAAAATCCCGTTTCCCATTGCGGCACTCATTCACCGCACGCCATGATAAACCGGTTGCGCCGCGGCGACAAGCGCTGTGACGAGCGAGAGAAATCTGTTAAACTTTTCAGCTATCAAACGCACAGTGAAAGGAACGTTCTCATGCCCAATGGAAATCTGGACCCCGATGAACCGCAATTACGTGTCCGCGAGATGACCATCGACGATCTCTCGCCGGTCTTTCATATCGGCGAAGAGATCTTCACCGCCGAGTTCTCCCCCAGCCTGTATCGCACCTGGGACGAGTACGAAATCACCACCATGTTCAACAGCGACAGCGAGCTGTGCCTGGTGGCGGAACGGGACGAGGAGATCGTCGGCTTCGCCCTCGGCACCACGGTCGAAAAGCACAACTCCGCCTGGAAGTACGGCTACCTGGTGTGGCTCGGGGTGCGCAAAGGGCTGCAGAAAGGCAGGGTCGGCGACAAGCTGTTTCGCGAAATCCAGCGCCGCATGCGCGAGCAGGGGGTGCGCATGATCGTCGTCGACACCGCCGCCGACAACGAAGCCGCCATCCGCTTTTTCCAGAAACAGGGCTTCGGCAATGTGCAGGAGCATGTCTACATGACCCTTAATCTGGCGAAGAAAAGACGCCGGAAGAAAGAATAAGCATGCACCAAATCCTCGACAAAGTCTGGCACGCCATCGACCCGCAACGCCTGCACGCACTGCTGCGCGACATGGTCGATATCTATTCCCCTTCGGGTAAGGAAGAGGACATCCAGGTTATGCTGGAGGAAACCCTGCAGCGGGCGGGATTCGCCGTGCGGCGGCAGGAAGTGGACGAAGACCGCTACAACCTGATCGCCACCCTCGGCTGGTCGGAACCGGAACTGTACCTGGTGGGGCACGTCGACACCATTACCGCATGGGACCTGGAAGAATACTGGTCGCGCGAGGAAGGGCCGCTGCTTTACGGATTGGGCAGCGCCGATATGAAGGGGGGCTGCGCCGCCATGGTCGAGGCCTTTCTCGCCCTGGCAGAGCTGCCCAACGACGAGCAGCCCCCGGTGGGGCTGGCCCTGGTCGTGGGAGAAGAGGAAAACGGCGACGGCAGCATCGCCTTTCTCGAGGAATTTCAGCCCGAGTGGGTGGTGATCGGCGAGCCCACCGGCCTCAACGCCTGTTTCGCCCATTACGGTTATCTTGAGGCAGGTCTCGTCAGTCGCGGACGCCGGACCCATTCGTCACTGCCCGAACTGGGGCACAACGCCGTGGAATCAATGCTTCGCGTGCTGCTGTACCTGGGGCGCGACCACCTCTTCGACCGCAGCAACTCAGGGGTCGTCTACTCCATCCGCGAACTGAGTTCGTCGCGAGCCGGCTTCGTGGTCCCCGATCGCTGCGAAACCTGGATCGACCTGCACCTGCCCCCTGCCACAGACCCTCGGGAGGTCGAAGAGACGATCCGCAAGCGATTGGAAGAGTCCAAAGAACTCATTCCCGACCTCGACTGTGAACTGTCCTTCGACTTCTCCTCGCGCGGCTACGACCTCGGCACCGATTCTGCGGTGGCGCGCGCACTGGAACAGATCTACCCCACCATCGGGCTGCCGCTGCGCTTCGATGCCTTCCGCTCCCATTCGGACGGCAACCTCTTTTTCGAGGCCGGCGTCAAACCGCTGGTGCTCGGCCCCGGCGCCCTGGAAGTGGCACACACCCCGGACGAACACATCCCCCTCGACCAGGTCACCGCCGCTGCGAAAATTTATACGGCACTTTGCCTGGGGGTAGCGGGCGGGGGTTGATTGCCACTAAGACGCTAAGGCGCGAAGAAAGTCGATAAAAAATCAAATCATCACAATGTCCCCTCCCCAGCGGGAGGGGTGTAACGTATTAAAGATTTTCTTCGAGTCTTAGTGGCGAAAAATTCTACTCCATCTCGATCAGCGAGTGATCGCCGATATTCATCTTGCGCGGTGTACCGTGCAGGGTGACGGAGTCGCCGATGATGGAGTTCGAGAGGATCAAGTCGCTGACCTCCGTTTCCGCATTGATGATGGAGTCGCGGATGATGCTGCCGCGGATGCGGGTGCCGGCGGCGATGGAGACGTTGGGCCCGATGATGGAATTGCGCACGCTGGCGCCCTCTTCAATATGCACCGGCTCGACCAGGACGCAATCCTGCGCTTCGCCGTGAACATGGTGACGTTCACGCAGCAGGTAACGGTTGGTTTCCAGCAGCGTCTCCGGCTTGCCGCAGTCGAGCCAGGCGTCGATCTCGGGGGCCTTGAATTTGAGCCCGTCACGGATCATGTTCATGAACACCGACGGCAGATAGTATTCGCCTTTGACCGTTTCCCCGGCGTCGATGGTTTTCTGCAGATAATCCATGAAGCCCTGCCCGTCCTTGAGATAATAGAGGCCCACCTGGGCAAGGCGCGAGACGGGGGTGTCGGGCTTCTCCACCATATCGACGATAAAGCCGTCCTTCACCACGTTGACGCCGAAACGCTGATAGTCCTCCACCTCCTTGGAATAAATCAGCCCGTCGCAGTCGGCGCAGATCTCGGGGATGCGCTCCAGGTCGGCGACAAAGATGGTGTCATTGAACACCACCAGCACATCGTCGCCGGGCTTGATGCGTTCGGAGGCCAGGGAGACGGCGTGGGCGGGGCCGAGGCGCTCCTGCTGCACCACGGCGGAGGTCTTCAGGTCGGGGAAGCGGCGCGCCATGAACTCCATCACCTGGGGGCCGTTGTCCTCGTCGTTGATGAAAATGTATTCTTCGGCTGCAAGCGGGGCCAGGCGCGAGACAATGTGCTCGAGCACCGTCTTGCCGCCCACATGCACCAGCGATTTGGCCTTGGTATGGGTATGGGGGCGCAGGCGCGTGCCGCGTCCTGCGGTGGGAAGAATAATCTTCATAGTTCAATCCTCCTTTGCTGCTTGTCAGAAACGGGGTAAATCCGCTAGTCTGCGCGGATCACAGAATACAATTTTCAATAGATTCACTAGCATACCACAGGGGTGCGGTTGCACAAAGGACGCCCCGGGACGCGCGTGTACCTAATAATAAACAGTCCCCTTCCCCCAGCGGGGGGAGGTCGGGAGGGGGGAGCCTGGGAACCTGCTCAAGACCCGCCCCCACCCCAGCCCTCCCCCGCTGGGGGAATTGCAATTTAAGGAGTTGTCATGGGAGACACATTGATTCGCCTGCTCACGCGTGACGGCACCCTGCGGGGGCTGGCCGCCAACACCACCGACCTTTGCCGCGAGATCTGCGCAAGCCAGGGGTGTGACCCGACGGCCAGCGTGGCGCTTGGGCGGCTGATCACCGGCGCCGCGCTGATGAGCGGCCTGCTCAAGGGCGATCAGCGCCTGGCCTTGAGCGTGGAAGGCAACGGCCCGCTGCAACGCCTCAACGCTGAAACGGATGCTGAAGGACATATCCGCGCCAACGTGCGCAATCCCCTGCCGGGGCTGCCCCCCAAGGATGATCGCTTTGATGTGGTCGGCGCGGTGGGGCGCGCCGGCTTTCTGCATGTCATCAAGGACCTGGGGTTGCGCGAGCCCTATCGCGGCACGGTACAGTTGGTCAGCAGCGAGATCGGTGAGGATCTGGCCTACTATCTGACCACCTCGGAACAGATCCCATCGGCTGTCGCCCTCGGGGTGGCCCTGGATCAGGAGGGGCTGGTCGATGTCGCGGGCGGCTTCATCCTGCAGTCGCTGCCGCCGGGGGATGAAGAGCGCGTGGCGGAGATCGAACGGAGGCTGAGTGAACTGCCCCCCGTCACCACTCTGCTACGCGGCGGGAACAATTCCCCCCTTGCGCTGCTGGAGCCGCTGCTGACGGGAATCCCCTTCGACATCAAAGCAGAGCAGCCCCTGATGTTTCGCTGCAATTGCAGTCGCCCCCAGGTGGAGCGCATGCTGCGCGGCCTTTCGCAGGAAGAGCGCAAAGAGCTGGCCCAGCGTACGGAAGACACCGTGGTCACCTGCGAATTCTGCCGCCGGAACTACGCCTTCACCCCGGAAGAAGTGCGCCGCTGGGCAGAATAAGGCGGCAGCAAGAGATGCCTCAGGGAGAAGCTGCGGGCAAGCCTACAATGAGCGGCGCCTCTTTGCCGGCGCTGCTTTGCCAGTCGAAGCCGTCCACCGCCACCCCGCGGCGCTGCAGATAACGCTGCAGCAGCTCCAGCCGTTTGTCGGCCAGGCGCTGGTCGTAGGCCTCACCCAGCGCGGTCGCGGCATGGACTCGCACCTGCCAGGGGTGATCTTCAGTGGACTTGAGAAAACCGGCCAGCGGCTCGAGCAGTTCCTCGCCACGCCCCAGGGGCAGAATGGAGCCGGCGGCGAACAGCGTCTCTCCCGGGTAGCGGATCTGCAGGCCGCCGTTTCTTTCCACCTGCGCGCCGGGCAGCGCCTGCGCCCGCACCGCCAGGTCATCAACGGAAAAAGACGACGCCGGCGCGGCCTCCTCCCTTTCCGCAACGGGAGAACAGCTGCACAAAAGTATGACCGCAACCCACAGCAGCAGGCGCCCCATCATCGTTTATCTCCTCTTGTCATCATCGCGCTCCTCCATTCTTTGCGTCGCCCCACGACCGTCTTCCAATGCCTGCAATCGCCACAGGCGCGCATAGACCCCCTGCTTCTGCAGCAGTTCGGCATGACGGCCCTGCTCGGCGATGCGGCCGCGACGCAGTACCACGATCCGGTCGGCATCGACAATCGAGCGAAGCCGGTGAGCAATCAGCAGCACACTGCGCCCGCCGTGGGCCGCTTCGACTCCGCTGCGCACCTGCTGCTCCGTCTCGGCATCGAGCCGGCTGGTCGCTTCATCGAGGATGAGCAGCGGCGGGTCATGCACCAGGGCACGCGCCAGGCACAGCAGCTGCCTCTGGCCGGCGGAGAGGTTGCGGCCGCGCTCAGCCACGCGGGCCTGAAACCCGCCCAGGCGCTCGACCACCCCGGCCGCGCCGCTGCGCTGCAGGATCTCCCACAGTTTATCATCCCCGCAGATTTTTTCCGGGTCGAGGTTGTCGCGCACACTGCCGTCGAACAGAAACGGCTCCTGCCCCACCCAGCCGACACGGCGGCGCACCGTCTGGGGATCGATCCGCGCCAGATCGACCCCGTCGAGCAGAATGCGGCCGCTGCTCGGCTCGTAGAATCGCAGCAGCAGGCGCGCCAGGGTTGTCTTACCGCTGCCGGTGTCTCCCACAATCGCCAGGCTGCTCCCCGGCGGCAGCTCCAGATCAAGGTCCTGGAGGACCGGAGTTTTGCCGTCGTAGCTGAAAGACACCTTTTCCAGGCGCAGCTCTCCGGGACCGGAGGTGTCCGAAACCCCGCCCTGAGGCTCCAGCGGCTGATCGAACAGGTCGAAGATGCGTTCCAGCGAGGCGTTGCTGGACTGAATCACGGCATATTTGGCAGAGAGGTCGCGCAGGGGAGCGAAAAACTTCTGCACGTACTCGATAAAGGCGACCAGGGTCCCGAAGCTCGCCACCCCGGCGATCACCTCGCCGCCGCCGCGCCACAGAATCGCCGCAATGGCCACCGCGCCCAGAGCCTCAACCACTGCATAAAGGGAGGCATCCCAGTTGATGACCCGCATGGAGGCCCGCTGGTAGCTATCCTGCAGTTGGTCGAACTCTTTCAGGGTGCGTTCTTCCTGTACAAACAGGCGCACCTCGTCGACGCCGCTGATACGCTCGGCCACATAGCCGTTGAGGGCGGCCAGACGCGCCCGCACCTGGCGGTTGGCGCGTCGGATGTAATGGCGGAAGAAACCGCCGAACAGCAGCAACACGGGGATCACCGCGAACGCCACCAGCGACAGGGACGGACTCATCCACAGCATGATCGCCACGATAGCCGCCAGGGTCAGCAGGTCGCCGAGAGCGGAGACCACCCCCGAACCGAACATTTCGCCGACATTTTCCACGTCGGAGGTCAGCCGGGTCACCAACCGGCCCGATGAATGGCGATCATAGAAGGATGCCGGCAGGCGCGGCAGACGGGCAAACCCCTCGCTGCGCAGATCCGCCATGATCCGCTGCCCCACCAGCTGCACTACGAATGTCTGCAGATAGACCAGCACCCCTTCCGCCAGCACCGCCGCCAGGAACAGCAGCGCCACCAGCCACAGACCGTCGATCGCGCCGGGCACGATGTAATCGTCGATCCCCACTTTGAGCAGATAAGGCTGCACCAGGCGCACGCCGGCCACCATGGGGAGCAGCATAAAAGCGGCCAGGGCGCTGAAGCGATAGGGTCGCAGGTAACCGAGGAAGCGCCGGAACAGGGGCCAGTCCAGATGCCGGCCGGTGATCTCGTCGCTGTCATGAAAATGAGGTCCGTGAGCCATGGTCCAACCTAACTCTGTTCCAGCTCGTCGCGCAGCTGTTCACGGTGATAGAGACGGGCGTAATGGCCGCCGGCCCGCAGCAGCTCGTCATGACTGCCCTGCTGCCGGATCTGCCCCTCGTGGAGAACAACGATGCGATCGGCGGCGGCCAGCAGCGAAACGCGGGTCGAGACCAG